>Ga0214921_10002640_pt1 | contig 28820 bp, 27 predicted proteins | sample LL1505_MetaG_FD_177992 | JGI IMG/M metagenome (GOLD analysis project Ga0214921, IMG submission 177992) | Freshwater microbial communities from Lake Lanier, Atlanta, Georgia, United States - LL-1505 | ecosystem: Environmental > Aquatic > Freshwater > Lake | place: USA: Georgia | collected...
GGCGCGGGCGCGGCAGTTGCGGGTGATCGACGCGACTTGTCCCTTGGTCACCAAAGTTCATCTTCAGGCACAGCGCTATTCGCAGCGTGGCTACACGATCGTCGTCGTGGGGCACGAGGGTCACGAAGAAGTCGAGGGTACGCGCGGCTCCGTGCAGGGGCCGGTGCATGTGGTCGGTACGCTGGAGCAGATCCGCGCGTTGCCGATGGCGCCGGACGCGGCGGTGGCCTACGTCACGCAAACCACCCTGTCGCTGGAAGATACGCGCGAGTTGATCGAAGCGCTCGAGGAACGTTATCCGGACATCGTCGGCCCGGGTCTCGATGACATTTGCTATGCAACGCTCAATCGGCAACGCGCCGTGCGACAGTTGGCCAAGCGCGTCGATCTGGTGATCGTCGTCGGTGCCCACAACAGTTCGAATTCGAATCGACTGCAGGAAGTTGCCGCCGATCAGGGCGTGCCGGCGCGGCTCGTCGAAGACGAGACGGAGTTGCAAGCGGTCTGGCTCGAGGGCGTGCGCGATATCGGCGTGACGGCCGGCGCCTCGACGCCGGAGTATCTGGTGCAGAATGTTTGCGAACGTTTGCGCGCACTCGGTGCGCGCACGGTACGCGAGTTGCCCGGCCTTGCGGAGACGGTGCGTTTCCGTCTGCCCGAGGCGCTGCAGCGGATTGCCTGATCTCAGCCGAGTTGGCTGCGCGTCAGGAGTCGCATCACGCCGTTGAACATCGCGTTATCGCGCAGTCGCAAGGGCTTGCGGCTGCGTTCCCGTTGTTCGGCGATCACCGCGCAATGGCGTGCCACGGCGTCAAAGATGCCCGGAACGTCGAGCCCCGCTTCCTGCAGGCATTGATCGCGGGTGCCGTGCTCGATCGGGCGATCGGGCAAGCCCAGCGACAAGACCGGCGTGTCGTGTCCGCGTGCGGCGAGGAACTCCGCGACGGCAGAGCCGGCGCCGCCGGCCACGACGTTTTCTTCGATGGTGACCAGCACGTCGTGCTGGCTCGCGATTTCAAGGATCAGCGTTTCGTCCAGCGGCTTCACGAACCGCATGTCGACGACACTGGCGTCGATGATGTCCGCGACTTCGTGCGCGGTTTCGATCAGCGTGCCGAACACCATGAGGGCGATGCCCGATCCGCGGCGTTGCAACTCCCCGCGACCGATCGGCAGGGCGCGCGGCAAGGGTAGCGATTGCGTCGGTGCGCCCGTGGCGACGGTGCGCGGATAGCGCACTGCACAGGGGGTGCCGAGATCGAGGGCGGTGCGCAACATCGCGCGCAAACTGTTGCCGCTCGAGGGCGTCATCACCGTCATTCCGGGCACGCAACGCAGGAAGCTCAAATCGAGACCGCCGTTGTGCGTTGCGCCGTCCGGCCCGACCAGCCCGCCGCGATCGATCGCGAAGGTCACGGGCAATTGCTGCAAGCACACGTCGTGTACCAATTGGTCGAAAGCGCGTTGCAGAAAAGTCGAGTAGATCGCCACGACCGGACGCAAACCGGATGCGGCGAGGCCCGCGGCAAAAGTAACGGCGTGTTGCTCCGCGATGCCGACGTCGTGGTATCGATCGGGGAAGCGCTTGGCGAACTGGACGAGGCCGGACCCTTCGCGCATGGCCGGCGTGATCACGACCAGACGCGGATCCTGTTCGGCCATCTCGCAGAGCCAATCGCCGAAGACCTGGGTGTACGTCGGTGCGGCGGGCTTGCCCGCCGCGAGACCCTGCACGGGGTCGAACGGCGTGACGCCGTGATATTTGATCGGCTCGGCCTCGGCCAAGTCGTAACCTTTGCCCTTGCAGGTGACGACGTGCAACAGTCGCGGGCCGCGCTTTTCTTTGATCGCGCGGATCGCCGGCAGCAAAGCGGTCAGATCATGCCCGTCGATCGGGCCCGAATATTCGAAGCCCAACGCGCGGAAGAAACTCGCGGCATCGTCCGCGCCGGTACGACCCTGCGTCGTGAGGCGTTGCGACAGCGCGCCGACGTTCTCGGAAATCGACATGCCGTTGTCGTTGAGGATGACCAGCAGGTCTTCGCCCATGCCGCCGGCGTGATCCAGCGCTTCGAAGGCGAGGCCGGCGGTGAGCGCACCGTCGCCGATCACGGCGACGGCTTGCACGGGCTGACCCAAGGTGCGCGCGGCCACCGCCATGCCGAGAGCGGCGCTGATCGAGGTGCTCGAATGCCCCGCACCGAACGCGTCGTACGGACTTTCGTCGCGACGCAAGAAACCCGAGATGCCCGGACGTTTGCGGATGCCGTGGAGTTCGTCGCGACGACCCGTGAGGATCTTGTGCGGATAGGCTTGATGGCCGACGTCCCAGATCAGCGGGTCGCGCGGCGTATCGAAGCTGTGGTGCAGTGCGATGGCGAGTTCAACGGTGCCGAGTCCGGAAGCGAGATGCCCGCCCGTGGCGGCAACCTGCGTCAGCATGAACGCGCGCAATTCATCCGCGAGCTTTGGCAGCGCGGTGTCGGGCAGCGCGCGCAGTTGCACCGGATCGTTGACCTGCGCGAGCAAAGAAAGAGGGGAAACCGTCGTCATGGTACGCCTCGTCGGTTTGCAAGGCTCCAGCGCCACAAGTGCTCGGCCGGCAGCGGCAGGATCATCAGCAGATGTTCGAACACCGCGAGCAGCGCGAGGGTGGCGAGCATGGTCGCACTGGTCGCGGCATAGGGCGTCGTGGCCTCGAGCGCGTCGCGCGCGCATTGCAGCGTGATGGCGCTGCCGAGCAGCAAAGAAATCGGCATCAGCAGGTTCATGCGGCGCTTTTGCATGAAGTCGAGCAAGTGCAGCAACGGCGGCGGCAAAAAGCCTTCACCGAGATTGCGTACGCCGAGGAAAAGATTCAGTTTCGCGCTGCTGCGCATCAACCACAGCAGCAACAGCACGAGCAACGCGAGTTCGTTGTCGTTGCCGGCGGTGACGAGCCCGACGCTCACCACCGTGGCGATGATCAGCAGTTCGTGCCAGAGAATGGCGCGCAAGGCGTCGATGGCGCGTCCGAGTCCGTGGCTGCGCGGTGCATGCGCGGGTGGCGGCCCCGTGACGGCACCCGTCAAAAACGTGATTTCGATCCAGCCCCAGATCGCGAGGGCAGCGCAAAATGCGCCGATCGCGGAGCTGATCGTCAGCGTCTGAAGTAGCGAGATGTTCAGGATCAATCCGGCGACGCCCAGCAGGCTCGCGATGCCGAGCAGACGCCGATAGGTGTGTTGGGGTCTGCCGACGACACGTGCGATCACTGCCGTCGATCCCCACCAGGCCGCGATGGTGAGCAGGATCGGCAGTGCGTGCAGCGACCAGCTCATGTTGACGCTCGGTCGCTCAATGGCGACTCGAGTCGGCGCGCGCGTCCGCCGTGCGCCACATGGTGGCAAAAATGCGTGCGTTGTCCGAACCGAAGAGACCGAGCTCGATCGATGTGCCCGTGCCCGGATCGATGAGCAGCAGGCGTCCGTCGCGCATGCGCACGAGTCGATACGGACCGTTGGGGTCTTGCGCAGCGAGCTTGCGACCACGCGCGAGACCGCGAACGACGCCGCTGACGAAGCCGGCATGCTCGACATCGATGACCGGCAGACGATATCCGCCGGGGAGGACCGGCACGATCGCGCCATCTTGCTGCGCAAGCAGCTGGACGTCGTAACTGGCCACGATCGACGCAGGTTCGATCGCCGCACTTTCCGGGCGGCCGTTGCGGGCGAGGGCGGCGATCAAGATCGCGAATACCACGAGTGCGCCCGCCGCCGCGAGCACCGGCCTTGGCAAGTCTTGCGGGTGCGCGTGCGTCGTCACGCCGAGACTCCGAGCGGCTGCGCGCCGGCATGACCGGCTTCGGTGACGATGCGCGGTTGTTGTGTCGAGGTCGACTCGACGTTCGGTGTCGCGGCGATGAAGGCGTGGTGCAGGATGCCGGCCACGTGCTGCGCGTCGGTGAGACTGCGCAGTGACGGCTGCGGATGCGTGATGTGCCACGGCCGCACATGCGGCCACATCCAAAGATAGGACACGCGTTGCTCGCGATTCAGGCAGAGCGCGAGATCCCCCGTGCCCGATGAACGCAGGCGCAGCTGTGCGGCATCGAGTGCCGCAAACGGCAGGTTGATCGAACTCGCCAGCGCGATGCCCTGTCGGATCACGACGCGCTTCGTGGTGATCGTGTACACGGTCGAGCGCGCGGCGAGGGCTGCGATGCCGCCGAGCAGCGCGAGACACACGATCGACAGCAGCGCGGGTCCCATGCAGCCGCGCAGTGCCGATTCGACGTCGCTGCCGGTGGAGAGCAGATAGCCTGCGCGCGCCGCGACGATCAGCGCGAAGTATGCGGTGAGTTCGCGCACGCGATATGCATGCAGGGCGAGGGAGCGCCAGTCCGGCGCTCCCTGCCACAACACCCGCTCGCCCGCAGGCAGTTCTGCCGGCAGGCCATGCACCGGTTCACGGTCGTGTTCGGCGAATGTCGCGCGCGTCGTCATGACGTCAGATCAGCGATTCGCTGCGCGACGGCGTCGCGTAAAGATGACCGCTCGCGTAATACGCGCAGATCCGGTCTTCTTCGAGCTTGGTGATCTGATCGTGACTCGCGATCGTCGGCACGCCGGCGAACTGGGCGGCCGTGATCGAGGCGACTTTCACGCGTCGGTTGGCCGCGTCATAGCGCACGAAGCCGCTCGGCAACATCACGTGCTTGCCACCTGCGGCCAGTTCCACCTGCAGATTGCGAATTTGCGGCTCGGCGCGGTCCACCCAAAGTTCTTTGACCGTGCCGGCGCTCGCGCCGTCGAGACCGTGCACAGTCATGCCGCGCGGATCCGGATCGCGCGATTCGACACCCCAGCCGTTCGCAAGGCGCAAGGGCACGATCATCGGCGTGCCGTCGAACATGCGCTCGGGTTGGTTGGCACGCTCGGCGTACGAGGCGGGACCGATGCCGTCGGTCATCGGATTGCCGGTCGGCTCGAGCGCCGCGCCGGCATCCGGCCCGTAGCGATCATCCCAACCGATCTGGCGCGCAGGCACCGGTCGACGATCGGCACGCGCCGGGTCGGGTGCTTTGATTTCGCTGCCATCGGCGAGACGGAACACCTTCGCGCACGGTACGCCGGGCAGACCCTCGACCGTTTCCGGATTGCCGTGACGGTCGACACGATGCGTGTCGAGCGGATAGCCCTCGCGCTTGTCTTCGCGATGCAGGTACCAAATCAGGCCTGCGAAGAAAATCCAAAAACCGTACAGCGCCAATTGCGCAGTGTCGGTGTATTCGAACAGTGGATTGCTCTGCATGACTTCGTCCTCCCTGAAACTTCAACTGCTTCGATCAAAAAAAGTTAACCCGGCAACTCCGCAAGTCCGATCCGATTCGTCGGCGAGAGTTGCTTGCCTGCGCTCGATCTGCGCGTGAGCGGTCCGATGGCGATCAGCGCGGCGAACAGCAGCGCGATCTCCACGTGATACACGAACATGTAGCCCGTCGCCGCGGAGGCGAGTGCAGGGCCCAACGAACCCGCAGCGGCGAGTTGCCCGATGAGATTGCAAACCGCACCGCCGACGGCGATCGCGGCTCCTGCGGCGCTCGCTTGCACCGCACCCCAGGCGCCGAGTGCGAGACCGTTGTCGGATTTTTCGAGCGCCATGGCGGCGAGCAGCGTGCCGACGGAGAAAAATCCGCCGCCGAAGCCGATCAAAGCGGCGCCGATGCGGAACAGCAAGGCCGAGGCGAGCGGTTCGGCGAACACCACGGCCGCGAACGCGAATACGCCGATCAATGCGCCGAGCGCCGCAACGCGCATCGGATCCGCGCCGCGTCCGAGCACGCGTGCCGACAAGCCGAACGCGAGCAGCGCGCCGGCGGCCGACAATGCGGTGAGCAAACTCGTGGCGCCGACCTGCATGCCGAGCACTTGGCCGCCGTACGGCTCGAGCAGCACGTCTTGCATGCTGAAAGCGGCTGAACCGAATCCCACGGCCACCAGCAGGCGACGCGTCTTGGAGGGTGCCGTGAAATCGCGCCACGCGACCCCGAAACGTTTTTCGTCGCCCGTTTGGCTCATGCGCGTCGTGTCGCGCGGTTCCTGCTTCCACAGTGCGATGACGTTGAGCATGAAGGTCGCCACGGCTGCGCCTTGGATCGTTTGCACGAGGCGCAGCGGCGAGAACACGCCCGAGAGCAACGCGCCGAATGCGAGCGAGGCGGCCGCCATGCCGAGCAACAACATCACGTACATGAGTGCGACCACGCGCGGGCGCGTTTCGGTCGGCGCCAGATCGGTCGCGAGCGCGAGGCCTGCGGTTTGCGTGGAATGCAGTCCCGCGCCGACCAGCAAAAACGCGATTGCGGCGCCGATCTGACCGACGACCACCGGACCGCGACCGCCTCCGCTCAGCACCAGCAGCGCGAAGGGCATGATTGCCAAGCCGCCGTACTGCAAAAGTGTGCCGAACCAGATGTAGGGCACGCGCCGCCAGCCGAGCACCGAGCGATGTTGATCGGAATGGTGACCCATGAGCGCGCGAAACGGTGCGAACAAAATCGGCAGTGCGATCATCGCCGATACCAGCCACGCGGGTACCGCGAGCTCGACGATCATCACGCGATTGAGCGTGCCGTTGAGCAGGGCGAGCGAAATTCCGACCGAGACCTGGAACAACGACAGGCGCAGCAATCGCGTCAAGGGCAATTCGTGGCTCGCCGCATCCGCGAACGGCAGGAAACGCGAGTTTTTCCACAGCGCGAATTTCATGACGTGATCATCGGTGCGGTTTCGAGCGCGACGACGCGTCGATCGCGTTTGGCGAGCTGCAGTTTCCAGAAGAACTGCGCGGCATTGATGACGTAGGTCGAGTAGGCGAGCAGGGCCAGCAGCATTTGTTCGCGTACGGGCAGGGCGTCGGTCAGCCAGACGTAGAGGTAAGCCGTATGCAGGGCGATGACCACGGTGCTGACCACGTCTTCCCAGAAAAACGACGGCGCAAACACCCAGACGCCGAACACCTCGCGCTCCCAGATCGCGCCGGTGATCATGATCGCGTACAGAAAAGCGGTTTTGACGATGACCGACGTCGTGGCCGCCGCCGCGCCTTCGCCGGTCTTCAAGAACTGCAGCACGAGCCAGAGGCTGACGAGGAAGGCGAGCAATTGCAGCGGGGCGAGGATGCCCTGGACGATGGTCCACGGAGAGGCGTCCCGGCGGCGGCGCTCTTCGGGGGTGTACATGGGGCGAGGTCCGGTCGCGTGTTCTGCTGCGGGCATGGGCCACTCGAAGCGCGGTATCACCCTTGAATCTAGAGAATGGGTCCCGCTATGTCAATCAAGATTTACGTCAATATTTATTGACAAATTATACGTCCACGTCTATCTGTGGCAAGGTGCAGACGTCGTCAGGGGTCGCAGGCTGTCGGAACCTCAGGAAACAACGTCGCAAGGGAAGGCATTTCGGCGCATACGGGCACTGGAATTCCCGTGGCGTTTGAGGTTTTGCGATGTCGAGCTTCCAACAAAAAGAAGACTCTTCCGAGTCGCCTTATCCGGAGCTGTCCGCGAACGCTTCGGCCGCGTCGGGTGCCGCCCAATCCAGAACTTTGTTGAACACGATCGAATCGCAGGTGATCCCGCGGTTGCTGCTCGCCCGTCGGGCGGACTGTCCCTCCGAGATTGACGAATCCTCGGTCAATCGGCGCCCCACGGCACAGCAGGTGGTCGAGTTCGCGCGGATCGTGCTCGCCGGCGATACGGCGCAGGAGCGGGCCTTCATCGCGGAGTTGCGCGATGTCGGCATGACGGCCGATGCCATCTGTCTTGATCTGCTCGGCGCGGTAGCGCGGCATTTCGGCGTGCTGTGGGAGGGTGATCAGGCTGATTTCGTGCAGGTGACCGTCGGTGTGCAGCGCCTGCAAAAAATCGCCCACGAAATGCGGGCCGAGGCCCAGGCGACCGGCGCGGCGCTGCGCGCCGGACATCGCGTCTTGCTCGTGACGTTGCCCGGCGAGCAGCACGTGTTCGGCTCGATCATGGTGGCCGAGTTGATGCGGCACGCGGGCTGGGACGTATGGGACGTCCCCGGTGGATCCGATTCGGATATACTTTCGCTCGTACAAAACGAATGGTTTGCGATCGTCGGGGTCTCGATCAGCAGTGCGGACCAACTCGAGAAACTCGCCGGGTTCCTAAGGAACCTGCGCCGGGTGTCCCTCAACCGCGCCGTTGGGGTCATGGTCGGTGGCATTCCGTTTTCCGCGCATCCCGAACGGGTGGCGCTCGTCGGTGCCGATACCACGGCCATCGACGGTCGCGATGCCGTGATGCAAGCGGAGCGTTTGATACAGCTTCTCGGTCAACGGAACTGACATGGTCTGACGAGTGAAATCATTCAAGGCGCCAAGGAAGGCCCTTACCGATCTCGACGCCGAGACGGTATCTCGCCTCATTACTGCTTCATCGGACGTGGCTCTCGTGCTCGACGCCAAGGGCGTCGTGCGCGATGCAGCGTTCGGCAACGAGCAACTCGCCGCCGAAATCGGCGTGGCGATCGTCGGCAAACCTTTGACCGATGCGGTCAGCGTCGATACGCGGCCCAAGATCGAGTTGCTGTTCGCCGATGTCGGCGCGCCGTCGGCGCGCCTGCGGCAGCTCAATCACCAGTTGCCATCGGGTGCGACCATCCCCGTCAATTACGGGCTCTGTCCGCTCGGCGATTCGGGGAAATTCTTGGCGCTCGGGCGCGACTTGCGCTCGGTCGCGGCCATGCAGCAGCGTCTGATCGAAGCGGAACAATCTTTGGAGCGCGACTATTCGCGTTTGCGGATCGCCGAGACGCGCTATCGATTGCTGCTGCAGTCGGTCGCCGAGCCGATCATCCTCGTCGATGCGGCATCGCAGAAGATCGTCGAAGCGAATTCGGCCGCCTCCAAGCTGTTCGGTGATCCGGCGCGCAAGCTCGCCGGGCGGGCGTTCATCGATGGTTTCGACGAGGCCTCGGCGCGCACGATCGGCGACTGGTTCTCCGCGCTGCGTTCCTCGGGTCGCGCGGACGAATTGCGCGTGCGACTCGCCGATCGCCAGCGACGCTGTTCTCTCTCCGGCGCGGTTTTCCGGCAAGACAACGTCTCGAACGTGCTGGTGCGGCTCGCGCTCGTCGAAGCGGGCGGCGCCGCGCCCTCGGGCGTGCCGACGAGCCTCGTCGACGTTTTTCAACGTTTGCCCGACGGGCTGGTCGTCACGGGGCTCGACGGTCGCATACTTTCGGCCAATCGCGCGTTCCTCGATCTCGTGCAATTGGCGAACGAAGATCTGGTGCGCAACGAGTCTCTGGAGCGCTGGCTCGGGCGCCCGGGCGTGGATTTGGGCGTGCTGGTCGCCAACCTCAAGCAGCACGGCAGCGTGCGGTTGTTCGCCACCACGTTGCGCGGCGAGTACGGTTCGAGCGCGGAAGTGGAGATCTCGGCTGTCGCGTTGTCCGACCAGGCCGAGGCCGGTTTCGGGTTCTCGATCCGCAACGTCGATCGACGCCGCGCGAGCGCGGAGAGTCGCGGCGCGCGCGAGCTGCCCCGTTCGGTTGAACAGCTCACCGAGCTCGTCGGACGGGTTTCACTCAAGGAGCTGGTTCGCGAGACCAGCGACGTGATCGAGCGCTTGTGCATCGAAGCGGCGCTCGAGCTCACGCGCGACAATCGGGCCTCGGCCGCCGAGATGCTGGGTTTGTCGCGGCAGTCCCTGTACGTGAAGTTGCGCCGCCATGGTCTCGGCGGACTCGAGTCGGCGGACGAGGAGCCGGTCGCGGCGGCGCCCAAGCGTCGCTCGGGCAAAACCTAGCGACGATCGCCCTGCGGGCAATGTAAACTTAAATTGACATCAAGGAGTGTCATGGATATTTTCGATCCATGGCACGACCGGCTACCGATCTATGGCTGCACCGGCGACCCGCATGGCCTGCCATGCTGGAGTTGCTGAAGCCGGTCACGTGGTTTCCGCCCATGTGGGCATTCTTGTGCGGCATCGTTTCTTCCGGCGTCTCCACCGAAGGCCATTGGCCGTTCATCCTGCTCGGACTTTTGCTCGCCGGCCCGATGGTCTGCGGCACGAGTCAGGCCGTCAACGATTGGTTCGATCGTCACGTCGATGCGATCAACGAACCGCAACGTCCGATTCCGTCGGGTCGCATGCCCGGTCATTGGGGTTTGTACATCGCGATCTGGTGGACGTTCGTTTCCTTGTTGCTCGCCGCTGCACTCGGCGTCTGGGTGTTCGGTGCCGCGGCGATCGGGCTTGCGCTCGCCTGGGCCTACAGCGCACCGCCGCTGCGTTTGAAGCGCAACGGCTGGATGGGCAATTCCGCCGTCGCACTCGCGTACGAGGGTTTGCCGTGGATCACCGCCGTGCTGGTCATGACCGGCGATGCGCCGGATCCGCGACTGCTTGCTTTGGCCGCGCTCTACAGTTTCGGTGCGCACGGCATCATGACGCTCAATGATTTCAAATCCGTTTACGGCGATCGACGCATGGGCGTCGGGTCCTTGCCGGTGCAGCTCGGGATCGAGCGTGCCGGATGGCTCGCGTGCGCGGTGATGGTCGCGGCCCAGCTTGCCGTGATCGCGTTGCTCGTCCTTTGGAACCGTCCGTGGCATGCGGGCGTAATCGTTCTTTTGCTCTTGAGTCAGATCGTCCTGATGCGCCGATTTTTGGCGCGTCCGGTCGAGCGTGACGTTTGGTACAACGCGACCGGAGTGCCGCTGTACGTTCTCGGTATGTTGGTGAGCGCGCTGGCCGTGCGTACGCTCGCCTCCGGAGTAGGTGTATGACGCGCAAGCTCGGTTGGTTCGACATTCTCCGTCTCGGTCTGGTGCAGGCGGCGATCGGATCTTTGGTGGTGATCACGACCTCCACGCTCAATCGGGTGCTGGTGGTCGAACTCGCGTTGCCCGCGATCCTGCCGGGCGTGCTGGTGGCGCTGCATTACTTCGTGCAGGTGGTCAGGCCGCGATTCGGTTACGACTCGGACCTCGGCGGGCGGCGCACGCCGTGGATCATCGGCGGCATTGCGACGCTCGCCGCCGGAGGCGTGGGTGCCGTGCTCGCAACCTGCTTGATGCCGATCAACCTCGCGCTCGGCATTGCATTGGCCGTGCTGGCGTTCATCGTGATCGGGCTTGGCGTCGGCGCGTCGGGTACCGCTTTGCTGGTGTTGATGTCCAAGCGCATCGCGCCGCAGCGTCTCGCCGCGGCGGCGACCGTGACCTGGCTGATGATGATCGTCGGCTTCATCGTCACGAGCGTCATCGCCGGGCGCATGCTCGAGCCGTTTTCGCTCACGCGTCTGGTGGAGACCACGGTCGGCATCGGTCTCGTCGCTTTGCTCGTCACGGTACTTGCGGTCTACGGCATTGAACGCGACATCGCCGAAGTGCCTGCCGCGCCGGCGCAGGCGGAACGCAAAGATTTCGTCGCCGTACTGCGCGAAGTGTGGGCCGAGCCGCATTCGCGTCGATTGACGAGTTTCATTTTCGTATCGATGCTCGCCTACAGCGCGCAGGATCTGATCCTGGAGCCCTTCGCCGGTGCGGTATTCGGCCTGACGCCCGGCGAGACCACCAAGCTGTCGGGTACGCAGAACGCCGGCGTGTTGCTCGGCATGTTGTTCGTCGCGGTCATCTGCACGACTCGCGCGAGCTCACGCATCGGTTCGATCCGTTCGTGGACCTTGTTCGGCTGCGTGTCGTCGGCGGCGATGCTGGTCGGTCTCGCGGTCGCGGGACTCGTCGGCGCGAACGCGGCCCTAAAGCCTTTGGTCTTCGGCCTCGGCTTGGCCAATGGCGCCTACGCGGTCGCGGCGATCGGCTCGATGATGGGTCTGGTCGGCCGAGGGCGCGGCGAGCGCGAAGGCACGCGCATGGGTCTTTGGGGTGCGGCGCAAGCCGTGGCCTTCGGGCTTGGCGGCATACTCGCCACCGGCTCCGTCGACCTCGTGCGCGCAATGACCGGTTCGGTGGCCGAGTCCTACGGGCTCGTGTTCGCCGCGGAGGCATTGCTGTTCGTGCTCGCGACGGTGTTTGCGGTGCGATTGTCGCGACTCGAAGTGCGCAACGACGACGATCAAAACGTCGACGGTCTGCCGTCGTACGCAACCGGCGTCCACGGAGGTTGAAATCATGCGTCTCGCCGATCAATACGATGTGGTCGTGGTTGGTGGCGGACCCTCGGGCGCGACCGCGGCGGATGATCTCGCGCGGCGCGGCTGGTCGGTGTTGTTGCTCGATCGGGCCGGGCGCATCAAGCCCTGCGGTGGCGCCGTGCCGCCGAAACTCGTCGAAGAATTCGACATCCCCGACGAACTTCTGGTCGCGCGCATATCCGCGGCACGCATGATTTCGCCGAGTGACCGCGCGGTCGACATGCCCATCGAGGGTGGTTACGTCGGCATGGTCGATCGCGACGTCTTCGACGAATGGCTGCGCGAGCGCGCGCGGCAGCATGGCGCGACGCGTTGCAGCGGCACCTTCGTGCGGTTGACGCGCGATTCGGACGGCGAACCGATCGTGCACTTCGAAGCGCGCGACGAAGGCGGCGCGGTGACGACGGTACGCGCGCGTGCGGTGCTTGGCGCCGACGGCGCACGCTCTGAAGTCGCGCGTCAGTGCATTGCCGGCGCGGAGGAAGTGCCTTTCGTCTACGCGTATCACGAAATCCTGCGTGCGCCGGCGCAACCGCCAGCCAACTACGACGGTGCGCGCTGCGACGTCTACTATCGGGGCGAGTTGTCGCCCGACTTTTATGCGTGGATTTTTCCGCATGGCGGCACGATCAGTGCCGGTGCGGGCACGGCTCACAAAGGCTTTTCGATTCGACATGCGGTGACGGGCTTGCGTCGCGCGGCCGGTTTGGAAGGGGCCGAAGTTTTGCGTCGCGAGGGCGCACCGATCCCGTTGCGACCGTTGCGTCGCTGGGACGACGGACGCGACGTGCTGGTCACAGGTGATGCCGCGGGCGTGGTGGCGCCGGCTTCGGGCGAGGGCATCTATTACGCGATGGCGGCCGGGCGCATGTGCGCCACGGCGATCGATCGCTTTCTCGAGAGCGGAAACCCTTCAGCGTTGCGCGACGCGCGACGCCGGTTCATGGCCGCGCACGGCCGGGTGTTCTGGGTGCTCGGGATCATGCAAAGATTTTGGTACACCAACGATGCGCGTCGTGAACGCTTCGTGAAGATGTGTCGCGACCCGGACGTGCAGCGCCTGACGTGGGAGGCGTACATGCACAAGCGGCTCGTACGCTCGCGACCGCTCGCGCACTTGCGCATCTTCTTCAAGGATCTCGCGCACCTGCTCGGTCTCGCGCCCACCTGATCGGCGGGCGCCGTTGCCTATGGATCTGGCGTCGCAACTGGTTTCCGGCGACACGGTTGCCCTGATCGCCGTGCTCGTGTCGATCGAGGGCGTGGCTTTGTGGTGGTTGTGGCGTCGCCACGGGCACGGGCTGCCGCCTGACGAAATTCTTTGGAACTTGCTGTCGGGCGCGGCGCTGATGCTCGCCGTGGCGGCCGCGTTGCAGCAACTGCCGCGCGCGGTCATCGGCGGGTGCCTCGCCTTGTCCTTGATCGCGCACGTCATCGATCTGCGTGTGCGCTGGCGTCGTCCGCCCGATTGAGTCGGGCTCAGGGCAGGGTGATCGTCGTTTCGAAGACCGTGCGGACGCTGCCGATGATCCAGACGCCGATCAGCGCACGCGCGTCGAATTCGAGCTCCACGTCGACGCGACCCGGGCGATTCACGAATTGGCCTTGTGCGCCGCAGAACCCGGCGCGATCGCCGTCGCGCGACAACAAACCGTGATGCAGCAGGTACGCGCCGAGCAGGCCGTGCGCGTTGCCGCTCACCGGGTCTTCGGGAATGCCGATTGCGGGGCAGAACATGCGCGATTGCGTGAGGCAGCCCTCGATCTGCGAATCGAGCGTGAACACGAAGTGACCGGATACGCCGAGTTGCGCCGAGAGCGTGTTGAGCCGGTTCATGTCGGGCTTCATCTGTCGCAGCTGTTGCGGGGCGCGCACGCCGATCAGAAGACGATTGCCCGCGCCGCCGACGATGCCGATCGGGCAGCGCGGATCGAGATCGCTGCTCGATAGCGCGAGTGCATCGAGCACCGCGAGCCGCTCGCGTTCGTTCAGTTCGCGACCGATCGGCGGCGTCGATTGACGGATCGCGATGCGACGATCCTCGCCGGTGCCGCGGATCTCCACGTCGACGATGCCGGCTTTCTGCTTTTGACGACGGACGCTGCGGCCGCTGGCGGCGCGCGAGAGTACGTATTGCGTGGCGACGGTCGCATGACCGACGAAACCCGATTCGGTGCGCGGCGTGAAGAAACGCACGCGAACGTCGTGATCCTCGCCATCGGGCGGCAACACGAACGCGGTGTCGCCATTGTTGAGTTCGCGGGCGATGGCGAGCATTTCTTCGTCGCTGAGGACTTCGGCGCCCAATACGACGCCGGCCGGGTTGCCGGTGAAGAGTTGGCGGGTGAAGGCATCGACTTGGAAAACTTGGACGGTACGCGTCATGTCGTGCGCACTCCCGGAGCATCGCGGGGGCGCGATTGTACACGACCCTTGCAAAGCTGCGTTTAGATGGGAGAATCGCCGCTCGAACCTAAGGGGTGGCCGCAAGGCCTGAGACGCTGCATGGGGCAGCGAACCCGTCGAACCTGATCCGGTTAGTACCGGCGGAGGGAGTAGGTGATGCACAGATCTCGTGCCATTCCACTTTTGTTGTCTTTTGTCTGCATCGGTCACGCGGTCGCTGCCGTGTCTGCCGATGAACTGCAGGAAGTCGTCATCACCGCGTCGTTGCGGCCCGTTTCGCGACTCGAGGCGGCGGCGAGCAGTACCGTGTTGGGCGACGAGTTGCGCGTGGCGGGGGTGCAGCATTTGCAGGACGTGTTGCCGCTGGTGCCGAACCTCAATTGGGCCTCGGGCAGCTCGCGACCGCGCTATTTTCAACTGCGCGGGATCGGCGAGACCGATCAATGGCAGGGTGCGCCGAATCCGTCGGTCGGATTTTTGATCGACGGCATGGATTTTTCGGGCGTGGGTATGCCCGCGACGCTGCTCGACGTCGCCCAAGTCGAAGTGCTGCGCGGCCCGCAGGGTACGACCTTGGGCGCGAATGCGCTGGCGGGCCTCATCAATGTCGCTACCCGGGCTGCGGAGCCGACGTCCTCGTTGAGTCTGCAGCTCGAGGGCGGGGGCGCCGGCACGTATGGCGCGGGTTTGGTTGCCGGCGGTAGCTTGGCCGATGCGTCGGGCGATGACGAGTCGGCATGGCGAGTCGTCGCCCAAAAATTTCGCAGCGACGGTTTTCGACGCAATGCGTGGTTGAATCGGGACGACACCAACGGGCTCGATGAGCGGACGTTGCGGGCGCGTCTGCGCGCTGCGCCGGCTGCGGGTTGGAAGGCTGACGTGTCGCTGCTGTGGGTTGATCAGGACAACGGCTTCGATGCATTCTCGATCGACAATTCGCGCGTCACGCAGTCCGATCAGCCCGGGCGTGACGCGCAGCGTTCGCGCGGTGCGTCGATTGCCCTTGATCGCCAGGGCGACGTGGTCGATCTGCGCAGCGTCAGCGCAGTCACCGATGCCGAAATCGTCTATGCCTTCGATGGCGATTGGGGTCACGATCCCGGTTACGACTTCACGTCGCGATTTTTGCGACGGCATCGCACGATGTCGCAAGATCTTCGGGTGCTGTCGAGTGCCGATGCGCGCACGAGTTGGCTTGCCGGCGTGTATGCGCTGCGCGTCACCGAAACGAACGACCAGCTCGATCTGTACGGCGGCGAGGTGTATCGCGCCTTGGTGAGTCGTTATCGTGCAGACACGCTCGCGTTGTATTCCGATCTGCGATTCGCGTTCGATCCGAAGTGGGCGCTGCACGTCGGTGCGCGCGTGGAGCATCGCTCGACGCGATACGACGATACCGACGGCACACGCGTAGCGCCGGCTGACACGATGAGCGGAGGCAACGCGTCGCTGGAATACGTCGTCGATGCACGCTCGCGCGGTTATCTGTCGATTTCCCGGGGTTACAAAGGCGGCGGATTCAACATCGGCGCCGCCGTGCCGGCGTCGCGACGACGTTTCGATCCGGAGCTGCTTGATGCGATCGAGTTGGGTTACAAATTTCGCGATGCGGCGGCGTTGCGCGCCGAGCTTGCCGTGTTCTACATGCGCCGCAGTCGGCAACAAGTCGGCACATCCGTGCAGGTCGACCCGGGCGATCCCTTGAGCTTCATCTATCTCACCGACAATGCGGCGCGCGGCGAGAACTACGGGCTCGAAGCTTCGGCGTCCTGGCGCGTCGGTCGCGACCTGACGCTAGGCGCATCGCTCGGCGTGCTGCGCGCGCGGTTTCTCGAGTATCGCGTCGGTGCGCGCGATCTGGCCGGTCGCGCGACCGCGCACGCCCCCGAGTTGCAGGCCGCGATCAACCTCGATTATCGACATCCGCGCGGCTGGTTCGCTCGTGTCGATGCCCAGCAGCAAGCGGGCTTCTATTATTCAGACAGCCACGACCAGCGTGCGCCGGCTCGGATGTTGATGAACATGCGGGTCGGCTACGAGCGGAGCGATTGGCAGGCGAGTCTTTGGGTGCGCAACCTGCTCGATCGTGTGTCTGCGCAACGCGGCTTCTACTTCGGCAACGAGCCGCCGGATTTTCCGGACAAGTTGTATGTGCAGCAGGCCGATCCGCGGCAGATCGGCGTGTCGATACGCATGGAGTTGCAATGAACGATATTTCGACCAGTCAGACATTCGAGATTCTCGCGCTACTCACCGGCATCGGCTATGCGCTGCTGGTCGTCAAGCGCAGTCGCTGGGCGTGGGTGTCCGGTGCGCTGTCTTCGATGATCTTGGCGGTCCTCGCGGCGCAGGCGGCCTTGCCGCTGCAATCGGCTTTGCAGGCCAGTTATGTGTTGATGGCGGGCTACGGGTTCTGGCACTGGTCGCGCGCCGAGGGCGAGGCGCGAAAGATCGTCGTCTGGCCTTTGCGTTGGCACTTGCTGGCCGTCGTGGTGACGGCTTTGGTCGCATGGGCGGCGGCACCGTGGCTTGCGACGGCAGGTGCGGCGTGGCCCGCGCTCGACGCGGCGGTCACGGTGGTCAGCCTGCTGGCAACCTGGATGACCGCGCGCGTCGTGCTGGAGAACTGGATCTACTGGTTGCTGGTCGATTCGGCGTCGTTCTTTTTGTACGCCTCGCAAGGGCTGACATTCGTCGCGGCGCTCTACGCGATTTATTTCCTGATCGCGCTGTACGGTCTGCGCAGTTGGTATCGCGCATGGCGAGCAGCGTGACCTTTGAAGAACTGCTCGATACGTTTCCCGGTGGCGGGTTTGCGGCCGACGTGACGCCGATGCCCCTGACGCGGGGTGCCGTCAACCGCGTCTATCGCGTGCCGCATCCTGCCGGCGATCTGGTGTTGCGACGCCATGCCTCGCCGGCGCAGCGACGCGTGCTCGGCGCCGATCTCGACGTCGAATTGCAACTGCAGGCGCAGGCCGCGAGCGCCGGGTTCGCGCCGCCGGTGTTGCATCATGATGCGGATCTCGGCGTGACCTGGATGCCGTTCGTCGATGCGCGGCCGCTCGAGGCGGATTGGTGGCGCGATGCGACGCGGCGCGAGGCGATGCAAAAACTTTTGCAGCGTTTGCGCGCGTTGCCGATCAGCGCGGATCTGCCGCCGTTCGATCTCGCGACGCGACTTGCGTCGTTGCAGAATCGCCTGCGCGCGATCGACGCGCGGCGCGCGGCGCTGCATGCGCGGGCATTCGAGGCGGTGAGCCTTGCGCTGCAGGCGCATGATTGGGCCGCTTCGGCGTCGTGTTGCATCGTGCACGGGGATCTCGGGCCGCACAACGTGCTGGTGCGCGCGGATGGCGAGCTCGTGCTGCTCGATTGGGAGTACGCACATCGGGGCCACGTACTCGAAGATCCCGCCGGTCTTTGGGTGGCGGCGACGTCGCCTGCGTCCACTGTCGCGAAATCCGCGGCTGCCGACCCGCAGCTGCGCGATTGGCTCGTGCGCCGTGCCGACGTCGCGTCGTCGCACGAACGGTTCGCCGTGCTGGCGGAGGCGCGACGGGTGCTCGATGCGCAATGGGAGGCGCTCGCAGTGGCCGTTTGAGCCGAGTGCGCTGGCGCGAGGCGCGGCCGGTAGGCAAACTACGCGCCCCCGATATACGTCAGATAGGACCCGCTCATGGCGCTGCTCAAAGTGATCGATCGCGACGGCAAGGAACACGACGTCGAGGCCCGTTCGGGTCTCAAGGTCATGGAGACGTTGCGCGAGCTCGACTACGGCATTTCGGCGATCTGCGGCGGCATGTGCTCGTGCGCGACCTGTCACATCTACATCGACCCGGCCTGGGCGGCCAAGATCCCCGCGCCGATGTCCGACGAGCGTGAGCTGTTGCTCGAACTCGCGCACTTCAAAGAAGGCTCGCGCCTCTCCTGCCAGATCGACATGACGGATGCGCTCGACGGATTGCGCGTCACCATCGCACCGGACGAGTGATCCGGTCGTCATGAGCGTCGTGTCGAGCAAAGTGTTGCTCGCGGTCGAGGAGGGCGTCGCGCGCTTGACGCTCAATCGGCCCGACAACGCCAATGTGCTCGATCTCGACACGGCGCGCGAATTCGCCGCTGCAGTACGGCGCCTGCGTGACGATGCGCGCATTGCCGCCGTGGTGATCGGCGGCGCCGGCAAGCACTTCTGTTTTGGCGGTGATTTGCGCAGCATGATCGGTACGGGCGCGCCGGTCGACGCATATTTGCTGGAACTCACGGCCTTGCTGCACGAAGGCGTGCAGGGGCTCGTCGCGCTCGATGCGCCGGTGATCGCGGCCGTCAATGGTACGGCCGCGGGTGCGGGTGTCGGGCTCGTCGCGATGGCCGATCTTGCGCTGTGTGGCGAGTCGAGCCGGTTCAATCTCGCCTATACCGGCGTTGCCTTGACGCCCGACGGCAGCACCTCGTTTTTTTTGCCGCGCTTGATCGGCGCCAAGCGCGCGGCCGAGTTGCTGTTCACCAACCGCATGCTCTCGGCGCAGGAAGCGCTCGATTGGGGGCTCGTCAATCGCGTGGTCCCGGATGCCGAGCTCGAACGGGAGGCGTCTTTGCTCGCGCGCCGTTTGGCCGCCGGGCCTCGCCATGCGTATGCCAAGACGAAGCGTTTGCTCGCCGCGTCGCAGGCTGCGCTCGCCGCGCAACTTGATCTCGAGGGACGCACGATCGCCGCACAGGCCGCATCGCCCGAGGGTATGGAAGGCATGAACGCCTTTCTGGAAAAACGTCCGCCGCGCTACCTTTGAGGATTCGCCCATGGATTGGTTTTTTCTGTTTTTGTTGGCCGGTGCAGCGATCGCGATTTGGCGCGTGGTGTATCAAGTGCGACGCGTCCGTGCGATGCCGACCGACGATTGGGATGCGAAATTGATCGAGCGCCTGCGGCGCGGCGGCACCGATCCTTTTCGCCCCCTGGAATTGGATTTCTTCGTCGCCTTGCCGACGCGCGAGGCGACCGACGCCGTGGCGGCGATCCTCGCGACGGAAGGGTATGCGGTTGACGTGCGGGAGTTGGTCGATTCGGTCGATCAGCCCTTCAGCGTGCACGCGCTGAAAACCATGCACTTGACCGCCGATCGCGTGCAGGCAAGTTCGACGCGCTTGCGCGAGCTTGCGGCGCAGTTCGGCGGGCGCTACGACGGTTGGGCGCCCGGTCGCGTGATCAGCGACGCTCGGTCTGACGTTTGACCGCGAGGGCCGCCGCTTCGATGGCGGCTGCATCACCCAGATAGCGGCTGCCGGTCGGCTTCAGCGCTGAATCCAATTCATATACGAGCGGCACGCCGGTCGGAATGTTCAGTTCGACGATGTCGCGTTCGGCGACGTTGTCGAGCATTTTGACCATCGCACGCAGACTGTTGCCGTGCGCGACGACGAGCACGTTGCGACCGCTTTGCAGTTGCGGCGCGATGCGCGTTTCCCAGAACGGCAGCACGCGCGCCAGCGTATCTTTCAAAGATTCGGTAGCCGGCAGCAACGCCGGATCGACGTCGGCATAGCGCAGGTCGAAGCGCGGGTGACGCGGGTCGTCGGCCGCGAGCGGCGGTGGCGGGACGTCGTAGCTGCGGCGCCAGATTTTGACCTGGGCCTCGCCGTGCTTTTCCACCGTCTGCGCTTTGTCGAGGCCTTGCAAGGCGCCGTAGTGACGCTCGTTCAGTCGCCAGCTGCGCTCGACCGGAATCCACATGCGATCGGTTTCATCGAGGATGTACCACAGCGTGCGTATGGCGCGCTTGAGCATCGAGGTGTAGGCGAGATCCATCGTGAGCCCCGCGCGCAGAATTTCGCGACCCGCGTTGGCAGCTTCTTCGCGACCCTTGGGCGAGAGATCGACATCGGTCCAGCCGGTGAAGAGGTTGTCGACGTTCCAGACACTTTGGCCGTGACGTACGAGCACGAGTTTGCCGACGGAGGAGCTTGCGGGCACGGTCGTCTCCTGAACTGTCATCGTGAGCGAGGCTGCCGGGGCAGCAGTTCGAAGGGCGCGCATGCTAGCACGCGCGCGCAGATCTCAAGCGTGCCCGTCGAGTCCGCGGGCGCAGCGCGTGCGGCCGCTGCGCAGCGTTTCGCGCAACACCGCGGCGCCGATCCCGCGGCGGTCGCGCGGCGCCGGCGGATGCGCGAGGTGCCAGGCGATGCCGCCGCCCAGCAAGGTGCGGCGGCGAATGCCAGCGTTGGCCAGGCGGGCGCAGAGTTCTTTGTCCTCCGGCCCCCAACCTTCGATGTACTCGTCGAAGCCGTTTGCGTCGCGCAAATCGTCCAGCCAGAAACCCTGATTGCAGGCTTTGACGGCGACCAGCAAGTTGCCGAGCGGCGCCAGCACCGTCTGCAATGATGGCGCGTGCCAAAGATAAGCGCGTCGCAAGAGACCGAGTCCCTGCGCGAACGGCGGGGGTGCAAGGCCATCGTTCAGCACGCGTTGCGTGAGCGCGGCGTCGAGCGGCACGCGCACGCCTTGCACCCAGCAGCCGCGGCGCGCGGCGCGCACGTGATCGGCGAGCCATTCCGGGTGCAGCAGCATGTCGCCGTCGAGCAGCACGACGTAATCGCCCCGGGCCGCCGCGAGGGCGAGGTTGCGCAGGCGCGCCACTCGAAAGCCCTGATGTACCTGCCGCAGGTGACGGGTGGGGTAGTCGGCCTGGGCGGCGTGGGCGGCAATCACGGCGGCGGTCGATGGACCGGAGCCGTCATCCGCGATCAGCAACTCGTCGGGTAGCCGGCTCTGCCGTCGAACGCTCGCGAGGACCACGGCGAGCGCATCGGGCCGTTCGTGGGTGGTGATGATCATGGACAGGCGCATCGACGCAGAGTCTACCGGCAGCCCGTGCTTGTTCGGCGCGGTGGTTTTCGGCTAAAATTCAAATATTGCAATGTTGAGCAACTCTACAACTCAAGATTCGGTGGCTTTGGCGACCTGCCTGCGCGCGGTCTCGGACCCGGCGCGCCTGCGTTTGCTGCGGCTCTGCGCCGATCGGCCGACCAGCGTGTCGGAACTGTCGCTGGCCACGGGCGAGAGCGAGCCCAATGTGTCGCGCCAGTTGAAGCAGCTCGCTACCGCGGGTTTGTTGCAGCGCGTGCGCCGCGGGCAACGCGTGGAGTATTTGCCGGTGGCGGCCGCGGGGTTTGCCGCCGAGTTGCTGCAATTGTTGTTGCTGCGAGTGGCCGACGACGAAACGCCGCTGCGCGAGGCTCGTGCGCGCTTGCGCTCCATGGAAGCCGTCGCGCCGAAATTGCGCGTGGCGCGCAGTGTGTCGCAGTTGAACCTGCCCGCCGGACGTCTCGGGCGCAGCTTGCGTGGTGCGCTCGGCACGAGTTGGCTGCAGGATTTGACCAATCGTCGAGTGCTGCTGCGCACCGGGTTCCGCGAATTGTTCGAAGCGGTGCAGGGCGTCGCCGCGGAAGTCGTGATCTGGTGTCGCGACGAGACGGAGTCGGCCGCCTGGTTGGCCCATGCGCGCGCCAGCGGCATCACGCTGCAGTGCCTGCTCGAATCAGCCCCGTACGATGCGAAACCGTTTGATGTCGTCGTGATGGCGCCCGCCGTTGCGGCCGCACGCGACGAACACGCGCCCGCGCGTCTCGCCGACGTTTGCGCCGTGGCCGAGCGTCGACTCGCGCCCGACGGCGCGCTGTGGCTGGTGGCCGCGTATGACGCGCTCGACGAGGGTGCCGGTGCGCCTGCGCAACTGCGCCGTCTGCTCGCCGCGCACAAGTTCGACTGCGTCGCCCTGATTCCCGTCGAAGCCGAAGGCGAGCACGTGCTCGCTGCGCGCTGCAGGCCGCAAGGGCTTGCGATGCGTCTGCCTCTGTCCGCCTGAAGCAAATAAATGTTGGTGCCCGCATGACCGCCGATCGATCACCGCCCATCGTGTCCTTCGAGTTTTTTCCGCCGGCCGATGCGGCGATGGAAGCGACGCTTTGGCAATCGGTGTTGCGTCTCGCGCCGCTCGCGCCGCGCTTCGTGTCGGTGACCTATGGTGCCGACGGTTCGACGCGTGATCGCACGCATCAACTGGTCAAGCGCGTGCAGCAGGAAACGTCGCTCACCGGTGCGCCGCATTTGACCTGCGTCGGGGCTTCGCGTGGCGAAGTGCTCGATATCGCGCGCAAATATTGGGACGAGGGCATTCGCCACATCGTCGCGCTGCGCGGCGACGCGCCGCAGGGCGCTGCACAGTACGTGCCGCACCCCGACGGCTACGCATACGGTGCAGATCTGGTCGCGGGACTGCGCAAGATCGCCGATTTCGACATCTCGGTGGCGGCCTATCCCGAAACGCATCCCGAGGCGACCTCCGCCGAAGATGATCTGCTCAATCTGCGGCGCAAAGTCGATGCCGGCGCGACGCGCGCCATCACGCAATTCTTTTTCGACACCGACGACTACCTGCGCTTTCGCGATCGTTGCGTCGCGGCGGGCATCACCGTGAGCATCGTGCCGGGCATCTTGCCGATCGGTCGCTTCGCGCAGGTGCAACGGTTCGCCGCACGTTGCGGAGCGCGGGTGCCCGCGGCGCTTGCCGAGCGCTTCGCGGGTCTCGACGACGATCTCGAAACCCGTCGTCTGATCGCTGCGAATTTCGCGATCGAGCAGGTGTCGCGTCTGCGTCGTCACGGCGTGGACGAGTTTCATTTCTACACGCTCAATCGCGCCGAGCTGACCTACGCGATTTGTCATGCGCTCGGCTTGCGCCCGCAGTTGCAGGGGGCTTCGGCATGACCGAGCCGGTCGACGTCGCGGCTCGCACGCGCCGCATTGCCGAATTGCGCGAGTTGTTCACCCAGCGCATCGTGCTGCTCGACGGCGCGATGGGCACGATGATCCAGCGTCACAAACTCGACGAGGCGGGTTACCGCGGCGAGCGATTCCGCGATTACGGACGCGACGTGCGCGGCAACAACGATTTGTTGTGTCTGACGCGACCGGACATCATCGCCGACATCCACCGGCAGTATTTCGAGGCCGGCTCGGACATCGTCGAAACCAACACCTTCAATTCGACCACCATCGCCCAGGCCGATTACGGCATGGAAGCTTTGGTGCCGGAACTCAATCGTCGTGCCGCGCGCATCGCGCGCGAAGTGGCGGACGACGTGGCGGCGCGTACCGGCGTGCCGCGTTTCGTGGCCGGTGCGCTCGGTCCCACGAACCGTACCGCTTCGCTGTCGCCCGACGTGAACGATCCGGGCCTGCGCAACGTGAATTTTGATGAGCTCGTCGCGGCCTACTCTGAGGCAACGCGTGCGCTCATCGACGGCGGCGTCGATCTGCTGCTCATCGAGACCGTGTTCGACACCTTGAATGCCAAGGCGGCGTTGTTCGCCGTGCGAGGCGTGCTCGACGAGCTCGCGCTCGACATGCCGGTGATGGTGTCGGGCACCATCACCGATGCGTCGGGCCGCACGCTGTCGGGTCAGACGACGGCGGCGTTCTGGAATTCGGTACGTCACGCCGACCTGATTTCCATCGGCCTCAACTGCGCACTCGGCGCACGCGAGATGCGTCCCTACGTCGCCGAGCTCGCGCGCATCTCCGATCGCTACGTCTGCGCCTATCCCAACGCCGGGTTGCCGAACGCGTTCGGCGAATATGACGAGACGCCGGCCGAGATGGCCGAGATCATCGGCGAGTTCGCGCGTGCCGGGTTGCTGAACATCGTCGGCGGTTGTTGCGGCACGACGCCCGAGCACATCGCGCTCATACGCGAGGCGGTGCGCGGTGTCGCGCCGCGGGTGCGTCCGCTCGTGCCGGTCAAATGCCGGCTGTCGGGTCTGGAGCCGCTCGACATCGCCGAAGACAGTCTGTTCGTGAACGTCGGTGAGCGCACCAACGTCACCGGCTCGGCGAAGTTTCGCAAACTGATCGAGGCGGGCGATTACACCGCGGCAGTCGAGGTCGCGCGGCAGCAAGTGGATGCCGGCGCGCAGATCATCGACGTCAACATGGACGAGGGCATGCTCGATTCGGAGGCGGCGATGGTGCGCTTCCTGAATCTCATCGCCGCCGAGCCCGACATCGCGCGCGTGCCGGTGATGATCGATTCGTCCAAGTGGAGCGTGATCGAGGCGGGGCTCAAGTGCGTGCAGGGCAAGTCGATCGTCAACTCGATCAGCCTCAAAGAAGGCGAGGACGCCTTCGTCGCGCAGGCGCGTCTGGTGCGCGCCTACGGTGCCGCGGTCGTCGTCATGGCGTTCGACGAGCAGGGTCAGGCCGACACCGTCGCGCGCAAGGTCGCCATCTGCGAGCGCTCCTATCGCGTCCTGACCGAACGCGTCGGTTTCCCGCCCGAAGACATCATTTTCGATCCCAATATTTTTGCCGTGGCCACCGGCATCGACGAACACGCGAACTACGGCGTCGATTTCATCGAGGCGACGCGGCTCATCAAAGAGCGCCTGCCGCATGCGATGATCAGCGGCGGCGTCAGCAACGTGTCGTTCTCGTTCCGCGGCAACGACCCGGTGCGCGAGGCGATGCACAGCGTGTTCCTCTACCACGCGATTCGCGCCGGGATGGATCTCGGCATCGTGAACGCCGGTCAGCTGGCGATCTACGCCGACATCGAGTCCGAGTTGCGCGAAACCGTCGAGGACGTGATTCTCAATCGTCGCGCCGACGCGACCGAGCGGCTGCTGGCGGTCGCCGGTCGCTACAAGGGCGAGACCGGCGTGCGTCGCGAAGCCGACTTGCAATGGCGAAATTTTCCCGTCGCCAAGCGACTCGAGCACGCGCTCGTCAAAGGAATCGACGAATACATCGTCGCGGATACGGAAGCGGCGCGGCTCGAGGCCGAGCATCCGATCCGCGTCATCGAAGGGCCGTTGATGGACGGCATGAACGTGGTCGGTGATCTGTTCGGCGCGGGCAAAATGTTTTTGCCGCAAGTGGTCAAAAGCGCGCGCGTGATGAAGCGTGCCGTCGCGCATCTCATTCCGTTCATCGAGTCGGGCAAGAGCGGCGGCATGCGCTCGAACGGCAAGATCGTGCTCGCCACCGTCAAGGGCGACGTGCACGACATCGGCAAGAACATCGTCGGCGTGGTTTTGCAGTGCAACAACTTCGAGGTGATCGATCTCGGGGTGATGGTGCCGACCGAAAAAATCCTCGACGTCGCGCGACGCGAGAACGCGGCCATCATCGGCCTTTCGGGCTTGATCACGCCGTCGCTTGACGAGATGGTGCACGTGGCGCGCGAGATGCAGCGCGAGGGCTTCGACGTGCCGTTGCTGATCGGCGGTGCCACCACGTCGCCGGCTCATACCTCGGTCAAGATCGCGCCGCAGTATCGTCACCCCGTCGTCTACGTCAAAGATGCCTCGCGTGCGGTGGGCGTTTGCCAGTCGCTGATCGGTCGCGACACCCGCGCCGCGTTCGCCGCGAAAATCGCCGCCGAGCACGAGCAGCGGCGAGAACAGCATGCCGCCAAGACCGTGAAGCAACCGGCCGCGACGCTCGAGCAGGCGCGTGCCAACCGCGTACGCATCGATTGGGCGGCTTATCGACCCGCAGCGCCCTTGCGTCCCGGCGTGCAGGTGTTCGAGCGTTATCCGCTCGAGAAGTTGCTCGATTACATCGACTGGATGCCGTTCTTCAATGCGTGGGAGTTCGCCGGCAAGTTCCCCGATGTGCTCACCGACCCCGTCGTCGGCGAGGCGGCGAGCAATCTCTATGCCGACGCGCGTCGCATGCTCAAGAAGATCGTCGCCGAGAAATGGTTGCAGGTGCGCGCCGTGGTCGGCGTTTTCCCGGCCAATGCCGTCGGCGACGATATCGAGCTCTACGTCGACGAGGCGCGCGGCAGCGTGCTCACGACGCTCAATCATCTGCGCCAGCAAAAGGGCAAGCCCGAGGGTTTGCCGCACGAGTGCCTCGCCGACTACGTGGCGCCGCGCGCATCGGGCGTGGACGATTGGGTGGGTGCGTTCGCGGTGACCGCGGGCATCGGCATCGAGACGCACGTGGCGCGCTTCGAAGCGGCGCACGACGATTACTCGGCGATACTTTTGAAGGCGCTCGCCGATAGGTTCGCCGAAGCGGCCGCCGAGCATTTCCACGAACTTACCCGGCGTGAAATCTGGGGCTATGATGCCGCCGAACAACTCACCAATCAGCAGCTGATCGCCGAAGAATATCGCGGCATCCGCCCGGCGCCCGGCTATCCCGCGTGCCCCGATCACACCGAAAAAGCCAAGCTTTGGCAGTTGCTCGACGTCGAGCGCAACACCGGCATCCGTTTGACCGAGAGTTTCGCGATGTACCCGACGGCGTCGGTGAGCGGGTTCTACATCGCGCATCCGCAGGCGCATTACTTCGCGGTCGGCAAAGTCGATCGTGATCAGGTCGCAGATTACGCGCGCCGCAAGGGCGCGGATGTCGCGATCACGGAGCGGTGGCTTGCGCCGAATCTCGGCTACGAGCCCGGTTGAGCGTCGCGCCGGATCAGGGCTTGCGCTTCGGCTCTTCGTCGTCCAGTTGCTTCAGATACGACTCGCCGCCGAGCGCGCGCATCTGACCCATGATGAATTCGCTGCGGCGCTGCACGTAGGCCGAAGGGGTCGCGGCGCGCATGCGCGCGGGTGAGGGCAGTACGGCGGCAAGCGTCGCAGCCTCGCGACGCGTGAGGCGCGCGGCGCTCTTGCCGAAAAACTTGCGGCTCGCCGCTTCGACCCCGTAGGTGTCCGGTCCGAATTCGGCGACGTTCAGATAGACCTCGAGGATGCGTTCTTTGGGCCACAGCCCTTCGACCAGCACCGTGAACCAGACTTCGAGTCCCTTGCGCAGATAGCTGCGCCCCGACCAAAGAAAAAGATTCTTCGCCACCTGCTGCGAAATCGTGCTCGCACCGCGAGTCTTGCGACCTTTCGCGTTGTAGCGGATGGCTTGCCGGATCGAGTCGAAGTCGAAACCTGCGTGAAAGGGGAACAGCTGATCCTCGGAGGCGATGACCGCGATCGCCGCGTGCGGTGAGATCTCTTCGAGCGGCACCCAGTCGTAGTCGTTCGCGCGACCGAAATCACCGGCTGCGAGCGACGCGAGCCGGTTTTCGATCATGAATGCCGAGGTGAGAGGCGGCACGAATCGCAGCAGCAGCACGGCGAGCACGCTCGCGGCGACCGCCGCGAGCAGTGTCTGCAGCAACCAGCGTACGATTCGGCGCCCGTTCATGCGCCGCGGGCAACCCTGGTCAGTCCGCCGCGGCCAGACGCCGCACGGAGTGGATGACGACGTCGTCGACCGGCACGTCCGCATGACCGCGACGACGACCGGTGGCGACCGCGGCGATGGCATCGATCACGTCCATGCCCTCGGTCACGCGACCGAACACCGCATAACCGTAGTTGCCCGGCGCGTGATTCAAAAAATCGTTGTCGGTGAGGTTGATGAAGAACTGCGAGGTCGCGCTATTGATGTCGTTCGTGCGCGCCATCGCCAAGGTCCCGCGCAGGTTTTCGAGACCGTTGGTCGCCTCGTTGCGAATCGGCGCCTGCGTTTCCTTAGGTTCGAGACCGGGGAGCATGCCGCCGCCCTGGATCATGAAGCCCGGAATGACGCGATGGAAGAGCGTACCGTCGAAGAACGCTTCGTCGACATAGCGCAAAAAGTTGGCGACCGTCTCGGGGGATTCCCCGTCGAACAGTTCGACGTCGAAGCGGCCGGCGGTGGTTTCGAAACGCAGCATCAGAGTTACTCCGGGTGTGACGAGCGGGTGATCGGCGCGGCAGCTTGTGTGAGTCGTTCGTGGCCAGCCAGATCGGGGTGCGAGACTACGTGACCGAAACCCCCGGACACAAGCAGGGCGCGCACCGCCGGGCCCTGGGTGTGGCCATGCTCCAGCAACAGCCAGCCGTCCGCTTCGAGATGCCGAGGCGCGTGCGCGATGATGCTGCGCAGGGCGGCGAGCGCGTCTTGCCCGGGCGTCAGTGCCGCGCTCGGTTCGAAGCGGAGCGAGTCGCCGCGCATCACAGGGTCGTCGGCGGCGACGTAGGGCGGGTTCGAAATCACGATGTCGAAGCGCTGCGTGGCTACGGGCGCAAACCAATCGCCGAGCAGAAACCGCACTTGCGGCAAGCGCAAGCGCGCAGCGTTGTCTTGCGCGATCAGCAGCGCAGCGGCCGAGCGATCTATGGCGGTGATGTTCCAGTGCGGGCGCTCGTGTGCGAGCGCGAGCGCGATCGCTCCGGAGCCCGTGCCGA
>Ga0214921_10002641_pt1 | contig 28815 bp, 23 predicted proteins | sample LL1505_MetaG_FD_177992 | JGI IMG/M metagenome (GOLD analysis project Ga0214921, IMG submission 177992) | Freshwater microbial communities from Lake Lanier, Atlanta, Georgia, United States - LL-1505 | ecosystem: Environmental > Aquatic > Freshwater > Lake | place: USA: Georgia | collected...
CGATAGGCCTGCACGAACGCGGGCGGTGCTTTCGAGGGCAGCACCGCGAGCACTTCGCCTTCGCCGAACATCTGCCCGAGCGACGGCGCCGTCTCGCGCGCATCGAGCAAACGGAAGAGATCGAATTCCGGATCGATTTCGAGCGCGATCGGTGCCGTATCGCTCACCAATTCGAACGTCGTCCGGTTGCCGTGCAGGGTCACGACGTGTTGCGTCACGCCTTGCTTGCTGCGCAAGACGACCGGCACGTCGAGATCGAAAGGTCGGTCCTGCGCTTGGCGCAAGACGCCGCGCACCACGTAACGCTGCGCCTCACGCGTGACGCGCACGTCGGCGACCCGCAGATCGGGGGCGCCGACACGGCTCACCCATTGTTCGACCATGGGCAAAAGATCGACGCCGGCGGCGGCGCCATGGGCACGCGCCAAATCGTCGAAGCTCGCGCGCTTGCCGCGTTGCTCGCGATAAAAGCGCTGCAGACCCCGCACGTAGGCGGCATCGCCCACCCGGCGGCGCAGCATGTGGTCGAGCATCAACGCCTTGCCGTAACCGACCGCCTCGGTCGCCGGACTGTGTCGCGAGCGAAACGCCGTGAGCGGAAAATCCTGCGAGTCGCGCACGAAGTCGCGATATTTTTTCAACGTGTCGCGCCGATACTCGGCACCTTGTCCGAGCTGCTCTTTGTACAGATGATCGGCCAGATAGGCGGTGAGCCCCTCGCACCAGTTGCCGCGCGCGTAATCGACGAATACGCCGTTGCCCCACCAGTTGTGCAGGATTTCGTGCGGATACGACGACGTGAGAATGAACGGAAAGCGGATGATCTGCGGCCCGAGCAGCGTGAAGCTCGGCATGCCGTAGCCGGTTTCCCAAAAGTTCTCGACGAGCGCGAATTTGTCGTACGGGTACGGACCGATCAGGGTCCGGTACATCTCGAGGTTGCGGACCGTCGCTTCGAGATATTTGGCCGCGAGCGCGTCGTCGGCCTGGCGCAAGAACACCTCGGCCGTCACCGCGCCAGCCGGGCGCGCGTAGCGGCGCAGTTTGCCGCCGACGATGTGCAATTCGTCCACCGGCGTCGCACTCTTCCAGCGCGCCACGCCGTCGGCCGCGCGTGCACTGCCGCTGCCGGGACTGATGAGCTGCCACCCCTCGGGAGCTTTGGCCTGCAACTCGAACGTGAACAGCGTCTCGCCGAGATAGGGATACCAAAGCGTACTGCCGGCGAGATAGATGCCGTCGTCGCGGATAGTCCCGGCGGTTTCGTTGAAGCCGCGCGCATATTCCTGGGCCGGCGACTCGAAGCCGAAGTCGATGGGTCCTTGGTACTCGAGCGCGATGCGGGTCGCGCCCGCCGGCAAGCGCACGCGATAACGCTGCGCGTTGCCGCTGTCGGTGATCGCGGCCGAGGAGCCGTTGATGCCGGCGAAGGCCGAGTTTTTCGTCGCCGGCAAACGCTCGACCGCCGGCTCCGACGTCACGATGCGCAGCGGCGCCGCGAGCAGGAATTCCACGTCGCGAGGCGACTCCGCGGCCGGCAATTGCACGACGGCCTTCACCGCGATGGTGTGTGCGCTAGGCTCGAGTGTCGCCTCGAGCATGAAATGCGGCTCGGCCGCGTACGCACTCGCCGCCCGGACGCAGATCAGAAAGGCGGCAAGGATCCGCCGCAGGTGCGCGCTCAATCGGGTTTGCGACGGAAGTCGAGCGGCAACGTGACCATCTGCCCCTCGCGCTCGAGTCGCAACGTTGCGGAATCGCCCCATCGATAATCTCCCACCTTGCGCTGCAAGCTCGCCGTACCGTCGATCTTTGCACCGTCGAGTTCACGCAGCACGTCACCGACGCGCACCCCGGCACGATCGGCCGTCGAACCGGCGTCGATCTGGATGACTTTCGTCGGCTCTTTGCCGATGCGACCCATCAAAGAAACGCCGAGTACCGGCAGCGTCGGCTGCGCGGTCTGCGGCACACCCCAAAGAAAATCCGCATACGACGCGCTGACCATGGCGGACTTCGTGCCACTGCGAACGGTGACCGGAATGAGCGACGCCGTGCGGCCTTTGAAGCCGGAGCGCAGCTGTCGTTCGGCGCCGAGGCCGTACGCGACATGCCCACCTCCGATCAGCACCACGACGATTTCACGCGGATCGGCAGGTACGGACAACGCCTGCCCGGCTTGCCAACCCATCGACGCATCCCAGGTCAGTTGCGCCAGATAGACACCCTCTTGTTGTTCGGGCGTCATCTTCGCGTGCAACGGATCGTCGGCATCGAAATACGAGCGCACCAACTGCCGATGCTCGGCGTTCGTGGTGTCGATCTGCGGGGGCATGCGTCGACGCACCTCCGGGGCGAGTGCATCGAACCCTTTGGCGCGCACGTCGCGCACGACCTCGCGCGGCGCATTCAAGCCGACCATGCGCAATCGGTGATCGCGCGCGAATTCGAAGATTTCCCGATAGTGACCGAAATGATGCGACCAGACTTCGTACCATCGCGACTCGTCGAGCAAACGCGACTCGTCGAGTTCGCCGCGCGTCCAGCGATCGAGCGCCGGCTGCGGATCCCACGGAAACATCTCGAGCCCGACGATCACCTTGCGGCCGGCGGCATGCAATGCCGCGATCGCTGCCAACTGCACGCGATGGAATTCGCCGTTGGTGTGTTCTTCGCCGACGAACAAGACGCGCACGTCTTGCAGCCGCTGCGCGAAAACCGCTGCGCCGATGGTTTCGGCGCGCGACGTATCGGTGATCGCGTCGAGCTCGACCACCGCCTTGCGCATCTTGCGCGTCGCATCACCGATGGTCAGTTGTTCGGGGCCGCCGGGCGCGACATCCGCCTGCGCGAGCCCGCCGGTCAAAAGACCGGCGAGCAGCGCGAGTACGAAAGCGCGGCCCGCAGCCCTGCCGCGTAAACGCACGATCAGAACTTGTAGCGTGCGGTGAGACCGAATTCGCGCAAGGTCGGATACGAGACGCTGTAGCGCCACGGGAAGAAGGTGCCGCGACCCGTGTTGCCGGCGGGCGTCGTGCCCGCCGGAGAACGGAAGAACGTGCCGTCCGGCAGCGCATTCGAGAAGAAGACGTCGCGATACGCGGCGCTCGGACTATCTTCGTTCGTCAGGTTGCGACCCCACAGCTCGATGGTCCACTGCTTCGATTGCAAACCGATCGCCATGTTGAGCTTGGTCTGATCGGGCGTGATGGCTTCATTCGTCGCATCGGCGAATTGCTTGTCGCGATACGACAGATCGCCGCGTACGAAAAACGCCTTGCCATCGGCAAGCGGCGCCGTGTAACCGAGGCTCGCCGCGAGCTGCCACGGCGACGTTCGCAGGATCTGCTTGCCTGAGACGTCACCGGTCGGCGAGAACGACGGGAAGCTCTTGAATGAGTCGACGCGCGCCTTGTCGTAGTTCGCATCGGTGTAGGACACGCCGAAACTGCCGTCGACGCGGTCGGTGATGCGCGCATTCACCGAGAACTCGGCGCCGCGGATGGTCGCGTCACCGGCGTTCACGTTGAATGCCGTCGGCGTACGAATGGTGCCGACGTTGCCCGAGCGCGGATCGACCACTTCCGTACGGATCTGCGGAATGACGATGCTCTTCCACTTGCTCTGGTACACGTCGAAGTCGACGAAGACGCGTCGGTCGAGCAATTCGCTCTTGATGCCGAGCTCGAAGGCGCCGTTTTCTTCCGGGTCGAAGGCCGTGAGTATCGGCACGTTCACCGGTGTCGCGTCCGCGGTGAACTGCACGGTCGCCGCGCCGATGTTGCCGCTCTTTTCGGCGTGCGCGTACGAACCGTAGATCGTGACGTTCGGCTGGGGTTTCCAGTCGAGCGTCGTGCGCCAGTTGTTCAACCCCCAGGATTTGCTGCCCGTGCGCGCCGTCAAGATGTTGTTGAAGGATTTCTTTTCATCCGTGTAACGACCTTCGAGACGACCTTTGACGGTGTCCGTGAAGTCGTATTCCAGCGAGGCGAACGCCGAGGTGGCCGTGACCTTGTTGCGATAGGTGTCGCTGAAGATCGCGTCGCCGGTCGGATTGACGAACCAGTTTTTGAAGCCCGTCGTATCGACACCGCCGGTTGCCGCCGGATCATTGGCCGGATCGTAAATCAACGTCGGCCGGCCGAACGGAGCCGCCGTACGGCAAGAGAGACAGAATGCGTAGAAATCGCTCGGCAACGGCTGCGTGGCCTTCACGCCGTCGTTACCGCCGTGCGACTTCGTATCGTAGAAGTAGCCGCCGACCGCCCAGCGCAGTTTTTGTTCGGTCTTGCTCGTGAGTCGCAGTTCAGTGCTCACTTCTTCCGTCACACCGCCACCGCCGATCTGGTAGAGCCCGGTACGCAACACTTTCTGTTCGCCACCGAAGAACGTGCCCGGCACCAGCGTCGCGAGACCCGTCGCCGGACGCGCGATGTAGACGAACGGCACGGTTTCACCCGTGTTGCGCGAACCGTCGACCAGGAATCCCTGACCGACTTTCGAGTAGCCCGTCAGAGAACTGATCGTACCGATGCCGGTATTCCAGGTGATGCTGAGGCTCGCACGCTCGATGTCGCGCTTGTTGCCCGTCGCCTGCGGCACTGCCGACAGACCGTTGCGACCGACCGCCGGGAACGTACCGCAGTAGTTCATGTAGCCCGCCGCGGGCACCGGCGACTGCACGGTCAGCAGCGAGTTGAGATTTTCGCAGTTTGCAACCACGGGGCTGATCGCGGAATTGCCGACGACGTCATTCGAAATGTACGCCTGCAACTGCGCTTCGAACGCGTCGCTCGGCGTCCACAACAACGTGCCTTGCGCCGACTGGTATTCGTAACCGCCGATATCCGACTTGCCGCCGGCACCGGAGTATTGATTGTTGTAGGAGCCGTCGAAGTTGTCATAGGAGACTGCGATGCGGCCTTTGAGCACGCCTTCGACGACCGGGCCGCTCACCGAACCGGCGAGCGCGCGCTTGCCGTTCGAGCCGAACTGCACTTCGGCTTTTCCTTTGACGACGTCGCCTGGTTTCGCGGTGACATAGTTGATGGCGCCGCTGAAGGAGTTGCGGCCGTACAAGGCTGCTTGCGGGCCTTTGATGACTTCGATGCGCTCGAGGTCCGTCTGGTTGAAGTTCAAACCTTCTTTGCCGGAGACGAACACGCCATCGATGAACACCGCGGCATTGTTTTCACCACGCACGTCGATGGGGGCAAAACCGCGGATGACGGGCACGGGGAGGAAGCCCGCCTGCACATCCGAGAAGGTGAGGCCGGGCGTCGCCGCCGCGACGTCGTCGAGATTGCGGATGCCTTTTTCTTCGATCTGTTCCGCCGAGAATGCCTTGATCGCGAGCGGGACGTCGAGCAAGCGCTCCTCCGCCTTGCGGGCGGTGACGACGATTTCTTCGAGTACGAGTCCGTCGCCCTGTGATTTGGTCTGTGCCAGCGCTGCACTCATGCTGGCCGCAGTGGCCAGCGTCGAGACGAGTGTGACGACGGAACGGAAATGCTTCTTGGAAGTGACCATCGAGTGATTCCCCTGTATGCACCGGTATTGAGTTTTGAGAGGTGCTATGCGAAACCTACTACCGCACGGAGCGGAACGGAAGGGACGATCCGGCATAACGAAAAAACTGACCGGCATGGGGGTTTTCGAATGAGAATGATTCGCAATTTTTTGATCGCGGGCACGATGTCGTGGGTCGCCTGCATCGGGGCGATGGCCGCCCCCAAGCCGGCAGCCGCCGTGACGCCACCGGCCGGAGTCTCGATCACCACCCGCGAGGGGGAAATGCCCTCGTGGCTTATTCCCAACATCGGCGAAGCGGCCGAGTCCTATTACGGGCCCGACAGCGAGCACCTGATCGCGCAGGTCAAAAGCCCCCTCGCCGTCAAAAGTCCGCGGGGTCTCGCCGGTTTCCTGACCAAAACCTTCACGGATGCCGGCACCGACGTCGTACTGATCAACGACAAGGGCTGGGATGCCTGCTCGTATTTCTTCCCCGATGGCAAGCGGCTGATTTGGACCTCGATTCGGGACCATCTCGACATGCCGCTCGGCAACTGGTCCGACTGGCGCAACTACCCGCAAGGGTCCGAGTTGTACGTGTCGGATCGCGAAGGCAAGAACGTGAAACGCCTGACGAACAACACGCAGTACGAAGCGGAAGTGACGGTCTCGCCCGACGGAAAGTGGATCGTCTTCGGTCGCATGACGCAGGGCAACATGGATCTGTGGATCATGAATTCCGACGGTACGGGCGAACGGCAGCTGACCTTCACGGAGGATGACCAGGAAGGTGCGCCGTATTTTCTGCCGGACAACGACACCATCATGTTCCGCGCATGGAAAGCTTCCGAATACGACATGAAGCCGACGCCGATGACCATCTACACCATCAAAAAAGATGGCAGCGATCGCAAAGAACGCACGTTCACGCACGACATGAACTGGGCGCCCTATCCGACGCCGGACGGCGAGCACTTCCTGTTCGTGCGCGCCGAGACGCCGCGCAATTGGGAGGTGTATCTCGGCTATCTCGACGGCAAGACGCCGCCGAAGCGCATCACCTTCGACGAAGGGTTCGACGGCTTCCCGGCGATTTCACCCGACGGTCGCAAGATGGTGTGGACCAGCTCGCGCAGCGCAGGCCCCGGCGTGGGCTTCATGCAAGGGCTGCAGCTGCACGTCATGGATGTGACGGCACTCGGTCTCGGTCCCAAAAAGCACCAGCATTGAATTTCAACTTACAGGGGTTTGCGTCATGAAAAAATCTTCGAAACTCGACCGTCGGCAATTGCTCACCGGTGCCGCTGCCGTGGGCGTCGCGGCGGCGGCTGCAGCGCCGGACAAGGCCTCGGCCGTCACGCCCGCGGTCACGCCCGTCGGAGTGTCGAAGCGCGGCAGCTACGAAACCGTCGCGCTGCGTCAGGAGACGATCAACGTTGCGGCCATCCAATCGCGCCTGATGTCGATCGACTTGCGCGACAAGGCGAAGACCACCAAGCGCAACCTCGATCGCGTGCTGCGCCTCGTCGATCTGGCGCAAAACTCGCCGGAAGAATGGAACTACGAACGCCGCTGGGGATCGAAAGTCGATCTGATCTGCATGCACGAATTTCCGGTGCAGGGCTTTCAGCCCTGGAATCGCAAAGAATTGAATCAGATCGCCTTCGAGCTGCCGGGGCCCGAAGTCAACGCCATCGCCGAGCGCGCCAAACGCTACGGTTGCTACATCTCTTTCGGTTGTTACGCCAAAGAAAAAGATTGGCCGGATCACGTCATCAACATGTCGGTGATCGTCGGCCCCGAAGGCAACATCGTCAGCAAGCAATGGAAGGCGCGCAATATTCTCGGCATGTTCGGTGACGGCGCATTGATCGGCACGACCATCTACGACGTGCTCGATCGCTACGTCGAGATGTACGGCTGGGAAGCCACCATGCCGGTGGCGCGCACCGACATCGGCAACATCGCCGTCACGGCGGTGGGCAACGAGCCGCTGCTGTACACCTGCCTCGGCTTGAAGGGCGCGGAGATTCTGGTGTTGTCGGTCACGGGCGGCAGCAACGCCGAATCGGCGATCAACGCCGCGCGGCAAGGCCGCCTCTATACGGTCGGCGTCGGCAATTCCGTGTCACCGGACAACATCGGCTTCGCCGAAGGTTCGGGTACGCGCGATGAAGGCACGGTGATCGTCGACCCGCGCGGCACGGTGCTCGGCAAGACGGAAAACCATCACGAAGAAATCGTGCGTGCCCAAATCCCGATCTCGAGCTACCGCAAGACGCGCCGCGTGCAGGAACTGCCGATGGCTTTGTTCCTGCCCGTGTTGCAGCAGTACCAACCGGTGTTCGGCCCGAACGCGTTCCTCGACAAGCTGCCTGCGAACTACCAGGAAGCTGGCGAAATCGTACGCAAGCGCATGGCCATGAAATGAAGCGCTGACGGCAGCACACCTCGGCGGGGGCGCCCTACCTTATAGTAGGCGCCCCCTGCTCCTGCCGAGGTAGTTGTCCATGAACGAGATCGTCGCGACCGGCGCCGCCGCCACCGCCCTTGCCACCTTGTTGCCGAAGGTGGGCACCGAAGTTCATGTGAGCGACTGGCTCACCGTCACCCAAAGCCGTATCGCCGCATTCGCCGATGCCACGGGTGACCCGCAGTGGATCCACATCGATGCGGAACGTGCGCGCCGCGAGTCACCGTATGGCGCACCGATCGCGCACGGCTATCTGACGCTCTCGCTGCACACCATGTTGCGCGGCCTGGTGTCAGCCGATACGCCGGTCGCACCGGGCGTCAAAAACGTCATCAACTACGGCCTCAACAAAGCGCGCTTCCCGAATGCGGTACGCGTCGACTCGCGCATCCGCGGCCGCTTCACGCTGGTAAAAGTCGAGGCGGTCGCGCCGAACGCGCTGCAAATCACCGAGCAATACACCGCCGAGATCGACGGTCAGCCGAAGCCCGGCTGCATTGCCGAAGGCGTCATGCGACTGATGTTTTGAGCACGCCGTTCAACGTCATGCGCAGCGTCTTTCTCGACTATTCGACCGTCAGCGTCGGTGATCTCGATCCGCAGGCTTTGCAGGCGGCCGCGCCGAATCTGGTTTTGCGCGAGGCGACGCGTCAAGCGGATGTCGCCGACGCGATCGCCGGGTGCGAGATCGTGTTGCTCAACAAATTGCGCATGACGCGCGAAATCATCGCCGGTTCGAATTCTTTGAAGTTGATCGCGCTCGCGGCCACGGGTACCAACAACATCGATCTGGAAGCCGCGCGCGACCACGGCGTCGCCGTGTGCAACATCCGCGACTACTGCACGCCTTCGGTGACGCAGCACGTGCTCGGCGTGTTGCTCGCGCTGACGCATCGGCTCGCCGATTATTCGCGCGATGCGACCGACGGCACCTGGGCATCGAGCCCGCACTTCACGATTTTGCGACATCCGATCCGCGAACTCGGCGGCCGCACGCTGGGCGTGGTCGGCTGGGGCGTGCTCGGCAAAGCGGTTGCCCGCGCCTGCGAAAGCGCGCTCGGCATGCAGGTGATCGTCGCCGATCGGCCTGGCGCACCGCACGTCGAAGGTCGAGTGCCGCTCGACGAATTGTTGACGCGCGCCGACGTGGTCACTTTGCACTGCCCGGTGAACGAACTCACCACGGGCATGATCGGCCGTCGCGAGCTCGCGCTGATGAAATCCGACGCGGTGCTCATCAACACCGCACGCGGCGCATTGATCGACGTGGCCGCACTCGCCGACGCGTTGCGCGCACGACGACTCGGCGGTGCCGCCATCGACGTGTTGCCGCAAGAGCCCCCTGTCGACGGCAGTCCATTGTTCGCCGACGATCTTCCCAACCTGCTGGTGACGCCGCACACGGCCTGGGCGGCGCGTGAATCGCGGCAACGGTGTCTAGACTCGATGGCCGAGAACGTGCACAGCTTTCTGGAGGGCGGGCGGCTGATGCGCGTGGTTTGAGCCGCCGGGTCCGCATGCTGCTTGACCGTTTTTGACAATCGAGACAATCGTCGCCGCGAGCATCCGGCGGTTACGTTAAAATGGCGGGCCCCGGCCCTCGGGGGAATTTCCGGATTCGCCCATGTCGCCACTCGTCCGCGTTGTCCTGCCCGTGTTCGTCGCCGCCACGCTTTTGGTCGCCGGCTGCGCCAAAAGTCCGAAATCGAACGACACCGCGGACAAGCCCCTCGGACGCGGCGGCCCGCCGCCTGCCGAAGTGCTGACGATTCAGGCGGCACGCCGCGAATTCTCGAACAGCCTCGAGGCCGTCGGCACGGCGCTCGCGCGCGAATCGGTGACGCTCACCTCCAAGAGCGCCAACACGATCAGCGCCATCAAATTCACCGAAGGTCAGCGCGTCGCGGCAGGCACGGTGCTGGTCGAACTCGACCGCGCGCAAACGGCCGCGGCACTCACCGAAGCGCAGGCCCAATTGTTCGAGAGCAAAAACCAGCTCGAGCGCGGGCGCGACCTGTCGGTGCGCCAAGCATTGTCGCGAGCGCAGCTCGATCAACTTGAAACCAACGTGAAGACCGCCGAGGCGCGTGTCGCCGCCGCGCGTTCCAGGCTCGACGACACCGTCGTACGTGCGCCGTTCGCCGGCACCACCGGCTTGCGACGCGTCAGCGTGGGCAGCTTCGTGAATCCCGGCACCGTCATCACCACGCTCGACGATGCATCCACGGTCAAACTCGAATTCAATCTGCCGCAATCGTTCCTCTCCGAACTCGTGCCGGGTCTCGCCGTCGAGGCGCGCACCGAGGGCTTGGGTGATCGAGTCTTCCGCGGCAAGATCACCACGATCGACTCGCGCATTGATCCGGGTACGCGCTCGATCGCCGTACGCGCCGAGTTGCCGAATGTCGACGGCACGCTGCGCCCCGGTCTCTTCATGACGGTGAGCGTGCGCGGCAAAGCGCGTTCGACGGTGGTGCTGCCCGAAGAGGCGCTCGTGCCCGAGCAAGGACGCAACTACGTGTTCGTCGTCGCCGACGGCAAAGCGCAGCGCAAAGAAGTGAAAATCGGCGGACGCGAGCCCGGGCAAGTGGCGGTACTCGCGGGCATCGACGCGGGCGATACGATCATCGTCGAAGGCACGCAGCGAGTCCGCAACGGCGGCAAAGTCATCGCGAAGCCGCGTCCGTGAACGTCTCCGAACTATGCATCCGTCGCCCGGTGTTCGCATCGGTGCTGAGCATGATGCTGGTGATTTTCGGCCTGGTGTCGCTCGACCGACTCGCATTGCGCGAATACCCGGACATCGCGCGCCCCGTGGTGTCGATCAGCACGGTCTATCGCGGCGCATCGGCCAACGTGGTCGAAAACAAGGTCACGCAGGCGATTGAAGATCGGGTCGCCGGCATCGAAGGCATCGTCAAGGTCGAATCGGATAGCGAAGAAGAACGCTCATCGATTCGCGTCGAGTTCGACACCGATCGCGACATCGATGCCGCCGCCAACGATGTCCGCGATCGCATCGCGCGCGTCATCGGTCAATTGCCGCAGGAAGCGGACCCGCCGCAGATCACCAAGTCGGACTCGTTCGCCGAATCGGTGGTGTTCCTGAGTTTCAACTCCGATCAGATGACCCCGCTCGAAGTGACCGACTATGCGGAGCGGTACATCGTCGATCGCCTGTCGACGGTCCCGGGTGTCGCACGCGCATCGGTGTCGGGTGCGCGTCGTGCGGCGATGCGCATTTGGCTCGATCGCCAAGCACTCGCCGCGCGCGCACTGACCACCGGCGACATCGAAAACGCCTTGCGTCGCGAGAATGTGCAATTGCCGGCCGGGCGCCTCGAATCCCGTACGCGCGAATTCTCGCTGCGCACCGAAGTCGGCCTCGACACCGAAGACGATTTCCGCAAGCTCGTCATCGGCCGCAGCGCCGACGGTCGAGTCGTGCAACTCGGCGACGTGGCGGAAATTCGCATCGGGCCCGAGTCGGATCGGACGCTGATGCGCACCAACGGTCGTGCGGGTGTCGGCATAGGCGTGGAAGCGCAATCCAAAGCGAACGTGCTCGACGTCGTGCGCGGCGTGCGTGCAGAAGTCGAGAGTTTGCGCGCCGGTCTGCCCAAAGGCGCGTCGCTGGTGGTCAACATCGACAACGGCGTCTCCATCGAGGCGGCGATCCGCGAAGTGTTGATCGCGATCATTTTCGCCTTCTTGTCGGTGCTGCTCGTGATCTACGGCTTTTTGGGCACGCTGCGCACCACGCTGATCCCGGCGATCACGATTCCGGTGTCGGTGACCGCAGCCTTCATCGCGTTGAACGCACTCGGATATTCCATCAACGTCATCACGCTGCTGGGCATCGTGCTCGCGATCGGTCTGGTGGTCGACGACTCGATCGTCGTGCTCGAAAACATCCATCGCCGCGCCGAACTCAACGAGCCGCCGCTGGTCGCCGCGGTACGCGGCAGCCGCGAGATCGGTTTCGCCGTAGTCGCCACGACGCTCACGCTGGTGACCGTATTCGTGCCGATCTCATTCTTGCCGGGCGACGTCGGCCGATTGTTCCGCGAGTTCGGTTTGACGCTGGCCGCGGCGGTGCTGTTTTCGTCGCTCGTCGCACTCACTCTGACCCCGATGCTCGCCTCGCGCTTGCCGCCGGAGCGCGAGTTGCAGCACGGACGATTCGCACGCCTCGTCTCGAGCTTCTTCGACAAACTCTCGGCGCGTTATGAAGCGGATCTGCGACGCATCATGCGACGTCCGCTGTTGATCGTCGGACTCGTGCTCGGCTTGAGTCTCGTCGGCGGCCTCACCTTCAAGTTGCTGCCCGAAGAATTCGCGCCTTCGCAGGACGTCGGCCGCGTCTTCGTCACGCTGCAGGCGCCGGAAGGTTCGAGCTTCGAGTACACCGAAAAATACGGCCAGCGCCTCGAGGAAATCGCGGCGCGCGAAGTGGAGAAGGGCGACATCACGCGGGTCACGCTGCGCGTTCCGGGCAATTCCGACGCCACCGGTGCAGTCAACAATGCGCGCCTCATTCTGACGCTCAAGCCGTGGAGCGCACGCAAGCGCAGCGCCAAAGAAATCTCGAGCTCGCTCACCAGGCAACTCGGTACCCTGCAAGGCGTGCGTGCCAGCGTACAGATTCCCGGTTCCTTGCGCGGCGGCTGGGGGTCGCCTCTGCAAGCGGTGATCGGCGGTCCCGATTACGAACAACTCGGCGAATGGTCGGCCAAGCTCGCCGCCTTGGCCGAGAGCAACCCCGGGCTGGTCGGCATCGACCAGAGCTACAAGCCGCGCAAACCGCAGATTCGCGTCGCGATCGACCGCAATCGCGCCGCGGATCTCGGCGTCTCGTTGCAGACCGTCGGGCGCACGCTCGAGACCATGCTCGGCTCGCGCATCGTCACGACCTTCATCGATCGCGGTCGCGAATACAACGTCATCCTGCAAGGGCGTGCCGACGAGCGCGAAACGACGACCGATCTCACCAATCTGACCGTGCGCTCGGATCGCACCGGTCAGGTGATCCCGTTGTCGAGCATCGTGAAACTCACCGAGGTTGCGAGCCCCACGACGCTCAGTCGCTTCAATCGTCTGCGTTCGGTGAAGGTCTCGGCCAACCTCGCCGACGGCTACACGATGGGCGAGGCGGTGAAGTGGTTCGAGACCACGGTCAAGAAGGAATTGCCCGCGGGCGCGACGCTCATGTGGGATGGCGAGTCGGCCGATTACGTGCGTAGCGGCGGCCAACTCTGGGTGACATTGATGTTCGCGGTGATCATCGTGTTTCTCGTGCTCGCCGCGCAGTTCGAAAGTTTCGTCCATCCAGCGATCATCATCACGACCGTGCCGCTTGCACTGCTCGGCGCGGTGTTCGGCCTCAAGCTGCACGGCATGAGCATCAATATCTACAGCCAGATCGCGGTGATCATGCTGATCGGCATCGCGGCCAAGAACGGCGTGCTGATCGTCGAATTCGCGAACCAGTTGCGCGATCGCGGCGTGGAGTTCGGCGAGGCCATCGTGCAAGCCGCAGCGACTCGCCTGCGCCCGGTGCTGATGACGAGCTTGTGCACGGCCTTCGGCGCGATTCCGTTCCTGCTCGCGACCGGCGCGGGAGCCGAACAACGCCAGCCGATCGGCGTCGTCGTGTTCTACGGCACGTTGCTGTCGGTGTTTCTCACGCTGCTCGTGGTGCCGGCGGTGTACTCGCTGGTCGCGCGCCGCACCCGATCGAGCGGTTACATGACGAACCTCGTCGATCGTCTGCTCGGCGCGAGTGGCGATCCGAGCCGCTAGACGCTCACCAGATTTTTCCGCCGACGTAGCGGCCCGCGGCGGGCAGATGCGGAAAGTATTCGACGCTCGCGAACGCGCCGTGCACGAAGTATGGATCGTTCTCGATGATCTCGCGCGCTCGCACGAGGCTCGAGGTGTGCAGGCAGTAGAGACTGCCGACCGGATCGGTCGGCGGCTGGTCGTACAAAGGCCCGGCGACGTTCAGCTCCCCCAACACCGTCTCGATGTAGGCCATGTGTTGCGGCGTATAGGCCGCGCGTACGGTGGCGCCATTGGGTCCGTCGCGACAAATCACGACGTAGGCCGTCTTCTCGTACTTCGATCCGGATTCGCGGGAGGACATGTCGGCACGTGCCTCGTCATTCGGAAGGGAGGGGGGACGACGCCGACGATACCAGCACCGACCGCCTCCCGCGCATCCGTATTTTTGACGGTGATCAGGCGGCGGCGGCCACCTCGCCGTTGGCACCACCGACCGTCACCTGCTCGAGCGTGACCGCCACCGCATGCACCACCGCCGCGATGCGGATCGCGCTCTGGATCGCCTCGCGCGACACCTCGTGCTTGCGCAACTGCTTCTCGTGCGCCTCGATGCACAGACCGCAACCGTTGATGGCCGACACCGCCAGCGAATAGAGCTCGAAGTCGAGCTTGTCGATGCCGGGGTTGCCGATCACGTTCATGCGCAGGCGCGCCGGCATGGTCTGGTAGTCCGCATCGCCTGCAAGGTGCAGAAAGCGGTAGTAGATGTTGTTCATCGCCATGATCGCCGCCGCGGCTTTCGCGCCATCGATTTGCGCGGCATCGAGTTCCGCGCGAGCCGCGTCCTCGATGGCCGTGATCAAGGTCGCATTGCGCGAGGCGAGCGCCGAAGCGAGCGCCGTACCCCAGATTTGCCGGGCGGTGAGGCCCGGCGCACCTTGGGTGGTCAGTACGCTGCCGAGGTTCAAACGCAGGTCACGCGCATAGTCCGGCAACGCATCACGAATGGCTTCAATGTTCATGTCGATCAACTCCCGACAGGTGCAGCAGGCGGCTTACGCGGCCTTCAAGGTGTCCTCGCCCTGCTTCCAGTTGCAGGGGCAGAGTTCGTCCGTCTGCAACGCATCGAGTACGCGCAGTACTTCTTCGGGCGAGCGGCCGACGTTCAGGTCGGTGACGTAAACGAAACGCACGACGCCCTGCGGGTCGACGATGAAGGTGGCGCGCTGCGCGACGCCGGCTTCCGGATCGAGGATGCCGAGCGACTGGGACAGTTCGCGCTTGATGTCGGCGAGCATCGGGAACGGCAGGTCCTTCAGTTCGCTCTTGCTGCTGCGCCAGGCGAGATGCACGAATTCGCTGTCGGTGCTGACGCCGTAGACTTGCGCGTCGCGCGCGGCGAATTCCTTGTTCAGCTTGCCGAACGCGGCGATCTCGGTCGGGCACACGAAGGTGAAGTCCTTCGGCCAGAAGAAGACGATCTGCCACTTGCCGGCGGCACTGGCGTTGTCGAACGGCTTGAACGCGGTGGCGATGTCGTTGGTGACGACACCGGTCAAGGAAAATTGCGGAAACTTCTGGCCGATGGAAATCATGTCTGCGCTCTCCTGCGTGGCTGTGATCTTCACGACGGAACGACCGTCGATGGGGCGCATCTTGCCGACGCATGTCTCGACTATCCAATCGATTGATGCGATGATTTCGATAGATTTCGTATATCGGAAAGGACTCCCGTGGCGGATATCAAACTCAAGGATTTGCGCTATCTGATCGCCGTCGCCGACACCGGGCATTTCGGCAAGGCGGCCGAGCGCTGTTTCATCAGTCAGCCGACGCTGTCTGCGCAGCTTAAGAAACTTGAAGAGTATCTCGGCGTGCCGCTCGTCGAACGACAACCGAGGCACGCGATCCTCACGCCCGCCGGCAAAGATATCGTCGCGCGCGCGCGCCTCATCGTCGAGGCGAGCGACGAAGTGGTTGAAATCGCGCGCACGCATCGCGATCCGCTCGCCGGTCGTTTGCGAGTCGCTTTTCTGCCGACGATCGGTCCGTACCTGTTGCCCGGCGTCGCGCCGAAATTGCACAAGGCACTGCCGCGTCTCGAGTTGATGCTGTACGAATACCAAACCGGTCCGATGCTGGAAAAACTGCGCGCCGGTGAAATCGACATGGGCGTACTCGCGCTGCCCGTGGAGCTCGACGGGCTCGCGGCTCGCAACCTCTATGACGAAGCGTTCGTGGTCGCCGCCCCGGCGAACGACCCACTCGCGACCAAGAAACAGATCAAAGTCGACGATCTCGCCGGCGTCACCTTGTTGCTGCTCGAAGACGGTCACTGCCTGCGCGATCAGGCGCTCGACGTCTGCAGCCGCATCGACGTTCGCGAGAAGCAGGATTTTCGCGCCACGAGCATCGAGACCTTGCGGCAGATGGTGGCGGCGGGCGCGGGCGCCACGTTGCTGCCCGAGCTCGCCACGCGCGGCGGGTATGCGACGCCGCGCGGTTTGGTCGTTCGCCCGTTCGCGAAGCCCGCGCCGACGCGGCGCATCGGCGCGATCTGGCGCAAGAGCACGCCGCGCAGCGTGGCGATCGATGCGGTCGCCAAAGTCATCGCGGGGCATGCGCTGTGAGCGGCGCTGCACGCGCAACTCCGGCCGCCTCGTCGGCACCGACCCTGCTGTGGTTGCGCCAGGATTTGCGGCTCGCCGATCACCCCGCCCTCGTCGCCGCCATCGAGCGCGGCGCGCCGGTGATTCCGGTATTTCTTTGGTGCCCGGATGACGATGCGGCTTGGGCGCCCGGCGCCGCGACGCAATGGTGGCTGCATCACTCGCTGGAATCTTTGCAGCGAGCGCTGGAAGCGCGCGGCTCGCGCTTGATCGTGCGACGCGGCACACCCGATGCCGCACCCGGCGGCGCGGCGCTGGCGGAGTTGCGCAAGCTGCTCGCCGAAACCGGTGCGACCGCCGTGTACTGGAGTCGTCGCTATGAACCGACGGCCATCGCGCGCGATGCGCACATCAAAGAAACACTGCGTGCCGAAGGCGTCGAAGTGCGCAGTTTCAACGCGGTGCTGCTCAGCGAACCCTGGGACATCCGCAACCAGAGCGGCAAACCGTTCCAGGTGTTCACGCCCTATTGGAAAAACGCCTCGACGACGATCGCCGAGACGACGCCATTGCCGGCACCGAACGTCATCGCCGCCCCGGCGCGCTGGCCGAGCTCGCTCGCACTCGCCGCACTCGAATTGCTGCCGCGCATCCGCTGGTATGACGGGATGGCTGCGGCGTGGCGACCGGGCGAAGACGGCGCACGCGAGAATCTCGATTCTTTCCTGCGCGAGGCGGTCGAACACTACGGTGACGCGCGCAACGTACCCGGCATTCGTGGCACGTCGCGGCTGTCGCCGCATCTGCACTTCGGCGAGATCGGACCACGACAAATATGGCATACGGCTGCGCGTTGGCGCGGTACGCAATTCATGGCGGAAGTGGGTTGGCGCGAATTCGCGCATCACTTGCTGTATCACTTCCCGCGTACGCCGACCGAACCCCTGCGCGGCGAATACACGCGCTTTCCGTGGCGCGAAGACGCGGCGGCGCTGCAAGCCTGGCAACGCGGTCGCACCGGCGTACCGCTCGTCGATGCGGGGATGCGCGAGTTGTGGAGCACGGGCTGGATGCACAACCGCGTACGCATGGTCGTGGCGTCGTTTTTGGTGAAGAACCTGCGCTTGCATTGGTTGCATGGTGCGCGCTGGTTCTGGGACACGCTGGTCGATGCGGATCTGGCGAGCAACACGCTCGGCTGGCAGTGGACGGCGGGTTGCGGCGCCGACGCTGCGCCCTACTTTCGCGTGTTCAATCCGGTCAGCCAGGGTGCGAAGTTCGACCCCGAAGGCGAATACGTCCGGCGCTGGGTGCCGGAACTCGCTGCGCTGCCGGGCGCATCGATCCACGCCCCGTGGGAGTGCAAACCGGCCGAACTCGCCGCCGCAGGCATCGTGCTCGGCCGCGACTATCCGCAGCCCATCGTCGATCTCAAAGAATCTCGCGAAGCGGCGCTCGCCGCTTGGCAGAGTCTGCGCCAACCACAGGAACCGCATCCATGATCAAGCACATCGTCGCGTGGCGGATCAAAGACACGCCGTCGAAGGCGGAGAATGCCGCCCGGATCAAAGAATTGCTCGAAGGACTCGCCGGACGCATCCCCGGCCTGCTGGAAATAGAGGTCGGCATCAACGTCATCGACGACGCGAACGCCGCCGACGTCGTGCTCTATTCACGCTTCGAGGATCGCGGGGCGCTCGCGCACTACCAGACCCATCCGCTGCACGTCGCGGTCGCCGGCGAGGTACGCGAACTCACCACGGAGCGCCGTTCGGTCGACTATCTGGTTTGAGCGCGTCGTTACAGGCAGGCCGGATCGACGTCGAGCACGCTCGCCGCACCCGAGTCGATCACGCGCGCGAGGCCGTGCGCTTGCGGCAAAACGTGCGTCGCATGGAATTCGGCCGAAGCGATCTTGCCGCGCAGGAAATCGACGTCCGGATCACCCTCGGCCAAGCGACGCGCCGCGATGTCGGCCGATTTCGTCAATTGCCAGGCCGCACACACGTGACCGGCGAGCCGCAAAAACGGCACTGAGACCGCAAAGGCGCGCGCCGGATCTTCGGCGAGCGCCGCCAACAATTTTTGCGTTGCGCTTTCGAGGGCCGAGATTGCATCGAGCGTCGCGGCACGCGCGATGGCGACGCGCGGCTGCGTCGCCGTCAACGCCGCAAGTTCGCCACGCATGTCCTGCACGAGCGACGCGAGCGCTTGACCGCGATCGCGACCGATCTTGCGACCGACGAAATCATTGGACTGGATGCCGGTCGTGCCTTCGTAGATGGTGGTGATGCGTACGTCACGATAGGGTTGTGCGGCACCGGTTTCTTCGACGAAGCCCATGCCGCCGTGCACTTGTATGCCGAGCGAGGCGAGTTCGATGCCGGCTTCGGTGCTGCAACCTTTGACGATCGGAATGAGCAGATCACCGCGCGCTTGCGCCGCGGCACGCACCGCGGGGTCCGGATGATGGGCGCCGAGATCGAGTTGCCAGGCGGTGTAGAGCGCCACCGCGCGCAAGGCCTCGGTCTGCGACTTCATCGTCAGCAGCATGCGCTTGACGTCCGGATGGTGAGCGATCGGCAACGGACCTTGCGCCGCCGCCACGGGCGGCTTGCCCTGCACGCGCGTGCGTGCCCAGTCGAGCGCTTGCTGGTAGGCGCGATCGGCGACCGCATAACCCTCGAGACCGACCGACAAACGCGCCGCGTTCATCATCACGAACATGTATTCGAGACCGCGATTCGGTTCGCCGACGAGATAGCCGATGGCGCCGTCTTTTTGGCCGAAGGCCATCACGCAAGTCGGGCTCGCGTGGATGCCGAGTTTGTGTTCGATCGAGATGCAGTGGGCGTCGTTGCGCTCGCCCAAGCTGCCGTCGGCATTCACCAGCACCTTAGGCACGATGAACATCGAGATGCCTTTGACGCCCGGCGGCGCGCCGTCGATGCGCGCCAGCACGAGGTGAATCGTGTTGGGGGTGAAGTCGTGGTCGCCGTAGGTGATGAATATTTTTTGACCGAAGATGCGATAGCGATCGCCCTCGGGCGTGGCGCGCGTGCGGATCGCGGCCAGATCACTGCCGGCCTGCGGCTCGGTGAGATTCATGGTGCCGGTCCACTCGCCGCTCACCATCTTCGGCAGATACTGCGCTTTCTGCGCATCGCTCCCGTAGTGCTCGAGCGCTTCGATCGCGCCCTGCGTGAGCATCGGGCACAACTTGAAGGCGAGATTCGATGCGGCCCAGATTTCTTCGACCGCGGTACCGACGACGTTCGGTACGCCCTGGCCGCCGAAATGGGGCGAGGCACGCAAACTCGGCCAACCACCCTCGGCGTATTGTTGATAGGCGGCTTTGAAGCCCGGCGCGCCGATCACGCCCTCGGGCGTCCAGCGCGCACCGTCGCGATCACCGGATTTGTAGAGGGGATCGAGCACGGTCTCGGCGAACTTGGCCGCTTCTTCGAGAATCGCGTCCGCGATCTCGAGCGAATATTCGCCGTGGGCGGGGCAGGCTTGCAGCGAAGACTCGCCGATGAGTTCGTGCAGGACGAATCGCAGATCTTTCAGGGGGGCGCGGTACATAGCCGCACAATTTTAGCCTGTCAGGCGCTGCTCTTGAGCGCAGGAACGATGTTTGCGGCAAGAAAATCCACCAAGGCCAGCACCCGCGCGTCCTCGGCAAGGGTGGCCGGATACACGGCGCACAACGGCGCTTGCTCCGGCGGATCCCAGTCGGGCAGCACGCGCTTGAGCTTCTGGGCGGCGATGCCGGCGCGGCAGAGAAACTCGGGCAGCAAACCGATGCCGAGCCCGGCGGCCACCGCGGCGTGCAGCAACGCGGGGTCGTTGACGGCGAGCTTCGGGCGCAGCGACAACTCGGCGCGGCGGTTGCCATGGGCGAGACGCAACACCTGGATCGGGCCCGCCCCGGCGTCCGGCATCAGCAAGTCGTAGCGCTCGAGATCGTCGGGCGCGCTCGGCAGCCCGCCGGCCTTCTGCAGATAGGCGGGACTCGCGCACAGGATCGCCGGCGGCGCGCCCAGGATTTTGGCGATGCGCTCCGGCCCGACGTCGGCGCCCGCGCGAATGGTCAGATCGAACTCGGCCTCGCGCTCCGGCTCGCCGAGTTCCACCTCGAGCGGCACCTGCGGAAAGCGCTCCAGAAAACGCGGCACCAAAGGCGCGAGCAACACCCGGCCATAGGTCGTGTCGGCCAACACCCGCAACGGACCCTGACGCGACCGACCGAGTTCGGCGGCGCGCTGGTGGACCTGTTCGGCCGCCGCGACGATCGCGCGGCAATGGGGCAACAACTGCTCGCCCGCCGGGGTCAAAGTCAGGCGGCGCGTGGTGCGCGTCATGAGCTTCAATCCGAGCTCGGCCTCGAGTTCGGCGATCGCGCGACTGACGCTGGCCTTCGGCACTTTGAGGGCGCGCGCGGCCGCCGTGAAGCCGTTCAAGTCGACGACTTTGGCAAAGGTGGCCATATGGGCCGGAGACCAGATTTGGTTCATGAAACTACCATTAAAGGCGGCGAACCCCTGCTATTGTTGCAGATATAAATCAAACTTGTCCAATACATATCGATTCATGGTGATGCATCCACCCTCGTTTAAGATGGCCGAAGTCAATCACGGGGGACTCCGCCACCATGTCTAACCATACGTTTTCACGGCTCGCGCTCACCGCCGCGCTGATGCTCGCCACGCCGCTCACCGCCTGGGGTGCCGACGATTTTCTGGGCCCCTCGGCCAAGCGCGAAGGCGCCGAGGCCTTCACCTGGAACATGAAACTCACTTGCGGCACGACCGAGCCCGGCGTCACGCGCTACGGCATGTGGGAAGGGCGCATGTACAGCCGCATCGCCGGCGAAAAGGATCGCCACATCTTCGACGTGATCGGCATCAACACGCGGCAGTGCGAACGCCACAAGGATCCGGTCCGCGGTGACGGCTACCGCTCGGTGTCGCGCGAGATCATGGTGTACCTCGACCCCGCGAGCGGTGAAATCATCGACCGCTGGAAGAACCCGTGGACGGGGCAAACCGTCGACGTCGTCCACGTCGCCAACGATCCGGTGAACATGCGACAGCCGAGCTTCGCCATCGGCGCCGACGGCAAGCCCGCTTCGATCGAGTTGCGGCAGTACGACGACCTGCTGGTCGAGGTGCGCGAAGTGCCGCTGTTCTACACGAACCCGCTGGCCGGCGATTATCAGGAATACGTCGGCGGGCAGTACCACGCGATGGAGATCTTCAACACGTTCTATCGCGCCGCCGACTTCACCGATGCCAAGAAGAACCGGATCAGCGAATCGCGGATCTCCTGGCAACGCATCTCGAAGTTGCTGCCGTGGATGCTGATGGGCGACCGGCAGGGAATCATGATCTTCAACGCGACCGGCTACAGCACCTTCGACCGCAAGAGAATCCCGCCGAAGCTCATGCAAATCCTGCAGACTCGCTACCCGCAATATCTCGAAGCCCCGCCGCTCGGCGATCCGCGACCGAACGCGACCACGTGGACGGTCACCAAGCAATGGATCGACGCGCAGCGCGCCAAACAGGAGAAGAAGTGATGTCCGTGTCCGTTCATTCGATGACCGTCGAACCCTTCATCCAGATGCTCGGCAATCTGTCGAACATCTTAGGCAAAGCCGCCGCGCACGCCGAAGCCAAGAAGATCGAAGCGGGCGTACTCGAAGGGCTGCGGCTGACGCCCGACATGTTCACGCTGGCGCGCCAGATCATGCTGACCTGCGATTTCGCCAAGAACAGCTGCGCCCGTCTGGCCGGTCTCGAGCCGCCGCGCTTCGAAGACACCGAAAAGACCCTGGCCGAACTGCAGGCGCGCATCGCCAAGACGGTCGATTACCTTAAAACGCTCACGCCCGCCCAGCTCGAAGGCGCCGAACAGCGTCACATCGTCCTGCCGCTGCGTACTCGCACGCTCGAGATGGACGGTCTGCCGTTCATCCAGAAATGGACCGTGCCGAACTTCTATTTCCACATGACCACCACGTACGCGTTGTTGCGCGGCGTCGGCGTGGACATCGGCAAACAGGATTTCCTCGGCGGATATTGATCGCATGCAAACACGCAAGCTCGGCCGACAAGGTCTGGAGGTTTCGGCACTCGGTCTCGGCACCATGGGCATGACCGGCGTGGCCGGAATGCCGGCCATGTACGGACCCACCGACGAATCCGAAGGCATCGCCACCATCCATCGCGCCCTCGAACTCGGCATCGATTTCTTCGATACCGCCGAGGTCTACGGGCCGCGCAGCAACGAAGAATTGCTGCGTCGCGCGCTGGTCGGCCGTCGCGAGCGCGTGATCATCGCGACGAAGTTCGGCTTCAAGTTCACGCCGGACGACAAGATCGCCGGCGTCGACGGTCGGCCGGAGAACGTGCGCCGCGCGCTCGACGGTTGTCTGCAACGACTCGGCGTCGAGTGCATCGATCTTTGGTATCAGCATCGCCGCGACTTCGACGTGCCGATCGAAGAGACGGTGGGGGTGATGGCCGAGCAAGTCAAAGCGGGCAAGGTCAAATATCTCGGGCTCTCCGAGATGTCGGCTGAAACCCTGCGCCGCGCGCATGCCGTGCATCCGATCAGCGCGCTGCAAAGCGAATATTCGGTTTGGGAACGCAACATCGAAGCGCCGAGCGCGAGCGGCGGCGCGAGCGTGCTCGCCACCTGTCGCGAACTCGGCATCGGCATCGTGCCCTACAGCCCGCTCGGCCGCGGGTTTTTGACCGGCGGCGTCCCCGATCCGGCGACCTTGCCCGCGTCGGATTACCGTCGCCACGATCCGCGTTTCTCGGCGGAGAATTACGCGCTCAATCTGCAACGCCTCGCCGCGGTGCAGGCCGTAGCGACGAAACACGGGGCGCAGCCTGCACAGGTCGCGCTCGCCTGGTTGTTGCATCGCGGTGACGACATCGTGCCGATTCCGGGCACCAAGCGTCGCGGTTATCTCGAAATCAACGCGGGTGCCGCGAGTTTGCGACTCGATGCCGAGGACATGCGGACGCTCGACGGAATCGGTACGGCGAGCGGCCCGCGCTACACGGAGCGTTCGTTGGCCTGGATCGAACGCTGATCGCGCGTCGCTTGCGTCTGCGTTCGATCGATGACGGCGACCATGTCGCCCGGTACGACGCGTAACGGTACACGCGCCGCCGACGGTACATCCACCACGACTCCGCCCTGGATGTAGATGCGGCGCTCGCAACGCTCGGCGAGTTCGCGGTCGTGCGTCGACAACAGAAAAGTCGTGCCCGTTTCGCGCTGGATCTCCGTCATCAACGCGAACGCCTGATCGGCATTTTCACGATCGAGGTTGCCCGTCGGCTCGTCGGCGAGCACCAACGCGGGTTGATTCATGAGCGCGCGCGCGATCGCCACGCGCTGCTTCTGGCCGCCGGAGAGGCGCGTCGCGCGATAATGCATGCGCTCGGAAAGACCGACTCGCTCGAGCAACATCGCGGCCCGCTCGCGTCCGGCTTGCGTCTCGCGCCACAAGCGACCCGCATGCGGAAACATCACGTTCTCGAGTGCGCTGAAATCGGGCAACAGATGGTGGTACTGGAAGATGAAGCCGATCTGCTGATTGCGAAAATCGGACAGCTCGGCTTCTTTCAACGACGTGAGTTCGCGACCAAGCATCCGGAAGCTCCCGGCCGTCGGCCGCATGAGCGTGCCGAGGATCGACAGCAAGGTGCTTTTGCCGCTGCCCGAAGGCCCGAGCATCGCCACCATCTCGCTGCGCTGCAGCGTGAAGTTCACGCCTTTGAGCACCGGCGTTTCGAAATCACGATCGACGAAGACCTTGCGCAGGTCGTTCACTTCGAGCAAAGGCGTGTTCATTGCGAGATGGCCTCGACGGGATCGATGCGGGAGGCCGCGCGTGCGGGCCACAAGGCCGCGGCGATACTCGCCGCAGCCGCGAGCAACAAGGCGACATCGTACTGGCCGAGACTGGGATCGACCGGCAAGGCACGCCCGCTGCTGCGTCCGGCTTGCACCAGCAGCGAACTGAATCCCCAGCCGAGGAAACATCCGACCAATGAGCCGAGGATGCCGATCAACGCGCCTTGCAGCATGAACACCGACAACACGAAGCGTTGCGAAATGCCGAAGGAGCGCATGATGCCGATCTCGGGACGACGTCGGAACGTCGTGAGCAGCAACGCGCTCGCCACGCCCACCACGATGGTGATCAGCGTGAACATCTTGATGATGTTGCCCGAACTGCCTTGGCCTTCGAGGGCTTCGCGCAGACGCTGGTTTTTGTCCATCCACGCCGTGACCTCGAGACCGGTGGTGTCGGCGAGCTGTTTGGCGACGGCGCGGGCGGCATAAATGTCCGCGAGTTTGATCTCGATTTCGGTCAGCCCCTCGGGCAGATCGAACATCACGCGGGCCGTGTCGATGTTCACGTAGGCGACGCGCGCGTCGAGACTGTCGACGCCGGTCGAATAGAGCCCGCGCACCGTCAGCGTCCGTTCGCGACCCTGGTTGCTGGTGACGAAGATCGGTTGACCGATGCGGATACCGAGGTCGTCGGCGAGCTTGCGACCGATCAGGACGTCGTTGAGGCCGAGCCGCGCTTCACCGGCGACGAGGTTGCGATCGATGGGCGCGATCGCCGCGAGCCGCGCGGGCTCGACGCCCTTAAGACTGACGGGCAGCGTCTGCTGACCGCGCGTCACCAGACCCGTGCCGTTGATGTTGTACGACACGCCGGTCACGCCCGGCAGAGTTTCGATCACGCGCTCGACGCTGCGCCATTGCTTGATCTGCTCGCGACGTTCGAGTGCGCGTTGCGTCGCGACGAGTCGTTCGGTGCCCGCCGGCGCCGGCACGACCTTGGGCAGCAATTTTGCAGGCTCGATCGTCACGTGCGAGGAACTGCCGACCACGCGATCGATCTGGAATTCCGCGAGGCCGTTGATCAGGGCGGCATTGAAGGTGAACACGGTCACCGCGACCGCGACACCGCCGATCAACAGCGCCGACTGCAGGCGGTTCGCGAGCAGATAGCGCAGTGCAACTTTGAGATCGAATCGCATCGGTGCGCCGTCACAGCGCCTTGCGCGCGTCGGAGCCGCGCGGACGCGGGCCGCCGGCGACGAGCGCGAGATCTTTGGTCGGAGCGACGCGCTTGCCGATCAGATCGGGTCGCGGCGCGGCGAGCAATTGCGCGCCCGGTGCGAGGCCCGACAACACGATGACGCGTTCGCTCGGCCATTCGACGAACTTCACCGACGCGGGATTCACCACGCCATCTTTGACGATCAGCACGCGCGCATCACCGTCGCGACCGAGGATGGCGCTGCGCGCGACGGTGATCGCCTGCGCGCGGCGCTCGATGACGAGATTGACGTCGGCGGTCAGACCGGAGCGCAAATCGGGAATTTTTTGGTCGAGTCGCAGGCGCACTTTCGCGCCGCCGGTACGCGGGTCGACCTTCGACGAGACGTAGTACAGCGTCGCGGACGCTGGCGCACTGCGCCCGGCGACGAGCACGTCCGCTTTTTGTCCGACGCGAACTTCGGCGAGGAACTGCTCGTCGACGTCCGCTTCGATCTCGACGTCGGCGAGCGGCGCGAGTTCGTAGATGACGGTCGCGGCACCGACCACCTGACCGCGATCGACCGGTCGCGCGAGCACCACGCCGTCGACGGGCGAGACGATGGTGTTGTCGCGCAGGCGCGCGCTCGCCTGACGACGCGTGGCGTCGAGCGTCTGCAGCGAGAGCCGCGCCTGATCGAGTTCGAACTTGGCGGTGTCGAATTCTTTGGCGGTGGCGATGCCGCGCTCACGCAATTGCTGCAGGCGCGCGAAATTGCGCTCGGCTTCGGTGACGGCACGCTGCTGCAGCGTGACCTTCGAGGCGATTTCGTCGACCGCAGCCCGCGGCGCATCCGACTCGAGTTGCACCAGCACCTCGCCGGCTTTGACGGTCTCGCCTTCTTCCTTGACGAGACGGATCACCTGGCCCGGCGTCTTCGGCACGATGGTCACGGTGACCTGGGGCCGGGTGCGTCCGGTGATGGCGAGCACGCGCTCGGCCGGGCCTTGCCGCGCCTCGGTGACGCCGACCGGCGTCGGCTGCGAGGATTTCACGTACCACCACGCCGCGAGGGCGACGGCGAGCACGCCGAAGAGGGGATAACGGTAGCGGCTCAGCCAGCCGCGCGGTTCCGGTGCGTCGAATGCCATGTGCGCTACGTCCCTGTAGGCGAAAAACGATTTGCATATCGTATATCAACTGGTTTAAATTAAGCAAGCCGGTCGGGAGGAATGGGCGATGTCGAGAACACTCGGGGCACGGAACGCGCAATTTGCTGAGCGACGGAATGCGCTCATCGCCAAAGCCAAGGAAAGGCTCGCCCTCCAGACCGGCTCTACCCCCAGTTTCCGCGAGCTCGCGCTCGCGTGCGGCGTGAGCGTGGCGACGCTGCGCCACTATTTCGGCTCGCGCGAAGCCCTCATCAAGGCCGTGTTCGCGTTCTATTTGCAGGGCGGCCAGAAGCATCTCGCGCGCGCTCGGCAGGTGAGCGAAGACACCGCCACGCTCGAGGTGTCACTGCACGAATTTCTGCAACGCGTCGTGCGCGCGTGGTCGGAGGGCGCGGTCGGTTCCTTGCACCGCATCGGGCTCGCCGAAGGTTTGCGCAACACGCATACCGCGCTCGATTATCTGGTCGACGTGCTCGAGCCGACCTTGCAAGCGCTCGAAGTGCGCTTGCAAAACTATGTGTCGCGCGGCGACATGGTCGCCTGCGACACGCGTCATGCCGCGCTCATGTTGCTCTCGCCGTTGCTGCTCGCGCTGCTGCACCAGCACGATCTCGGCGGCACGCGCTGTCGTCCGCTCTCCCTGCCCGCGCTCATCGACGAGCATGTGCGGGTGTTCGTGCGTGCCTACGGTGCGCGCAACGTGGTCGCGGGCGGCTGACGCAAAACGCCGCGGGTGGCGAGCCATCCGCTGATCGCCACCAAAGCGCCACCGCCCAAAGTGCCGATCAACCAGACGCGCGCATCAGCGACGTACGTCACGTTCAACACCTGTTCGGCCAGCGCCCAGCCGGCCAAAGAAGCACCGGACGCCGCAAGCAGTCCCGCCAACGCTCCGAGCACGACGAACTCGGCCACGATGCCGAGCGTCACGACTTTGCGACTCGCGCCCAGCGTGCGCAGCATCGCGCTCTCGTAACGGCGCTCGTCGCGCGTCGATTGCACCGCCGCGAGCAGAACCACGAGCCCGGCGAACAAGGTGAACGCGAACACGCTCTGCACGGCGAACACGGCCTGATCGATCACGCTGCGCACCTGATTCAAAAGTTCACCGAGATCGAAGACCGACACGCTCGGAAACCGCCGCACGAGTTCGGTGACGATGCGACCGTCGCCGCCGGCGAAATACGCGGAGGTCATCCAGGTGCCGGCCACGTCATCGAGCAGCCCCGGTGCGAACACCAGGAAAAAATTCGGCTGGAAGCTGTCCCATTTGATCTTGCGGATGCTCGCGACCTCGGCTTCGAGAGTCTCGCCGGCCACGTCGAAGACCATGCGATCACCGAGCTTCAAACCGAGACTGTCGCGGTATTCGGTGGAGATCGACACCAGCGCACGCCCGTGATCCGCCGGCGTCCACCAGCGACCGGCCACGAGGCTGTTGTCGGAGCCGAGTTCGTCCTGCCACGTGATGTTCTGATCGCGCTGCGCAAACCCTTCGCCGCGCGGATCGGTGAAGCGCAAGTCTTTCACGGATCGCCCGTTCACCTCGGTCAGTCGCGCCCGGATCATCGGCAACGCGCGCGAACTGCGCGCACCGCGCTCCTGCAGATATTGCATGAACGCCGTACGCTCTTCTTTCGGGATGTTGATGAAGAAGAAATTCGGCAGATCGCTCGGCAGACTGCGACGCCAATCGGCCAACAGATCGTTGCGTACCACCGCAAGCAGCAACAACACCATGATGCCGAGACCGAAAGCGACGATCTGCACGATGCTCGCGGCACGTCGCCGCGCGAGGTTCGCGATGCCGTAACGCCAAGAGACGCCGACGCCGCCGCGCAGACTGCCGGCAATGCGCACCATGACGTAACCGGCGAGCGCGAGCAGGCCGACGAAGAGCGCGAGCCCGACCGCAAAGCCGCCGGCCAGCTTCGGATCACGCAACACCCAGAACACCAACAACACGATGGCCGCGACCGCGGGCCCGAACGCGAGCCAAAGAATCGGTGCCGGTGCGCCGACGTCGCGCCGCAAGACGCGGATCGCAGGCACGCGCGCCAGCTGCATCAGCGGCGGCAAGGCGAAGCCCGCGAGCAAGGCCAAGGCCGTCACCATGCCGAGCAGCAGCGGCGCGAAACCGGCCGGCGGCAAATCCGCATCGAGCAAACCGCGCAGCGCGCGCAG
>Ga0214921_10002643_pt1 | contig 28805 bp, 19 predicted proteins | sample LL1505_MetaG_FD_177992 | JGI IMG/M metagenome (GOLD analysis project Ga0214921, IMG submission 177992) | Freshwater microbial communities from Lake Lanier, Atlanta, Georgia, United States - LL-1505 | ecosystem: Environmental > Aquatic > Freshwater > Lake | place: USA: Georgia | collected...
ATCTCAAGCTTTCCACCTCTTTGATCTATAAATGCCGCTATTTCATGAGCAGTTCCCGTCAACACCTCACGCTCATCGCCATTAAAGCTCTCGAAACGGAGGGCTTTAAGATCCGAGCTTACCGAAGCGTCATTATCAATCGGAATCGTTATAGAGAACTCACCATCCGAGTCAGTAATGAGCCGCGACGCACCTACCATTACCGGGGCTCCTGAGAGTGGTGTTAGCGCCACTCTAACTACTCCTAAGATGTGGCTGGTTATATCTGTAGGTGTAGCCGTTGGGGTGATCGAAGGAGTTACCGTTATAGTTGGTGTCGGAGTAGACGTACTTATCGGCGTCTCTGTGTTGGTCGGAGTAACTGTCGGCGTATCAGTAGGCGTCGCGCTCGGGGAATGGGTTGGTGTGACGGTAGGACTATCTGTAGGGGTATTAGTAGGCGAATCTGTCGGCGTGTTTGTTGGGGTATCTGTTGGCGTGGCAGTTGGAGAGTCGGTTGGTGTGTGGCTAGGCGTAAAGGTAAGAGTCGCTGTAGGCGTGTGGGACGCGGTGAATGTAGCCGTGTAGGTCGGGGTGACAGTTGGCGTCGCGCTATCTGTAAATGTCGGAGTTACAGTCGGCGTATAAGTTGCTGTATCTGTAGGAGTACTAGTGGCGGTATCTGTTGGAGTCGATGACGGCGTCTCCGTTGGAGTGTCTGTCGGGGTATCTGTTGGGGTGTCACTAGGTGTGACGCTAGGTGAGCTAGTCGGCGTATCGGTTGGTGTGTCCGTTGGAGTACTGGTCGCTGTATCAACCGGCGTAACGGAAGGTGTAGGTGTCGGACTATCAGTTGGAGTATCGGTCGGAGTATCAGTAGGTGTCGCGCTAGGTGAATTTGTCTGAGTATTCGTTGGTGTATTAGTTGGCGTAATAGTAGGGGTGTCCGTCGCCGTCTCAGTCGGCGTAATCGTTTCGGTATGAGTCGCGCTCGGTGAATTAGTTGGAGTATCAGTAGGCGTTCTCGTTGGCGTTATAGTCGCGGTATCTGTTGGCGTATTTATCGGCGTATTACTAGGCGTAGCGCTCGGTGTATTCGTTGCTGTATCTGTCGGCGTTCTAGTTGCCGTTACCGTCGCGGTATTTGTTGGGGTGTCGGTCGGAGTATTGGTAGGCGTATCACTAGGCGTCGCACTCGGTGAATTCGTTGGAGTATCCGTCGGCGTTCTTGTCGGCGTTACCGTCGCGGTATTCGTTGGTGTATTCGTTGGTGTATTCGTTGGTGTATTTGTAGGCGTATCGCTCGGTGTCGCGCTCGCTGTATTAGTTGGAGTATCAGTCGGCGTTCCTGTCGGCGTTACTGTCGCGGTATTGGTTGGTGTATTCGTTGGTGTATTCGTTGGTGTATTTGTAGGCGTATCGCTCGGTGTCGCGCTCGCTGTATTAGTTGGAGTATCCGTCGGCGTTCTTGTCGGCGTTAGTGTCGCGGTATTGGTTGGTGTATTCGTTGGTGTATTTGTGGGGGTATTGCTCGGAGTGGCGCTCGCTGTATTAGTTGGAGTATCCGTCGGCGTTCTTGTCGGCGTTACTGTGGCGGTATTGGTTGGTATATTTGTTGGTGTATTTGTAGGAGTATCGCTCGGTGTCGAGCTCGCTGTATTAGTTGGAGTATCCGTCGGCGTTCCTGTCGGCGTTAGTGTCGCGGTATTGGTTGGTGTATTCGTTGGTGTATTTGTAGGCGTATCGCTCGGCGTCGCGCTCGGTGTATTCGTTGGAGTATCCGTCGGCGTTCCTGTCGGCGTTACTGTCGCGGTATTGGTTGGTGTATTCGTTGGTGTATTTGTGGGTGTATTGCTCGGAGTGGCGCTCGCTGTATTAGTTGGAGTATCGGTCGGCGTTCTTGTCGGCGTTACTGTCGCAGTATTGGTTGGTGTATTCGTTGGTGTATTTGTAGGCGTATCGCTCGGCGTCGCGCTCGGTGAGTTCGTTGGAGTATCCGTCGGCGTTCTTGTCGGCGTTACTGTCGCGGTATTGGTTGGTGTATTCGTTGGTGTATTTGTAGGCGTATCGCTCGGTGTCGCGCTCGCTGTATTAGTTGGAGTATCAGTCGGCGTTCTTGTCGGCGTTACCGTCGCGGTATTGGTTGGTGTATTCGTTGGTGTATTTGTAGGCGTATCGCTCGGCGTCGCGCTCGGTGAGTTCGTTGGAGTATCCGTCGGCGTTCTTGTCGGCGTTATCGTCGCGGTATTCGTTGGTGTATCGCTCGGCGTGGCGCTCGGCGTATTTGTTGGTGTATCTGTCGGCGTTCTCGTTGGCGTTACCGTCGCGGTATTGGTTGGTGTATTTGTCGGTGTATTGGTGGGCGTATTGCTCGGTGTCGCGCTCGGTGTATTCGTTGGTGTATCTGTCGGCGTATCCGTAGCTGAAAAACCGCCAAACTCCTGCGCGTAAATTTCTATAGCCGGCGCGCCGCCCACCAAGACGAACATCAAAGTCAACGAGAAAATTTTTAGAGCTTTCGGGGGATCACGCGCAACGGAGTTCCTCGGAGCACCGCTTAACAACTCCGCTGTCTCTCCGGTCCAGCAATTTATATGCGCGTCGAAGATCTCCTCGCTTAATGTCTCCCCGCGCTGCTCCTGGTACTTACACTACTCCCAAATACATGAGGCTCCGTTTATAGGGCCTCACATGAGAACTCGTCGCAAAACCTAAAGATATTGAGGTTCTAGAGCTAAATTGTCTATGCGACTAACTTACGGATAAGCAACTCAACACTCTCTTCTACGGATAACTTTGAGGTATCGAGTTCCAAATCCGCCTGCTCTGGAGCCTCATAAGGCGCTGATACTCCAGTAAACTCAGAGATCTCACCAGCCCGGGCCTTGCGATACAAACCATGAGGGTCTCTGCGCTCACACTCACTAATCGGAGCACTCAGATATACCTCTACGAAACTCTCTGGGCCCACTATCTCCCGAGCCCTCTCCCGATCCTCTCGCATCGGTGAGATCAAAGAGCAGATAACCGAAACACCTGCATCGTTAAATAATTTAGCGACCTCCGCCGCCCTTCTGATATTTTCTCGCCTCTCCTCCTTGCTAAATCCAAGATCTCGATTAATACCGAATCTAAGATTATCGCCATCGAGACGATACACAGGCCGGTTATCATTAAACATCCGCGCTTCAAGAGCCTTAGCGACCGTTGATTTTCCTGAGCCACTAAGCCCTGTGCACCACACAGTCACAGCCCTGTGACCGAAGTAAGATTCGCGCGCTTGCCTAGTAATCGACCCGTCTTCTCTATGGATATCGGCTGACCTAGGGCTATTCTTGCCGCCAACCCCCGCTATCTCACGAGGCTGACGATCGATAATCATTCCACCAGCTACAGTTTGGAACGAGTCCTCATCTACGAGGATAAAATTTCCGGTAGATCTGTTTCTTTCATACGGATCTATAAAGAGCGGCTGTTTTGTTGTGATTGACACTCTACCGATCTCATTAAGCTCAAGAGCTTTTCCCTCTTCGCGGTGTAAAGAATTAACGTTCACCCGGTAATTCACGGCCGTGACATAACTCTTTGTCTGCCGTGATGTGTGCATAATGATATACGAACGCGCCCGATCCATCGGCTGCTCTGACATCCAAACGAGCATCGCCTCAAATTCCTGCCTGACCTGTGGTATATTGTGACTTCTGACGATCATATCTCCGCGCGATATGTCGATTTCGTCATCTAAAGTGATCGAAACAGAGAGCGGCGCAGCCGCCGACTCAATGCTACGCTTCGCTGGGTCGGCGTCCATATAATCGATCGATCTCACCTTTGAGCCACGGAGCGATGGCAAAACGACAACATCCTCGCCGACAGATATGCTTCCTGAGCGGATCTGTCCGGCATAGCCGCGATAGTTCTGATCTGGCCTAATCACATACTGAACAGGGAAACGAAAATCGATCTGGTTACGATCCGCGCCTATATAGACATTCTCTAGGTGCTCCATCACCGTCTCTCCGGAGTACCACGGCATATTTTTACTTGGAGCTACAATAAAGTCTCCTTTAAGGGCCGATACGGGGATAAACTTTATCTCCTTGATACCTAACTTAGCTGAAAACGCCGAATAGTCCGCGCATATCTCGTCAAATACCTCCTGCTTATAATCGACTAGATCCATCTTGTTTACGCAGACAAGGAGTCTAGGCACACCAAGAAGCGAAGCGATGAAGGAGTGGCGCTTAGTTTGAGTTAATACCCCCTTTCTTGCGTCGATCAATATAATCGTAAGATCCGCGTTTGAGGCCCCCGTAGCCATATTGCGCGTATACTGCTCATGCCCAGGAGTATCAGCCAAGATAAAACGCCTCTTAGGAGTCGAGAAATAACGATAGGCTACATCTATAGTTATCCCCTGCTCCTGCTCAGCTCTTAGTCCATCTGTAAGGAGAGCTAGATCTATCTGATCCTCTCCTTTATTTTTTGCTTTCTTCTCGAGCGCTGCAATGTGATCGTCGTAGACGTTTTTTGAGTCGCTAAGGAGCCTTCCGATTAAGGTGGATTTTCCATCATCGACACTCCCCGCCGTTGAAAAGCGGAGCATCGTTGTGCGTTCACTCTTAGCTAAAATCTCTCGAACCTGAGCGTCTGTTAAGCTCTGTGCTGCGGCTTTATAAGACACATCACTCTGACTAGCCATCCCCGAAACGATATTCAAACCTCGCGCACTCATTTAGAAATACCCCTCTCTCTTCTTCGTTTCCATCGATCCCTCCGCGTCGTGATCGATTACCCTGGTGGCTCGCTCTGAGGTTCTCGCCACCATCATCTCGCCGACTATCCCTTCTAGGGTAGTCGCGTTTGAGCGGATAGCCCCAGTGCACGGTGTGCAGCCGAGGCTACGGAACCGGCACATCACTTCTTGCGGGACCTCTCCTGGAAGCAGCCTTGCCGCCTCATCTACGGGTATAAGATTATCTCCCCTTGCGACAACACGCCTCGATTTAGCAAAGTACAGAGGCACGACAGGGATCTCCTCCATTAATATGTAGTGCCAGATATCTAACTCAGTCCAGTTTGAAAGTGGGAATACACGGATCGACTCACCTTTCTTAATCTTGCCGTTATACTGGCTCCAGAGCTCGGGCTTTTGATTCTTTGGATCCCATTGACCAAACGGATCTCTAAAAGAAAAGACCCTCTCCTTGGCGCGAGACTTTTCCTCATCTCTTCTAGCTCCACCGATAGCCGCGTCAAAATCGTATTTCTTTAAACCATCAAGCAGAGCTTTTGTTTTTAAGTAGCCGCAGCACGCCTGAGTACCCAGATCATAGGGATTCGCGTTGTTAGCGATCGCCTCTTCGTTTCGGTAAACGTGCAAGGTTACACCGATCTCTTTTGTGTACGCATCTCGAAACGAATACATCTCCTTAAATTTGTAGCCAGTATCGATGTGGAGGAAAGGAAACGGAATCTTACCAGGATAAAAAGCCTTCTGAGCTAATCTAACTAAACACGAGGAATCCTTACCTACTGAGTAAAGTAGGACTGGGCGCTCAAACTGAGCCGCCACCTCTCGCATGATATAGATACTCTCAGCTTCGAGAGTCTTAAGGTGATTTAATGTGGGAGTATTAAGGGGCATAAAATAAAAAAACTAAGAACTTACTCGGTGAATAGTTTTACCTCTGCAGATTTCGGTGCACAAGGTGCTTGCCGGTACTTAATGAGGCGAGACAAAACCTGGCTTAATCAAGCTTTTGCCGGCCCGCTCCCCGTTTTTTAATTCCTATTTTTCAAGTAGCGTCTAAGCCTCGCATGCAGTACCTTATAGGTTTGCCCAGTATTGGGTAAGTATCAAGTTGTTCCGTAGTACCGATGCCACCTCGCAGAGCCCACAATCTTAAATCATCAAGCTCGCCCGCCCCAAGCGGACCGCCGGAGATTAAGCTACGCCCCTGGCAGCAGGAGGCATTTGGAATCTATCGGGACTGCATTCTTCGCCGTGAGAAAACGGTTCTTATCGAGGCAACTCCAGGAGCTGGAAAGACGACAGCGGCACTAGCGCTAGCGCTACACCAAAGAAATAAACAGGGTGCCCAAAAGATCGGCATTGTTGTCCCAACCGCTCATCTTAAAATTCAGTGGGCTCGAGCGGCTTTAGATATGAACCTGCACCTAGACAGCTCATTCTCTAATAGCCGCGGCGCGCTAACCGACGACTATGAAGGGTTTATAGTTACCTATCAACAGGTTGCCCAAAAGCCGTCGACCTTTAAAAAGCTCACCCAAGGAGCTTGCATCATCCTAGACGAGGTCCATCACGCAGGAGACGGTCTCTCATGGGGTGACGGCCTTCGAGCGGCTTTTCACGACGCAAGCTTTATAATCTGCCTAAGCGGCACACCGTTTCGCAGCGATAACTCTCCGATACCGTTTGTCTCATACGATCAACAGGGGTTTAGCCTACCTGACTACTCCTATCCCTACAGCCGCGCTGTTGAGGAAGGGGTGTGTCGCCCAACCGCTTTTTTTACCTATGCTGGTGAAGTCGCCTGGCGCGACGACGCCGGAGACGCACGCGCTTGGTTCTCTGATGACCTAGACGCGATTGGTGAATCAAGGCGCCTCAGAGCCGCTTTAGATCCAGCTAGTGGATGGATTGAGCCGATGCTTAAAGAAGCTCATGAGATGTTGGTTAAGACACGACTCGAGCACCCAAACGCTGGTGGTCTTTTAGTGGCGGCTGACCAAACAAACGCCAGAAAATTAGCCAAGCTTCTGGCGAATATAACCAAGACATCGCCAGTGGTAATCTTATCTGATGAACCGGAAGCGGCTCGCAAACTAAAAAAATATCGCGACTCATCAGAACCGTGGCTTGTGGCGTGCAATATGGTGAGCGAGGGAGTTGATATCCCCCGACTCCGTGTGGGGGTTTACGCCACTACTATAAGAACTAAGATGTATTTTAGGCAGTTCTTAGGACGCATTGTAAGACGCATCCCAACGCTCGCCGCGCTACAGGTAGCCTACTGCTACCTCCCAGCCGATCCCTCGCTGATCAAATTAGCCGAAGAGATCGAGGATGAGATCCGCCACTGCATACGTCCTCGAGCTAACGATCTCTTTGATGGAGAACTTAGGGCAGCTCGCAACGATGACAAATCCGATCGGCCTAAATGGGAGGCGTTAGCCTCAACCAACTCAGGGTTAAGCTCAGTCATCGTTCACGGCAATCAATTAACCCTTTTTGGCGAACCGACGCAGTCAGACGCGGTTCAACAGGTCGTCACCGAAAAGGTAGTTGCGCGACTAGATGAGCGACGCACACGAGCCGAGGAGAAGGCCCTACTAACTTTAGAGCTGCGTAAATTAGTAAACCTACATCACAAGAGAACTCGTCAATCGCATGCACAGATACACGCTCATCTAAACTCGATTCAGAAGATTCCAAGCCAAACAAACTGCACTGAAACTCAGCTTAGAGAGCGTATATCTATCATGCGGCGGATTCTTTACTCGTAGCCGTGTGCGACCATCCCGGCCACTCTGTAACCTGCCGAGCGCGAATACGAGTCCCACATCTCTGACATCACCCCCCTATTGGCGATAAGCGTATCCAGCGGCCCCTTCTCAACAACCCGACCATCTCTCATAACAATTACCTCGTCAAAGAGCGGTAGAAGATTAAACTTGTGAGTTGTCGCCAAGATCAGGTCGTGTTTAAAGCGCTCTAATAGCACCTCAAAGATCTGCTGCTCGTTAGCTATATCGACACTGCTTGTCGACTCGTCCATCAGTATAATGTCCGAGTCGCTATCAAGGGCGAAGAACAATCCACGAGCTAGAGCTAACCTCTGTTTTTGACCACCGCTAAGAGATACACCCTTCTCTGCGATATTAGTAGCCAGACCCTTTGGAAGATCGACTAGAACCTCCGAAAATCTAGCCATCTCTAAAGCATCCAGAACCTTCTCCTCTGGAGTCTCCACACCCATAGTAACGTTATTTAGCACCGTGTCGGCGAAGACCTCGGGCTCCTGTGGGATAAGGGTCGTGTTGTGTGAAACAGCGGTCATTCCGCTCTCTATCTTCACACCGTCGCAAAACACCTCACCCGCTTGCGCCTTGTTTAGTTCACGCATCAGTGATAGTAATGTCGATTTACCACCACCACTCGCTCCAACAACCGCGTAGCTCTTACCTCGTTCAAGCAAAAGGCTTACATCGAAGACGCCAGCGCCGTCTTTATCTCCTCCCTCATGTCTGAAGGACAAGCCGATCAACTGAAGCTTATTCCATCCCTTCGGCAGACGCTCCGGAGACACATCTCCAACAAGAGCTGAATAATCGTGCTCAATCGCCTCAATAGCTTTTAGCCTCGTCGCTTTAATAACAAAGTCACCCCACTTCCAGGTGAACTCAAAGAACGAATTCCCCAGAGCTGTTAAGTACTCGTTTAGCGCGACTAATGTACCAAGCTCGACAACTTTACCGCTCTTTACTGCCTTAAAGACGAACCAGAACAGGGTCACTACTCGGACGATATCAACTAATAGATTCGTGAAGAACCACTTAACCTCATTTAGAACGCTCGTCTTGCGAGTTATCGGCATGAACTTATCAATCTTTCGATTGATCTCGTTCACAACACGCCCTTCAAGCCTGAGACTTATCACCGTAGTGATATTAGTCAGATAGTCCTGAACCTTCGAGGCAACGTGATTGAGCACAATGTTACCACTCTCGTAAAGCGGAACTAATACTCGGTCAAAAGCCAGGATCAGCGCGACTGCTAAGGCAATTGATACACCGACGATCAGCGCCGCCTCTGGCATAAAGAACGCCATCATAATCATAGCCCCTATCAATCTCGATAAGAGCTGAACAACCATGAAAGAAGAGTCAGCGAACTCGGATAGCGCCGACCCCGCCTTAGCGACTCGGTCGATCGTCTCTCCACTGTGATGCTGGGTATGCCACTTCATCGGCAACCGCGTTACCTTCGTCAATAGCGCGACGTGCATATTGCGTCGCACATGAACAGAGGTGAGCAGCTCAGTTACCCGACTCGGCCCGTGAAACATCCAAGCGATAACACCTAAGATAACCGAGAGACCAAGTAGGCCGGCGCACTCAAACAACTCGTTAGAGCTCGCCGCTCGCTGGGCACTGTTTATAAACTTAGCCATCACCAGCGGTACTGTCAGCCAAGTCATCATAGCTAGCGCTGAGCCAATCATCGTCGTGACGATAGTCGCCCGGCGGTCACGTCCGAACTCCCACATGCGTGTGACAAGATAGACTATTGGGTTGTTTTTTATTTTATTGAACATAAATCCCCACTCCTGATGAAACTGAGGCCGCGCCTCGTTTCACGAAAATCAAAATTAAAGCGTCTATGCCTCGTTAGAAACGAACAGACGCGAACAACGCGTCACTGGAATAAAGTGCGCAACTCCTCTTTTTTCTAAGAGAGCTTCGTTATTACTCGCTGAAATCAGGAATCAACCGTGATGTTGATTTAGTTTTAAGAGAGGAATCCGCCAGCTCTAGGAGGAGCTGGCGACTTTAAGGCCAGCCTCAACGCTGAGATTGGGAGGTCATGAAACGGGACGTCCCCGCCATCACAAACTCGCCACTATTCATCGCCTTAAAAATTCTCATCGGTTTCCCCAAAAATTGGATAAGAGACTTTCAAGGTATAGCAAGTTTAAAAGATAGTCAAAGAGATTTTGATCTACTTAGGGCATCGCAGTTCTTTATCACCACAGGACACAGAGAACAGCCATTTTATGGGCAATTATGAGGTTTTCTCTGTGTCCTCTGCGTCCTCTGTGGTAAAAAATATTTTGCTAATTATCCCAGCATTTTACCAAAAACTCTGCGGCACCCTATGATCTACTAAATCCTTTTCTGACTTAAGTCACATCCAGAGCAAACTTCCCCATAACCTAATTTAACAACTATGCGCGAGCTATCTATTTCACAGACTCTTCAGCAACTTAGTGGCTTTATGCCGCGCGTAGGGAGCGACCTTGGCTCGGCGGGTAACTCTATCTCTAATATGATCCCGTCGGGATGGAGCGTGGGGCTCGCGCTCTTATTTATTCTACCATTTATCGGCGCTTTTATTAGGCCTTTCACGCGCCTAGGAACATCTGGACTAAATGCCATCTCAGCTATCGTCAGCGCTCTGATATTTTGTGCGTCATCGTGGATAGTATCTCTACTCGCGTATATTACCCTTCTTGGCCGCGCTATTAGACCTGGTCCTCGGGCGCTCCCTGTAATAAGAGCGGTTTTTATTATCGCGACAGTAGCAGTATTATTTTCAACCCTCTCGCTATACGCGTTTAATAGACCACAAAGAGATCTCGCTTCGTGTATCGTTCACGGAGAGATAAAGAACTCGTGCCTCTCAGAGCTGAAGGCAGACGCTTTTTAATCCAAGCTGAACGGTTCTCCTACGAACTCGGGATCTGGCTTAGAGTATCGTTTTTCATTCCAAACTGGGAGCATTCGCTCACACATCTCCGCCATTTCTGTCGCTGAAAAAGAAACTACCTCGGCCATGAAGTAAGGCGCCTCTGGAAACTCTAAGTTCTGAGCTATTACAGATTCTTTTCTATCTTCCATAATTTTAGCTCCTCAGAGACTTTATTAAATAGTTCAAGAGACGCGTATCTAACACACAGATCTCGAAATTCGCTCTCTTCAAATACAGCCTTTCCCGCACGCATAAGTCCCGTCAGGTCATTATAATCTTTTAAGTATCGGCTCTCCTGGTAAACTTTCAACGCGTGAAGCTTAAGAACTACAAGATGCCTGGCGCTCACCACCTTTACTCTGCTGACCCCTATCTCAAATGCTAAACTCTCGGCGTACATCTTCTCAAATGTACTGGAGTCGACGAACATTAAATCAATGGGCCAAGCCGCTAAGTAACTCGAGCGGAAGCGGGCAAATCTTGAGTCATTCTGACCCGGTCGGTAATCTAGCTTCACTAGAAGTTCGGTCCAATTGGAAGCATTATCTCGTTCAACCAGAAGATCAATATCTCCAGTCTGTCTCGCCAACCCGAAGCAATTGACCGCATGACCGCCGATGACTAAAAATCGCAGCCCTTTTAACTCAGCGTATGCTTGGATTGTGCGTAGTACTTCCACTCTCTTAACTATAAGGAACATTTTCTCGTAAGTAAATGTTTCCTTTCGCGAGGCGTCAGATAAGCTGCTGTAAAGACTCAAAAACCTCGCGTAAGCGTGGCTGCGTCGCTCTTCTTTAAGAACACCGAAACACCCGCCCTGAAAAAGCCGAGTCAAGAAACTTAGCGTAGCTTCTCTGGCCGCTTCTGTGGAATCGATTAAATACCTGCCGATCTACTATCATCGGTTGCCTGAACGCGTTTCTATATAGCGCGAGCAACTCGGCTCGCGGAAAGACAGCCGGCTTACAGAGTAGCCGCGAAGCGACACTTAGCTCACAGGACGAGACACCAATCATACTAAGAGCGATTCTCCTCACTCTTCTTAGCGCATCTGGTGAAATTCGTATCCGCGCCGAACTTGCTCCTACTTTCACCCTTGATACCTGCTTGACCGTGTCAGAGACAGACTTATTAAACTCAAGATATATCCCCTCTACCACATTATTAGCGATCCTCGAGCAAGAGAGAGTTGTCTTTGATTGGCAGAGCGCCGTGTTGATATCGGCTCTTACTATCTTACCGAGCAAACTCCACTCTAGCGGCTCCTTTGATAGATCGTAGCTCACTGTAAATGAACCATCACCTGAATCGAAGCTTTGCGTAACATCCTCAGATTCTGAACGCAAAATATCCTCTCTGGGCAGAAGAACGCTATCTTTACTAGAACCCCTAATATCATTTAATTCCAGATCATCGTCGAACAGATCGGGGTCTCTGTATAACGGCCTGCTCAGAGTAGTAACTGGTATTAATGTTTTGGTAAGCTCCGGGTTGTAGTTTCTATATTTAAATCTAAGTAGCTCCTCGCCATCTACCCGATCTCTACATATCTCTAATGGTTCAACCCTAGGATTAGCAACTACTTTCACTCCTCGCGCTTTAGCGAATTCCATCGCTGGGCCAGAAACGGCGAGTTTTGCGATAGAGCTATCCTTCGCTGTAACGACAACATCTGAGCTACTGACAACCTGAATATCCTCAGTTAAGTGACCATCACGGTCGGTTATGACTTCGTAAGTAACAGTTGGTTCACCAGCCGGAGCAACATGCATCTCAAGCATCAGCCCTGGTATCGGAGTACCGAATGCTCCTTCGTCGTTTAATTTGCCGATGCCGCCAGAATTATCACCCGAATCGAGTCCCGAGGTCGGAGCCTGAGGCTCTCCTCGTAACACCTGAAAGTTTAGATTTACCGAGCCAGGAGTGCTTGTCGGAGGCGCCATATTTCCTGAGTTATCCGGGGTATCGGTCGCTGTCGGAGTATTTGTTGGAGTGCTGGTTGGAGTGACTGTTGGCGTGTCTGTTGGGGTGTTAGTTGGAGTATCGGTTGGAGTATTTGTTGGTGTGTCTGTCGGGGTATCCGTCGGAGTATTTGTTGGTGTATCTGTCGAGGTATCCGTTGGAGTATTTGTTGGTGTGTCTGTCGGGGTATCCGTTGGAGTATTTGTTGGTGTGTCTGTCGGGGTATCCGTCGGAGTATTTGTCGGTGTTGCTGTTGGGGTATCCGTTGGAGTGTCGGTCGGGGTTGGAGTATCCGTGGGGGTATAGGTCGGAGTATCGGTAGGTGTGTTAGTTGGCGTATCAGTTGGCGTGTCTGTCGGAGTATCAGTCGGCGTATCAGTTGGTGTGACAGTTGGCGTCGGCGTTGGCGCGACACCACTAAACGCCGCGACCACTTCACCACTCTGAGGTACGCTACCGCTGTCACGGTACCAATCAGCTAGCAGTCTATAACCAGACCCCGCGCTCTCATGAATCGCTAAACTTCTAGGAGAACCTACGGAGCTAACCGAGGTAGGCGCGCTCCAGCTTAATCCTGAATAGCTTGACGAGCGATACTTAACAGTACCCGCGTCAACAAACCAGGCAAAAAGCTCCGCTGTAGACGGAACTAAGCCAACCGCTGCCGTTGTAACTGTACCAACATGAACCGCGCTGGCGGCTGACCATGAGCTATTTTGTGCCGAGTACGTTTTGCTCAGCAAATCCGAATTTGTATCTGTGTAAAAGAGCCGCGCAGTATTATCGGCACCAGCGATAAGAGTCGCGGATGAGCCTAAGATCTGATTGCTAGCAGCGAGGGGACGCAGAATCGAGAAGCCGCTTGCGTTTATTAAAACTTCACCATCTCTTAGCGGAGCGATCCGATAAATACTCGCGGCAATCGACGTTCCAAGAGATCTCCAAGAATTATCGCGCCACACAGCGATTTTAGAGGCGTTTACCCCACCGATTGAATTAAAAGATCCGGCCGCGTAAAGATCACCATTAGTATCAATCGCTATATCATTTACATCACCCGCTGCCCCTCCCGAGAGAGAGTCCCAAGACGAGCCACTCCAACGAGCTATCTTATTAGCGGCGACTCCGCCAGCTCGCGAGAAGTATCCAGCAGCGATAAGATTGCCCCGTTGATCGATGAGCAATCTGTTAACTTCATCATCTAATCCCGCTCCTAACGCGCGCCACGCGTTTCCATCCCATTTAGCGATGTAGTTCGCTGAAATACCGCCGAAACTAGTAAAGTAGCCGCCCACATAGATCGAACCATCACTAGCCGCTGCGACTGCTTTTACAGATCCAGATGTTTGAGAACCTAAAGCGGACCAATTTCTTCCATCCCACTTAGCGATCCCCCTTGCCGATACTCCACCTGCTTGCGCGAACCAGCCGCCAGCATAGAGAGCACCATTTCGGTCAAACGCTAAAGACCAAACGATTCCATTGAAGTTCATCCCATTAGCCAGGGAGCTCCAAGAGAAACCGTTCCATTTGGCTATGTAGTTTAACCCTGTGCCGCCAGATCCGGTGAAATACCCACCAGCATAGAGATTACCTGAGCTATCAAGAACCAGGGTATTTACCTGTCCGTTTAAACCCGCCCCTAAAGCGCTCCACGACACCCCGTTCCACTTGGCGATGTTGTTAACTACCTTACCGCCCACTGAGCTAAAGTTACCAGCGATATAAAACGAGCCGTTATCCTCTGGAGCTATGGCGAATACATTACCTCCGATACCTACTCCAAGGGAGCTCCATGAGTTAGTACTCCACTTGGCGATATTGTTTACCGAAATTCCTCCGGCTAATGTAAAATTGCCGCCAACGTAGAGCGCGCCCAGTCGGTCCGTAGCTAAACTATAAACCGCCTCAGTAGAGACGCCGGAACCCATAGCGCTCCATGAATTGCCGTTCCATTTGGCGATCCCATTCGCTGTTATCGCGCCCGCGATATTAAAAAATCCAGCGGCGAATAAGTCGCCATTACTGCCAATAGCTACCGAAGTAACTTGACTATTAACTCCAGAGCCAACCGCACTCCACGAGCTCCCGTTCCATCTGGCGACATTAGACGCCGATGCGCTACCCGCCCCCAGGAAGACTCCACCTATAAAAACATTCCCCAACCGATCAATTGCTATCGCTGCGACATAATCTTGTAACGATCCAAAGACACCCCCTCCTAGATTACTCCAAGAGGAGCCGTTCCATCTGGCGATCCTACTAACATTTATCCCACTGATTGTTGTAAATGAGCCTCCAGCATATACATTACCCGCATTGTCCGCCGCTAGCGCCATAACGGTAGAGTTAGCGCCACTACCTAGAGCGCTCCATGACGTGCCATTCCATTTGGCGATCCTGTTAATCTCTGTAGATTGAATATTTCCGTTCGGAAGCCGTGCATAAGCTTGTGTAAAATCACCACCGGCGTAAAGGCTAGCAGCGCTATCAATAGCAAGCGCCTTAACACGATTATTAAAACCAACTTGCAGCGCGCTCCAACTTGCCCCGTTCCACTTCGCTATCCGAAAGGCTAAAACGTCGCCCGCATAAGTGAAGTTACCCCCTACATAGAGGTTCCCTGATGTATCGAGCGCTAGAGAATCAACTATGCTATTAACTCCAGAACCTAGCGCGCTCCATTCAGATCCATCCCACTTAGCGATATAATTAATCGCCACCCCACCAACCCTAGTGAAGCTGCCCCCCATGTATAAGTTTCCCTGTGGATCGACAACGAGAGCTGATACCGCTCCGTTTGTTCCTAGCTCCGCGAAACGCAACTCACCGTAGTCGCCCCCACTCCCCGCTAGTTTCCACAAGCTGCCATCGAATTCATAAGCAACTACATTAGAGCGACTCTCACCAGAAACAGTCGCCAACATGCGACCTCCAGAAAGCGGAACCGCGGCTACTCCGCTAAAGGCGACTGATGGTTTTCCAATAAAATTTACACTCTCCAGGACAGGCGCTCCGCCACCGCGGTAATCAACTCGCCGCGCCGAAAGGAGATAGCGCTCACCAACATCTCCGAGATCCTTAAAGGCTAGTACCCAAGCTTTATTGTCGATATCTAGCGCTATCTGCGGCGCGATATATTTATCGTTTGAGCTGTTTCCATCAAAGACAGTTACTTCGCTATCGAAATCGATCCGGTCTCCGGAAACAACCCCGCGCCGCATTATTACATCAAATGAATTAGCCTGCGCGACAAGATAGACATATTGAGACCCAGATACTGATTTAAACACTAATGAGAAATTAGGTGAGTTGTAAGGCAGCGTGCTACGTGTGGTCCATGATCGCTCATCAGATGACGACGCATAAGATATCTCTCCGTTGTTACTCCAAAAGACCCAGTGCGATCCGGTAGCCGCGTCATAAAATGATCTCCTGCTAGCGGGAGATGAGATATTAGGCGAGGAAGCGGGGCCGATAACTGAGATGTCTGTTTGCGCGAAGGCGCGTGAAGCTGGTAGCAAGATAATTGCTAATAGATACACGATGGCCATTAGCCTTATCGCGGCCACCAATTCGTGTTTAATATTATTAAACGATCTCTTTGGACTACTGAGATCGTTTTCTCCAAAAATCCCCACCTGCCGGCTGGTCCGTTTCCTACATCGGGAACACATGGGCTAACGCGCTCAGAAGGCGCGCTTAGTCGTTAGGTCAATTCTATTTAGAGCGCGCGCGGTTAGCTCCCTCGTTTAGCTTCCTTGCTGACCCAACTTCCCTGTCGCCGGGCGCACCCCCATACCGTGTTTTGATGCAGGTGATGGGGTGTTTGTTTCGGGGGTTTTGGGGTGCTTTATAAACCGGCTGTAAGATAAGGGAAGAGATGTCTTAACTCACTATAAGTAATAGCTTTTTATGCTTTTATTCGGGCATTGTCTAAATATTTTGTGATTTGCTTAGCTCAACTGACAGGCGTAATCTGAGGAAGGAGCCAAGCTCAAAACAATATTTGCGAACTTGGGGATAAATAAAATCTGGGGGTAATTATGGTACGACTAACTCGGTTTCTAAGGATTTTAATAACTAGCCTAACGATCATATGCGCTATCACAACCAACTCTCATGCTGGCGGAAAAACCGATGCCGATAAGGCATGCGATTCATTTACTAGCTACACCCGGAAACCCGAAGTTATTAACTCTGTTTGCTCATGGGCTGGTCTGATTTCAGCTAGGTTCGAAGCGCAGCAAGGAAAGAGTGATGAATTCCTGAGCATAACCTGTCGCATGGATCGTGATATCTGCCAGAGAGACGCGGCTAAACGATCTATACGCTGCGACGCGAAGAGAGTAGCTGATTTTAAAAATGCTCTTAGCACTTGCCCGGCGGCAAAATCACGCTCCCTTTTAATAACATGTCTAAAGGATACTGAGCGGCAAATGAAGTCCTCGAGCTCACCGCTTAGGTGCTCTGAAGCTGCTCGATTAGCGAAAAGCTCTACTTCGATCGATCTTCCGATTGACACAGAGAGGTCGTGTAAGCAGCTAGCGGCCACCTGCCCAAACCTATTTGATCAGGTCAGGAACTAGTTGACGGTAGTTGCGCCCACTCTGTACTAAGGGTTAGTTTAAATTCCTATGTTTGAACACCGCTCACTCCCCCTGCTCTCGCGGGGGCGCTTCTTTTTACGACTAGCTTTAATGACTCTAGTTGGCGCTATCGGCCTAGCGATATCCCTTGGCATAGGCATAGCGGGATATCACTATTTTGAGGGGCTCTCAGTAATCGACTCCTTCGCCAACGCGGCGATGATCCTCTCAGGTATGGGCCCATTAAATCAACTAAGTACCGACAGTGGAAAACTCTTTGCTGGTATCTACGCTCTCTTTAGTGGGCTAACATTTATAACTGTCGCTGGCGTAGTGCTATCACCGATTATTCATCGTATCTTTCACCGCTTTCATCTGGAGCCTTGACCTCTTCATCCTGTACCTATCTCCTCCTCTTCCTTATTCCCCTGCTCCCCCCAACTCAACAACCCGATCAACCCGAGCCAAGGTCTCCAGACGGTGCGCTATCGTGATTACAGTTCTATCTGCTAAAGCATCCCTTAATACTGACTGAATAGCCGCGTCGGTGATCGTATCAACTCCACTTGTTGGCTCATCGAGCAACACAAAGGGCTGTTTTGACAGAACCACCCGCGCTAAACACACAAGCTGTCTCTGACCTACTGAGAGATTGCTGCCCCCCTCAAGGATCGGCATATCGAGATCAAATGAGAGGCCAGTTGTGATTAATGCGTCACGGACCTGCTCGTCTGTGTGGTGATTTAAACGATCTATATTAGACCGCAGTGTTCCCTCAAAGAGATACGGATCCTGCGGTACAACCGCAAATAGATCACGCGCCTGCTTAACAGGCATCTGCAAAATCGACCTGCCACCTACTGTAATATCTCCGCCACGAACGTAAACCATCCTAAAAAGAGCCTGCACAAAGCTAGTCTTTCCAGAACCAGTTCTACCAACAACCCCGACCTTAGAGCCGCTTTTTATCGTCAGGTTTAAGTTATTAAGGATAACAGGAGTGTTCTCACGGTAGCTCATTGAGTAATTTTTAAACTCTAGATCTCCCGGATGCTCATCCAACACAAGATTATTCACGACTTCATCTGCACTATCACGCTTTACACCATCTGAGCTCTCCTCTGATGGAAGATCCACATATTCAAATACACGTCTTGCGTGGCCAATAGTCTCGAACAACATTCCAAGCGACCATGTTAGCCACTTAAAGACCATCGAGATCTTAAACGAAGCCGTAATTATTACCCCACCTACCACAGGTGAGAGCGATCCGGAATGAATTCCTAGGTAGACAGCGAGCAGGATAACCGAACCGTAGACCGCGACACCCAAGTCCGCGATACACTGCCCCCACGCCTCTATACGCCCGCGTAAGAAATGCATCTGCATAAATCCGTGTGCGGCGTCACCTAGCCTTCTCATAAGCGCTGGCAACTGGCCGTAGATCGCGTAACACCTAACACCTTCAATCAGGTCAGTCTCACGGTGAAGCACCTCACCAAAACGCGCAGAACGTAAAACAATTAGCTTCTGTAAGATCGGTGCTATATTTCGCTGCACATAGAGGAAGAATAGAAATGTTGGGATCGCTATTAACGCCGCGACTGGACTCGCTAACGCCACAACCCCTGTAATCACCATCAGATCGACAACCGCCGACGATGTATCTCCCAACCTTACAGGTAGCATCATCCTTAAACTATCAGCGTCTTTAACTACCCTATTTATAATCTTTCCCGATGGGTACTCATCAAAAAATGTCGTTCGAGTTGCGTTTAAACCCTTAACCATCTTCTGACTTAAACTCTTGGCAAAAACTTGGCCGCCCGACTCAAAAGAGATCCACTGGACAGCGCGTATGATAAACGCGCATATAACTAAAGCAGCGAGTGTGTATATCGTTAAATTAACGGTAATACCCGCGAAGCTAACCGCCGCTGAGTCTCCTCCGCCCTCAACCAGAGCGCCGCACCCCCAGGTCACTAATTGAGGAACTAGAGATCCAGCTAATCCGATAATCAGATTAGGTATCAACATGTAGCGAATAAACGGAACCTCGCGGAGATAGCGCCGAAGCAACGTGAAGTTTCCCTTAATCTCACCAGCTGTTTCTTGAGTAGTAAAGGTATCAGCCACTGTGCTCCTCCACTGCCTTAAGATAGCTAGAGAACCGCGAGCCTGAATCCTTGGCGAGGAGCTTAGGATCTCCATCCTCAACGATCCTCCCGCTATCTAAAACCACCACTCGATCACACCGCTCCAGTTCAGCCAAACGGTGCGAAACCAATAAAAGCCCCTTTGCTTCATTTAAGATCGTTGTAATTAATGCTCGCTCTGTGGTTTGATCTACAGCGCTTAACGGATCATCTAGAAACATCACCGGGCGCTTTGAGATAAACGCTCGCGCCAAACTAACTCTCTGCCGCTGACCGCCTGAGAGATTTATCCCCGACTCGCCCACCTCTTCTTCTAAACCTCGAGAGAAGAGCGCTAGATCTGTGGCTAATTCCGCCATATCGATCGCTTGCGCAACACTCTGCTCTGAAGAGGCGCCAGATAGATCTATATTTAAGCGCATCGAGCTGTTTGAGAGAAAAGGCTGTTGCGGTGAATAGGCGACGTGAGAGCGAAACGCGTGATAAACATCAGATCTCCACAATGGCCCAAAGCTACCATCACTAAACTTAATCGAGATCTCACCACCTGATGCAGGTAGCTCACCTAAGAGGATCTCTAGCAAAGTAGTCTTACCACTTCCGACAGATCCTACTATCGCCGTGCGCTTAGTTAGATCAAACTCTACTGATATCCGATCTAGCGCGACTCGCTCAGCGAACTCGTGTCGAAGATCCCTTACTATCACCGCGACCGGGGTCGCGCATGGATCTACCTCTCTATTACTCGCGCCGCTAGCTGCTGAGTCAAATTCTTGAATCTCATCATCAAGCTCAGGTTGCTCTAAAAGCTCCAGCGTCCGCCCGGCTCCAGCCGAAGCCGAGCCAAGAAGCGAAAAAGACCACGGGATCCACTGGATGCTGAGCATAACGTGTTCAATTAACCAAAATGAAGAGAAGAGCTCGGCGACCGAGAGATCCACATTACGCGCCTTCGCCACGAAGATTAGAGTAACAAGTGGCACGATCGACCAGCTATGCGAGATCGCCCAAACAAATAATCCGATACCGTGCCGCAGCGCCGCAAAATTTACATACGAGCTAGCGCGCTGGTTGATCTCTGATTGAATCGCGTCGCTCCACCCCAAGAACCTAACTAATCGAATGTTCTTTACCCACTCGCCGACCGCTGTGATTAAAGCATCCTGCCGCTTCTGCACAGCTCTCTGAACAAACTCAATTCCGTACATCCCGAGCGACGCGAGCGGAATTAAAATAAGACCAACACTTAAACTGATTAAACCTATCGGCCCAGATAAGATCCAGATAGCCGGGATCGCCACAAATATAGAGACCAGCGCTGGGGTCCACTGTTGTAGTGCCGCACTTAAGAAATCTTCGATCGCCTCAACGTCAGAACCAATTAAGGTTTTTAATTGACCCTTAGAGAACTTAATCCGCCCCGCTGGAGCGATACGCGCCAACTTCTGATTGATTACATGATAGAGCGTTATCTGAATACCGCGGTGTATCTGAAGACGCCTGCAGACGTTTCTATACTCTATCGCGATCTGCGCGACCTTTATTAAGAAGTAGAGTGAAACGAGGCTCACTCCAACCCACAAGGTCGCCCGCGCCTGAAATATCTCGCGCGCCAAAAGGGTTGCCGAGAGAACTAAAAGGGCGCTAGCGAGGCTCCAGAGCAATACCTCAGCGATCAGATCTGACAGGGAGCGCAGCACCCAGATAAATAAAGAGAGCTTTGAGCGGATCCGCGAGGTATCGATCTCGGCGTTTGCCGCGGCGATATCGAGCCGGCGCTTAACTGCCTTGTGCAGAGCTATCGGCTCAAATTCAGTCGCCGCTAATATTTGCCGCCTGTGCTCCGCGGGTGATCTGAGAAACTTAAATTTATACATCTTATAAGACGCCGTTTCATCCTATCGAAGCACCTTAACCGATACCTTTACCGATAATTAGGCATCATCTTTCTAGGTAATGGGATCTAACACCAATCTGTTGCAAACATTGTTTTGCAAATAGTAGTCGTTGATAGTTGCTTAATCGCCCCCTTAACCTGTAAAGAGATGAGCTCCTCTTGCATCGGATACTATATATATAGAGCACGGACAAAGATACACCATGGAAAAGCGGCTAGTTATCGTCGAATCCCCAACTAAGGCCAAAACGATCAGTAAATTCCTGTCTAACGACTTCGAAGTTTTGGCATCGTACGGCCACGTTAGAGACCTGCCGACCAACGCGTCTGAGATCCCCGCTGACTTAAAGAAGCAAAAATGGTCGAGACTTGGAGTAAATGTCGATGATAACTTCAACCCTCTCTACGTTGTTCCGGCTGACAAAGAGAAGCGGGTTAATGAATTAAAGAGAGCCGTAAAGAACGCCTCAGAAGTATATCTCGCAACCGACGAAGATCGCGAAGGAGAGTCGATCAGTTGGCACTTATTATCGCTTTTAAACCCAAAGGTTCCGGTTAAACGGCTCGTCTTTCACGAGATTACCAAGAAAGCGATTGAGGAGAGCTTACAGCATGCCCGCACAATCGATGAGAACTTAGTTCGCGCTCAAGAGACGCGCCGAATTATTGATCGCTTATACGGATACTCTGTCAGCCCGCTACTGTGGAAGAAGATGGTCCCCCGTCTAAGCGCGGGTCGCGTTCAGAGCGTAGCTATTAGGCTACTAGTTCAGCGAGAGCGCGAGAGAGCTAAGTTTAGATCCGCTGATTTCTGGGATCTAAAAGCTACATTTGTATCACCTGAAAACCCGAATATCCCATTCGACGCGACCCTGACTCATGTAGGCGATAAACGCGTAGCGGATGGAAAGGACTTCGATTCAAATACCGGCAAGTTGCATGGCAAGAGCGACGTAGTCCTCTTAGATGAGGCCGCGGCGACTAAACTCTCTGAGAGTTTAGCGAAGACTCAAGCTAGAGTATCAGAGGTTGAGAGCAAACCATTTACTCAGAAGCCTTACGCGCCATTCACAACGAGTACGTTACAACAGGAGGCTAACCGCAAATTAGGCTTCGGAGCGAAACGCACCATGGCCGTCGCGCAGACTCTTTACGAGAACGGTTTCATCACCTACATGCGTACTGACTCAACAACACTATCAGAAGAGGCTTTAAGCGCGGCACGCAGCCTAATCTCGCGTGAATTTGGGCCTGATTACCTCTCTCAGCAACCTCGAATCTACAAAACTAAGGTAAAGAACGCTCAAGAGGCGCACGAAGCGATCAGACCAGCGGGGGTTGAGTTCACACACCCAAGCGTTGTTAAGGATCGTCTGGGGCTTGAGGCGGTTCGTTTGTATGAGCTGATCTGGAAACGCACTCTGGCATCTCAGATGAGAGATGCTGAGGGCACAAGGGTCGCTGTTTCTGTCGCCGTTGATAACGCCACATTTAAGGCTAGCGGAAAGACGATCTCGTTTCCTGGGTTCTTAAGAGCATACGTTGAGGGCTCAGACGATCCAGAGGGCGATCTAGCCGATCAGGATCGCAACTTACCACCACTAAAAGTTGGTGATGGTGTAAACTCAGATAAGTACGATGTAGTTAAGCACTCAACTCAACCACCGGCGCGCTTTACTGAAGGTAGCTTGATTAAGGAGCTTGAGCGCTTAGGTATCGGACGCCCGAGCACCTGGGCAACTATCGTAGATGTAGTTCTCTCGCGTGATTACGCCTTTAAAAAAGGCCCAGCGCTTGTGCCAAGCTACCTAGCAATAGGAGTAACAGGACTACTAGAGGGCTACTTCTCACATTTAGTGGATTACGAGTTCACCGCTAGACTAGAGGATGATCTAGATTCAATCTCTCGCGGTGAATTAGATAACCTTGAGAAGCTGCGATCATTTTATTTTGGAGAGCAACAAGCCCTCAAAGGGCTTAAAGACCTAGTCTCTGAGGGAGAACAGACGATTGACCCCCGCGAGGTATGCGGAATCCGCCTTGGAGAGGATTCAAAAGGACGCAAAGTGGAGGTCCGTATAGGACGCTACGGTCCATTTCTGTCAAATGGAGAGGACCGGGTTGGAGTTCCTGACTCTCTTCCGTTTGATGAATTAACTCCAGAGGTCGCTGAGAAGCTACTAGCTGCGGGAGCAAAGAAAGCCGAAGCGCTTGGTGTTGACCCGGTAACTAACTTGCCCGTTTACTTTAAAACTGGGCGTTTTGGACCGTATTTTCAACTGGGCGATATGGGCGAGGGTGGCACAAAGCCTAAGATGGCTTCGATCCTTCCCGGCATGAATGCAGAATCTGCAACTCTAGAGCTAGCTTTGCAGATATTGGCATTACCCAAGGTAATAGGGGTTAATTCTGATAATAATACCGAGGTACTGGTGGCCAACGGAAAGTTCGGTCCGTATGTGAAGTGCGGGACTGATAGCCGCTCGATCCCAGCGGACGAGTCCCCATTAACTATCTCTCTTGAGCGCGCCCTTGAGCTACTCAAGCAACCACGAGTAGCCGCTCGCACAACGAGTCAGCCAAAGACCGTTAAGGAGCTAGGCAAAAATCCTGAGAGTGGCGAGACGATCCAGATTAAGAACGGAAGGTACGGACTCTACGTCACAGATGGAACTATTAACGCCACTCTGCAGCAAGGTGTTGATCCTGAGGCGATAACCCTCGATGAGGCGATCTCTTTAATTAAAGCGAGAGCCGAGAGAGGCCCAAGCAAGAAAAAACGCGGCAAACGCGCACCTAAGGTGTCAGCTGAGGAAGGCGGAGAAGAGAGCGCTAAAAAGCCGAAAAAGACCTCTGCGAAGTCTACAGCTAAGAAAACTAAGACACCAAGAAAGAAAGCCGTCGGAGACTAATGGCCACGATCTTCCTACTATCGGCACTGTTCTTTCTACTAGGCGCTATTATCGGAAGTTTTTTAAGCGTTTGCGTGTATCGTATCCCGATGGGTAAATACGAGCCCACCCGCGAAGGGATTCGGGAGCTAGATCACTCTGTATCTATACTCTCACCAGCGAGGTCGTTCTGCCCAAACTGCGAGCAGCAGATAGCGTGGTACAACAACATACCGATAGTTTCGTGGCTTGCCCTGCGCGGTCGCTGCGCTTCATGCAGCGCGCCGATTCCATTTAGATATCTCTTAATAGAGCTAATAACCGCCGCCCTCTCTGTTTGCTGCTACCTGCGTTTCGGATTTGGGCCAACAGCCTTTGTGGCGCTTATCGTTGTATCAGCGCTAATCGTAGTTACATTTATCGACCTTGATTACATGATAATCCCGGATCTAATCACCTATCCTGGGATCGCCCTAGGATTACTTTTAGGCGCTACGTCGTCTCTTTTCCATGGCTCAGGGATACTCCCCTTACACCAGCCATTCGTGCAGAGCTTAACTGACTCGTTTTCTGGAATAGCTCTCGGAGCGGGGCTGCTCTACCTTGTGTGGTGGCTATACTTAGTTATAAGACAGCGTGAAGGATTGGGGCTGGGCGACATAAAGCTTCTAGCGATGCTAGGAGCTATCTTTGGATATGAGTGTGCGCTAGCGACTATATTTATAGGCTCGGTTATCGGTTCTGCTTTCGGTCTCTTTTTGATTTTGATCGGGAGACACAAATACTCGGCTCACCTATCTTTTGGACCGTATCTGGTTATCGCGGTACTGTTATTCATCTTTAACTTCTTAAATTTGATCAATTATCTCCGTGGCGTTACCAACGACACGATCTGGAGGGCGTTCTAAGTGACTAGCTCTGAGAGCGTTAGTGAATCACCGCTTGATTTAAGTGTTTTAGTGATCGATGACGATCTTGAGGTTAATCGCTCTCTTGAACGAGTTCTACAGACCCTAGGATACTCCACAACCACTGCGCTCTCTGGAGAAGAGGGGCTATCTCTCTTAAATTCGCGCGTATTTGATCTAGTCCTGTGCGATCTAAAACTCCCCGGCACATCTGGCCTCGATGTACTTTCTGAGCACGCCCGCAAGGTTCCTATTATTCTAATGACGGCTTTTAGTAATGAGGAGATAGCATCGCATGCCGCGGCGTGTGGCGCGTTCGATTATATAAGAAAACCTATCTTTGCTGATGACCTTCTATTTACACTACGTCGCTTTGAAGAACATGAGCGTCTAAAACGCGAGAATCAATCGCTCAAGGCATCACTATCTGAACGTTATTCGTTTAACAATATCATCGCTAAAAGCAGTGCTTTTGGCGCTGTTTTTGAAGTAATTAAGCGGCTCTCGCCTTTTAACACAACCGTGCTTATTACCGGCGAGTCGGGAACCGGCAAAGAGCTAATAGCCCGCGCGATCCACGAGAACTCACCTCGTCGTGGCAAGCCCTTCATCGCTATTAACTGCGGGGCCATCCCAGAGTCGCTAATGGAATCAGAGCTGTTTGGTCACAAGAAAGGCGCGTTTACTGACGCGACACGCGATAAAAAAGGACTCTTTGAGGAAGCTACTGGGGGAACACTATTCCTAGACGAGGTTGGGGATCTCCCGCTCCATCTTCAGGTAAAACTGTTGCGCGCCCTGCAAGAGCAGAAGATCCGTAGGGTCGGAGACGAGGCTGATATATCGATCGACGCGCGAATCGTATCGGCGACTCTGCGCAATCTAGAGGAGGAGGCGCGAGCAGGTCGGTTTAGAGAGGACCTTCTCTATCGATTAAATGTAATCTCAGTTCACCTTCCGCCACTACGCGAGAGACCAGAGGATATCACCATTCTAATTGAACACTTCTTAAAGAAGCACTCTAAGCGTTTAGGAATTCCAGAGAAGCGCGTTCCCCAGGATGTGCTTAAAGCATTAATCGAGTACCGATGGCCAGGAAACGCTCGAGAGCTTGAGAACTGTCTTGAGCGAGCGCTAGTTCTCTCATCGGGCGATGAGATTGAGGCGCAATCTCTTCCGCCTCATATTATCCAAGTAGTAACCAGATCCGGGGAATCGATCAATCAGGGCGTAAATAAATCTTCGACCAGCCTCTCGATAAAAGAGCGGACAACGGTGCTGGAGATCGATCTAATTAAGCGCGCCCTAGAGGAGACAAAAGGCAACCGAACTCATGCGGCTAAGATCCTTGAGATTAGCCACCGGACTCTGCTGTATAAATTAAAGGAGTATGGGTTGGAGTGAGGGGGTGCGGCTGGATATCCCACATGGGTCAATCCCTAAATAGGCTTTACATGGCAACTCCCACGTGAACGTGCTCGTGCACTTAAACGTGACCGTACCCAATCCGCTACTTCTGCCATCTTACTTCGGCTGCTGTATGACCCTGAATTCGTGTACGCTCTCGTTTACGTGCAAGTGCACGAGCACGTGGTCAATCCCTAAATAGGCCTTACATTTAGCAACCGTGCACGTAAACACGTGCACCTGCTCGTGCTCGTAAACGTGAAACGTCCCCGAATTCATGGTCACACAGAAGCCGAACTAAGATGGTAGAAGTGGCACATCGGGTACGTTTACGTGCAAGTGCACGAGCACGTTCACGTGGGAATGGCCGTGTAAAGCTTATTCAGGGATTGACCTCCTGCTCCTGCACGAAAACGTGAGACGTTCACGTAGACGTGACGACGGTGCCGCGCACGAGCACGTGCAGGAGCACGTTTAGGGAACGTGCTCGTAAACGTACCCGCTTTGCCACTTGTAACCATCTTAGCTCGGCTACTGCATGACCCTGAATACACGGGTACGTTTCTCGTTTAGGTGCACGTGCAAGTTCACGTGGGAGAGCAGATCTAGGGACCGATCCACGACAAACGATGACTATACTCAACATAAGCAGCCCCTCCTCCCAACTTCCCCTACCCCTAGCAAATCCCGCGTCTTTATAAGCAGATAGCCAGCCTAGCGCACGAGCCCAAGAAAAGCTGTTGATAACCTGTGGATAACTCCCCGTTAAAACCCCTATCTCTTAGCAAAAAAATATCTAAAATCTCACCTTCCTGGCGAAGCGAATTTAGATCTTAAGTATCTTAATATATTAGAGTTTAACAACAGCTACTCAATTTGAGCTTTAGCCTCCCATACCCTAAAATATAAGTATGCTCACGCGATCGACGGTTGAAAAATTAATCCCGATCCTTAAGCACGATACAAAGCGTGCTCTAAAGATGTGCGTGCCTGGTTTCCCTAAACCGTACTACTGCTCCTTTTTACTTAAAGATATCCATTGGTTTAACACCTGGGCCAGCAGCGGATCTGAGTGTCGCTCGCAGCAAGATCGCACCCGCCACATCTACTGCGACCTCCGCGTAGGTTCTTATAACTACGACCAGGTCTCTGAAGGGGGGCTTCATGAGTTAGATGAGGAGCTTGAATCATCCTCTTACAGCTCAGTGCCTATTGATGATAAGGACTACGATGGCTTAAGGATCACGGTCTGGAAGCTACTTGAGAGCAAATTTAGGGAAGCGCTCACGGATTTTAACCAAAAAGAGGCCGCGCGACTCGCTACTCGCAATTCCAACAACAGCCTACGCTCATTTACCCGCGCCAAGCGCACCTCATTCCGTCACCACTCAAGGATGGACCAGGTGGATTACGAGGCGTGGAGTAAATTCTGCAAAAGGGCATCCCTCTGGCTCTCACAACTCCCCCGACTATCAGGTAGCTGGGTTGAGTTCGATGTTTCACAGGAGACCAGGATCTTCGTAAATACAGAGGGGTCTCTCACTGTGCAGAACTCGCAGGTGTTTTGCCTAAGCGCTAATCTACACCGACTCACCAAAGAGAGTTCACGGCTCGAGCAGGAGGTAGTTCTTAATTGCGGCTCGCTTAGCGAGCTCCCCGACATGCGCGAGTTTAAGCGGCTAATCCTGCAGAAATACGAGCAGCTCCAACGTGTCGCCCAAGCCAAGAAGATCCACGCTTTCTCTGGTCCAGTGTTGCTGTATCCAGGCCCCGCCGGATTGTTATTTCATGAAGCGGTCGGCCACCGACTTGAGGGGAGCCGGCTTCTCTCATCAGGTGAGGGACAAACATTTAAAGAGCAGGAGGGAAAACAGATCTTCTCTCTGCCGATTACTGTACGTGACAATCCGCAGCTTCGCGAGTTTAACGGCAAGCGCTGCATCGGCTCATACACCTACGACGACGAGGGTGTAAAGGCTCAGGACGCGGTGCTAATTGAAGATGGTGTACTAAAAGGTTTCCTCTCCACACGAGCAGCTTTAAAAAGTGGTCGCCACACATCAAATGGACACGCGCGCACAAAGCAGCACCAGCGGCCAATAAGTCGCATGGCTGTGACGATTATTGAGGGTAAAAACGGCGAGCCGCTTGATCGTTTAAAAACCAAATTGATTCAGGAGATCAAACGACAGAAGAAACCGTTTGGCATGATCGTCTACGAGACAAACGGCGGAGAGACTGACACAACTAACTACGACTTCCAGGCGTTCTCCGGTGACATCGCCTACGCGACCCTAGTGTATCCAAACGGCAAAGAGGTGTGCGTACGTGGCGTGAACTTTGTCGGCACACCGCTACAGAGTCTAGGCAACATAGTCGCTGTTGGTGACTCGCCGGAGCTTGATAACGGATTCTGCGGCGCTGAGTCTGGGCTGCTTCCGATCTCAACGATAGCTCCGGCTGTCCTGGTTCGTAACCTCGAGCTACAAGGCAAAGACGAGGAGCTTGTAACGCCAACTAT
>Ga0214921_10002644_pt1 | contig 28774 bp, 28 predicted proteins | sample LL1505_MetaG_FD_177992 | JGI IMG/M metagenome (GOLD analysis project Ga0214921, IMG submission 177992) | Freshwater microbial communities from Lake Lanier, Atlanta, Georgia, United States - LL-1505 | ecosystem: Environmental > Aquatic > Freshwater > Lake | place: USA: Georgia | collected...
GCCGCCGCAATGAGGGCATTGCGCAGTGCAGGAATTTGACTCTTGGCGGGATAGCCCAACTCGACATCAAAGGCCACATTGCCGCCATCCACCACCAGGTTTTTCAGGGCTTTGGTGGAGACGAAGTCTTTGCCGGTGTTGGGGTCGATGACGGATTCGAGGGCTTTTTGGAGTTGTTCTGAGGTCGACATGTGAAACTTTCTGCGAATGGCCAGAAGTTTAGCGACATCGGGCGGCCGAAGCCCATAAAATCGAGGATTCCCCTACAAACCGTCCCCTCATGTCTGCTTTGTCTGTTTCGAACCCCACTGCTGCTCAGCGACAAATTTTTGTCACGACCGCTTTGCCCTACGCCAATGGCAATTTCCACATCGGTCACATCATGGAGTACATCCAGGCCGACATCTGGGTTCGCGCACAACGCATGCAGGGCCATGAGGTGCATTTTGTGTGCGCAGACGATGCGCACGGCGCCCCCATCATGATTGCCGCCGAGAAAGCAGGCATCACACCCCAGCAGTTTGTAGCCAACATTGCGTCCGGCCGCAAGCCCTACCTCGATGGCTTTCACATTGCCTTCGACAACTGGCACTCCACAGACGGACCAGAGAACCACGAACTGGCCCAACAAATTTACCGCGATCTCAAAGCCGCGGGTCTGATTGCCACCAAAACCATCGAGCAGTTCTTTGACCCCGAAAAGTCAATGTTCTTGCCAGACCGCTTTATCAAAGGCGAATGCCCCAAGTGCGGCACCAAAGATCAGTATGGCGACAGCTGCGAATCATGCGGAGCAGTCTACTCGCCCACTGAAGTCAAAAACCCCTACTCCGCTTTGTCTGGCGCAACACCCGTGCTCAAACAATCGGAGCACTACTTCTTCAAATTGTCCGACCCCCGATGCGTTGAGTTCCTTGAAAAATGGACGCACGACACCGGCCGCTTGCAACCCGAAGTGCTGAACAAAATCAAAGAATGGTTTGCCAAAGACGAAGAAGGCCAAGGCGGCTTGGGCGACTGGGACATCAGCCGCGACGCGCCTTACTTCGGCATTGAAATTCCAGATGCACCCGGCAAATATTTCTATGTGTGGCTCGATGCGCCCATTGGCTATTTGGCCTCGCTCAAAAACTATTTGGGCAAGATCGGTGTGGACTACAACGCCTACATCAACAACCCCAATGTCGAGCAATACCACTTCATTGGCAAAGACATCACGTACTTCCACACGCTTTTCTGGCCCGCCATGCTGCATTTCAGCGGCCGCAAAACGCCCAATGCAGTGTATGTGCACGGCTTCTTAACCGTCAGCGGCGAGAAGATGAGCAAGAGCCGCGGCACCGGCCTCGACCCACTCAAGTATTTGAAACTGGGCATGAACCCCGAATGGCTTCGCTACTACATCGCTGCCAAGTTGAACGGCCGCAACGAAGACGTCGACTTCAATCCCGAAGACTTCATGGCCCGCGTCAACTCCGACTTGGTGGGCAAGTACATCAACATTGCGTCTCGCGCTGCTGGCTTCATTGCCAAGCGCTTGGGCGGCAAGTTGGGCACGGTATCGGCCGATGGCCAAGCATTGCTCAAGCAATTGCACGAAGGCGTGGCCCCCATTGCCAAACTGTATGACGACCGCGACTTTGCCAAAGCCTTGCGCGAAGTGATGCTGTTGGCCGACCGTGTGAATGAATACGTCGATCAAAACAAACCCTGGGAATTGGCCAAGCAAGAAGGCATGGACACACGCTTGCACGACGTTTGCACCACGTGCATTGAAGCCTTTCGCTTGCTCAGTGTCATGCTCAAACCTGTGTTGCCTTCATTGGCCAGCCACGTTGAGAAATTCTTGAACATCGACCCCATGAACTTCACAGATGTGAAAGCTTCGCTGGGAGCGGGTCATGCCATCAACGACTACAAACACTTGATGCAACGCGTCGATGTGGCCATGCTCGATTCATTGTTCGAAGCCCCCGAACCCGTGGTGGAGGCTGCGCCTTTGCCTGGTGGCGAAGCCATTGCACCCACCATCTCCATCGACGACTTTGCCAAAATCGATTTGCGCATTGCCCAGATTGTTCAGTGCGAAGCCGTTGAAGGCTCCACCAAACTCTTGCGCCTCACCTTGGATGTGGGCGAAGGCAAACACCGCAATGTGTTCAGCGGCATTGCCAGTGTCTACAAGCCCGAAGACTTGGTGGGCAAGCTCACTGTGATGGTGGCCAATTTGGCACCGCGTAAAATGAAGTTTGGCGTGTCTGAAGGCATGGTACTGGCCGCCAGCCATGCGGATGAAAAAGCCGAGCCCGGCATTTATGTCCTGAATCCATGGCCCGGCGCAAAACCTGGCATGCGCATTCACTGACAAAGCTGTTTTAGCAAGTTAGGCAAAGGTCGCTCCCAGCGCTACACTGAGGCATGGCATTTTTCTTTCGCCCCAAGCTTGTTGACTCATTGAAGGGTTACACCCGCGAACAGTTGGGCTCAGACATCGCAGCAGGCTTGACCGTCGGTGTGGTTGCTTTGCCATTGGCCATGGCCTTTGCCATTGCCTCAGGCCTCAAACCCGAAGCGGGCTTGTTCACCGCCATCATTGCGGGCTTCATCATTTCTGCACTGGGTGGCAGCAAGGTCCAAATTGGCGGCCCAGCAGGCGCCTTCATTGTCATTGTGTATGGCATCTTAGAACGCTATGGCCTGGCCAACCTCATTCTGGCCACCGCTGCTTCGGGCGTTTTGCTCTTTGCCATGGGCTTGCTCAACTTGGGCAACCTCATCCGCTTCATCCCCGTGGCGGTGATCATTGGTTTTACCAACGGCATTGCCGTGTTGATCATGTTGTCGCAAGTGAAAGATTTTTTGGGGCTTCAGGTCAACAAAATGCCTGCCGATTTTTTTGGCATTTTGCGAACCTTGCATGAAGCGCTGCCCACCTTGCAAGCCCCCGCATTGGCATTGGCATGTGGCTCATTGGCCCTGATTGTGGTGTGGCAGCGGCTGTTTTCGGCCCCACAAGGCCACGCCCCCTTGAAGGGACTCAGACGCATTTTGCAAGTGGTGCCTGGCTCCATCGTGGCCCTCATTGCGGCCACATTGATTGCATCCTTACTGCAACTGCCAGTCGAAACCATCGGCAGTCAATTTGGCGGCATTCCATCAGAGTTGCCCAGTTTTGTCTGGCCTGAGTTCAGCTTGGCCAACTTGCAGCACTTGACCATGCCCATCTTCACCTTGACACTGCTGGGTGCCATCGAGTCTTTGCTGTGCGCCCGCATTGCCGATGGCCTCATTGGCGACAAGCACAACCCCAACCAAGAACTCATGGCCCAAGGCGTGGCCAATTTTGTCACCCCCTTTTTCGGTGGTATGCCCGCCACTGGCACCATTGCGCGCACGGTCACCAACATCAAAAGTGGTGGTCGTTCACCCATTGCGGGTATGGTGCACGCCTTGGTTTTGTTGGCGGTGGTGTGGGTGGCAGCGCCATTGGCCAACCACGTGCCTTTGCCGGCACTGGCTGCCATCTTGATGTTTGTGGCTTGGAACATGGGTGAATGGCATGCTTTCAAAGATTTGAAGCAGTTCCGAATGCCTTACCGCATCACTTTGTTGGCGGTGTTTTTGCTCACCATCATGGTCGACCTCACAGTCGCCATCGAGTTTGGTTTGTTTGCAGCCTGCCTCACCTTCATTTACCGAATTTCCAACCTCAGCCGTGTTGAGCCATTGGGACCCAATGACAGCCCCTTGCTCCAGAACCAGCAAGGACAGGTGAGTGCGTATCGGTTTTATGGGGCCTTGTTCTTTGGCGCGGTGAAACTGGTCGAAGCCATCGAAGAAAATTTGCCGCAAAAATCAGTGGTGTTGGACCTCAAAAATTTGATTTACATCGATTCTTCTGGCGCAGACGCCTTGTTGGCTCTGGCCAAGAACTGCCAAAAAAAGCAGGTCAAGCTGATCATTTGTGGGCTTCATCACCAACCGCTGGACATTGCTCGCAGAACAGGCTTGCTCAGTGCCATGGGGCCAAATGTTTGGCCAGATTGGTCTTCGGCCCTAGAAGCGGCCCTTGAAGTAGCCGTTTTGTCAGAAAAATCCTGACGCAGCAACGCTAAAATAAGCCTCAATTCATTAGAAAGCGCTTTGCCATGTCGCTCTTGCATTTTTTCCGTCGTCCAGACTACCAATCAGACACCACCCAGTTCATTGAAAAGCTCAAGGCAGATCGGCCTCACCTTGAAGCAGCGCAAAAAGAAGCTCGTGCTTTGCTGTGGGACGCCTCTGTTGACCGCCATGTCTTGAAGGAATTCAATTCAGGCCGTGTGGCCCAAAAGCCCTACGTCTATCAAACCAAAGGTTGAATCTTTTGGAAAACACCACCGCTCCCCCTGAGCTTCTGCCCACCGTTGAAAACACGGCGGGCTTGCCCGAGGTCATTGACCATGTGGCAGTGGCTCGTTTGTATGGCGAGCCTTTGTTTTCCATGCCCAACGACCTCTACATCCCCCCCGATGCTTTAGAGGTTTTTCTAGAGGCCTTCGAAGGTCCTCTGGACTTGTTGTTGTACTTAATTCGCAAGCAAAACTTCAATATCCTCGACATTCCCATGGCAGCGGTCACTCGCCAGTACCTGAGTTATGTTGATGAAATTCGCGAGCACAACTTGGAGTTGGCCGCAGAATATTTGCTCATGGCCGCCATGCTGATTGAGATCAAATCACGCATGTTGCTGCCACCCAAAAAAGTAGCAGAGGGCCAAGAGCCAGAAGACCCCCGCGCCGAATTGGTTCGTCGTTTGCTGGAGTACGAGCAAATGAAAATGGCCTCCATGCAATTGGGCAATTTACCTCAATACGGTCGCGACTTCTTAAAGGCTCAGGTCTACATTGAGCAAAGTCTGCAACCGCGCTTTCCCGATGTGCACTTGGTAGAACTGCAAGAAGCCTGGCGAGACATTTTGAAACGTGCCAAGTTGGTTCAACACCACAAAATTACCCGCGAAGAGCTCAGTGTGCGTGAGCACATGAGCATTGTTTTGAAGCACCTTCAAGGCCGCAAGTTTGTCGAGTTTGAAAATCTGTTTGATCCCAGCAAAGGCACGCCCGTCTTGGTCGTTACCTTCATTGCCCTGCTGGAGTTGGCCAAAGAAACGCTCATTGAAATCACCCAAGCTGAAGCTTTCGCACCCATCTACGTGCGACTGTCATTCACACCCGTCTAATTCCAAAATTTAGTTCGTTTCGCCCTTGGCGTCTCGTCCCATGAGCGCTGCTACGGCTTCAGAGGGCTTTAAGTGGCCGTCAAGCAAGGCCACGACACCCTGCGCAATGGGCATCTCAATGCCCAGCGCCTGTGCCCGCTTGACCACGGTGCGAGCGCTGTAAACACCCTCGGCCACATGGCCCAATGATTGAACCGCTTGCTGCAAGTCCATGCCCTGCGCCAGCAACAGTCCAACCTTGCGATTGCGGCTCAAATCGCCTGTGGCCGTGAGCACCAAATCGCCCAAGCCAGACAAGCCCATGAAAGTTTCTGCTTTGGCGCCCAAGGCCATGCCCAGCCGCGTCATTTCTGACAAACCTCGGGTGATTAATGCGGCCCGCGCATTCAAACCCAAGTGCAGGCCATCACACAATCCGGTGGCAATGGCCAGCACATTTTTCACGGCGCCGCCCACCTCGACGCCCACCATGTCGTCGTTGGCATACACACGCAAACTGGGACTGTGAAAAGCCTCTACCAGGATTTGCCGCACAGCGGCATGGGTACTGGCAGCCACCAGTGCGGTGGGCTGACCGCGTGCCACTTCCAACGCGAAGCTGGGCCCACTCAATGCGCCCGACATCAAATGGGGCGCAACTTGTTGGCAAACCTCGTGCGGCATGGCGCCCGATTCAATGTGAGGCGTAGCCGCTTCAAACCCTTTGCAAAGCCAAGCCACAGGTACTTGAACATTTTGCAAGGTCTGCAACATGCTGCGCAGCGCCGACATGGGTGTGCCAATCACAATCAGGTCGTGGGCCGCAGCCCATGAAGCCAATTGCGAAACATCCGAACTGGTGCATTGCAAGGCTTTGGGGAATTCAATTTCAGGCAAGTAACGCTGGTTTCGGCCTTGCAATTGCATCTCTTTGGCAGCAACAGGGTCACGCGTCCAAAGTTGAACCTGGTGACCTGCCGCATGCCGACTGGCGCTGACGGCCAGCGCTGTGCCCCAAGCACCTGCCCCGATGACCGCGATCTTCAGGCTCAAGTTAGGGGCCTCGCAGTCAATTACTGGACTTGCGGTGCTGCCGCTTTTTCTGCCGCTTCAGCTTGTTGCTGCTCGTACATGGCTTGGAAGTTAATTTCGGCCAAGTGCACGGGTGGAAAGCCAGCACGTGTGACCATGTCGGCCACGTTGCCGCGCAAGTAGGGATAAATAATTTGGGGGCAAGCGATGCCCATGACGGAACCCATTTGGTCTTCGGGCAAATTGCGAATTTCAAAAATACCAGCTTGCTTGCACTCTACCAAGAACACGGTTTTGTCTTCAATTTTGGTGTGCACAGTGGCAGTGACGCAGATTTCAAACACACCATCAGCAGCTTGGTTGGCTTCAACACCCAATTGAATATCAACTGCTGGTTGTTTTTGCTCAAGCAAGATGGCAGGAGAGTTGGGTTGCTCCAAAGACGCTTCTTTCAAGTAAACGCGCTGGATTTGGAACACAGGGGTGCTTGCTTCTGACATAAAAACTCTTGTTTAAAAGTGATTTTCCCTTCGGCCGCTTGAAAAGCCCCTGCCGAGAGATTGCAAGCATTATGACCGATACAGAAAGGGGCCAAAATGCTTGAGTTGAAGGATTTAACTGGCTTGCAGAAGCGGCATCAAGCCGCCTTTGGCGTCGAGGGCCATTAAATCGTCGCAGCCTCCAACGTGGGTCTCGCCAATGAAAATTTGAGGCACTGTTCTGCGACCCGTGATGCTCATCATGTGCTCGCGAATTTCTGGCTGGGTGTCTATCCTGATTTCCTCAATCTCGGTCACACCCTTGGCCTTCAAAATTTGTTTGGCTCTAACGCAATAAGGGCAGACAGCAGTGGTGTACATCTTCACATGGGGCATGACTTTTCCAATTCAATACTCAAATACTCAAACAGGTCGATTTCTTTTTCAGATTCGATCAGGCTTTTTCGACGGGCAAACTGGCTTCGCGCCAAGCCTTCAAGCCACCCGACAAGGCCTGCGCACGTTCGTAGCCCAATTTTTTCGCCTGCGCGGCAGCACGGCTGGCGCGGCCGCCAACTTGGCACACCAAGATCACCGGCAAGCTCTTGTTTTTGACCAACAGCGGCAATTGGCTCTCTAGTTGACCCAATGGGATGTTCTTGGAACCCATTGCATGCCCCTGCGCATATTCAGCGGGCTCACAGACATCAATCAAAACCGCTTTTTCACGGTTGATGAGCAAAACAGCCTCTGTGGGCTCGACCCCGCCAGCAGCACCTTTGGTGATGGTTGGCAAAAACAAAGCCAAGGCAGAACCCGCTGCGACGGCGACCAACATCCAGTTTTCAATCAAAAAATTCACAAAAAACCCTTAAAAAGTTCATTTGCAGTCTAATTCAAGAAGACATGCCAGATTCGAATTCTAAAATGCCGGGCGTGATCCCGCATTTCTTTCTTGATAAATCCTTTGACCATGTACAAATTCGTTCTTATTCGCCACGGCGAGTCCACTTGGAATTTAGAAAATCGCTTCACAGGCTGGACTGACGTTGACCTCACGCCCACGGGCATTGAGCAAGCTCAAACCGCTGGGCGCTTGCTGAAAGCTGCAGGCTACGAGTTTGACCTAGCCTACACCAGCGTTCTCAAGCGCGCCATTCACACCTTGTGGCACACCCTGGATGCCATGGATCGCCAATGGCTGCCTGTGCACCACAGCTGGCGCCTGAACGAGCGTCACTACGGCGCCCTTCAAGGACTGAACAAAGCTGAGACCGCTAAAAAGTTTGGCGATGAGCAAGTTTTGGTTTGGCGCCGTAGCTACGATACCCCACCGCCTGCGTTAGAGGCATCCGACCCCCGCTGTGAGCGCTCGGACCTGCGCTATGCCAAGCTCAAGCCTCAGGACATTCCACTCACAGAATGTTTGAAAGACACGGTAGACCGGGTCATGCCATTTTGGAACGAATCCATGGCACCTGCCATCAAGGCTGGTAAACAGATTGTGGTGGCAGCGCATGGCAATTCCATCCGAGCCTTGATCAAGTACTTGGACAATATTTCCGATGCCGACATCGTGAACTTGAACATTCCCAATGGCATCCCCTTGGTGTACGAGCTGGATGCCCACTTGAAGCCCATTCGACACTACTACCTGGGTGATGCAGAAGCTGCGGCGAAAGCCGCCGCCGCAGTGGCCAGCCAAGGCAAAGCTTAATTTACCCAAGCCGACATCACCCGACTTGCACAAAGAAGACTGTCAGGGTGTATATTGGCTGAAAAGGAGACCTAAGGGGTCAAGCACATGGGACAGAAATTGAAAATCGCAGGTTGGCTCAGCATTGGCGCTTTAGCGGGCGCGCTCACCACCATTTCGCTTCAAACCACGGCGCGAGGTGCCTTTGCGCCCTTGCCGCTTGAAGAACTCCAACAACTGGCGGCCGTGTTTGGCATGGTCAAAAGCGACTATGTCGAAACAGTCGACGAGAAAAAGCTCATCACCGAAGCCATTTCTGGCATGGTCTCCAGCCTCGACCCACACTCCCAATACTTCGACAAGAAAAGCTTCAAAGAATTCAGCGAAGGCACCTCCGGTCGTTTTGTGGGTGTAGGCATTGAGATCACGCAAGAAGAAGGCGTGGTCAAAGTGGTGTCCCCCATTGAAGGCTCGCCAGCCGATCGCGCCGGCTTGAAAACCAACGACCTCATTACCAAAATTGACGAGACCATCGTCAAAGGTTTGTCCATGAACGATGCGGTCAAGCGCATGCGGGGTGAGCCCAACACCAAAGTGGTCCTCACCATTTTCCGCAAGGACGAAAGCCGTACGTTCACAGTCACCATTGTTCGTGAGGAAATCAAAACCCAATCGGTCAAAGCCAGATTGGTGCAGCCAGGCTATGGCTGGATTCGGGTTTCTCAGTTCCAAGAAAGAACAGTGGAAGATTTCTCCAAGAAACTCGAAGACATGTTCAAGCAAGACCCCAAGCTTCAAGGCTTGGTGCTTGATTTGCGCAACGACCCCGGTGGTCTGTTGGACGCCGCAGTGGCCTTGTCTGCCGCTTTCTTGCCAGAAAACGTCACCGTGGTTTCCACCAACGGCCAATTGGAAGAAAGCAAATTTGTGTACAAAGCAGCGCCCCAGTTTTGGCGCCGCAACGCAGACAACGACCCCATCCAACGCCTCACCCAAAATACACAGGGCAAATTGAAAAAAATTCCTTTGGTGGTCTTGGTCAATGAAGGCTCTGCCTCCGCCAGTGAAATTGTGGCGGGCGCACTTCAAGACCACAAGCGTGCCACCATCATGGGCAGTCAAACATTTGGCAAAGGCTCCGTTCAAACGGTTCGCCAGCTGGGTCCCGATACCGCTTTGAAGCTCACCACAGCTCGCTACTACACCCCCAACGGCAAATCGATTCAAGCCAAGGGCATCCTCCCGGATGTCATGCTGGATGAAACTGAAAACGGCAATGTGTTTGCAGCTTTGCGCACGCGCGAGGCCGATTTGGAAAAGCACCTTGGCAATGGCCAAGAAGCTGAAAAGAAAAATGAAGAGCGCCAAAAAGCCAGGGAAGCAGCACTCAAAAAATTAGAAGAAGATGCCAAAAAGCCTGAGTCTGAAAGACGTCCGCCAGAATTTGGATCTGACAAAGACTTCCAACTTATCCAAGCCCTCAATCAACTCAAAGGCTTGCCAGTCAAGGCAAGTGCCACCTTGGCTGAGCGCAAAGTAGAGAAGAAAGACAAGTAATCGCCCATGAGGGACGATCAGCTGCTGCGTTACTCGCGCCACATTCTTTTAGATGAATGGGGCGTCGAAGGTCAGGAGAAGGTCTCTCAATCTCACGCGCTCATCATTGGCGCAGGCGGCCTCGGCTCACCTGCCGCACTTTACTTGGCCAGCGCGGGGGTAGGCCATATCAGCTTGGTCGACCACGATCATGTCGATGTCACCAACCTCCAACGCCAAATCGCTCATACGCAAAACCGAGTGGGACAGGCCAAAGTGACATCGCTTCAAACAGCCATGTCAGCCATCAATCCAGACGTGCGGGTGAGCTGCCATGCCCAAAAAGCAGATGCGGCCTTGCTTGCCCAATGCGTGCCCACGGCCGATGTGGTGTTGGACTGCACGGACAATTTTGAAACACGCCAACTGATCAACCAGGCCTGTGCCCAATTTGCCAAACCCTTGGTTTCGGGTGCGGCTTTGCGCCTAGACGGTCAGGTGGCGGTGTACGACACACGGCAAGCGCACTCACCTTGCTACGCCTGCATTTTTCCGCCCAGCCAAAGTTTTGAAGAAACTCGCTGCGCCACCATGGGCGTCTTGGCACCCTTGGTGGGGGTGATTGGTAGCCTGCAAGCCGCCGAAGCGCTGAAAATCTTGAGCGGCATGGGCAGCAGCCTTCAAGGCAAGCTCATGATGTTCAATGCCAAGCACATGGAATGGCAAACCATGAACACGGCCCGAAATTTGAATTGCCCCGTGTGTCTTCCCTATCGCCAGCAGGCAATCAGCTGAATCTCCCCCCAGAGCCCACTGAACGACGCATTGCAATATGAACTCCTTCAAGGCTTTGTTTCCGTTCCTCCAATGGCCGCGCTTAACGCCCGCGCTTTTTAGACAAGAGTGGACGGCCGGATTTTCAGTGGCCCTGCTCATGGTGCCGCAGTCGGTTGCGTATGCGGCGCTGGCTGGCATGCCTTTGGTCACGGGCCTTTATGCCGCGCTCTTGCCGGCTTTGATTGGCGTGATGTGGGGCGGCTCTACCCGACTGTCCATTGGGCCCTCTGCGCTCACTTGCATCTTGATTAGCGCCTCTCTCACAGGCATGGCCCAGCCTAGCAGTGCACATTGGGTTCACTTGGCCATCTGGCTGGCCTTGATGGCTGGCACTTTGCAATTGATGATGGGCGTGTTTCGCTATGGGTGGCTTTTGAACCTCATCAGCTCACCGGTCATGATGGGGTTCACCCAAGCAGCAGGCCTTTTGATCATGGCCTCGCAGTTGCCCGCTCTGACAGGCTGGCAATCTGACGGCACTTTCCTTTGGACCGATGTGGCTTTTGGCGCTGCCAGTTTGGCGGCTTTGTTTTTAGCCAAAAAATGGGCGCCTAAATCGCCGAGCATCATGTTGGTGGTTGCTGTCAGTGCGGCGGTCAGTTATGCCATTGGCTTTGCCGCCAATGGCGGCGCAGTGATTGGTGCATTGCCTTCTGATCTACCAAGCCTTGGCCTGCCCAATTGGCCGTCTTGGGAAGAGTTGGGCTTTCTGGCCGGTCCTGCTATTTTGATTGCGTTGGTCAGTTTTTTAGAGGCCGCTTCTTGTGCCAAAACAGAGAACCAAAAAGCGGGCACCGTCTGGCAAGAGAACCAAGACTTGATTGGACAAGGCTTGGCCAAAATCGTGTCGGGCTTGAGCGGCAGTTTTGCCACCAGTACGTCCTTCTCTCGATCAGCCATCAATCTGGCCGCTGGTGCCCAAACAGGCTGGGCTGTGGTGGGCACCACGTCATTCGTGCTTTTGGCCGTCTTTGCAGCACCTGCCCTTTTTCATGTGCCACGCGCCGTCTTGGCCGCTATTGTGATCTTGGCCGTCTCCAGCCTCATTCAGCCCATGGCCTTTGTCAAACTGTGGCGAATGGCACGCATGGAAGCTGTCACAGCAGGTCTGACTTTTGGCATTACCTTGCTCAGTGCACCTCGTATCTATTGGGGCGTTTTAGCAGGTGTTCTGTTTGGCCTCAGTCACTTTTTACACACCCGATTGCATCCTCGCATCATTGAAGTGGGCTTGCACGAAGACGGCAGTTTGCGCGATCGTCACTTGTGGCACTTACCGCCCCTGGCGCCCCATGTGTTTGCCATTCGAATGGATGCAGAGCTAGACTTTGCAGCCGCCAGCAGTTTTGAAAAATACGTGACAGAGCAACTCCGTGGGCAAACTAACATTCAACATGTGTGCCTGTTTGCGCAACCCATCAACCGCATTGATGCCACCGGCGTTGAGACCCTTCAGCAACTTCGCCAATACCTCACTCGAAGCGGCATACAGTTGCACATCAGCGGCATCAAACTCCCGGTAGAAAAAGCCCTCAAATTGGCAGGTGAGTTGGGCCCAGAGAGCCAAGTGAACTTGTATCGGAACGACACCGAGGCCATTCAAGCCTTGCGATCACTAAAGGCTTGAGGCGCTCACAATCCAGCCCTCAAGAGGGTCAAACTTGGGCAAGCCATAAGGCCCTATTGAATCCCCCGCTTCTTGCTGTTGCTGCGCCCATGCCGCCTGCACCATGCACAGCACGGCATCCAAAGAATCGCCCGAGCCATCCAGCAACAATGTATCGTGCTGCGCCGCGCTAAGCTTGAGCCGCAAACCCAATTTGTTTTGACCCAAATCGAGTGCATGCAAAATATCTTTGCGAGCCATCCAGCGGTCGGGCGTTTGTTTCGATTTGTCGTCGCTCTTGTAGCTGCGCTGCTTCACAATTTCTCTGGCCAGTAGGCCTGGGTAGGCCTCTAAGGCCACGCGATCGGCATGGCCCTCGCACATCCCTGGCAAAGTCCAACGCGCAGCACGCAACAAAGGCACACCCGCATGCATCATCCAGGCAACGGGTGGGTTAACCCATTTCATCGAGGGGCTAGAACCTGCAGGCAAGTCGGTTGCGCGGTGTGCAAACTTAGACCCCGCTGGCCGACTGTCGCAAAACTGTTTGAAAAATTGACGCAACTCTTCGCGAGAGTGCACGGCATAGCGATCCATGCACTCAGGCCATGTGAGCGGCCACTGCATGTGTTCAACCCACTCGCGAGGCAACCCAAAAGGCAAATCGAAGCCGCCAACACACCGCTTGCCCGGCGGTACAGGTGCATTTAGAAACTCTTGAAAAGCTTCCAGCGTGGCAAACTTTTCCAAGCGGTCAAGCTTTATCTGGCCTCGCTGCATGCCGCCTAGCGCGACCACGATGGGCTTGCGTTGGCTCGGGCTGCTAGAAAAATCGCAGCCGATCAAACAAACATCAAGCACGCCCAATGATGGAGGCGGTGGCCATGAGCTCTTCAAGCAAGGCCAAGGACACAGCACCCGAAACACTGTAAGGGTCGAGCTCGGCGCGCTCGGAGTATTTCAGCAAGATGCTGGTGTTGACACGAGAGACATCGACCTGCCCCATAGTCCAACCACTGAAACGACGCTGCGATATTTCTTCGTAATGCAAAAGCACCACTTGCTTGTGGCGAGCATCTTTTTGGATGTGACCGTACAAGTCGCTCACGGCTTCACGGCCGCCTTCGATGGCCTGCAAAAAGATGCCAGCCCCGTAAACCAAAATGCCGGTGATGCCTGTGCTGGGGTTGAATTGTCGGGATTGAGACAAAATAGATTCAATGACCGATGGCTGAGGATCAACCGCGCGGCTGGCATAAAGTAAACGAACCAACATGATCAGGCCTTTCTAGGAATCAACGACAAAAACTCACGGCGCAAATTGGCATCCTTCAAGAAGACACCCCGCATAACAGAGTTGATCATTTTGCTGTCCATGTCTTTGACGCCGCGCCAGCCCATGCAGAAATGGCTGGCTTCCATCACGATTGCCAGACCATCGGGTTGTGTTTTGCGCTGAATCAAATCTGCCAACTGCACTACAGCTTCTTCTTGAATTTGGGGGCGGCCCATGATCCACTCAGCTAGCCGAGCGTACTTGGAAAGGCCAATGACATTGGTATGTTCGTTGGGCAAAACACCAATCCAAATTTGACCAATTACTGGACAGAGGTGGTGACTGCAAGCACTGCGCACGGTAATTGGTCCCACAATCATGAGCTCGTTGAGGTGCTCGGCATTGGGGAATTCGGTGACTTCAGGGCTTTCAACGTAGCGACCTTTGAAGACTTCCTTCAGGTACATCTTGGCCACACGACGAGCAGTGTCTTGGGTGTTGTGATCGTTTTTGGTATCAATCACCATGCTGTCCAAGACGGTCTGCATTTTTTGGGCAACTTCGTCCAACATCTGATCGAGTTCGCCTGGCTGAATAAACTCCGCAATGTTGTCGTTGGCATTGAAGCGTTTGCGAGAAGCCAGGATGCGTTCGCGAATCTTCACGGAAACGGGCGTTCCGATATCCTCAGCGGTCAATGGGGTGGGAGCATTCATAAGCGTCTAATTTGAATGGTCAAAAGCAGATCGTACCAGTGAATGAAGGCACTTCGCGCGATACGGGCATGCGCCACCAAGGCAAAAAATGCATTCAATATCGGTTGCCCGTGAGCCAAATTGCCAATCGCATGAGTCCAAATGCAATCCAGTCCATGGCCCGTTGAAATTGCGAACGCTCCAAAAGTGCTTGAGGCATGATCCGTTGGCTTTTGGACGACATAGCCCGCTCCAACCCCTCCCTCAAGCGTTTGGCAAAGAAGGGGTCTGCCACTACCACATTGGCTTCCCTTGCCAGCAGCAAACTAAAGGGATCGAGGTTGGAGGATCCTACGGTGGCCCAGGGCCTGTCATGTTGGGCATCAATCACTGCCACTTTGGCATGCAAAAAGCTTTCTGCGTATTCGTATATTTCGACACCCGCCTCCAACATCTGCCAGTAGACTGGCCTTGCCGCATGGTATTGCATGAAATATTCATAACGGCCCTGAAGCAACAAGCGCACACGCACGCCTCTGCGAGCGGCATGCACCAAAGCCTGTCGCAATTTACGGCCAGGCAAGAAATAAGCATTGGCAATCACAATGTCGTGCCGGGCCAAGCCAATGGCACGCCGGTAGGCTTTTTCAATTTGCCCCCGATGCAGCAAGTTGTCTCTGAGCAACAAGCCCGCCTTGGCCACCAAAGTGTCGCCGTGCGCGTGCCGTGTGTCATGAAGCCATGGCATGTGGAGGCCTGCCGCCCTGAATGAGCTGAATGCCTCCGGAAAATTTTGCTGCCGCACATGGCGCACAGCTTGCATGCGCCACCAAAGCTGCGTGGTTGCCTCTTGAACTTGCTGCACCAAAGCGCCAGTGGCGCAAACTGCAAAGTCCAGGCGGGGTGATTTCAAAGTGCCGTGTTGCGGATCATGCAGATCATCCAGAATGTTGATGCCGCCACAAAAAGCCACATGACCATCCACCACACACAACTTGCGATGCAATCTGCGCCAACGACTGGGAATGAGAAGTCCGAGCGTACCTAAAGGCGAGTAAACGCGCCACTCCACACCTGCTGAGTCAAATCGGGCTCGCCATTCCTCTTTCAGTTTAGGCGTTCCCACGCCATCCACCACCACCCACACCCGTACGCCACGCCGGCCTGCTCTTTCTAAGGCTGCAGCCACATAAGCGCCATCGCCATGAAAATCAAAAATGTAGGTTTCGAGTTGAATGTGCGAGCGCGCAGCATCCAAGGCACGGATCAGTTCAGGGAAAAAATCTGCGCCACCTTGTAGCAGTTTGATTTGGTGGCCATCGCGAAGGACAGGGTGACTTCTCATAGGTCAAATTGCGCGACCAAAGGCAAATGGTCCGACATTTGGCGCCAAATTTTGCCATGCGGCACCATCTGACTCACTGGGCTCAATCCTTTGGCATACACATGGTCTAGCTGAACAATGGGCAAGCGCGAAGGATATGTGAGGTACTTGGCGCCTTCACATTCCTTCAAATTCTGGGCCCGCATCATTTTGGTCACACGGGTGCCCCAATCATTGAAGTCCCCTGCCACCAACAGTGGCGAATCCTTAGGCACTTCACGCTCAATGTAGTGGTGCAACTGTTGAACTTGGCGCACGCGGCTGGCAGGAATCAAGCCCAGGTGCACCACGATCACATGCACGTTCAAGGACAATGTCGTTTCAAGCTTACTTTGTGTTGCCACTGGCAGCTCACCCACTTGAATTTCCACATGCAACAAACCGCGTTGCTCGAATCGGTGGTCTGACATGTCTTCATGCCGGTGCGAGACCACAGGCCAGCGAGACAGCAAGGCATTGCCATGTTCACCGTGCCGCGTCACAGCATTGGTTTTGTAAATGGCCTGATAACCTGGCGGTGCCAAAAATTCAGCCTGCGGCAATTCGGGCCAGTGTTTGAAATACTTCTCTTCACGCCGGTGTACTTTACGAACCTCTTGCAGACACACAATGTCGGCATCCAACTGCTCAATGGCCAAACCTAAGTTGTGAATTTCTAGCCGTCGGCCGGGGCCCATGCCTTGAACACCTTTGTGGATGTTGTAGGTCGCCACTTTCAAAAAAGCAGGTTTCTCTTTTTTCATCGCAAGCCTTGCAGCCAACGCGGCAGCATCAATATGGCCTCTGCATTGGAGGGTGAAAAGCAAGTGTCTGCCGCCTCTTGCCAAGACAACCATTGGTATTCGGTGTGCTCCTGCGGGCTCAACTGGATGGGCATTTTCTTTGCCATCTTCAAGCCAAAGACGCGTTCTTTGTTGTGGCTCACATGGGGGGCGTATCGAAAACGCCAAGCCGGATAAATTTCATAAATATTTTCCAGCGCCCAATCAGACAATTCGCAATGAGGGTGTGCGGCGTCAATGCCCGTCTCTTCCATCACCTCTCGGCATGCTGTTTGGTGCCACGTCTCATGTTCAAAATCTTTGCTACCGGTGACCGATTGCCAAGTGCCTGCATCTGCCCTGCGAATGAGCAAGACCTCGGCTTCAATGGTATAAATCACAACCAAAACAGACTCAGGTATTTTGAAAGCGGGATTTTGCATAGCCCATTCATTCTGCATGAACTTTGCCCTTGTCTTCTAGGGATTGAGCAATTGGCCCAGAAGCACCTATGATCAAGCCATGCACAGTCAAGACGCCCCCACCCTTTCCGCAAACGCCCTCCAAGCAGTTGCCACCACCCTCACTTGGCAAGAAAACGGTCATGAATGTGAGGATGTCTGGCAAAGCGAGCGGGGCGCACCCATTCCCAAGCGGGTGGTTCTAGCAGACGACACCCTCAGTGCAGACAGTGCTTATCGCTTGGCTTGTGCCGGTACAGGCATGCTCTGGCGGGGCGATTTTCAAAATGCACGATTGCTGCTGCAAGCCCTGGCGCGCCGTTGCGATGCGCCTAAGAAAGTTCGTCGCGCGTCCAAAACCAATCCCCAAGTGACGCACTCTCCTCAAGAGAACTTCCATTTGCACCGCCAAGCCCAATCGCAACGCGCACGGACCTTGAGCATGATCTTGATTCAAGTCAATCCAGACCGTCAGATCAGTTTGCGCAGGGCGCCTGATTGGCGCGAAGCCATGAAGGAAGCTTGGGGTCCTGCGGGCACCACCGGCTGCGTCACTTCTCTGCGCGAATTGCTGGGCTTGGTGGGTGCGCATGAGTGGCACCAAAAAGGCATGGAAATTTCAGCACTGGGTAGCGCCCCCCACAACCGCATTCATCCCAGTTATGGCGTGTTTTCACCCGTGCGGGGCGAATACATTCAACTGGTGGCCGATGCGCCCTTACCCAGCACCGAATTGGCCTTTGACATTGGTGTGGGCACGGGTGTGTTGTCTGCTGTACTGGCCAAGCGTGGCGTGAAGCGCGTGGTGGGCACCGACCTAGATACCCGGGCTTTGGCCTGTGCCAAAGAAAATATTCAGCGCCTAGGACTTCAAGGCAAAGTTGAGTTGACCCAAGCCGACCTCTTCCCTGAAGGCAAAGCACCCCTGATTGTGTGCAATCCCCCGTGGCTCCCAGCACGCGCCAGCGCGCCCATTGAGCGCGCCATCTACGATGAGAACAGCGCCATGCTGAAAGGCTTCTTGGCGGGTTTGGCAGCGCACCTTACGCCTCAGGGCGAAGGTTGGCTGATCTTGTCAGACTTGGCAGAGCATTTGGGTTTGCGAACGCGCGCAGAACTCGAAGCGTGGATTACAGATGGCGGCTTGAAGGTGATTGGCAAACTCGATACCAAAGCCGAACACAAGAAGGTTCAAGATGAAAATGATCCACTGCATGCCGCTCGCGCTGCAGAACTCACTTCTTTGTGGCGCCTGGCTGCCAAGTAATCGGCCAACTTCCAAGCAGAAAGAGGGCATCTTGCCCCCATGAAAAAAGGCCGCTGTTGCGGCCTTTTCGGTTTAAGCCTTGACGGCTTCGGGGTTGCGCACGCGAATGTGCAACTCGCGCAATTGTTTTTCGTCCACAGGGCTTGGCGCTTGGGTGAGCAAACACTGAGCACGTTGTGTTTTGGGGAAAGCAATCACATCGCGAATGGACTCGGCACCGGTCATCAAGGTGATGATGCGGTCTAGGCCGAAAGCCAGGCCGCCGTGAGGTGGCGCGCCGTATTGCAAAGCGTCGAGCAAGAAACCAAACTTGAGTTGTGCTTCTTCGGGTGTGATCTTCAAAGCGTCAAACACTTTTTGCTGCACGTCAGCGCGGTGAATACGCACAGAACCACCGCCAATTTCCCAGCCGTTCAAGACCATGTCATAGCCTTTGGCAATGCACTTCTCGGGGGCGGTGACCATCCAGTCTTCGTGGCCGTCTTTGGGGGCTGTGAAGGGGTGGTGCACGGCGGTGTAACGCTGTGAATCTTCGTCGTATTCGAACATGGGGAAGTCAACCACCCACATCGGTGCCCAACGGTTTTCGAACAAGCCCAATTTTTTGGCAAATTCGCTGTGACCAATTTTGAGGCGCAAAGCACCAATGCCATCGTTGACCACTTTGGCTTTGTCAGCACCAAAGAACAAGATGTCGCCGTCTTGTGCGTGGGTGCGTTTCAAAATTTCGGCAATGGCGGCATCGTGCAAATTCTTCACGATGGGGCTTTGCAAACCGTCGCGGCCTTTGGCCACTTCATTCACCTTGATCCAGGCCAAACCCTTGGCACCGTAAATCTTGACAAACTCGGTGTAGCCATCAATTTCGCCGCGGCTGATTTCGGAGCCGCCTGGCACCCGCAAGGCCACCACACGACCACCTGGGGTAGTTGCGGGGGTGCTGAACACTTTGAAGTCGACATCACCCATGATGTCGGTCAGTTCGGTGAACTCCAGCTTGACGCGCAGGTCGGGCTTGTCAGAGCCAAAGCGGTGCATGGCTTCTGAGTAGGCCATGACAGGGAACTCACCCAAATCAATGTTCAAAACTTTCTTGAACACGCTGCTGATCATGCCTTGGAACATGTCGCGAATTTCTTGCTCGCCCAAGAAGGACGTTTCAATATCAATCTGCGTGAATTCGGGCTGACGGTCGGCGCGCAAGTCTTCGTCGCGGAAACACTTGGTGATTTGGTAGTAACGGTCGTAGCCGGCCACCATGAGCAACTGCTTGAACAGCTGAGGCGATTGGGGCAACGCAAAGAACTGGCCATCGTGCACACGGCTGGGTACCAAGTAATCGCGCGCGCCTTCGGGCGTGCTCTTGGTCAGCATGGGCGTTTCGATGTCGATGAAGCCGTTCTCGTCCAAGAACTTGCGCACTTCCATGGCCACTTTGTAGCGCAGCATCAGGTTGTTTTGCATGTAAGGACGGCGCAGGTCCAGCACCCTGTGTGTGAGGCGTGTGGTTTCAGACAGGTTGTCGTCGTCGAGCAAAAACGGCGGCGTGACCGATGGGTTGAGCACGGTCAATTCGTGGCACAAGATTTCAATCTTGCCGCTTTTCAGGTTGTCGTTGGTGGTGCCTTCGGGACGCGCACGGACCAAGCCTTTGATCTGAATGCAAAACTCGTTGCGCAAGCCTTCGGCGGTTTTGAACATGTCGGCGCGATCGGGGTCGCACACCACTTGCACATAGCCTTCGCGGTCACGCACGTCGACGAAGATCACGCCACCGTGGTCACGACGGCGATTGACCCAACCGCACAAAGTGACGGTTTGGCCCATCAGGGCTTCGGTGACTAGACCGCAGTAGTGTGAACGCATAGACATGGGAAAAATTCTTTCAATTGGAAAAATCAGTAGGCTTCAAGCCAAATCAAACTGCTTTGGTGGCGTTGGCTTTGGTCGGATTAGCTTTGGTCGGCAAGGCATTGGGGCCACCTGGCACCACAACGCCCATGGAGATGATGTACTTCAGCGCGTCATCCACACTCATGTCCAACTCGACCACATTGGCTCTGGGCATCATGAGAAAGAAACCCGACGTGGGATTGGGTGTGGTGGGCACATACACACTCACGCAGTCGTTGGGTAAGTTTTGGGCCACTTGACCGGCTGGGGCGCCTGTTAAAAATGCAATGGTCCAAGATCCCTGGTGCGGGTACTGAACCAACAAAGCTTTGGAAAATGCATTGCCACTGCCAGAAAACAAAGTGTCGGCCACCTGTTTGACACTGGAGTAAATGCTGTTGACCACGGGAATGCGGGTGATGACTTTGGACCACTGACGTAGCAACCACTGACCAAAAATGTTTGTCACAAACAGGCCAGTGAAATAGATCACCAACGCCACCAAGACCACTCCCAAACCGGGCGTATGACGCAATGATTCAGCCAACTCATGCATGCCTGGAATCACGGCATCGAGCGCACCCAAAATGGCCAAGAAAATGCCATCCATGGTGCCAACCAACCAGGTAAGCAACCACACCGTGACGCCCATGGGCAACCACACCAGCAAGCCGGTCAACAAATAATGGCGAATTTTCAAGTTCATTTAGAAAGTCTCAGTGACAAGCGCATGAAGGCGCGCAAGCGGAAGCCGATGAAGCCGTCGATGAAGCCGATGCACTGGCCGCTGGCTCTGCTGAAGGGCTTGCACCACCAGCACCACCCGCGTCGGATGGCGTTGAAGTCCCTGCGGCAGCACCCGCAACAGCAGGCGCTGACGTGCTGGCAGTGCCGCCTTTGAAATCAGTGGCGTACCAACCAGAGCCTTTGAGCTGGAAACCAGCGGCAGTGAGTTGTTTGTTGAAAGTGGGGCCACCACAGGAAGGGCATTTTGTCAGGGGGTCGTCTGACATTTTTTGCAAAACATCCTTGGCATGGCCACAGGAATCACACTTGTAGGCGTAGATGGGCATGTAGAAGGTTCTCGCGTTGGATCACAAAACCCTCAATTATAGGCGGGTACCTTGTAAGGCATGGTGTGGGCCGTGCTTGTTGCCGATGGCTTGAGGCCCCAAAGAACCGATCAACATGCCCACCAAACTGGCCAAAACGCCAGCCAACTGGGCCGGAAATTCTTCGCCAGCCGGGGTCAAGAGCAAAAGCAACCAAGTCAGAAGGCCCAGAACGATGGCAAAAATGGCACCTTGGGTGGTGGCTTTTTGCCAATACAGGCCAAAAAGCAAGGGAATGAAAGCGCCAACCAAAGTGACCTGATAGGCACCAGAAACCATCTCGTAAATGGAACTGCCTTGCATGGAAATGGCATAAAACAAGACCAAGGCACTGAAAATCAAGACCGTGACCCGCATGGCCAGCAAAGCCTGTTTGTCGCTCTGGTGTGGGCGGAATTGGCGCCAAATGTTTTCTGTGAATGTAACGCTGGGCGCAAGCAAAGTGGCGGAGGCACAAGATTTGATAGCCGACAACAATGCCCCAAAAAACAGCACTTGCATGATGAAAGGCATGTGTTCCATGACCAAGGTTGGCAATACCTTTTGAGGATCTTCCTCGATGAGTTGCGCCGCCTTCTCGGGCATGATGATCAGGGCGCTGACCACCAAAAACATCGGCACAAATGCAAACAAGATGTAGCAAATGCCACCGATGATGGGGCCTTTGGTGGCGGCATTCAAACTGTTGGCAGACATCACGCGCTGAAACACATCTTGCTGAGGAATGGAGCCAAACATAATGGTAATGGCCGCTGCCACAAAAAACAAAATCTCTTTCAGGTTGGGCTCGGGGAAAAAGTTAAACATGTCTTGGCTGATGGCCAAAGCAATCACTTTGTCGGCACCGCCAGCCTGATCACCGGCGAAGACCGCCAAAGCAGCCAAGCCCACCACCAAAATGATCATTTGGATGAAATCGGTAATGGCAACCGACCACATACCCCCAAACAAGGTGTAAGCCAAGATGGAAACAACCCCAATGACCATGCCAAGAGGCATGCTGATGACGCCACCAGACAACAAATTGAACACCAAACCAAGCGCTGTCACTTGCGCAGACACCCAACCCAAATAGCTCACCATGATGATGATGGAACACAGGATCTCGACAGAGCGGCCATAGCGCTCGCGGTAGTAATCGCTGATGGTCAGCAGGCTCATGCGGTACAACTTGGCGGCAAAAAACAGGCCCACCAAAATCAAACAACTGCCTGCACCGAACGGGTCTTCCACCACGCCACCCAAGCCACTGTTGACAAACTTAGCCGGGATACCTAGAACTGTTTCAGAGCCAAACCAAGTGGCAAAGGTGGTGGTGACAATCATGGCCAGTGGCAAGTGCCTACCGGCAATGGCAAAGTCAGCTGAAGTTTTAACGCGTTTGGCGGCTACCAAACCAATGGCAATGGTGACAAGCAAATAAGCGATGACCAATGTCAGCAACACAATAACTCTCCTTAGATTTGATGAAATCTTTCGAATGCATTGAGCACGATGAGGGTGGATACAAAACCAATCACCACATAGACCACCGCCTGCAAAAGGCGATTGGTTCTTTGTTGTTCAGCCAGCAGCGCAGCCAATTGGTTTCGATCGTGTGCGCTGGCTGTGGACTGTTTCAAGTAATCGTGCATCAGGCGTGGCAACTGAGGCAAGATTTTGGCGTATTGAGGCGCTTGCTCTCGGAGTTGTTGGAAAAATCTTTTGGGTCCGACTTGGTCAATCATCCACTGCTCAAGGAATGGCTTGGCGGTGTTCCACAAATCGAGTTCAGGGTCGAGTTGACGGCCCAAACCTTCAATGTTGAGCAATGTTTTTTGCAGCAAAACCAATTGAGGCTGAATTTCGACATTGAATCGGCGCGAAGTTTGAAACAGCCGCATGAGCACCATACCCAATGAAATTTCCTTCAAGGGCCTGTCAAAGTAGGGCTCACACACACTCCGAATGGCCGACTCCAATTCGTCTACCCGTGTGTGGGCGGGCACCCAGCCTGACTCGATGTGCAGCTCGGCCACACGTTTGTAATCTCGCCTGAAAAATGCGCTGAAGTTTTGTGCCAAATACTCTTTGTCGTATTCAGTAAGCGTTCCCACAATGCCAAAATCGAGCGAGATATAGCGGCCCAGGGTGGCAGGCTCAATGCTCACCTGAATGTTGCCCGGATGCATGTCGGCGTGAAAAAATCCATCTCGAAAGACCTGTGTGAAAAACAACGTCACACCATCCTTGGCCAACTGCGGTATGTCGACGCCCGCAGCACGCAAAGCATCGACTTGGCTGATGGGCAAGCCTTTCATGCGCTCCATCACAATCACTTCAGGATGACAGAAATCCCAATACATTTCAGGAATCAAGACCAAATTCAAACTTTGCATGTTGCGCCGCAACTGCGCAGCGTTGGCAGCCTCTCGCACCAGGTCCAATTCATCGTGCAAGTGTTTGTCAAATTCTGCAACCACTTCGCGCGGCTTCAGCCGCTTGCCATCGGCACTGAGTTTTTCAAGCCAGCCCGCCATCATGCGCATGAGGTTCAAATCTTTTTCGATGGCTGGCAGCATGTTGGGGCGAAGCACCTTCACTGCAACTTCTTGAACCACGCCCTCTTTGTTTTTCAACAATGCAAAGTGCACCTGAGCAATAGACGCACTGGCCACAGGCACGCGGTCAAAGGACTCAAAAATTTCTTCCACCGATCGGCCAAACGCTCTCTCGATGGAGGCCACCGCAATGTCAGAGCTAAAGGGTGGCACGCGGTCTTGGAGTTTGGCCAACTCTATGGCGATGTCGTCGGGCAACAAGTCGCGCCGTGTGGACATCACTTGTCCAAATTTCACAAAGATGGGGCCTAGGTGTTCGAGCGATAAACGCAAACGCTCGCCTCGCGACGCCTTGTAGGTGCGGCCTAAGGTGAGAATTTTGGAAAGCAGTTTGAGCAGTGGCTGATTGAAATTGGAAAGAATCAACTCATGCAGGCCAAATCGCCACACCGTCCAAACAATGAAGATGCCTCGAAAAAACCGGCTCATAGAACAGCCTTGTCATTTGAATTGCCAGGGGCTGCTGGGCGAACAAAGCTTTGCACGGCCTTCACAGCTTGCTTCCCAAAACTGACCAACTGATGCGCTGCTGCATCGCCCAGCAAAGATGCCAAGTCTTCTTCAATGTCCCAGCGCACGTGGTCAATGAGCCAATTGATTTCCGCCGCCAACTGAACATCACCTTCAATGTGCACACCTGGTTTTTCGCCTCTGAACAAGGCCGCTGCCATGCTCAAGGGCGAGCTGTCTGTGAGCGTGAGTTTGAGGTCGAATGATCGACCCGAAACACGCTCTAACAAGCCTGCTGGCGATGGTGAGAACTGTACGTGTTTGTCTTGCCATTGCAATTGAATGCAGCGGCCCTTTTGGCGCGCAAGCCTAGCTTGCGCTTCGGGCTCTCTGCTGATGACGTGGTTTAAAAATAAAACCACTCGATTGAGTGATTCATCAACAACCCAAGAGGGAGCTTGCGTGTTTGTGGCGAATTTCTCGAGAGCTTCGCCAACCAAAGAAAAAGGGGACTGTGTTGCCATAGCCCCCAATTATTCCCGAAAGGCTGGCCTGTGCCAGCCTTTGCACAAGATAGCCTTGAATTTATTGCAGGGCTTGAACACCGGCAACCAACCAGCCACTGTTGCCATTTCTGGGTTTGGTCATGTTCCAAACCTCACGGAAAGGACTTGGCGCTGATGTGGGCTCTTCACGGATCACGCCATTGAATTCAACGCTGGCCATGTAAACCTCTGGCAACTCTTCAATGCCCAACAATTGGGCTTCCAACATCACCACTTCGGTTTTGTTGGGCTGGCCAGGAAAATTGACCTCGCGCTCGGTCAATTGGCTCTTGATTTCAGACAGCATGCTGTCTGTCATCATGGCCTTGAGCGAGTCCATGTCGGCACGGTCCCAGGCATCTTGCAATGTGATGAAGTTGCGCTTGGCAGCTTCGACAAAACTCACGCTGTCAAAGCCGTCTGGCACGCCCCAGGTTTGTGAACCCTGCAAAGTGGCGGGCTGAGCGCCACCAATGGCAGAACCAATCAGGGAGCCGCCGGTTTGAGGATTGGCCTGTGGCGTTGAATCAAAACGCGTTTGCTGTGACTCCCAAGGACGGGCTGAAGCATCGTTGCCCACTTTTTCGGGGTTGTATTGGCGCATGGTGGCGGGAGATTCTGCGGATTGACCTGCACCTTGGTAGGCCAAATCACCCTGTCTGGCAGCGCCAGCTTTGCGTGAGCGCAAGAAATAGCCGATCACACCCACAGCCACCATGGCCAAGAGTGCAAACATGAGCATGTTGCCAAATTCTTCACCCAGTCCCAAGCTGCTTGCCAACCAAGCCAGGCCTAGACCAGCGGCCAAGCCACCCAGCATGGCGCCCCAAGGGCGCTTCGCAGCTGCGGGCGCAGCGGTGGGGGTATTGGGTTTGGCGGGCGCAGCGGCTTGGCTGGGCGCAGCCGGTGCAGCCGGTTTGACGGCTTCACGCTGTGTGACGTTGTTGGACTGCTGTCCGACATTTTTGCCACCGCCCATACGGCGAGCAGCCTCAGCATCCATCGTGCCGAGCACCAAAATGATGGTCAAGATTAAGCCGAAAAATTTGTTCACATTAGCTCCGAAAAATCAGAAAGAACCGTTCAACATTTAATACCGAGATGTAAGGCTACCACCCCTGCACTCAAATTGTGAAATTCTGCATGCCCAAATCCGGCATTTTTCATAAGGGCTTTCAGCTCTTCTTGGCCGGGATGCATCCGAATAGATTCCGCCAAATAACGATAACTTGCATCGTCTCCGGCCACCCACTTGCCCAATTTGGGCAAGACGTTGAAAGAGTACCAGTCGTAAGCTTTTTCCAATGGCTTGGCCACTTTAGAAAACTCCAAAACCAATATCTTGCCGCCAGGCTTAAGTACCCGGCACATCTCTTGAAGTGCGGCATCTTTGTGGGTCATGTTGCGCAGGCCAAAAGCCACACTCACCACATTGAAATAGTTGTTGGGAAAAGGCAACTTTTCAGCGTCACAAACCAAGGTTGGCAGCAACACACCTTCATTGACCAATCGATCGCGCCCCGTTCGGAGCATGGCTTCGTTGATGTCGGTGTGAAAAGCCTGGCCTGTGCTACCAACTTTTTTGGAAAAAGCCAAAGACAAATCGCCGGTGCCGCCCGCAATGTCCAGTGCACGATCACCTTCTTTGAGATTGGCCACTTGGACCGTATACGCTTTCCAAACACGGTGGAGGCCAGCAGACATCAGGTCATTCATGATGTCGTACTTGGAGGCCACCGAATCAAACACGCCCCTGACGTGTTTGGCCTTTTCTTTTTCATCGACCGTTTTGAAGCCAAAGTGGGTGGAGCTCATGTGCAAATTCCGATCAATGTGAATGGCCACAAGATGAACCGCCAGCAGCGATCATCGGATCGTCTCGATCTGCGCCAGCGGCCGCGAGGCGCTCTTTGTATTGATCCAAAAGTTGGTCTTTGTCAGCGCCCAAATGGTACAAATAATCCCAGGAAAAAATGCCACTGTTGTGCCCGTCTGAAAACGTAGGCTGAACCGCATAGTTGCCCACTTGGACCAGCTCAACAATGTCCACTTCGCGTTTGCCCGTTTGCAAAACCTCTTGCCCCGGGCCATGGCCTTGAACCTCTGCTGAAGGGGAGTAAACGCGCATCAACTCAAAGGGGATCCAAAATGTTTGGCCATCGGAAAATGCAATTTCCAAAGCCTTGCTTTGTCCGTGGAGGGTCAAGGCTTGTGGTGAGGGTGCGCCTGCTGTCAATCCGGCCATAAGGCTCTCTTTCGTGATGCTTTGCGTTAAACCAAAACGCGTTCAATGCCGCCGGCATTGGCCGCTGCCACATACTCGGGCATCCACTGTTCACCTAAGATGTGCTTGGCCATTTCGACGACGATGTAGTCGGCTTCCAACAGGCCATTTTGCAAATCGTCGCCATAGCGGGAGAGGCCTTGCAAACAGCTTGGGCAGCTGGTTAAGACTTTGATGTTTTCTTTTTCGCCCACCATGCCGGAGGCGCGCATTTGCGTTTCGCTCTTGAGAATTTCTTCTTCTTTGCGGAAGCGCACTTGCGTGGCAATGTCGGGGCGAGTGACACCCAGAGTGCCTGACTCACCGCAGCAGCGATCAGACTTCAGCACCTGCGGACCCAGCAATGACTTGACCGTCTTCATGGGGTCTTGCAACTTCATGGGACTGTGGCAAGGGTCGTGATAGAGGTAGGCGCCATTGTTGTTGAGAGTCATGCCCTTCTCGAGCAGGTACTCATGAATGTCAACAATGCGGCAGCCCGGGAAGATCTTGTCAAACTCATAGCCCTGAAGCTGGTCATAGCAAGTGCCGCAACTCACCACCACGGTTTTGATATCCAAGTAGTTGAGGGTGTTGGCCACCCGATGGAACAACACGCGGTTGTCGGTGATGATTTTCTCGGCCTTGTCAAACTGACCACTGCCTTTTTGGGGGTAGCCACAGCACAAATAGCCTGGCGGCAGTACGGTTTGAACACCCGTGTGCCACAACATGGCCTGAGTGGCCAAGCCAACCTGGCTGAAGAGCCGTTCGGAGCCACAACCCGGGAAGTAGAACACCGCTTCTGTTTCGGGGGTGGTGACCTTCGGATTGCGAATGATGGGCACGTAATCTTGATCTTCAATGTCCAGCAAAGCGCGTGCCGTTTTCTTGGGCAAGCCGCCAGGCATCTTTTTGTTGATGAAGTGAATCACCTGCTCTTTGATGGGCGGCGCACCAATGCTGGAAGGCGGCGCTTTGGTTTGCTTGCGGGCAAATGTTTTGAGCAAATCGTGCGCAAAGCGTTGTACCTTCATGCCCACGCCCACCATGCCGGCACGGGCCAGTTTGATGGTTTCTGGGTTGGTGGCATTCAACATGAACATGGCCGCAGCATTGCCAGGACGGAATGTTTTTTGTCCCATTTTGCGCAGCAAATTGCGCATGTTCATGGACACCTCACCAAAGTCAATTTTGACTGGGCAAGGTGAGAGGCACTTGTGACAGACCGTGCAGTGATCGGCCACATCTTCAAACTCTTGCCAGTGCTTGATGGACACGCCGCGGCGTGTTTGTTCTTCGTACAAGAAGGCTTCCACCAGCAAGGAGGTGGCCAAAATTTTGTTGCGTGGGCTGTACAACAAATTGGCGCGGGGCACGTGCGTGGCGCACACAGGCTTGCATTTGCCACAGCGCAAACAATCTTTCACGCTGTCGGCAATGGCGCCAATGTCAGACTGCTGCATGATGAGCGATTCGTGGCCCATCAAACCAAAGCTGGGGGTATAGGCATTGGTCAGATCGGCTTGAATACCTGAACTCTCCGCGCCGCTGCTGGCACGCATCAACTTGCCTTTGTTGAATCGACCTTCAGGATCAACGCGCTGTTTGTAATCGGCAAAGGGCTTGAGTTCGGCATCGGTGAGGTATTCAAGCTTGGTGATACCAATGCCATGCTCTC
>Ga0214921_10002645_pt1 | contig 28765 bp, 16 predicted proteins | sample LL1505_MetaG_FD_177992 | JGI IMG/M metagenome (GOLD analysis project Ga0214921, IMG submission 177992) | Freshwater microbial communities from Lake Lanier, Atlanta, Georgia, United States - LL-1505 | ecosystem: Environmental > Aquatic > Freshwater > Lake | place: USA: Georgia | collected...
AGGCTCAGAAACTATAATTGAAACTGAGATTGATCGTTGAAACGGTGTTTTGGCTCCAGCTCTCTTTCATCATCTTGAGCTTAAAGTTGGGGTCACCGACACTCAAAGCACGGTCTGTGTAATCGTAAGATATACTCGCCGAAGCAAAGCTAACCGGAGATACTTTGACACTGACTTTCACCTGCTTTGCGTCACCGCTTGCCATCACCTCATCTGGGCCATCCGCGACGGCGCCACCATTCAGCACAACGAGATTAGATAATTGGTAAAAAGTTCCAGAAGCTGTGGCAGATAATCCAAAGCTCATACTGTAAGTCCCTTCAAGTTTTAGCGACATTTGACTCAAGATCTTCCCCGATGCAGATAGTGGCTCTCGGATCTTATCTGATTTGTTGGCGGCAAGGCTGACACTAAAGTCATCGATATTGCGTAACCATGATAAATCAATATCCATGGAAGATTTGATGCCACTTGTTAATGCTGGTTGATTATTAGCAAGCATTGTGAGGCCGAATGATGTTGTCGAATTTTCGCCGTTTCTCGTCAATGCCAGGTTCGTAGTCGTGGTTTCACTCTTAACACTTGGTGTCGACTTATCCGAAGACACCTCGCTCTTCCATCCTGCATCAAGATCGAAGGCGTCAAAATCACCTTTCAAATTAAAATTTAAGGTTGTTAACGATGATTCTGACTTGCTCGCGCTGCGACTTAGACTATTGTCGATACTATAGCCGCCGCTAATATCAACGGGATCACTCACCGGATAAGTACCAGCTATGCCATAGGTCTGATCGATCGTGTAACTTGACGATTCCGTTTTGGTTGAAATATTTTGTACGTTACTTGGATCCACAGCGTCAGCCACTAAAGCTGATGAAGACGTTTTAGAGTCCTTACTCGAATAGGCCGGAGTAAAGTTTGCCTCAAGACTAGGTTGCGCGCCAAATGACCTCGGCGCACCTAAATACTTTAGCGAAAGCGCTAGAGATGCCGATGGTGAGAAGTCATCAGTCTGCAATAGCGTATAACCATGATAGTCTAGGCGCGTGGACTTTTGCTTTACACCTAACACGGTTTTGACGGCACCACTGATCCCTGCTTTAGGCGCAGGAGGTGCCGCGGGCTTCGCCTGAGATGGCGTCCCAGGGACTCCTCCAGGGAGTGTCGACTTGGGTGCCATAGGTACCTCAGGCGGCGGCGGCACATAAATTTGCTGACTTTGATAGCTATAAGCCTGCGGTTGTTCAGTAAGCCCACGTCTTTCTCTCTCAAGGATTTGATTGATCTCTGACAGAATCTGCCGGCGCTGGACTCTTAGACTGGGTGTCAGCTTTCTGCTATTTCTTAATGCCGCCTGCGCCTTTTGATATAGCTTAAATTGCATATATGAAACGCCAACGTAAAAACGAATAATGTCCTTATATGGATGGTTCTCTGGGACCAGGGCAAATCCCTTGATCACATCTTTGTAACGCCTCGCAGCAAACAGGGTCAGCTCGTAGTCCACAGCCGCTTCGCGCGGAATATCGCTCACTGGCACGGATAGGAACAGCTTTGCCGCCCTAGCAGCATTGCCAATCCGGTAATAACTTTGCGCTACCAACACTGTGGGAGCTTTAGAAGTAGGCATTCTGCGCTGAGCCGCCGCGGCATACTGAATCGCCTCTGGGTAACGACCAGCGGCAAAGAAATCCCTCGCCTTTAAATAAAGATCACGTGTGGATAGTTTCTTTGTTCCTGGAGGATTCGCGATGGAGGGACGTGAGGAAGCTTGTCCCGAAGGAGCTGCTTTGGCTGATTGCGACGATTTGCGAGTCGCGGCATTAGAATTTGTGACTGCGATTGCTTTGCTAGCGCCAACCTTAGCGCCAGCGGCGCCAAATAGCACGGTTGGAAAGAGGCAAATCCCTGCAATTGCCAATCTAGACGCCACTAGGCGTGCGAAAGCGACGCCTGGATCAGATTTTTTTTTGCCGCGAACCATCCTAGTTCCCATCTCAAAGTCATCGTGACTTCATCAAACAGCATCGCACCGAAAAAAAACTTAATGAAACTTCACATCTGCGTAATCTAATTCAGCTTTTGATAAAGCCTGATCGATTGAAGCACCGCCAAGCAGATACCCTGCGAATTTAACCTCAGGACTAACGTCAGAGCGACTCATGACATCTTCAACTGAAAGTTTTTGATTAAGGCCCTCAAGCATCGATACCGTTGCTTTATCCAGCGACCCTTGCCCCTGTGCTGCGGCAATCCGGATAATGGCTAAACCAAGTCTTTCGTCTGTTAATGGCCGAAAGGATAAATCTAAAGAGCCCCGACATGCATCCAGGGCAGCTACACTTGTTTGGGACTCCATGCATGACAAAACAGCTAGGAAATTTGATTTATCCACGGTAGCGTTCGATTTGCCGGTCGAAATCGCCTCGAGTTGTGACTGGATCCTGCGGGACATGGCGGAGATCACCTCCGCGGTAACCGCGTCTTGAGGATCCGACCCATAGCCAGGCTCGCCACTGAATGATCTCATTGCCGTCGATGCCGTCATCAAACATCCCTCATAGTAGTTCCTGGGCTTTGTCCATGCTTTTGCAGCGCGCCGACGAATCCAAAAAGGGTCATACGCCAGTAATTTTGTCCAAGGATTTTTGTTCAAAGATTTCCCTTGAACAAATGCCACGGTCTGCCCAGCGTTTTCTCGCCATTTGCGCTTCCAACCCTCTACAGAGCAATCTTGCAGCGCTGCTGCCGGTAATTCACCGCGCAATATTTTTGTCGATACTCCATCAATGGCTCCTGATGTGTGATATGCATACATCCGAAGATATGGGAGCCACATAGCTTGGCTTTTGTTTGTTTTTATCAGTCGTCCCGCGTTTGGGATCACTTTTAGCCCCATCACATTGAGAAACTCTGTGACGTCGCCTCTTGTTGCTAATGTGGCGACATCGGCGACAAGTGGTGCTTCATCTTTCTTCGCTACAATTGCAAGCCCAATTAAAAACGAGACAAATACTACGCCCAATGCGACTTGTTTCCTGAAAGTCGACTGCTTTTTGCGAGATTGGAGATACTCATTAAAATCAGAGCGCGAGTTTTTCTGTTCGGTTATTTTTTGCTTTCGATCGCGCCTTTGATCTTTTCGTGAAATAACTTTCGCGTGCCCAGTATTTTCCCGCCATGATAGAGGCAAATCCTCGCCTAGAGCTTTTGCAATCTCAGGGTAAGCCTTGACGAGATCGTCCTTACGGTCCAGGATGACCCACGGACCGCAGTGGCCTGACACCTCGTCCTGCATGCCAAACTCTAATCGTCCGAGTCGCTCCTGAAACTCAGACAGTTTCATGGGACCGATGAACTCCCGGCACTCGCGCCGCACCAAGTAATATCCCGACTGGCCCATCAGCTCCCCCTTACTTCACTCAGAAGCACCGTGATATTGTCTCGACCACCCGCCGCATTTGCGGACGCGATTAATAGCGCGGGAAGACTGTCGAATTTTGAAAGGTTCTTGCGAATGATTGAGCCTATTTCCGCGTCGGAGATCATCCCGCTAAGGCCGTCAGAGCATGTCACAAATATTTGACCCACTTGAAGCTCAAATTCGTAAATATCAGCTTCACAGTTAGGGCCAAGCCCAAGCCCTTTGACAAGAGCCTCGTCTCTTGCGCCCGGCATGACTTGATTAGGTTTAAGCCATCCTCTTTCCGCGAATGTTCCTACATTATGATCGATCGTGAGCTGAAAAATATTTCCGTCCTGATAAAGGTAGGTACGGCTATCACCAATGTGAGCTAAATGCAGACGATCGCCGACAAACGCCAAGCAGTTCATGGTTGTGCCCATACCTGCGATCTCTGGTTCGACTTGGCCTCGAGCTAGGATGTCGCTATTGAGCTGGTCAATCGCAGAAATAAGAAAGCTATTGACCTCACCGTGTCTGATGGTGCCAGCGGACTGAAATGCGCGCTTCATAGAGTTCACTGCGATCGACGATGCAATTTCACCGCCCTTGCGACCACCAATTCCATCAGCCACGACCCCAAGTCCGTGCGATTCGTCAAAAAAAATACTATCCTGATTTCCTTTTCGCTTTCGGCCAATGTCGGTTGCGCCGGTCATGCGGATACGCATAAGTCCCCCAAAAAAAAATTCCCGATATCCGCCGCATGTATCGGACTTTCTTGGGAAACCTTTATAAATCCCGAGCTAAGAATCCCAGCATTTTTTCAGCCGTGGTCAATCCAGGTCGCCTGATGTATAGGTATCGGTCCGCCGAAGGCTTTTTGCTTTTTTAAAAACTGGGGCAATTATGACAAAGATTAGAACCAAGTGGAGCCAATTTGGGACCTCCATATTTAGCACCATGACCCAAGCAGCAAACCGCAGTGGCGCAGTCAACCTCGCCCAGGGTTTTCCGAATTTTGATGGCCCAAATGAGATCAAAGAAGCTGCAATCGAAGCTATTCGCGGAAATTTTAATCAATACGCACCGTCACACGGGATACCCCGCCTTCGCGAACTTCTCGGGGTGAGAATGTTGAAAACATCAGGACTCGCCTACGACCCAGAAACGGAAATCACCGTATTCTCTGGAGCAACAGAAGCGCTATTTTGCACATTCCAAGCGTTTCTTATACCGGGCGACGAGATCATAACTTTTGCTCCATTTTTTGATTGCTACCCAGCGGGAGCTTTTGCGGCTGGTGCAAAATTGGTTGAAGTTGCGCTGCAGGCGCCTGACTGGGTATTTTGTTTGGCCGATCTCGAAGCCAAGGTCACACCGCGCACGCGCGCCATACTTGTAAACACACCGCATAATCCTACTGGTCGAGTTTTTTCGAAAGACGAAATGGAGACGATCGCGAGTTTCGCAAAGAAACATGATCTCCTTGTGATAACTGATGAAGTCTATGAAGAGCTTGTGTTTGATGAAAAACCATTCACTCGCATGGCTGGGCTAGCAGACATGAGAGAGCGAACGATCGTGATTTCTAGTTCCGCAAAGACGTTTAGTTTTACTGGATGGAAAATTGGTTACACCTTTGCTCCTCCAGCATTAACTAAAGAACTTCGCGCCGTGCACCAATTCACTGTTTTTTGCAGCGCAACGCCTCTGCAAGCAGGAATTTGTCGCGCCCTCGAACTTGGCCATGATTACTTTGACCAGCTGCGTCGTGAATATCAGGCGCGACGAGACTTCCTGTGCAACGGGCTCAAAAAATTAGGCTTCAAATTTCGTTTACCGGAAGGGACTTACTTCGCCGTAGCCGACTACAGCGCAATTTCAGATCGCTCGGATAAAGATTTCTCACTTTGGCTGACAGAGGTCAAAAAAGTTGCAGTCATCCCAACAAGCGTCTTCTATAATGATCCAGACGACGCTGCAAAAAGACAGAATTATGTAAGATTTGCCTTCTGCAAGGATCTAAAAACACTAAAGCAGGGGCTCGATCATTTGGCGGGCGATTGAGAATGGTCAAAAGCTAGTAGCTCAACCCATCCAACGTTTTCGGCAAAGTATTGCGTTCTCGGTCTTGATAAGCCTTTGGCAGCCCAGATAGCCATGGCGGCGGCCATGAATGCCTGAAAAACTTCCACACTGCCGGCTATATCCTCAAGGACGTCGTCCTCAATGCGAATCCTTAGACTTGGTGAAATCGACTCGATCTTACGGCTAGAGAGCTCAGAAAGAATATCGAGCCGGCGCTGAAATCCGCCTTCGAATCCGCGGTAGCCCTTCACCCAATCGTTGCCCGAGGTGGCCCACTCCAACTGCCGAAGCAGAAAAGGAACGTGTGTCTCCCTTAACAAAACTTGGGGCATCACGTCCCGCAGCCGTCTCTGCAGTGTTCGCGCGCGAACTACAAGGGGCGCCAGATTTGCGCTGTAACTAGGCTCCATATTGCCAAATTCAACGCCACGACCGTACATGGCATCCCATAAGCGGAGATTTTGGGGGTTCAAGGGGCGAAGTTTGTGGGCGCCCTTACGCCCTCGCTTCTGCTCAATGGCCATCATCATCCCAACCGCGACGTCCTCACACCTTACAACGCCAGGACAGACGTGCCTTTCACAGTTTACACAAGGTGGCTCAGAAGTGGGACAATCGACAAAAACATCTTCCAAATGAGGTATGTGACGCAAGATGTCAATTATTCGTTCATCCGAAAATAAACTGCCAACTGAGCCAATCTTCTCATATAATGAAATAAATTTAGCTCCGGACTGGTTATAGGACAAAACGACGACAGCCGATTTTTTCGCGTTGGGTCCCGAGAGATGGATTCCTGCCACAGAGGTTTCGGAATTCCCACCAGCCTGGCATTGTGAGTGGTTTTTGTCTTCGAGAGGGTGTCGCATTGGCCCGCCATAACATATTTCTTCTGTTCGTTTTTATGCTAACCCTTGATTGGTTTGGCTACAATGACGCAAAAAGCGCGCCAGAAAATGGGAGCAAACGCTCTGGCGAGGTTATGTCCCCCCTAACTGCCGCACAGGCCGAGTTTGCTAAAGGATCCTGGGACACAGCTATTCCTCTTTATAAATCTTACCTGCGCACGGCTCCCGCTGATTACCAAGCCTGGAACCAGCTTGCGGCCGCCTATTATCATTCGGGGCAAGTCAAATATGCGTTAACAACGCTCCAGCGCATCCAAAGAAACTCACCAGATCGCTCATTTAATTATTTTTATCAAGGAATGTGCATCGCGGTCCTGGGTAGCGACAAAGACGCTATCCAGTACTGGGAGTACGCGGCCTATTGGCCTGACGAATTTGGAGCGCGTGCAACATTCGAACTTGGAACAACGTTCTACAAATCTGGTGACGAAGCGCAGGCTAAACGATGGCTTACAACGTATGCACAAAAGTTCCCGAGAGGGCCTGACATTTCAGCGGCAAAAGATCTTCTAAAGTCACTGGAAGAAGGAAAAAAAATTGATCCTGTAAAAGGCTTTGATAGACCGGACCCGGAACTGACCATCTTTAAGTATCATCCTTGGTCGCTATTCAAAACACCGCACTTTTGGCAAGTCCAAGTTGGCGTTAAAAACTCTGAATCATCTGGATACCAACCGACGGAGACCGGCGCCATCGAAGCGCGGACAGAGAGTGATTCCTCTGTGGTCGTAAATGCCTCCATTGGAGTCGGCCCTATTCGACAAAAAAACTCCACTTCTTTTGCTGGATACACCTATCGTCAAAACTGGTTTACCGATATATATATAGTTAGATCATGGATCGGCAATGGATTAAGCCTCGAGTCGTTCCCGATCCGTGGAGACATGCTCGAGCGGACCCACGAGTTTTTTGGGGATGTGCGCCGACAGTTTTCCGATAATTTGTTTGCTGGCGCATACGCTAGACTACAATTTAGTCGCGTCGGCAGTAGTTTTTTCCCAAGCCCGGATGACAACAGCTTAAAAATCGTCACTCCAGAAAAGGATACGCAACTACTAATTCCTTGGTTGGGATGGACTTGGTCGCAGACACAACGTTCGATGTTCTCATTGTATTTGCGAAAGGAAATTCACAACCAAAGCTCAGAGCACAGCAATAAAACCTATGATCTAACCGGATCCACAGGCACGCCGGCCATAAGTCTCGGTGTGTCTCACGCCATAGACTTTCCTGCAAAGAAAGTAGAAACCACCTTTGATCTCTTTCAATATGAGTTTATTTTCAACGACTATTGGCTGGATTACTCACGGACAGGAGCTATCGCCGCCGTAGACTATGCAATTTACAAAGGTCTTGGCGCTAACATTCTTGTTGGCATCTACCAAGATAAGTACAAAATTCCTCAGATTAAAACTGGCAGCTGCGGCGCGCGGCCAAGTGAATCAAACGGCAAGGACCGCGTGACTTGCGCCCGAGCCGACTCTGGAAAGATGATCCAAGGTGGCGTATACTATAACAAAACACAGAACTTACGCTTCGAGTTCTCATATCTTATGGTCGAGAACGGAAGCAGTCAGAAAGTTTACTCCGAAAGTTCAACCCGCTGGGTAGGCAGCGTGATCTGGGCATTCCCAGGAACAAAAAGAGTCTCGCGAATGACTGGACGATTCGCCGACGCAGCTTTCACAAAGGATACGGATCAATGACTAAAAATCAAGATGTACAGGCCGTATTGTACGAATGCAAAAAATCACGCACGCCTGTTTTTATCTCAAGCTCAGGTCTCGATATCGCGTTCCAAACTGTCATAAAAGAGATCACAGACACGACGATAGTCCTCGAAAACATGGTTCGCCCCGAGTACATTTCTCGATTCTCTCGAGGCGATAAATTTTTCTTGCAGTGCAAAATGCTACGATTCCAATCCGCCGTCGTAAGACCGCGCGGAACCTTTATGGTTTTTGAAATTCACGAAAACTCTCTGACAGAAGAGACAAGGCAATCGGAACGATTCATGTTCACGCCAGAGGAAAAAGTCATCGCTGAAATCCTAAACCCTTTCGACGGCAAAACCGTTTTACGGCGCACCGTCATGGACATGTCCGCTAAAGGCCTCTCTCTTCGGGTTAACGCACCGACAAAACCTTTTTCGGCCGGATCCCAACTATCGAACGTTAAAGTCACCATTGATGGAAAACTTTGGACCACGGCGCAAGCAGAAGTCGTCTACAACCGCAAATTCATGGACCTCGAAGGCCACCTTAGGGTTCAGGTTGGATTAAAGTTTCTATCCTCAACCAATGCGTAAAAACATTAGCCCGACTGAAATACCGAGGTGTAAAAATTGGCAAGTCCTTATAGCAAGCTAGAAAAATGGCAGCGAATGTACGTCAACCGATCGCTCAATATGGACCGTATCAAAGCTATTGGTTTCGATATGGACCACACTCTTGTCATGTACAATCGCGAAGCTTTTGAGTCACTGGCATTTCGCGAAACCCTCAAAAAATTCATTGAAGCAGGTTATCCCGAAGAGCTTGCTGATCTTGAATTTAAGCCTAATTTCTTGATTCGCGGACTTCTGGTAGACATGGACCGCGGCAATCTTCTTAAAGTTGACGGGCATAAGTACGTAAAAACAGCTTTTCACGGAACAACGCCACTCGACAAAGAAACTCGGCATCGCCTCTACAACAGCGAATCATTTAAGGCGCAAGAGTTCCTAAGCGTGGATACTTTTTTCGCCCTGAGTGAGGTCCAGCTTTTCGTGGAAATCGTTGATTACATGGATGCCAACCCAAAAAAAATCAAAAAAACATATCGCGAAGTTTACGGAGATCTTCGCCGTTTTATAGATCTTAGTCACGCTGATGGAAGCATTAAGAATCTTGTCATGGCAGATCCAGGAAAGTTTATTCGTAAAGATAAATATTTGGCAACTGCGCTCATGAGACTCGTTGACGGAGGGAAAACTCTATTTCTTCTGACGAATTCGGGATGGGATTACACCAATCGAATGATGAGCTATATCCTCGATGGAGAGCACGAAGAATTCCCAAGCTGGCGCGATTACTTTGAGTACACAATTGTGGCTTCAGGAAAACCTGGATTCTTCACCGGCACGCAGCCATTTCTCGAGGTCATGACAGACTCAGGGCTCTTACGAGCGCACTCGGGAAATTTAAGCCCTCGTCGAGTCTATCAAAGCGGTAACGCCAATTTGTTTCAGAAAGTAACAAAGTTTCGGGGCGACGAAATCTTATATGTGGGAGACCACATCTTTGGCGACATCATGCAATCAAAAGGCAAACTAAATTGGCGCACGCTTTTGGTGGTGGAGGAGCTAGAACACGAACTCGAACACTTGGAAAAACTAAAACCCGTGTTTCACGAAATCCAAAAAAAGACGAATGACCGTGAAGCGCTTGATGAGGAAATTCAAAAAACCAGATCTAAGCTCATGTCTATCAATCGACATATCCAGATTTCCTTGCGCGACGGTGATACCAAAAAGACACACCATCTTGAGAAGGAGCGCGAAAAATATTCCGCTATGGTGAATGGCAAAACCCCAATTCTCGAATCTCTCGACAATGACATTCGTGACTTGCTCGCCCAAAAAGAATCTTTTCTTCATCCCATGTGGGGGGAACTGATGAAGGTCGGGCTGGAACGAAGCCGGTTTGCCTACCAGGTCGAGGGGTTTGCATGCGTTTACACCAGTCGCGTCAGTAATTTGCGCTTCTACAGCCCACAAAAGAGATTTTCCAGCTTTCATGACATATTGCCACATGACCCGTGATGGGCTCGCAAAATTCACTCTTTTATGACGTTATTTTGGCGAGTTAGCAGCCGAGTGCTGCAGTTCGTTTTTGCGCCCTTTTTTTAGAGGTCCGCAGCAACTCCAACTATCATTAACTTTTAAAGAATTTCGGCCGATAAAGCTGTCAGAAAAAAACTGTTTTTGCGTTCGAGGACAGCGGAGAAAATTCTTAATGAGTGGACAACTCATCGGTCATCGTTATCGCGTACTTCGCAAAATTGGCGAAGGCGGCATGGCAGTCGTGCATGTTGCCGTCGACGAAAAGCTTGGTCGGGATGTTGCGATTAAAATTCTCAAGGAGCGCTTTGAGACGCACGACGAAATTCGCGTTCGTTTTCAACATGAAGCTCGGGCTATTTCGTCTTTTGACCACCCTAACATCCTAAAAATATACGATTTCTCCGGCGAAGAATCGCGGCAACTTTGGATTGTCACTGAACTCATCCACGGTCGAAACCTGGCGCAAATCTTAGAAACTACACCGAGTGGCTGGCTACACCCCATCATCGCCGCGTCGATTGTGCGCGAAATTTGTCGCGCATTGAGTAGCGCCCATGAACACGGAGTAGTCCATCGAGATGTCAAACCAGAAAATGTCATGATCACACATCATGGGACGGTAAAATTAATGGATTTTGGCATTGCCAAAATCCAACGCATCACGAGCATGACTCAAACGGGCATGTTTATGGGATCTCCAAGCTACATGTCCCCTGAACAGGTTCGCGGACGCGATGTCGATAACCGTAGTGACGTCTACAGCCTTGGCGTGCTTTTTTATGAACTCATTACCGGACGGCTACCATTCACTGGCTCATCCACTGCCGATATTGCCATGAGAATCTTAAACGGCGATTACGCGCACCCCAAATTTATCATGGCGGGAATACCTGAAAATTTAAATAAATGCGTCGTCAACTGCATGGAGCTTCTACCGGAAAATCGCCCGCAGTTCATCGAGCTCGTCGGAGACGAAATCGACGCGTTATTAAAATCTCTAGGACTTGAGAGCAGCATGCAGGAACTCGAGCGCTGCTTTAAAGATCCAAAAGCTTACGGTGACCGCCTAGCAAGAATTCTTAGCGTCTCCGAGGCTAAACAAGAGCCAACGGTCATCATCAGCAACGCAAAATCACCAGTCCAAAACCAAACTGCAAAATGGAATGCAGAAGCGATAAAATCACCTATTCCAAGACCAGACATTAGCGGGGAAAACTTACCCGCAGGATCACAGCGTCGGGACCACCTGCTCCCTCCGAGGTCCGTCCCACACTTCACAAAAAAACCAATTTCTCCGGAATTGATTGCAGCGCACCTTCCAGAGCGTCGCCAACAGCAAAGAATGGCAGAGCCAACGATGCTCGCTAAAACTGCCGCAGCGGGGCACGCTCAACAACAAAAAAACATGGTTGCCGCACTGTTGCCGCAATCAAGACCATTGCCCCAGCATCGCCAAGCATCCCCCGCAAATCACAATGCCATACAGCGACAGACTCCACGACCAGTCGTTCCGGTTGCAAACCAAGCCATCAGGCCACGGCAACAGGCCCCGCAGAGGGTCCAAAGACACCCTGACGTAAAACCAGCGTCACGCATTGTACCTGTCGCCCCTAAAAAACCTGCGCGACATGTGCGCTACGTGATTCATGAAACCTACGACTCAGGAAGCAACTCTGATTTCTTCTCAAAATTAATCATTGCGCTACTGTTGCTTGCAACAGCGTCCATTATCTGGATAGGTAATAACCGCCAAACTATTTCACGCCCGCGGAGTGTATTATCGCAGCAGCCAAAAAATAAAAAAACAACAGCTCAGATCTCTGCGCATTCCACGACCCAAGGCTTGGTGGATAAAGATAAGCCACTTTTAACTGATACCCCTGTGACCAGTTCAAATCAAAATAACAGCCAGCAGGCATCAGTGCCAGCTGAAGCCCTTAAAAACCTATTGAGCGCAAGCTCGACAAAAACAGAACCATTGCCTAAATTTGCCCAGAAGCACCTCGAAAACCCGAGTGGGAAATCTGCCTCAAAAAATGAATCCACTATTGAAAACACACCGGCTGGGACGCAAAAACCAGGAACACCCAATAGGCCTAACAGATCTTCAAACAAACTTGACACAACGCCCGACGCAAAAACATTAGTCGAGGGCAAATCTGTCTACGAAAGTCCAAATAAGCCGATATCGACTCCTACAATTCCCCAAAACAATGGCGCACCAAAAACAAACTCCGTAGGAACTACAGTTCCTAAAGGCAGCATTCTTCCTGCAGCGGCATCGAAAGTCACTCAGGAAGCTGATGACAACGAGGTACCAACCCAGACTACAAAACGGACGCCATCACAGCGCAAACCGTCGGAAACACAAAAGCCTCAAGAGTCCCCAGGAAAAGCCATGATCGCTGTATCTAGTTCGCCTGCGGCGGAGCTTTATATCGATGGGAAGCGCCATGGCACAACTAACGATAACGGTGCCTCCAGTGATTGGATCGAGGTCGCTTCAGGATCTCGCCGCGTTGAGCTTCGCCGCGCTGGATTTATGAATAAGAAAGAAACTATTAGTGTTGCGTCCGACTCACATCAAAAATTTGGGCCTTACATCCTACAACGAAGTGATGCCCCACCAACACAGGCCATCTCCTATAAATTGACAGTGGCCAGCAACCTCCCCCCGGTGGAGGTGACCATCACTAATATAGATAACAATAACACCCAATCCTTTACACTCACCCAAACCTCAAAAACCATTAGCCTTGATCGCGGAATTTACGAAGTCATCATGACTCGCAAAGGGGACATTAGGAAACGACGCATTGATTTATCTGGCGCATCCCAGCAACTAACGTTTACTGGCGACTTCAAGGACAACACTTCAAAAAACGCAAAGGATAAAGAAGAGTGAACCAAAACAGGAACAAATTGCTAGGTAATTGCGGTAGCCTTGTGGCTACAATCGCAGTTCATTGGCTTATTTTGTTCACTTTATTGGTACCGAACGTATCCCACGCCCAATCGTGGAAAGCTGGTCGCGCATCGCTGATGAAAAATGATTTTAAAAGCGCTAAAGTCCAATTATCCTCGGCCTTAAAAGCAGCGAAATCCAAGACTGAGCTAGCAGAAACCTACAAATATCTGGGAGTCGCCCAGTTCATGTCTGGGGACAGGAATTCTGCGACAAGCTCGTTCCAAATGGCCAAGAATTCAAACCCGGGCGTGAAGCTCACGGCGTCAGAAGTGATCGATGAATCTGTGATACCAGTATTCAACGGCGTCAAACCCGGCAAAGTTGCGGCTACTGCGCCTCAAAGAGCGGCTACGCCAAGCTCCGAAGCTGCAGGAAAACCTGCCATCGCTAAACAAAAATCAAAACGGACATTATTAAAAGTTATTTCGAATGTTCCTTCTGCTCAGGTCAGCCTGGATGGGATTGCTTACGGAACAGCGGGGCAGGAAATAGAAGTTCAACCAGGCATCGTCATTCTGGAGTTGTCCGCACCTGGATTCCGCTCAAAAGCCATCAAAGTGCAACTGGAGGCGCTTACATCGAGCTCAGTGACCGTAAATCTTGAGAAAATCCCCGTGAAACCAAAGCCACAACCAATTCCGAAGTCAATTCCGTTGCCTCAGGCGTCGGTTCAACCAAATGCTCAAGTGGGGGCAAAAGGAAAACAAGTTGCTGGTAGAGGACCATCGAAAGGCAAAAAAGATCTCTTTGGCGAGGACCCACTTGCGGGAGACCCCTACATGGGCATGCAGCAACCTTCGGCAGGAGGAGCGCCCGTCGGAGGAGCTCCCAATGTTCCTTATGTAACGCCACCACCAGCTCCATCCCAACCAGTCGCTCCGCCGCAAGTTTATGGTCAAGCACCCGGCGGAGGCATGCCAGCGCAACCACAATATCAAGGCATGCCTCAAGCTCCATATCCTGCGGCTCCACAGCCAGGATATGCGCCAGCGCAACCCTACGCTGCCTATCCTCCTCAATCTCCATATCCAGTCTATCCTCAATACGCGCCGCCGCAGCCTTACGCCATGCCATACTATCCACCGACTCCTTACGGTGGATACATGGCACCTCCTAATCCTTACGCCTACGCACCACCGGCTCCAAACCCTTATGCTGCAGCTCCTGTGCAAGATCCTTACGGTGGCTACTTAGGTCCTCCGCCAGAGGCTCCTGCTAGCGCCCTCCCTCCCGTTTTAGATGGACCTGCACCTAGTGGTGGCGGCGACGGCGGCGGCATGCCTCCGCCACCTATTTTGCCAACAACTAGCGGTCCATCGAAAAAAACCGCGGCGACCAAAGCAGACAAATGTGGAGGCATTAAGTTCATGCCTTTCGGAGCGGGACAATTCTGCAATGGAAGCACCTTAAAAGGCGTTGTCTTCCTGGGCGCTGAGGTCGCATCCTTGTACTTCTATAAGACGAACACTGATGCTGCAGCTGGTGTGCAGACCAAATTAAACAGCATACTTGCAGAACGTGGGGCCGCAAGAGGCGAAGTTCCAGAGGCTGACCAACCAGACTTTGATACTGAAACAGAATCAAAACGCACCGCAGCAAAAGCAGCTATAAATAAAGCGCGCCAAAACGCTCAATACTCCATGGTCTCATTCTTTGGACTTTGGGCGGCGGGAGTCGTAGATGCTTCAATCAATGTTCCGACTAAAGGCAAACCAACCAAGAAATCCAAAAAAAGGTCCAAGATCCAATACTCCTACGATCTCGACTTAGACACGGCACCACTTGGAACCTGGGCTCTAGCGATGCCAAGCGATGGTATGAGCGACCGCGATGAGTTACTGGCTGAATACAGGCTTGGCTACACGCCAATTTTGGATAAGCAAAGAGATCAATTACTACATTCGGTCACCTTTGGCCTCTCATGGGAGCTCTAAGTCATGCCCTCAAGCAAAAACTCCCCGAGTAAAATGACATCTGATCAAAATTTTTTGTCCGCTCTCAAATCGCATTGCATTGCCATTACCGGAGCCATTGCCACTGGTAAAACCACTGTCGCGGATATTCTAAGGTCTCATGGCTTCAGAGTCATTGATGCCGACGCACTCGCGCGCGAAGTTGTGTTACCAGGAACACCCGCATTACAAGAAATCGTTGGGCAGTTTGGTCACCAAGTTCTCACCAAAGATGGAGCATTGAATCGCAGCGAATTGCGTTCCATGGTTATGACCGACGAAAAAAAGCGAAAAGAACTTGAATCCATTTTGCATCCCGCGATTCAAAAAAAATTCGCCGACATCGTCCATAATGAAAAACTAGGAGCAAGCGGACCGTTTTTTTACGAAGCTGCACTAATCTTTGAAGTTGGGCGAGACCCATTATTTAAAGAAGTCTGGTCCACGGTATGCCCGGAGACAGTTCAGCTCGAGCGACTTTGTAACCGTTCTGGTTTAAACCAGGCTGCTGCCCAGCAAATAATCAAATCCCAATGGCCCGCCGCCGCAAAAGCCGCCAAAGCCAGACGGGTCATAGAGACCAATTGCCCTCTAGAACTTGTGCGCGTTCAAGTTGAAGATTTAATAAAGACGCTCACCACGTAACCCAAAGAAAAACCCCGTGTTTTATGTAAAAAATCCTTGCTTGATGAGTCTCAAAGCTTTATAAAAAAACTCCATTGAGAGAGATTTTTTTGGGATCCTCATCAATGCCGTCTTTGCTTATTTATGCAGCACCCGGCTTTACAAACCCAACGACTTTGGAGAACGCTATGACGACCAACAGAGCTTCCGCACGGTTTGACGCAGTTAAAACTGCCGGTTCAAGATCTCCTCGAGTTTTCAAAAAAACTTACTCTCGCCCCCATGAGTCCGGACTTAAGGCTAGCGAATATTTTGGCTGCAATACGTTTAGCTTTGAAATGATGGAAAAAAAAATACCCGCAGGCGATATTGCGGTGCTTCGCGAATTCGCCACTAGTAATACCCCACTCACTCTCGATCTCGCAAATAAGGTCGCCGATGCAGTTCGCGAATGGGCGCTAAGCCGCGGCGCGACGCACTACTGTCACTGGTTTCAACCGCAAACCGGAGCCACAGCCGAAAAACACGATGCTTTCTTTAGTTTTGACAAACGCGGAAATGCCGTCGAGCGTTTTACGGGCAAGGAATTAATTCAGTCGGAACCAGATGCAAGCTCTTTCCCCTCCGGCGGCATGCGTGCAACATTTGAAGCGCGCGGTTACACTGCCTGGGACGCAAGCTCTCCCATGTTTCTGATGGAAAGCGAAAATGGCCTGACACTGTGCATTCCTAGTTTGTTTATTTCATATAACGGCGAAGCCCTTGACGAGAAAACACCGCTTCTGCGTTCTCTGTCGGCTCTCAACAAAGCTGCCACCGAGTCCCTAAAACTATTGGGGCACGACGTAAAATATGTCATCGCTTCGGCGGGCCCTGAACAAGAGTATTTTGTTTGCGACGAGGCGTTATTTAATCTGCGTCCGGATTTATTACTTGCTGGCCGCACGCTGCTAGGCCGCAATCCTCCTCGTGGCCAACAACTTGAAGATCATTACTTTGGCTCAATCAAGCCACGACTACTGTCTTTTATGATGGAAGCAGAACACGAGCTTTATAAACTTGGTGTCCCGTGTAAGACGCGCCACAACGAAGTCGCACCTAGTCAATGCGAAATCGCTCCTATTTATGAAAATGCCAATATTGCAGCGGATCATAACCAGCTAGTCCTTGAAGTGTTGCGCACCGTGGCGAGACGTCACCAATTGCAGGTTTTATTTCATGAAAAACCTTACGCTGGCATCAACGGCAGCGGTAAGCACGTCAACTGGTCGCTTGCCGACAACCACGGCCACAACATGTTGGAACCAGGCGATAAGCCTATGGACAATATTCGCTTCCTTTGGTTTTTAGCTGGAACTGTGAAAGCTGTGAATGAATATGCAACGTTGCTACGCATGAGCATCGCGTCTGCTGGTAATGACTTCCGTCTTGGTGCCAACGAAGCGCCGCCGGCCATCATTAGCTGCTTTCTTGGCGATACGCTCACTGAAGTCGTGCAGAAGCTAACGACCACAGGAGGCAGTAGCCTCTCTGACCGTGCGCGCAGTATCAATTTAGATTTGGCACGCGTTCCGGAGATTGCCCGCGATAATACCGACCGCAACCGCACGTCACCATTTGCTTTCACTGGTAATAAATTCGAATTCCGCGCTGTGGGGGCTTCTGCCTCTATTTCCCCATCTCTTACATACCTCAATGCTTCCGTGGCGACTGCGCTCAACGAAATGAATGAGAAGCTTCGCAAAGTATCAAGCCGCCCCAGCCAAGAAGACGTCCTGAAACTGATCGTCGAGACGCTCAATGAAAACAAACGTGTTTGTTTCGAGGGCAATGGATACAGCGCCGAGTGGCACAAAGAGGCTGAAAAACGTGGACTTCCGAACATTCGCACCACACCGGAAGCGCTGGCTGGCATCAAAGACACAAAGAACAAAAACATGTTAGCCACTCTTGGTGTACATCGCGGAAACGAAGTGGAAGCCCGCTACAATGTCAAACTTGAGCGCTACATCAAAGTCCGTATGATCGAGCTTGAAACCTTACAAGAAATGCTTTTCAACGAAGTATTCCCCGCAGCAGTTGCACACACAAGAATTCTAGCCCAGTCCGCAGCAAGTCTAAAAGCTGCCATGGGCGGTATACCGGCTGAACTGGAAAACCAACTCAAACAAGTCAGTGATCTCACATCCAAGCTAGCTTTGGCCAAAGACAAGCTAGCGAGCTTCCTTGAACAGTGTTCTGCGATCCACGATGAGCCTAAACTAGCTGCAAAAATTGCAGCTGAAGGCATGCCGATGATGGAAGACGTCCGCAAGGTGAGCGATCAACTGGAAATTCTTGTTGACGATCAGCTCTGGTCTCTTCCGAAGTATCGTGAGATCCTATATGTCATGTAACGGATCGTCAGGAAGGCCTCAACCCGGGGCCTGGCCCTGTCACCAACACTGAAAGGGCCTCATGAGCCGATTTGGAAAGGGATCTTCCAAACCTAGACGGGGCGCACGCTCCGACGGTCGCCCAGGTCATCGAAACGGGACCGGAAACGGAAAAAATCATGAACGCCAGGACGGTGGAGCCACTGGTCATTCGAGCGGTCGCGGTGGCGATAGTCATACCTCCGGTAAAAATGACGGGCAGATGACGCCTCAAAGTAAAACTCAAGGTAAAACTCAAGGTAAAACCCAAGGCAAACATCATGGCGAAGGCCATCGCCATCACCGCAAGGGCGCTCCCATGCAGCGCCACAAACCGTTTTTCAAACCCGGTGCTGGGCGTGACAATAAAGACTACGGAGACGCTGGCAAGCGGGACCTCCCCCCGGAGAACATCGAAAAAAGCCGCGATTCCATCAAAAAATGGCTCTCTGCTGGCGCTGAACTACGCGTCCAGAATAGCCAACGTTCATCCACACCGGCTGATCCCAAGACTTTATCTCTGGACCCATGGCAGCAGCAGGTCTTTGATTTACTAAGATCGGGCGAAAGCGTCATCGTCGATGCTCCCACGACCGCGGGTAAAACTCGGGCCGTGGAAGTTTTCTTTGCCATGAACATCGAAGATCCTACTTTTAGAGCCGCGTACACAACGCCCGTGAAGTCTCTTTCCAATGACAAAGTCCGAGAGCTGCGTGCGATGTTTGGAGAAGACAAGGTAGGTATCGCCACTGGGGACATTAAAGAAAATCTTGACGCCCCGATCGTAGTAGCCACCCTCGAAAGCTACCGCAATTCACTGCTTGGTATTGAGCCTGACCTCGGGCGGACATTGGTGGTGTTTGACGAGTATCATTATCTGCAAGACGAAGGTCGTGGCAGTGCTTGGGAAGAAGCGATCATTCTAACCCCACCCTCATGCCAAGTGTTATTGTTGTCCGCATCGGTGGGCAATGCTGAGGACTTTGCCGACTGGATTTCAACCCAAGGCAAGAAACGCTGCACGCTGGTTCGTACCGAGCATCGGCCAGTGCCGCTGACAAACCTTGTTTACTACGGCGGACATTGGCTCACGGAAGAATTCTTACCAAAAGAAGCATTCAAAAATCTGAATCCCACGCGGCGTGAGCTTCCTCTGCGGCATGAAGATCTCGTGACAAGGCTTCCAGCGTTAATTGATCTGGATTTGTTTCCCTGCATTATCTACTGCGGCAAGAGATTTGACTGTGAAAATCTCGCCATGCTGATCGAGCGCGCCCTACCGCCACTATCGGCTGAGCAGGCAGAAAAAATCGGAGCTGTGCTTCAGCAAGCCCACAAAGACGTTGGTGCGCTAACGTTTATAAAACCCTCCCTCAGACGGATGATGCAGACCTACGGGGTTGGATTTCACCACTCAGGCCTTGCGCCCGCTGCAAGAATCGCCGTTGAACGTCTCGTTAAAGACGGACTACTGCGATTTTGCGTGGCCACCATGGGCCTGTCACTGGGGATTAACTTTAGCGTGCGAGGCGCCATAATCGCTGACTACCAGCGTCCTGGCGAAAGTGGCATGACTCCTTATGCTGAAGGAGAGATTCTACAGATGCTCGGCCGCGCGGGACGTCGCGGCAAAGACGTGATTGGTTTCTCCCTATGGCCAAGTGTTGAACAGTACTCGCGGCAAGCTGGGGCGAAGCGAGAGCCATGTAACAGCCGCCTGCGCACAGATCCAACCACGCTTTTGGGGCTTATTGGTCGCGGACTGAACTTAAGCACCGTAGAGGGTATCTACGGTAAAAGCTTCCTGAAGTACCAACATCGCAAAACTGACTTACGGTTAATTCGCAAGCCCGACGTGGAAAACAAACTCGCGACTACGGCCCTGCCCTGCCAGAGCCCAGCCGCCGAGTATGCTAGGTTTAAGCATGACGAAAAAGCTGGAGCGCCGGCGACACATACTGCATGCCGTGAATGCCCGTTCCGCCAGCCTTGCCATGCGTACTTAGACTTCCGGAAACAAGCAAAACTAGCAGGCATGCATGTTCACCTGCATAAACTGGGCTGTATCGCCCAAGATGAAACCCTGACGCCCATGGGATCGATCGCAAGATATTTCCCGCAAAGTGGTGGCTTGATGATCTCAAGCATGATCGTGCGCGGGATGATCAAGCCGGATCAATTAGTGAATGCCGCCGAACTGATGGCTGCTTTGTGTCTGCCAAGATTTAAAGAACCAGGATCAAGCCCAACCTATAAATTTCCTTTTGACGCTGCAAAACTAGAGGAAGAACTTGAAGAGTTTTACCCCATAGAATTGTTCCCGGAAGTTTATGATCTGCCATTTGGCCGGCGCACGTGGCATCAAATCAAAGAATTTAATCCAGCCGCAGGTTGGATTGTTCGGCAGTGGCTCACCGGAATGGATTGGCCTACACTTGTCAAAGAAGGCACCACGGAGTACTTTGGCGTGGGAGACCTGATGGGGCTCATGTACCGCGTCGCGACCTATCTGCAATCGCTGGCCGCCGTGCCTGGCTTCAAGGACAACGCCTACGCGCTGCGCCGCGAGCTGATGCGCACCCCCCTCGACCTAACAGTCTAGGGACACCCACCTGGTTGGCTATTGAATAAGCAGACCATACGGACATTTTCCAAATCTACGCATAAAACAGTTCAATTATTTAACCGCGTCTCGTAGATTTTCCGATATGCCACGACGCGCACGAATAATTTTGCCAGGCCTTCCTCACCACGTCACTCAGCGTGGAAATAGACGTCAGCAGGTGTTTTTTTGCGATAATGACTACCGAGCGTACTTGAAATTCCTGGAAACCAGCTCCGAATCGTTTGGTTTTGCTATTTGGTCTTACTGTTTAATGCCAAATCATGTGCACTTACTAGTAGTGCCATCAACCGAGTCTTCTCTAAGAGAGGGTATCGCTAGTGTTCACCAGAATTACACAAGATTGATAAATAGCTCCCATCATTGGACAGGTCATCTTTGGCAGGGAAGATTCTTTTCATGTGCAGTAGAGCCGCATAATGCAGCTATTGTTGCACGCTATATTGAACTAAATCCTGTCCGGGCAAAAATCTGCGCTGACCCGCGCGCCTATCCCTGGAGTAGCGCCAATATAGCTTGCAGCGGTGGGTCTGACGGCAGAAGTGGATTTGCGCCAATATATTCTCCTGGTGGTACATGGGAGGAATTCTTGAAATACGAATCTGACGATGCTAGCAGCAACGACCTCGACACATTAACAAAAATTCGTAAGACTATTTCCTCTGGACGTCCATTCGGATCAGATAAATTTATTGAAAAAATTGAACGAGAGACTGGGATGGTTCTGAGTGACAAACGGCCTGGTAGAAAACCATGCTCCGAACTCTCAACTCGCCACCTAGTTATTTAATAGTCAACCAGGTGGGTGTCCCCATAAGTCCACTCAGTAATTCGTACCGCTGATACTAATCGTGATTGTCTGAGCCGTTGAGCCATTGACCACCTTAATGAAGGCCGAACCCGTAGAGTTACTCGAGTCGATATATCCGCCAAGACCAGAACATGAATTACACACACTATAATTCGCGTCTACGCTCAAGCTATTGTTATAAATTGTTGCAGTAAAAGGCTGAGTTGAGGCAAAGTTGTAATCGTCCGAAATCCCAGGTGCATTGGTCCAGTTCCACTTGAACCATTTCGTCTCATTGGCCTTAAACGTGTAGGTAAACATGGTTGCAGAGTAATAATTCTGATTCAAATTCAGCGTCGTCCCGTAGACCGCAGGATCACCACCACCACTAAATGTTGCGTACAGGGGATAGGTACTTGCATTATACTGACTCAATGTACAATTCCCACTCGCGTTGCCACCGAGTCCACACACGGTTCCTCCGCCGCCACCAGTGTAGGATCCGAGGATACCCGCAATCGTCACGCCGGACTTGATATTAGTCGCCACTGCGTTCGTCATATTAGCCGACTTATAACTTGATGTGGTCACACACCCGGTCGCACCGTCCGCAGAACAGTTCGAGTGAGACTCGATCGTAGCTGTGCCAGCGCTCCCAAACAATGTCCCCGTGTAGTTGCTAGTGGCGGGAGTATTCGTAACGCTTGAGTAGTAACCAGATCCAGGGAACGAATTTTGAAGATTCCATGCTTGCGCTGCAATGGATCCAATGACACCGGAGACCGTTAATGTACTCAGCATTTTACTTGAATCAATTGTACTAAAATCGATAGCTTTTTTATTTTGAGTGCCTGAGGCATAGGTTGGTAAGTAACAGGCGGATCCATCAGTTCCGCAAGCCGTTCCCGCAAAGTATGTACCTGAAGCCACACAAGACTGCTGCCCGTTCGCAGAACAATTTGAGTGTGATTCCAAGGTACCAGAACCTGCGACACCTGTGATCGTCGTGCCACTTGAAATGGTCGCTGCCGTTGGCGAATTGCTGACGGCTGCGTAGTAACCTGCTCCCGGAAAGCTTGTAGTCAAGTTCCATGTGCCTTGGTTGGCTAATGTCGGCGTCACGACCGCACCCGGATCACCGTACGTACCGCTACCCGAAAGCACATTAGCTGCTGACGGCAAAGTCAGAGTACCAGTGTTCCCAGTCCCGGATACTCCGTAGTTAGTTCCAGTGTAGACTTTTCCTGCCGCTGGCAATGTCACATTACCTGAAACTCCTGCCAATGTTTGGCCAGAGAGAATCTTCGATGCTGCGCCAGTGGCCAGTGCCGCAGGATAGGTCGCCACCGCCACGCAGCCTGTCGCGCCATCGGCGGCACAGTTTGAGTGAGACTCGGATGTGACTGATCCAGCTACGCCAGCAATCGTAGATCCAGATTTGATGTTACCTGTAATCGCTGAAGTCATATCAGCTGATTTATAACTCGCCGTGGTCACGCAACCAGTCACCCCGTCGGCGGCACAGTTGGAGTGCGATTCAATAGTCCCGGTTCCAGCGACACCTGTGATGGTCGTGCCACTTGCAATCGTCGCGCCTGTCGGTGCATTACTGGTGCCAGTGTAATAGCCAGCTCCTGGGAACGCTAACGTCAAATTCCAAGAGCCTTTTGATGCAAGCGCTCCCGTGATTCCAGAAACCGTGAGAGAATCAAGCATTTTGCTAGTATCGAGCGTAGCGTAGTCGATCGCTTTTTTGGTTTGAAGACCTGGCACCGAATATGCGGGCAAGAAGCAATTCGATCCATCAAGTGCGCATGCCGTTCCCGCAAAGAACGTTCCTGTCGCCACACAAGATTGCTGGCCGTTTGCAGAACAGTTCGAGTGAGACTCAACTGTCGCTGTCCCGGCCGTACCGAACAATATACCGGTATAGGTGCTCGCCGCTGGTGTAGAACTTACGCCGCTATAGTATCCCGCTCCCGGAAAGGCTGACGCCACAGCCCACGAGCCTTGATTCGTGAGCGACGGCGTCAACTGAGCACCTGGATCGCCATATGCTGGGGCTGTAGACAATACGTTACCAGCCGCCGGAATCGTCAGAGTACCTGTGCTGCCTGTGCCACTGACCCCGTAGGTAATCCCTGTGTAGACTTTTCCAACGGCAGGCAACGTCACGTTACCAGCGACGCCCGCCAATGTTTGTCCAGAGAGAATCTTCGAAGCTGCGCCAGTGGCCAGTGCCGCAGGGTATGTCGCCACCGCCACGCAGCCCGTCGCGCCATCGGCGGAACAGTTTGAGTGAGACTCGGACGTGACTGATCCAGCCACACCTGCAACGGTCGATCCAGATTTAATATTACCTGCAATCGCTGCGGTCATGTCCGCTGACTTATAACTCGCCGTGGTCACGCAACCTGTCGCGCCGTCAGCGGAACAGTTGGAGTGCGACTCAATAGTCCCGGTTCCAGCGACACCTGTGATGGTCGTGCCACTTGCAATCGTCGCGCCTGTCGGTGCATTACTGACGGCTGCATAGTAACCCGCTCCAGGAAAGCTTGATGTCAGATTCCATGTGCCTTGGTTGGCCAGAGCCGGCGACACAGCTGCACCCGGATCTCCGTAAGCGCCACTGCCTGAAAGTACATTGGCTGCGGATGGCAAGGTCAGCGTACCTGTGTTCCCCGTCCCAGATACTCCGTAGTTAGTCCCTGTGTAGACTTTTCCAACGGCAGGCAACGTCACGTTACCAGCGACACCCGCCAATGTTTGTCCAGAGAGAACCTTCGAAGCTGCGCCTGTTACCAGTGCTGCAGGGTATGTCGCAACAGCGACGCAGCCTGTCGCGCCATCGGCGGAACAGTTTGAGTGAGACTCAATAGTTCCCGATCCAGCAACGCCCGTGATTGTGGTGCCGCTAGCAATGCTCGCAGCCGTCGGTGAATTGCTCACGCCAGCATAATAACCCGCTCCAGGAAAGCTTGACGTCAAACTCCATGTGCCTCGATTAGCTAGAGTTGGTGTCACAGCGGCGCCGGGGTCACCATAGGTACCGCTACCTGAAAGTACATTAGCTGCTGACGGCAAGGTCAGCGTACCAGTGTTCCCCGTCCCGGATACTCCGTAAGTAATCCCTGTGTAAACTTTTCCAACGGCGGGCAATGTCACGTTACCTGAGACACCGGCCAGGGTCTGGCCAGAGAGAATTTTCGATGCCGCGCCAGAGGCCTGTGCCGCAGGATAAGCTGCGACAGCCACGCAGCCAGTGCCACCATCAGCTGAACAATCTGCTGGCCTTATGGCGCCAGTTCCGGAAACTCCAGCAATGGTCATGCCACTTGCAAAACTCCCCGCTCCCGGTGAATTCGTGATACCTGTGTAAAAACCAGCCCCAGGGAAAGTTAACGACAAATCCCAAGAACCTTGCGACGCAATTGCTCCTGTCACTCCGGAAAGTGTCAGGGTGTCGAGCATCTTGGTCTGGTCAATACTGTTGTAACTAATAGCCTTAAGCGGCTGGCTCATCACACTATATGTCGGTAAAAAACAGTTTGAACCGTCACTGGCACATGCGGCCCCTGCAAAATATGCCCCAGTCGCAACGCACGACTGCTGGCCGTTACTCGAACACTCGGGAACTGTTCCAGAAGCGCAATCTTTCGTTCCAGTTTTCTGGTCGCCATTGCGGTCGATGTAGACTTTTGTACTGCAAATTTCTGATTGGTCATCAATCAAAATAGGCAGCTGATTATCAGCCGTATTCGCAACGAGCCTAAATGATGCAAGCTCTGTCGATTCGCCTTGAACAATTGAAACCGATTTCAAACCAAGACCTGCGCCATCTGGCATCACAAAAGTCGCATTGTTCCTGTCCACAATGGTTAGAGGAACGTCCTTAGTCATACCGCCGTCCAAAGCGAGTCTAGCTTTGAGGTTTTTTGAGTAATAAAAGCCGCTTCCTTTGACATTGACCACATCTAAAGGCTTCGCCTCAATAGGGTATAGCTTCTCAACCAGGGCGTTGGCACTACCGCCCGAACTTGACGCTTCAACTTTGTTTTGCATCATGCCGCATGAGCTAAAACTAAGAACAGCAGCCGCGCAAAAAAGTCTGACACCAAAATAAATATTCCCACCCACCCAGTTATTCGGAGCAATGAAATGACGACAGGTTTTCAAGAAATAGCGCTGCATCGCCTCTTCCACCTCTTGTTGAGGTCTCGGTAGACTGCTCCTGGGACTTAAGATCCCAAGATCCTTATATTTATCAGATACTTGGCATGTCTCAGGAGCTCAATCATTACGGGTAGATAGCTATATTATTTAATACGTAGATCAACTTTAGAATTAATATTGTGACCGATCATTAGGGGTCTAAACCATTTTTGGGCAGCCATTTGGCGAAAACCCATATAACCAAAGAATCGTCATCTTTACGTGTTTCGCAACCAAACTGAGAGGCGGCTGAGTCTGCAAATCTGGTAACCGAACTGGAGGGAGTGCTTGTTTGATAGCAGAGGTTTGCATTTTCAAAGACTGAGAAAGTTGTGCGTCTAATAGCCAACCATGTGGGTGTCCCAACGAACAAAAAGTAAAATGACCTTGACTCCGAATTACATTTATGTAAAATGGACTAGACTCCGAATTGCTTTTATCCTAGGGACTTCAACATGTCAAAAATCAAGAAATTGCCAACTCGGATCTACGTTAAATTCATCAAGAAGGATTTACTTAACAAAATGGTTTTTCTGGGCGGGCCAAGGCAAGTCGGAAAAACGACACTGGCATCGTCACTTCTTAAGAACTATTTTGATGGCCACCCAGGCTATTTGAATTGGGACAATGATATCTCCCGTAGAGTCATTCAAAAAGCAGAGTGGTCTAAAACAGAACCACTCATTGTGTTAGATGAAATTCACAAGAGAAAAGGGTGGCAGAGCTTCGTTAAAGGAATCTGGGACACTTGGAAAAACACGCAGAGATTTATAATCACAGGTTCTGCGAGACTTAATATATTTCGAAAAGGTGGTGACTCTATGTTGGGGCGCTATCATTATTATTGTATTCATCCGTTTACCTTGCCGGAATTGGGCGTCTCAAAAGACAACCTCACGGCCCTCTTTAAGTTTGGAGGATTTCCGGAACCCCTCCTGGCACAAGATGAAACGGAATTACGAAGGTGGCACTTACAACGCGTTTCTAAGCTCGTACGAATTGACCTTCGCGATTTGGAAAATGTCAGTAACCTGGATAGAGTGGAGGTTTTAGCTGATTCACTTGCCACGCGCGTCGGCAACCCACTATCCTACAAATCACTGGCCGAAGATTTAGAGGTTTCCGATAAGACCGTCAAAAGGTGGGTCCAAATTCTCGATTCCCTGTATTATTGCTATTTGATTCCACCATTTGGATCCACCAAGATTAAGGCCATTAAAAAATCCCAAAAGCTCTATTTGTGGGACTGGTCACAAATTGATGATCCCGGATTTCGTTTTGAGAACATGATTGCCTCGCACCTTTTGAAACTATGCGACTATTGGCAAGACGTCCACGGACACAAAGCAGAACTTCGATATATACGTGATGAAAAGGGTAAAGAAGTAGATTTTGTTGTGTTGAGAGACCGCAAACCCTTATTCGCCGTCGAATGCAAGTTATCGGATACCGACGCGGCGCCAGCGCTACTTGAATTCAAGGCTAGACTCGACATTCCCAAGTGGTATCAGGTTCACATGGGGACAAAAACTAGAATTATCGATTCAAATTATAAAATTTTGCCATTTGAGGACTTTTGTGAAGAGGCTCAATTAATATAGGTAGCAAAACCATGCTCCCAACTCTCAATCCGCCAACTGGGTATTTAATAGCCAACCAGGTGGGCGTCCCCATTAAGCTTCGACGCAGCTCCAGTCGTATTGGCTGCAGGAAATCCTGCCACTGCCACGCAGCCTGTTGCGCCGTCGGCAGCACAGTTAGAGTGAGACTCAATAGTTCCAGAACCAGCTACGCCAGTGATGGTAGTGCCTGCGGCAATGGTTGCTGCTGTTGGTGGATTCGTAGTACCCGTGTAGTAGCCAGCACCAGGGAATGATGTGGTGAGGTTCCACGAGCCTTGGTTCGTAAGAGACGGCGTCAATTGCGCTCCGGGATCACCGTATGCTGGAGCTGTTGAAAGAACATTTCCCGCCGCAGGAATTGTCAGAGTACCAGTGCTGCCTGTACCGCTCACGCCGTAGGTGTTTCCTGTCAGTACCTTTCCGACCGCAGGTAATGTCACGTTACCAGCAACACCCGCCAGAGTTTGGCCAGAGAGAATTTTTGATGCGGCGCCTGTCGTATTGGCTGCAGGAAATCCTGCCACTGCCACGCAGTTTGTACCGCCGTCTGCGGTGCAATCTGCTGGTTTAAGCGCAGCAGATCCGGCTGTACCAAATAATGTCCCTGTGTAAGAGCCAGAGGCAGGAGTATTGGAAACTCCGGCAAAATAACCAGCCCCGGGGAATGCACTTGTCACATTCCAAGTCCCTTGCGTAGGAAGCGTCGGAGTCGTCAGAGCTGCCGCATCACCGAAAGGCGGCGCAGTCGCTAGCACGTTACCAGCAGCAGGAATTGTCAAAGTACCAGTGCTGCCTGTACCGCCCACGCCGTATGTGTTTCCTGTCAGTACCTTTCCGACAGTAGGTAATGTCACGTTACCTGAGACACCCGCCAGAGTTTGGCCAGAGAGAATTTTTGATGCCGCGCCAGTAGCAAGAGCTGCTGGATAGGTCGCCACTGCTACGCAGCCTGTTGCGCCGTCGGCGGCACAGTTAGAGTGAGACTCAATAGTTCCAGAACCAGTAACGCCAATAATTGTCGAACCAATGGCAATGGTCGCCGCACTTGGAGTGTTGCTGGTGCCGCTGTAATAGCCCGCACCGGGGAATGATGTGGTGAGGTTCCACGAGCCTTGATTCGTAAGAGACGGCGTCAACTGCGCTCCGGGATCACCGTATGCTGGAGCTGTTGAAAGAACATTGCCCGCGGCAGGAATTGTCAGAGTACCAGTGCTGCCTGTACCGCTCACGCCGTAAGTGTTTCCTGTCAGTACCTTTCCGACAGCAGGCAGGGTCACGTTACCTGCGACACCCGCCAGAGTTTGGCCAGAGAGAATTTTTGATGCGGCGCCTGTC
>Ga0214921_10002647_pt1 | contig 28759 bp, 37 predicted proteins | sample LL1505_MetaG_FD_177992 | JGI IMG/M metagenome (GOLD analysis project Ga0214921, IMG submission 177992) | Freshwater microbial communities from Lake Lanier, Atlanta, Georgia, United States - LL-1505 | ecosystem: Environmental > Aquatic > Freshwater > Lake | place: USA: Georgia | collected...
AATAAAATAAAATAAAATAAAATAAAATAAAATAAAATAAAATAAAATAAAATAAAATAAAATAAAATAAAATAAAATAAAATAAAATAAAATAAAATAAAATAAAATAAAATAAAATAAAATAAAATAAAAATGTAAAGGGTTGCCGTTAAGTGTTGTAAAACCCCATAAATGTGGGTCATCCCAATTTTTTTATTTTTTTATTAATAATTTCATTTTATACAGAAAGGTGTGAGTTTAAATCTTCAATGGTGTAAATTTAATACCATTTAATATTATTTTTTTTCAAATTTTTTTTTTCTTCAACCCACTCGCTTTCCCATTTTACATTAACTATATACCCATTTTCTTCATAAAACAATTGTTTTGCTAAATCTTTATCATATTTATTTGAATATGATATTCCATGAAAGGTATCATCTTTGTTATATTTTTTGGGATTTCCATGAAAATAATCACCTTGAAATTCCCAAATGTTATTGTTATATTTACAAGGATTTTCTAAATTTCCACTGCATTCATGTATTTTACAATTATGATATCCATCAACTGGCCAAAAGTAACCATTTAAAGGATTTCTAAGTTGAAATTCACCTTTATTAAATTCATGTTGTATTTCAATACAATAAGTCATAGATAGGTATTTTAACCATTCTATACAAGCATTCGAGGATTTTTTTGTTTTTGATGTTTTTTCAATTAATTCATTTTTTATAATATTACATTCAAAATAATCATCATTTTCTATTAATTGTAATGAATACATTTTTGGTATTACAGTACACCTAAAAGTATCATATAATTTTATATTTTCTTTATTATTTTTATTTGGTCCAACATAATATCTACTAACATCTTTGGTCCCATTTTGTGGATTTATATAAATTAATTTTTCACTACAAATATCAATAGAATTATAAACCATAGTTTGTCTATCTATACATTGTTTTGAAAATAATGTAGTATCAAACAATATATTACTAATACTTGTTTTGTATTCATCAGGAAATAATATTTTCCATGGTTTATTACATATATAATTATTATTGTAATCATTATCTCCTGTATATAATCTTCTTTCTCCATGACCATTTTTTCCATTTGCTAATTTTAAATATGGAGAAACAAAACAATCAGGTATAGATATAATAATTTTAAATTTAGGTTCTTTAATAATATTTGTCGAATCAGTCATTCTATAAAAATCTTTATTTTCGTTAATAAATTTAATTTTATTGATTGTTTCGATTATGAGAATTTAATGTTTATTTATTTTATTTATAAAAAAATATTCATTTTTTTTATAAATATTTATATTTAATTATTTTTTACATTGATACATTTATACAAGTATAATTATATACAATTATATAATTTATAATATTAAAATGAGTTGTCTGATTTTCCTTTGAGGATCGTAAATTCAAGACGTTCTACTGAAGGTCTATATGTTTTCCACATATGAGGAATAAATTGATTTGTATCTTTATTTGTAGTATCATTATGGTAAGTTGTAACTAGAGATATAAAGGTTGTTCCAATAGGAACATATTTACTGTATTGAAATCTAGTGGACATATACGACTCTTTTAAGTCATTTAATATTATATAATTTTGATTAAATGCAGTAGTATATATTGTGTCATAATGTACTTGTTTATAATTTCCCAATCTTCCTATTATTTCATTAGTATTTATATCATACAAATTAAGTTGAAGCGTAGATATTTCATATTTATCCGTTTTAATTATATAATTTTCATTTTGATAAGCTTCAGAATATAATACATATCCTTGTAATACTGGTTCATAATTTTGTAGATTATTTACAACAACACTTTGATTTAATAGATTAGCTGAAAATTGTGCTTCACTAATAGCATTTTGTGTTGCAATTAAATTAGCAGTATTTTGTGCATCTATTTGCGATACATTTGAGGTAGCTGTTGCTGACGCAGTAGCAGTTACTTGAATACCGTTTTCTGTTGTCGCAGAACTTTCTTCTGAAGAAGTTGCAGAAAAAGTTGACATATTATATATTATAATAATATAATATTTTTTACTAATATTAAAAATTATATTAATTATTGTCGTCTATTATTGTTAATATAATATCATTTATATAATCATAATCATGTAAATCATAATTAGTAGTTACAACTTTAGATGATAATTGTTCTAAACTTGGAACAATATATGGTTTAATTTCTCGAAAACAAGTTGTACCTTCATATGTATATTGTACTATTTTTTCTACACCATTATTATTAAATACAGCGTGACATGATCCGCCATCTCCGTATCCATATCTAATTTCTCTCACATATATACCTACATATTCTAATTTATTTGTTGTAAAATATTTTTGATTTGGTGGTTTACCTTCTACACGTGTATAATGTGCAGTTTCATAATAATTATTAATAATAGGAACACATCGAAATACTTCTATTTCTTGTACTTGTTCTTGTTTTTCAATTTTTTCAAATGCAGACATTAATATTGTAATATTATTTATATTTTTAATATTTTTATTTAAAAATATATCTTAATATTATTATTATGAGAGAACAAAATTATATACTACTTATTATGAATTGTAAAAAATATTTGAAGAAATCATTATACCAAAAATATACATGGTTGAAAAATATTCCTTCTTATTTAAAATATTACCATGTTATAGGAGATGAATCAATGAAGGATGAATATAGGTTCGATGAATCAACTAATATTTTATGGGTAAAAACACCTGATGATTATGTATCATTACCTAATAAAGTAATTACTGCATATAATGCAGTGTATAATACTTTTAAATTTAAATATATATTTAAAACAGATGATGATCAAATATTAATAAATCCACACTTTTTTGATACTATTAATAAAATATTACAAAATAATAAAACAAAAATACATTATGGAGGTTATACCCTCGACATAAAAACCCCACATTTTAGTCAATATCATAAAATACATCCTGAACTTCCTGAAAATCTACCTATTTTAGCAACTAAATATTGTACTGGTAGATTTTATTTTTTATCTAACGAAGCAATAATTTGTTTACTAACTAAGAGAGAAAATATAGCAAAAGAATATTTTGAGGATTATGCAATTGGATATCATTTAGATTCAACATATAAAGAAAATATGATTAATATAAAAACTAATAATTATTTTACAGATATTGAATTATCTGATTTTCCGATATTAGTCAAAGAAAATAAAATCTAAAATAATTTAAAAAGAGAAGCTGTCTGTGGTTTTGTAAATGACTTTTTATCTAAATCCAGCATAACACGCGTATAATTTACAGGTCGTTGTTCAATATCACTATAATCTTCTCTCTGAGTAACAGTTAAAGGAATTATTAAATACCAATTATCTTTTTCTTGTAATCTAAACCAATATTTATCTATAGCATATATAACATGTTGTGTTGGATTTTTCATTAAATTTTGTATTCCTTCTTTATAATTATCGATTAATTTATCATAATAATGGCTTTTAACTAAATAACCTGTGGTTGTTTGACATTTGCTTACTTTTACACAACTATCATCTATATTTATGTAAGGTGGATTATTATTTCCTGCAATTAATAATACATCAAATGATTTGTTATTTTTTAAAAACTTATTTATTTGTTCAATAAATAGTTCCGGATCCAAAAATTGTATGTCATCTTCAACTATCAATACATGATCCCATTTATTTTCTTTAGCTACCTGTAAACATTTTAAATGACTCATACTGCAACCTAATGCACCATTTTTTATTTTTATTGCATTAAATCTTTTTGCATTTATTCCTATACTAGATAATTGAGCTTCAACATGTTCTTTTCTATCTAGTCTTGATAATAAATTAATGTATACGGCGTATTTAATATCAGTTATGCTATTCATTTTATATTTTAATGTGTATTATTTTAAGTATTTTATTTATTTTTTAATAAATATGATAGAAAACTTTAATAATTCAGAAAAAGAAAATATATCAAAACATATAAAAAATATATCATTTGATATTGTAGAATCTGAAATGAATAAATTAATACAAATTGGTAATAATGCATTTAATATGTCTTCAAGATGTAGAACGGGAAATAATATTGTTGACTATTATACATTTACTGAAAGATTAAAAACTAAAGGAAAATATAATGTTAATTTTTATGAATTTGTTGCAAATATAGATCATTTTAAACAAAAACAATTTATTAAAAATATGTTAACTTATTATGATACTACTAAAAACAAAAATAAAACGAAAAATGAATATAAAGTTCTTAAAGAAACTTACAATATTTGTATAAGTGCAATTAATATTATTCGTCCACTTGTTTATATGGAAATTTATTCTAAATATAAACCTACATCTATTCTTGATTTTTGTGCTGGATGGGGAGGCGCTTTAGTTGCTGCATGTGCATTAAATATTAATAAATATATAGGAATTGAAATAAATCATAATTTAAAAGAACCTTATAATAAAATGACATCATATTTAGAAACAAAATCAAATACTAATATACAAATGATATTTGATAATGCTTTAAAAATTGATTATACAAAATTAGATTATGATTTAGTTTTTACATCGCCTCCTTATTATTTTATACAAAAATATGAAAATAATCCATTGTATTCATCTAAAACTGAAATGAATAATAATTTTTATATTCCAATATTTACAAAAGTCTATAATGGATTACGACCAAATGGTTATTTTATAATAAATATTTGTAAAGAAGTATATGATAATGTATTAATACCATTATTTGGAGAAGCATGTGAAATATATCCTTATAAAAAAAGCAAAAGACAAAATGATTATAATGAAATTATATATGTGTGGATAAAAAAATGATTATATGTAAAAAATTATAATTATGTATCACCATTTTTACAATTATTTTTATAATAATAACAATGGAAATAATATTTTGCGTTTTTATAAAAATAAATTTGACAGCAAAACAAATTAAACTGGCAAATTTTATTAATATTATTTTCTTTTATAAAATTGTCGGCTTCTAAACCGTGATATACCAACATTTCCATTGTATATTTATACATGTATTGTAGTTTTTATATTGTAATTACAACTAAATAACTCCTCCTAGTTTAATTTTTACGCTTGCTTGTGCACGAGATTTTTGACCAATATATCTTGCATATTCTGCTGAATATCTATGTGGTATAGGTACATTATTTGGTTGTATTTTAATATTATTTGGTTGTATATTAATATTATTTGGTTGTACATTATGTACATTATTTTCTTCTATATTTTGCAACTGTTGATTGTTAAAATTATTAAATGAATCTGATTGTACTTCTTTAATTTTATCCTCTTCGATTTGTTTTAATAGTGATGGTGGTACTTGTTTATTTTGTGAAATTAAATACTTGGCAATATTTTCTCTTCTCTCTCTTGATGTTGGATAATAAGGAATATTTGCCCAATTATCTGTTGTTATAACAGCTTGTTTTGTTTCCTTAATTTTATCAGGATTAATAATTTTTCTTTTTGGCTCTCTTAAATCATATGTATAATATTGATCTTGTTCAAATCTTGTGTATGTTAAAAAAGTATTTATATTTATAATAAATATACGATTATTATGAACTGTAAAAATATTATCTGACGGATTATGAGATTTTTCATCTATTGTATATTGTAATTTACTTATTGTCGATAATCCATCTATACCGTTATCATGCTCCATTCTCCAAGGATCTTTTTTACTTATAATACGAGATATTCCATCAAACAACTGTAAAATTTCAGGACTTCCAATATTATAAAATACACTTCTATCTATATGTATTCCAAATTTATCACATCTTTTTTGTAATACATTATCTTCTAATCCCCATCCCCAAAAACAAGGATAACCATTAATTTTTTCAAAATCGGATCCTTTTATAGCTACTATACCTCCTAAAGCATATTTAAATCCGTAATAATGTTTAACTATTCCTTGAGTAGTTTTATAGTCAAATATTTTATTAAAAGGAATTGTGTCTACATCATTAAAAATAAAGGTAATATTTTTATAATGTTCAGGATATTTTTGTTTTATAGCTAAAAACCCTATATTTTTTGTTGCACCTCTATTAAAAGTTCTTACATCACATTGATGAGAGAAATATATTTCATAATTATCTTTATCTTCCAATATAAAACTCATATATTTGCTAAAAAAAAATTTATGTTGTGCACGATTTCTATATGGAACTATAAATACACATTCAGGTACATTTTCACAAGCCATAACTATATAAATATTTTATTTATTATTATTATTGTTATTTAACTAATAATATTAGATAAAGTATATTAAAGATATAAAATTAATAATATATCATGTTTAACATATTAATAATATTATTGTTTAATTATATATATGTATTTTCATTTGATAGTACATGTGTATCATGTAAATGGTTTGTAAATATGAATGTACCAAAATCAAATGATTTGGCACTTAATTTAGGGTTTTGTAGATATTTTAAAGAAAAAATTGGTAAAGATAAAACAGAAAGAGTTGTATATAATTTTGCAAAAGTATGTAGAGAAAATGAAAATATGTGTGGTAAATATGCTATTCATTATGAAGCTAAACCTATTACCAAATAAAAATAATTAATTTTGTGAATTAAATATTTTATTATTTATTTATTTAATTATTTTAATATATATTTAATATACTGTATATTTTTTTAAAATAACAGCAGGTATTAAATCTTCTTTAATTAATTCAAGTTTCTTATAACATTTATTTATCGTTACTTCACTGATTTCACTTATATTTTTTACATCCTTTTTACTAACATTTAAGTTACACATTTGTGAAATAAAATATACTACACCTGCTGCAATTGAATGTGGTGTATTTTCAGGCATAAAATTCCCTTTTTCTATTTTCATAGATATAAATTGACACAATTTTGTCAGTTCATTGTTTATATTTAATTTACTACAAAATCTTTCTATAAAATCTTCAGGTTTAGTTTTTCCAAAATTGGTTTTATCACCATTTATCATATCTTTTTCTATATTATTAATTATAGATAATGCATTTTTACATCCTTTAGTAGCATTTGTCACATCTAAATGAAATATATTTGCAATTTCTTTTGCTGTTCTTGGATAATTATTTATTCTACATGATATATAAATAGATGCAGCCAAAATACCATCTCGATTATCACCTCTAAATGTGAGTTCATATTCAGATATTTTTTTATGATATCTTATTGCATCATCAATTATCATTTTTGGTACACCTGCATTTTGTGCCATTATAGTTATGATTTGAAATTCATCATATTGTGATTTTTCTTTATATGGCATTGATTGCCATTCTGTGTATCTTCTTATTTTCCTCATCTCATAACTCATCGGGCCAATACATAATACCTTACAACCATAAGATGATTCTTCTAATAATGGGTTTATAGGCATACCACATCTTGTCGGGTCAGAATGTTGATTATCATCTGCTCCATAATATCTCCATTCTGCACTTTGATCAACTAAATCTTTATATATAATTCCACATTTTGTATTAGTACATGTTAAAAACCCTTCATCTGAAAATGCTAATATAGATTCACATCTATCACACATATCTCTATTTCCAACACTTCTATAAATACATTCCAAAGGAACTTTTTTATTAGTATCTTCAATTTCAGTATCAAATATATTCCATAACTTTTTTTTATCCACTATATTATGCTTATTTTTTTTGCTTTTGTCATTCATATCTTATATTTTCTTTTTGATAGATAATATATTTTTAATTCAATTTTATTTTATATATTTATTATAACAAAACAAATGGGTAATACTATGTCAAATTCAAATAAATTAAATAAAGCAAATACTGATTTTGAGAATTTTTATGATATTATCGATTATATTGCTACATATTACATTTTAACAATGGATTTTAAAACTTTACAAAAACTTTCTGAAAAAGATTATTGTGATAAACTTGTAGTATTAACTTCCGATATTATCAAAGAATCATTTACTGATATGGAAATTAACTATTTAGAACAAAGAATTCAAAATAAAGAAACAGTTAATAAAATGACAAAAAATAATATAATATTTTATAATAAAGATGATATTGATAAATTAGATATATCAAATGATAAATTAAAAAGTATTAAAAAAAAAAGAGTTTGTATTGGTATAGCTAAATTTTATATTAAAATTGCCCATTTATTTGCAGCTATTGTAATGACTATAAATCCTGTATACACATATACAGATATATCTGGAAACATAACTAAAACTGATTTATTGCATAAAAATACTATTCCTGCAAATGTTAATAGAACCATATCAAAAATAAATATTTGTGACAATAAAATTAAATTATTACGAAAGGGTCAATCATTTGACGATTTATCTGATAATGTTACAATATTTCCTAAAGTTTGTGATATGAATAATTCAAATAAATCATTAAATGAAGAACCTGGAATACCCGAACTTATGAAATTGTATTTAGATGATGAATATGATTATTCAACTGGTCAATTTATAGGTATGTCAGAATCAACTAAACGACAATTTAATAAAGATTTAACTACTTTTTATACTGCTTTTACAGGAAATAATAATATGCCACCTGAAATAACTAAATTTAGTGACATAAAATTAAAAAATTATAATTGTAATACAAATTTACCTATTACAATAAACAAAAATGATAAATTGTTTGTTGATTATGCAAATAATATTAAAAGAATGATTGAAACTGCTGCAAATAATCAACAAAAATTATTATCTATTATTAATGAATTATTTACTTTTGTTTCTGAACCATACACAAATAAACAAAAAATAAGAATAAATCCTAAATTAACTGAAAGTACATTACAACGTGCTATTGAAAATACAAGAAAATATATTATAAATTTATATGTTACCTGTGAAAATGATTATAACACAGGCATTAATTTATATAACACAATTGTGCAAAGCAAACAATTTGAAACAAACACAAAACAGCTGACGAAATTAATTCAGCAAAAAGAAAAAATATTAAATGAAACAAATATTGCAATTAATAATTTAAAAGCTAATAAACCTATTCCCGAACAACAAAATGTTGAACCTATTCCCAAACAACAAAATAATGTAGTACCTATTGAAAATGTCCCTGAACAACAAAATGCTAATTTAAATGCTAATGAACCTATTCCCAAACAACAAAATGTTGAACCTATTCCTGAACAACAAAATGTTAATTTAAATGCTAATGAACCTATTCCCAAACAACAAAATGCTAATTTAAATGCTAATGAACCTATTCCCAAACAACAAAATGTTGAACCTATTCCTGAACAACAAAATGCTAATTTAAATGCTAATGAACCTATTCCAAATATTCCTGAAAATAATAATGTAGAACCAGTTGTTATAGAAAATAAAAACAATAATATTACAAATGAAATAATAAAAACTGGAGGAAAAAAAACATTAATTAAAAGAAAAATAATTAAAAAAACATCAAATAAAAAAACTATAAAAAAAAGAAAAAATACTAAAAAATAATATTATTTGTTTATTTTCTATAATATATATATCTATGAATATATATTATATTTCTAATTCACCATCGTATGAATTAAGATATAATTTTGTTGGGATAACTAAAAGCAGTAAAACAGTTAAAAGCATTAAAGAAGAAATTAGTAATATACCTAATTTTTGTAGAGATCAAATGTCCATAACTGTGTCTGAATTAAAAAGTTATATATCTAGCGGTATTTCATTTTTTACAGAAAATGATGAACATACTATAACAGGTATAATTAATTTTGATATAAATGTAAATACTATTAATATACTAGGATTATGTGTTCCATCTCCATCTGCAGGAATAGGAACTTTATTAATAGAATCTGTTAAAGAATTTGCTAAAATAAATAATTTAACAAACATAAAATTAACATGTTATGATAATGTTAAAAACTTTTATACAAAAATAGGATTTAAAATTAAAAACACATCTAATTTTTATGATTCTGATGAAGATTCTGATGATGAATCTAGTAAAACAAGATATGATATGGAATATTTAATAGCTAAATCAGGAGGTACTAAATTAAAAAGAAAATATAAAAATAAAACTTATAAAAAAAGAAAAAACACAAAACGAAAAAATACAAAAAGAAAAAATACAAAACGAAAATTATAAATTATATAATATTACAAAAATGAAATTATATAATTAAATATTTTAAGCAGAGGATGCAGAAGCAGCTTTAGATGCAGAAGCAGCACGGCCAGCGGCAGCGGCTTTAGATGCAGCAGCAGAAGCGGCACGACCAGCAGCGGCAGCACGACCAGCAGCAGCAGAAGCAGCCTTAGATGCAGAAGCAGCACGGCCAGCAGCAGCAGCTTTAGATGCAGAGGCCGCCTTAGATGCAGCAGCAGCAGCAGCCTTAGACGCGGCAGCAGCACGACCAGCAGCAGCAGCAGCTTGTGCAGAAGCAGCACGTTTTCTACTTAAATGCATTTTATTTGCCTTTTTTAAAGATAATCTTGCACTTCTTGTTTTTCTTGAACCACGACGTCTATTAGTTCTCATTTATATATATATACGATAAAAAAAATATTTTTTTTTAAAATCCTAAAATAAAACTTTTAAAAATAATTATAAATGTTAAAATAAAAATCCTAAAAAAATGTTTTATTATTTTTCCTAAATCAAACTATATTTTTTTTGATAATTACTTCTTTTGCAATATTTTTTATTATTTTATTTTCTTTTTCTAAATCATTATTTCCTTTTCCACCCATTGCTTCAATAATTAATTTATTGTATTGATCAGAATAATTTGATGTGCTATATATACAATCAGGATACTTTGCTTTAAACTCATTAATAATTTTAGTATTTTTATATGCAATATATTTTATAGCTTTTCTTAATTTTATTTTTTCGTCATTTTCTTTTTCCCATTTATTTTCATCCTTAACATACATAATTTCACGCTTTGAGTCACTACAATGAACAGGACGCTTATTTACATCGAGCGCTTTAAGATTTTTAATTATTATATTTGTAATTCCTTCTACAAATCCAACTTTTCCTACAGTTTCTAAATCAGACAATTGTATTTGAAGTGAATCAACAAACTCCATTATATTCATTGCATCTTTACATTCTTCATTTAAAAATACATTTAAATTAAATGTTTTGTTATGTATATTAGTAGTATTTGAATTATTTGTGTATATAATTCCATTTTTACATACCTCTAATATCATATTTTTTAATTCATTATTTTCTTGTAAAATATTTTTTATAAATTTATTATCAGTTATAGTGTCATTATTCATTAAATTATTGCATGTTTTCTTATGCTTCCACAGCCCTGAGTGATATTTATATTTTTTTCCACACAAACAAACATAATGGTGTGGGTTATCGTCATCGGCGAGTTTTGGCGAGTTTGGCGAGTTTTCAGTCACAATCTTGTATTCTTTTGTATTCCAATTGTATTCTTTTGTGTTTTTTTTGTGTTTATCGGTTGAGAGGTGTTTTTCCATATCACTCAACTTGCAGCATCTATAGTCACAAAAATTGCAGCAAAAATCTCGGCGAGTTTTCAGTCTCATCGATGTATCCATTGTATTCTAATAAAATATATTAAAAAATTCTTAAATTCTTTTTTTTTCATAAAATAAAAAAATTTATCGTAACAATTTTAAAAAAAGTTATTTTGTGACCTTACCATAAAATTTTTTATGGTCACAACGAAGCATTTTTTCGAAGACTTTTTTGGAATTTTCATTTTTGGACATTTTTTTTGTCCATTTTTGAAAATCGGAAAAAACTTTCGGAAAAAAAATTCGTTTTATTCAAAAAATAATTATTTATTTAACTAAATTTATCTTCAATTTTACTCAATATATCGTCATCATATACTAAATTGCCTGTTGGTTTATAAGACCTAATTGGCGTATATTCTTTTTTATTTGGTTTATTCTTCGGTTCAATATTTTTTATATTTGTTGTTTGTGGTATATCATAATAGGGTTGTATTTGATTACTTTCATTTATTTTTTCTCCATATTCATTTACTTCAATACCTGTTTTTTTCTTTAATTCACTTCTTACATAACTTGGTACCCAATGACCCCACGAAATTAATACAGTATTTGGATGAAAATATTTAACATTAAATCCATTACTTTTTAATTTATCAATTATATATGCTATGCATGATGCTTGATCATATTTTGGAACACCAATCATTATTTCAGGAATTACATACCAACAAAATTGTTCTGATATTTTTTGTCTCGATGTAGTTTTTATTCTAACATGTATTCTGTTTAAAATTTTATTAAATAATGTTAATTGATTAAGGTCATATTGTCTTTTTTTTTCATATAAATCATCTATATTTAATTTATCTACAAAATCTTCTATATTTTCAAGAGTAAATATATTTGCCATTTACAAAAATAATAGAAAATAAAATATGATATTTTTATATATTTAAAATTATAATGACAATAAAATTACAATGACAATAAAACATTTAGTTATATCAGGTGGCGGACCAACTTTACTTCAAGTATTAGGCTCAATAAAACATCTTGTCGACCATAATTATTTAAATATTAATGATATTCAAAGCGTCTATGGCACTTCAGCTGGCGCTCTAGTAGGCGTTTTAATTTCATTAAAAGTAGATTTAGATACTATAAATGATTATATAATAAATAGACCATGGAAAGATTTATTTAATGTAAAAATAGATCAAATATTCGAAATTTATTTAAAAAAGGGGCTATTTGATACAAAAATAATTGAAAAATGTTTAAAACCTTTATTTGATTCTAAAGATATTTCTTTAAATATTACTCTTGAAGAGTTGTATAAATATTCTAATATTGAATTACATTTTTTTACATTTGAAATTAATGAATTTAAAATAGAAAATATATCTTATTTAACTCATCCTACATTACCATTAATAACTGCTATACAAATGACATGTGCTATACCATTATTAGTAAGTCCTGTCTTTATAGATGATAAATGTTATATTGATGGAGGAGTTATTTGTAATTATCCGTTAAAATATTGTATTGATTCTGTGAGTAATGAAGAAGAAATTTTAGCTTTTAAAAATAATTATATTAATAAAGATAATAATGTTAATTCAGAATCTACAATATTAAATTATATATCTGTATTTTTATTTAAATTAATATATAATTTAAATTCTAATACTAATCATTTTAACATTAATAATGAATTAATCTTTAATACAGATACAATGAGTATAAATACATTATATTCTTGTTTAAATAGTATTGATATTCGTAAAGAATTATTTTTAAATGGGCAAACATCTGCAATAGAATATCTTTCTAAAAACGACTTAAAGGGGAGTATTTAGTTCTGTATCTAATGATTGATTGCTTAAATATGTATTTAAAAATAATAGTAAAGTTTCTTTTGTTGGTTTAGCATCATATTCTATAACTTGTCCGTCTTTTAATAGTTTTATAGTAGGATATCCTTCAATATTATATTTAGATATCATTTTTTCAACATCAGCACTTTCTTCAGTACAATTAATATCTGTAAATATAACATTATATCCATTTATAGTATTGTATTCATATTCTTTCTTTAATTCATCCCATACAGGTTTCGCAGTTTTACAATAAGGACACCAATTAACATAAAAAAATAGTAATTCAACGGATTTACCATTACCATTACCATTACTTTGTGATTGTTTTTCGCTATTTGGTTTATACTGTATATTAACATTTGGGTAAATTCTATAATAATAATACACTCCTGCAATTACAGAAAATAAAATTATTAAAAATAATATAATAAACCTATTGCTGTAAATACTGTTTTGTATTTTTGATACCATAGTGTTAGTCTCGCCGCCAATTGAAGATAATCTACTATTTGGATTTATTTTTAACATTTATATTATAAAAGAATAAATAATGATTATTTTTTAACGAATACAACAACTAAAAATAACTTTTAATTACAAATATACTTAATATTGCTAAAAAAAATGTAAAAATATAAGTACAATATATATTTATCTTTAACTGTAATTTAATATTATCTGAATTAGAATCATTTTTAGTTGCATATTTTAAAGATTTTGTTTGTAAAACATTTAAATAGATGGTGTAAAAAATTATCATTAAAACTAAAAATTTCATAAATATGGAAGTTTTATTTAAATTCCTTAATGGACTAATTACAAAAAGAATTATTAATATAATAGAAATAAAAGAAAATATGCAAATTTGTTTTGTTATATTTGTAAATACACTTAAATTAAATGTTTGAACTACCATAATAAATTTAAATAATATTATATTTGCTAATAATTTTTTCTATTTAAATATTATGAGATCATTAAAAACCACTAATAAAACAAAAACACATAAAATATATTCAAATACTGATTATAATAGTGGCGATGGAATGCTTACAACAGTATGGGGACCTGCTATGTGGCATTATCTTCATACCATGAGTTTTAATTATCCTGTGCACCCAACAACAGAAGATAAACATAATTATAGAAATTTTGTATTAAATTTACAATATGTATTACCATGTAAATATTGTAGAATAAACTTAAAAAATAATTTTAAACAATTTCCTCTTAAAATGTCGTATATGAAAAATCGCGAAACATTTTCAAGATATATTTATGAACTACATGAATTGATAAATAAAATGTTACATAAAACATCTAATTTAACTTATTGTGATGTGAGAGAAAGATATGAACACTTTAGAGCAAGGTGTACAGATGAAAAACCCAAATTATTTTCATTTAAAAAACTTAATAATAAAACTAAAAAGAAAAAAGAAAAAGGTTGTACCGAACCATTATATGGAAAAAAATCTAAATGCATTATAAATATTGTACCACAAGAAGAAAAAGGAGATACTATTCAGATTGATAAAAAATGCATTAAAACTAGATAAAATTCTAGATAATTTTTACATTCCAAAACTTGAAAAACTGTTTAATACTGGAGTAGGTAAATACTCGTTATTTATTGCATTATAATTTGGTACTTTTTTACATTCAAATGATGGCTCAGGACATCTTGCACATGCAGGACAAGGTTGGCATTTCTTTTGTTTTGTACATGAAGGTGCAGGACATGCAGGACATACAGGAGGAACAACTTCTGATTTAAGTATATATAAATTTTCTTGTCCAGACGGTATTTGACTAGCAGGTATTCCTGGTGGTAATGAATTACTATAATCATAAGGAACAGTAGACATACTTGAACTAGAAGTTGTACCTACTAATGTATTACCTTGTGGTCCTTGTGCATAATATGCAGTATTTCCATTTGGCCCTGTTAGAGCACCTGAATTGTAATTATTTGGTTGGTATGCTAAAGAATATCCTGATTCTTGAATTGGTGACCCAGTACTACCATAGTATTGTGTAGAAGTTACATTTGAATTGGATGAATTGGACGAATTGGATGAATTGGACGAATTGGATGAACTGGATGAACTAGATGAATTTGTAAAAATAATAGTTGGACCATTGGGTAAATTAAATTTAATAATTGTATTACCATTACTACCAGTAACTGCAGTTGCTGTTATTTGTCCACCTACAGAATAATAAGTGGTTGGATCAGTAGATGTATTAGTTAAAATCATAAGTGTTGTACTACCAACCTGTTGTACTTGTAAACTTTGTGTTCCATTACTATTTGTTACTACGGTTATTGTATTGCCACTAGTATCTATAAATACTTCACCATTTTGTAAAAGTGATGAGGAACCTGTATAATGATTATAATTATCAAATGAAGAAAATAAAGAAGAAGATGATGATGAATTTGTAAAAATAATAGTTGGACCATTGGGTAAATTAAATTTAATAATTGTATTACCATTACTACCAGTAACTGCAGTTGCCGTTATTTTACCACCTACAGAATAATATGTGGATGGATTAGTAGATGTATTAGTTAAAACCATAGGTGTTGTACTACCAACTTGTTGTACTTGTAAACTTTGTGTTCCATTAGTATTTGTTATTACAGTTATTGTATTTCCACTTGTATCTGTAAATACTTCGCCATTTTGTAATGTTACTGTAGAAGTCGTAAATGGTTCTTGATAATAATGTATATTTCCTAAACAAGAACAAAGTACTAATCCTAATAATATGAGTAAAAATATATATAAAGCATTTAATTTCATTATATAATGTATATAGTGAAAAAAGTTTAAAATTAAAAATATAATTATAGCAGTTAATATGTATAATAATAAAAATAAAACAACATGTATATTACAAAAATTTTATGATGAAGATAATAATATAATTGAAATAGGCGTAGACGAAGCAGGTCGCGGACCATTATTTGGATCAGTTTATACCGCGGCGGTAATTTTACCTAAAGATGACACGTTTAATCATTCAATAATTAAAGATAGTAAAAAATTTCATTCAAAACAAAAAATAGAAGAGGTTGCAAATTATATTAAACAACATGCATTAGCTTGGTATGTAAGTTATGAAGATGAGTATACTATAGATAATATTAATATTTTACAGGCAACACAAAAATCTATGCATACTTCTATTTTTGAAGTTAGAAAACAATATAATGCAAAAATGAATAAAGAATGTAAAGAAGAGAGAAAAGATTATACCTATAATTTATTAATTGACGGAAATTATTTTAATACCATTTCTTATTTAAATAAAAAAACAAATAAAATAGAGTGTATATCTCACAAATGTATTGAAGGTGGTGATAATAAGTATACATGTATTGCAGCTGCATCTATATTAGCTAAAGTTGAGCGTGATAAATATATTGATGAATTATGCATAAAAAATCCGGACCTAATAGAAAAATATGGAATTAATAGTAATAAAGGTTATGGTGCAAAAAAACATATAGACGGAATAAAAGAATATGGTATTACAATTTGGCATAGAAAAAGTTTTGGAATTTGTAAACAATTTGTATAAAATTATAATGTTATTTATCATTTTATTATTTGTTTGATTTTATTATTTGTTTGATTTTATTATTTTTTATACGACCGATTGGTCTAGATATAATTGTAATAAATTGTCCAAAAAATACTAATACAACTGCCAAATTGTAATGTATATGTGAAAATATAATAGATGAACCTGTTAAAATATGGCCTAAATACCATAAATAATCTGAAAATAATGCATAGTTCATTGTATTATATATTATAGTTTTATATTTTTATTGAATAATAAAAAAATTGAAATGGATTAGATTAATATATTATATTTTAAAGTATATACTCAGATTCATCCTTAAATTTAATTTTAATATGGACTTAATTTTTGATAATAATGAATATAATTTGTCAGTGTCAAATTCTGAAGATACTTTATTTGATGATTTAAATACACAAATAAATCGTGATATAATTTATGATGTAATTACTATGGATAAACGAATTACAGAAATAGAAAATAGTATTTCAGAAGAATTAAACCAACGAATAATTCAACTTGAAAATAAAATTATAAAAATGGAAAAGTATTCTGAAAAACAATCAAAACGAATAAACGGAATATTCAATGTAGTATATGTATTATTAAGTGGATTATATTGTCATAATACACAAATTGAATGTCATAATTATGCTTCTTCACAATTGTTTGAACAAGACAAAGAAAGGGATGATGATGTATGTATTTTAAACATTGGCGATAATCCAACACAAACACATAAATGGGGCAAATGGCCAACTACGCGTCAAGGCGATTCAAATGAAAAGCGTATTGAAATACTCGAAGAACAAATAAATCAACTACATCAAAAACTTGGTTAGACATTATAAAATAAAATAAAATAAAATAAAATAAAATATTATAAAAAAAATAAAATAAAATATTATAAAAAAAATAAAATAAAATATTTATTATAGATTTTTTTATTCAAAATATCAACGCAACAAATTATTATTTTTTTGATTTTTCTAATTGAATATCTATTTTGGTGTTATTTTTTAAATCTATTTTTTCTAAGGCATATTGTCCGCATGGTCCACAATTGTCTTCATTTGCTAAATCTATTTTATGGTTTAGTTGTTTATCACAAATTTCTATTCTCCATCTACCAAGAGGTTTATATAGCTGCTTTGGTATTAGATATTTTATAATATTTATTATGTATTTCATAATACATAATAAGTAAGTTTTTTTTAAATATATTTAATAAGCATTTTAATTTGCAATTGTGTAAAAAAATATAATAAAATTAAAACTATATAGTATGTAATAAAAAAATTGAAATAAAATAAGTAATTTATTAATATCACATTCATTATAGTAAACAATTTAAATATAAAAGTGTAAAGTAATACAATTATGCTAGTATTAGTATTTGATACAGAAACCACAGGTCTTCCTGAAACCAAAACTATAGATGTTGAAACACTCTATAAATGGCCATATATAGTACAGTTTAGTTATATTATTTATGATACAGATTTAAATACTATTTTACGAATAAATGACAATATTATAAAAATTCCTACTAATGTTATGATTACGAGTGAAAATAGTAATATTCATGGAATAACTAAAGAAATGACAGAACTAAATGGTGTAAATTTAACATTAGTAATTGATACATTTATTGAAGATTTTAACAATTCAAATATAGTTGTAGCACATAATTTGAACTTTGATTTAAATATATTAAAGGTTGAAATGTTGAGAAGTATTAATGATGAACAATTGGATATAAATAAAAAAAGAATGTATTCGACATTTATAGATACATTAAATAAATCAAATAAGTTATATTGTACAATGCAAGAAAATATAGATTTGTGTAATATTTCTTTAACTAATAAATTTGGGAAACAATATATAAAGTTTCCAAAATTAGAAGAATTGCATGAAAAATTATTTAAAACAAAACCAAAAAATTTACACAATTCTTTAAATGATGTATTAATTACATTAAGATGTTTTATATATATTAAATTTAATGTAGATCTTTTAAATACTAGCATTAATAATATGTTTCAAAATTTATTTTAAGCTGAACACATTTCACAAATAATATCTTCAGATGATTCATGTTTCTCTTTTAGTTCTTCGGGTTCAATTGTAAATTGTTGTGCTTGATGTTTTGCTTTTCTTCTTAAATAATATATTCCAGTTTTTAATCCTTTTTTCCAAGAATAAAAATGCATTGAAGTTAATATATTATATGTTGGATCTTCTACCCATAAATTTAAACTTTGACTTTGACAAATATATGCACCTCTATCTGCAGACATATCTATAACATGTTTCATTGGTATTTCCCATACAATTTTATATTTATTACGAATATGTTCAGGTAACATTGTTAATTGTTGTATAGACCCCTTATTTTCAATAATATTATTTTTAATTTTTTCATTCCAAAAACCTAAATTAATAAGTTCTTTCATTAAATACTTATTAACTACTATAAATTCACCTGCTAATGTTCTACGAGTATATAAATTACTTGTAAATGGTTCAAAACATTCATTAAAACCTAATATTTGAGATGTACTTGCAGTTGGCATTGGTGCAACAAGAAGTGAATTTCTTAGCCCATATAATTTAATGTCTTCTTTAAGTTTATTCCAATCATATCTATCACTTGGTGTTACATCCCACATATCAAATTGTAAAATACCATTTGAAGCAGGTGAATTCATAAAAGAACTATATACTCCTTGTTCAAGTGCTAATTCAGTACTTTTTTGTAATGCTGCATGATAAATAGTTTCAAAGATAAGTTTATTTATTTCTTTTGCTTCATCTGAATAAAAAGGTAAGTCTAATAAAACAAATGTATCTGCTAATCCTTGAATTCCAATACCAATTGGTCTATGACGGAAATTACTAGTTTTTGTTTTTTCTGTTGGATAAAAATTAATGTCTATTATTTTATTTAGATTATTAGTTACTACTTTAGTTACTTCATGTAGTTTTGTATAATCAAATTGTTTTGTATTTATATCTACAAAACTTGGAAGTGCTATAGAAGCCAAATTACAAACAGATGTTTCATTTTCATCGGAGTATTGTATAATTTCACAACATAAATTACTTGATTTTATGGTGCCAATATTTTTTTGATTTGATTTTATATTTGAAGCATCTTTATATAAAATATATGGCGTACCAGTTTCCATTTGCGAATCTAAGATTTTAAACCACAAGTCGCGTGCGTTTATTACCTTTCGTGCTTTTCCTGCTGATTCATAATATGTATATAATTCTTTAAATTTATCACCATATACATCTGAAAGTCCTGAACATTCATGTGGACAAAATAAAGACCAATTACTATTTTCTTTAACGCGCTCCATAAATAAATCACACATCCAAATTGCATAAAATAAATCTCTCGCTTTTAATTCTTCATCCCCGTGATTTTTTTTTAGTTCTAAAAAATCTTCTACATCAGGATGCCATGGTTCTAAATAAATAGCAAAAGATCCATTTCTTTTTCCTGATTGATTTACATATTTTGCAGTACTATTAAATACTTTTAACATAGGTACAATACCATCTGTTTTTCCATTTGTACCTCTAATGTGAGAATTTTTGGCTCTTATGTTATGAATGTGTAACCCAATGCCTCCTGAATATTTTGAAATTTGCGCACAGTCCTTTAAAGTATTATATATTCCATCTATACTATCATCTTCCATTGCGATTAAATAACAGCTTGATAACTGAGGTCTTGAAGTACCTGCATTAAAAAGAGTAGGAGTTGCATGAATAAAGTATTTTTGAGACATTAAATCATAAGTTTCTTTAATTAATTTAATACTATTTGAATCTGCTAAATTACAATGAATGCCTACTGCAACTCGTAGCCACATATGTTGAATTCTCTCTACAACATCTGAACCATTTTTAAAAAGATATGCACGTTCTAATGTTTTAAATCCAAAATAATCAATTAAATAATCACGATCATGTTCAATCATATTATTTAATGTATTAGCATTATACATAATAAACTCATATAATTCATAAGAAATTAATGGAGAATGATTATTGTGTATATCTTTAAAATTATATAAATTTTGCATAACTTCTGAAAATAAAGGTTCTGTATTTTTTTGGTGATTTGATACTACTATGCGTGCTGCAAGTGTACCATAATCATGATGATTTGTATATAATGCAAAACATTGTTCAGCCGCTAACTCATCTATTTTTGCAGTTTCTATTTTATCATATAATTGATCAATTACTTTCATAACAAGCGAAGAATAATTAATTTGTACTCCAGCTTCTTGACCTAATTTTTTTACTCTATTTAATATTTTGTCAAATGAAATATCTTGTAATTCACCATTTCTTTTTGTAACTCTCATTTCTTCCATTCTTAGTTAAAATTATTAATATATTTTTAAATTGATTATTTTATTAATAAATATATATGAATAAAATAATATTATTAGTTTGCATTATATTTGTTATATTATTTGTTATGCTATTTTTTAGTAATTATAAATTAAATGAAGGTTATTCAAATTATACTTTAGAAGAAGCATCAGGTGATTACCCCTTATCTGAAAATAATGTCTTAGTTCAGGATAGTTATCCACTAATAAATAGAAATATGGTATCAAATAATGACGCTAATAAAATGTGGTGGCATTATCCTATATTTGAAGTTGGGTCATATAATCAAATAACTAATAATATAAGATATTCTAATAATCCTGATGAAGGAACATGTATGCCTGCAGAATTTTGTGGTTCTTTATATAAAGAAAAACAAATAAAATCAAATTATATATATCCTTTACCTCCAATAAGTCAAACAAATGGAACTAGAGTTGGTTATTTTATGGCAAATGCTTAATAGATTGTAATAAACATACAGGTATTTGTTCTTCAGTTGACACCGAATCGATTTCTTTTTTAACTTTTTTATTAGGTGCACGATGAGCATAACCTGTTATTCTTTCTTGTTCTATTATATTCCAAACATTACTTAATTGTTGAATATTATTTTTAAACCATTCGCGGTTTCTCAATATAAGTACACAACTATATTTTTCTAATTTCCAGTAAATTGTTTTTATCCACATCATATTTTTGCTTTGATATAAATCAATCATTTCTTCTTCCCATTCATTTATTAAAGTATTATCTGTTATATGTAATGGTTTATATAAATAAAATGGTTTAGAATCTGAAGTATTAAAATATAATATTAATCCTTTATACATATCTTTATTTTCATTTTTATTATTTTCTTCAAAAAATGCCGAGGAATCATCATATTCAGTAAATTTTGTTTCAAAAAAATCACATTCATCTAAATCACACACTTCCATTTGAAGTTGTGTTTGTATCCAATATTCTTTTTTAGGAATACCATTTATTTCACGATTTACAATATTTTTTATTTCTAACATTCGTCCATATCTATTAGAAGATAAGTCTACATTAATTCCATCAGGAGATGCGCCAATAAATTTATATTGAGAATGTTGAATACATCCAAAATCTTCAATTTTGGTGTTATACATATCTTCATAAATTAAAACAGATAATGGTTCGTATTTTTGCCCCCAATGAAATGTAGTATTTACATTTACCATTTTTTGTGTATTATTTTCTTCTATACATATTTCTAATGGTTTACATTTTTCATAAATTAATTGATTAATTGTAGATTGTGACTCAAATGCTTTATATGCATTGCTAGCAGTAATTAAATTATGTCTAAAATTATACCATTCTGTAGTTCTTTGAGTAGGCTGAGGTATATTGCGTAATTTATCTATTTTAGATTGAATAATACTAATATTTTCATCATAAATATTTATATTTAATGTACTATTATTTATATTTATTATACTATTAGTTAAAGTATCATTATTTATATTTATTATACTATTAGTTAAAGTATCATTATTTAAATTATATGTATTATTATCAGTTGATCTTTCAGTATAACATGATATAATATAAATATCATACGCTTCTTCTAATATATCATCAATATCATATTCTATTTCTTCATCTAATAAAATATGATCTTCAAATTGAAGGTACATAATATCTTTAATTTCATCTAACAATATTTCTTTAAAATCGGGTTCTGAAATAACAGTAGGATTATTATTCATATATTCTTCCATTAACTGAAGTGCTGTTTCTAATAAATCTATAGCATTATTTTCTGTAAATATAATTGACTCTTCACTATATACAATAGTATCAATTATATTAACTAAATCTTCCAAATCATTAATGTATGTTATATTATTTAAATCTGTTATATTATTTATATTTGTCATTTAGTTATATTATATAGTGTTTCCCTTTTATATTATTTTATTATTCTTCATTATTTTTTTTAACACACAATTTCTTCTTCTTTATTTTTTATTGTTCCATTCATTTTTTTAGGAGCTAACGATTTAAGTGTAGATACTCTTTTATCTAAATTTTTTAATGTAAAATGTCTAGTGGCCTTTATGTAACATAAAGAAGGAATATCCTTTACAAGTCCTAAATTTTTATCATAAACAACATCTTTAACCCTTTGTAATTTTTTTCTATCTAAACTATTTTTTAAAAATTCAATTAATAATTCTTTTTCTTCTTCATTAAGATTATTTGTATTTTTATATATATCTACAAATTCAATTAATTTTTTAGTTTTTATTGTTTTATTTAATTTACACCACGGATCATTAATATTATTATTTTTTTCATTTTCTAAAAATGTATCTAAATTCATTAAATCATTAGATGATTTAGTTTCTTTAATAGGAATTCCTTTTAAAATCATTGTTTTATATTTTATATTTTTTAATTCAATACATTCTTCGTATTTATTGGGTTCTTCTTGTTTATAAGTTTTTTCGTGATTATTGGTTTCTTCGTATTTATTGGTTTCTTCGTATTTATTGGTTTCTTCGTGATTATTGGTTTCTTCGTATTTATTGTTTTCTTTTTGTTTATTGTTTTCTTTTTGTTTATTGTTTTCTTCGTATTTATTTGTTTCTTCCATAATACATAATATATAAACATAAGTTTAACTTGATTTTTTTAAATATTTATTTTTATATATTTTATATATGGAATCTTCTAAAAAAATAAATATTATTGGGACAAATAATAGATATATGATGAAAAAAGTAACTCATACAAATACAATTCCTCATCAACGAAAAGAAAGTAAAAAATGGAACTTATCAGATGAAATGTATACACATAATAATCAATTATTAGCGTTAAAAAACATTTGTAATAGTTTAAATGAACATACCAAAAATGAATATGATGAATTAATTGTTAAACAAATAAATAAAAAAATAAGTGGATATAAACAGCAAGATATATTAAAAAAAGTATATAATGAAGAAAAATTTATTTGTTTAAAAAATATTATAGATAATATGATTGAAACAGAATTAAAATGTCGGTATTGTATAATAGAAATGTTAGTTTTATATGATTTAACGAGAGAAAGTAATCAATGGACTGTAGACAGAGTAGATAATAATTTGGGTCACAATATAGATAATTATTATTTATCTTGTTTAGATTGTAACTTAAAAAAGAAACGAAAATCAGATGAAAAATTTTTATTTACAAAACAGCTAAATATAATAAAAAATGAAAATATATAAATATAAATTATAAAATAAAAATATTATATAATTTATTATATGGAAATTAAATGGACTGATGGAAAACCATATGAAAAATCTAAAAGACAATTAAAGGATAATTTTAATAAACAATTAGAAACCCAAGCATATACCTCTTCGCTAAACTATGATGAAAATACATGGGAAATTTTAAATCAAAGTATAGCAAATAATGATTTTAAAATAACAAATAAGAGAGAAGATCTTGATTTTAAAATAGCAGATCGTGAATTAATTCAACAAATAGGATTTAATCCATTTTTAGGTAAAACCAATTATGCAGATGATATATCAATAAGTAATAGTTTTTTAAAACCTTTAAATACTACTCAGGATAGAATAAAGCCTTCAGTGGACACTAACAATACACATAGTATGTAGTAATCGATTAACAAAATAAATGATTAATATATTAAACAATGTAAAAATATTATTCATATAAAAAGTAGATTCTAAACTTTTATATTTTTTTATAATTATAACGACAAATGAAAATAATCCGACAACAAAAAATATAAATGAAAGTATTGATAATATATAAAAATATAAACAATATTCTTTACTTAAAGGACCAAAGTAATTAGTCATAAAATTTGACATTTATATATAAATATATTATTATTTTTAAAATACTTAAACATGTATTTTAAAAATAACATAATGAATAATAATAATATCACATATACAACACAAAATGAATTATTGCTAAATAATTTAATGGATTTTTATAAGGATGAAAATAATTTAAAACGAATGTTAAAGATTATTACTGGAGAGTCTAAAATTTCTCTCAGAATAGTCGATTGGTTTGCTACAAATTATTCTAAAAAAAACTTTACATTATATTCAATATATATTAATAATACATTATCGCGATTTAAAGTATATCCTGACTATAAATTAAAATTAAAAGCGTATAGTAAAAAAAGATTTGACCCATTTTGTAGGTGGGATAGAATAAGTATTCCTTATAAAAATGGTACATCAATTGAAACTACTATAGGACAATTAAACTTTTTTAAATGGGCAATTGAAAATAAAGTTATTGATTATATAGATGAAAACTATGAAACAATTGAAAAGGATATGAATTGTCGTAATAGTACATCTAAAAGAAAAGAAAGCATTGATAATAGTAAAACAAGAAAAAAACGAGAAGAGCTATCAATTTCTGCTACAAAAAGTATTAAAAAAGAAGATGTTGAAATAGTAGTACAATTTCATTAATATATTATTTATAAAAATGAAAAAAATATTATTTATTATTTATAATTTATTATTTATAATTTATTATTTATGCTTGCATTTGTGCAATATAATTGGTTGCTATTGTTTGATGTGGTTCATAATGTAAATTTATAGGAATATTTGTAATAATTGGCATTAATTTTTTTTTTGTTTTAGCTAATGTTTTAATAAATTCATTAATTATTTTTGGATTTATTTCGTCGCAAATAATACTTTTATATTCTACTTCAAACTCAATTATTTTACAATAAACTACTAATATTAATTTTTCCATTTTATTATAAGTTGGATTTGTACTTTCTGAATATATTTCATAATAATTTTTAACAAGTTCTTTATTAATGAATTTATATACTTTAGTTGCATTTTGTATTTTATCCTTCGGAGATGTTATTATTGCTTGAATTAATATTAGATCACGCAACTTATCTGTAATATATTTTGTTTTTTGTATAATTGTCTCCTCATTTGTAATAGTAATATATTTATCCATATTTAAATTTAAACAAGTTTATATATGCATTTAAGTTATGTTAAAAAACTTAACTTATTTCATTTTTTTTATATTTGAAAAATAAATAAAATTAAATTACACCTTTTTCATTTACTACAAAGTGAAACGCCAATTATTTATTATTTCCAATTATTTAACACTTCATCCAAATCATCTTCATCACCCAATTTTTCAATTAAATATATTGGATCATATAGTTTTTTTATTTTGGGTTCTCTTACTTTTACCCATAACCATGTTCTGAATTGTTTTTTAAATTTTAAACAATAATATAAATGACGAAAATTATTTAATATTTGTATTTTTTGTTTTATTTTAATTAAAGTATTGCTTTGTACTATTTCGTAAATACGATTATTAACACAATTGAATATTTCTAGATTTTGCGGTAAAGTTGGCAACAAATTTAATTTATTACTAGAACAATATAATGTTTTTAGGTTTTGCGGTAAAGTTGGCAAAGAAGTTAATTTATTATAAGAACAATATAATTCTTGTAGATTTTGCGGTAAAGTAGGCAAAGAAGTTAATTTATTATTATAACAATATAATGTTTTTAGGTTTTGCGGTAAAGTTGGCAAAGAAGTTAATTTATTATTATAACAATTTAATGTTTGTAGATTTTGTGGTAAAGTAGGTAAAGAAGTTAATTGATTATAAGAACAATTTAATTCTTTTAGATTTTGTGGTAAATTTGGCAAAGAAAATAATTTATTACTATGGCAATATAATGTTTGTAGATTTTGTGGTAAAGTAGGCAAATAAGTTAATTTATTATTAAAACAATAAAATATTTGTAGGTTTTGCGGTAAAGTCGGCAAAGAAGTTAATTGATTATTATCACAAATTAATATTTGTAGGTTTTGCGGTAAAGTCGGCAACAAAGTTAATTGATTATGTGAACAAACTAATACTTCTAGATTTTTGAATTTGGTTAAATCTGTCAAAGATTTAATATCCTCAACACTAATATCAATGGATGGTATGTTGTCAGATAAAGAATTCAAATATGTTTCAATAGCGGTTGTCATTTTGGAATGTATAAAGTTAGTGGTTTATTTTTATATTAAATTAAAAAAAACAAATCAATTTTTTAATTATTTATGAAATTTATTAATAAATAATAGGCGTTTTACACCTTTTCTCATTTAAACTGCCCATTTTAATAGGCAAAAAAATAATAAAAAAAAGGAAATCAATGTAGGAAATAAATAATTATTGTTTAAAAAATTGAATAGTTATTTCAAACAATATTGTTACCTTAAACAAAGATAATATAACAAATGAATTTACTTTTATTGCCGACAGAATTACAAGATTTGATAAGTGAGTTTAATGTAGAACATAGACCTATAATGCGAATAGTAATGAATGAATTAATAATGAAATATAAAGACCGCGATGAAAACGATAAATATTGTGTTAATTGTGGTAGTTATGCAGAAGAACAATATTCAAAATATATATTTTGGCATAAATACAAATTTTGTGGAGAATGGTGTAGGTATGATACAGAGTATGACATACGAAGATACAAAAATAATGGGCATTTTAAATGAAAAAAGGTGTAAATGAAAAAAATTGTAAAAAAATTGAAATACATTTGTAATATTATTTAATATTATATTGAAACAAATGAAACTTCGTTCAGGAAAAATTATTTGCCGTAATATTCAAAATTGTGAGTGTGGAAAATGTAAATTTTATTCTAATTATAAAGTTACTACTAAAAAATGTGGTCATAAATGTTCTTTACAATTTACTAATAAATGTTGTGCATGTAGTGATAAAAGAAAAATATCATCCAATTTATATCCAAAATATGTTGATCAACATGGAAACTTAAATATAATTACTCGTAGTTTTTATTATTGTCCTATATGTAAATAATTTTCTGAAAGCTAAAAATATACCTCTACACCTGTTAACACAAGATAACATTTACTACGAAATAAAATGCAGATTATTTATTATTTCCAATTATTTAAAAATGTATCCAAATCATCATCCTCACCTAAATTTTCAACTAAATAATTTGGATCATATAGTTTCTTTGCAATCGGCTCTCTTACTTTTTCCCATAACCATTTTCTGAATTGTTTTTTAAATTTTAAACAATAATACAAATGACGAAAATTATTTAATATTTGTGTGTTTTGTTTTATTTTAATTAAATTCCCGTAATTTATTGTTTTGTAAATAGGATTATTATAAAAATATAATAT
>Ga0214921_10002648_pt1 | contig 28758 bp, 5 predicted proteins | sample LL1505_MetaG_FD_177992 | JGI IMG/M metagenome (GOLD analysis project Ga0214921, IMG submission 177992) | Freshwater microbial communities from Lake Lanier, Atlanta, Georgia, United States - LL-1505 | ecosystem: Environmental > Aquatic > Freshwater > Lake | place: USA: Georgia | collected 2015-05-28
CATCATTATATGTTTCTTCATCTACTATATTAAATAGTAATGTATCATTAAATTCTATGTTATATGTATCAGATAAAACCATACTTAATAATAATGTTAGTATTAATAGTATATTAAATGTTTCAGGTAATACATTAATTAAAGGCACTGCAATAATTAATAATAATACTACATTATTATCTAATTTAAATATTTCTGGTATTTCTCAATTTGATAATGATATAAAAGCATTTTCTATAAAAACACATTCTGATGCACTAGATGATATAAACGACCCTAATCAAACATTAAATATATTAGGTCATGTTATTAATATTGGTAATTTAGATTCTATTGTAAATATAAAAGGAACTGCTACTTTTGTAGCAACTAGTGAATTACAAATTACTGATAAAATAATTACATTAAATATTAATGAAACTACTAATAATGCAATAGATGACGGTTCATTAAGTGGTATTGAAATATTAGGATTATATGGTGATGGTTATTTTAAAACTTCTAATGATTCTATGAGATATATATTAAAAGCTCCTAAAGATACTGACTATAATTATGTTGCTACATTTGATGTAAATAATAATTTTAATGTATCAAATAATACTCAATTATTAGGTAATGCATCAATTAATAAAGATTTATTAGTTTCTGGTAATACAATTTTATTTAATGATACAACATTAGCATCTATTTTATATACATCCGGATTTTCTATTTTTGCAAATAATGCTTCATTTTTGTCTAAATTATATGTATCAGGGAGTTCAATGTTCCAAAGTAATGTCTCATTATTATCTAATTTAAATATTTCAGGAACAACTATATTTAAAAATGATACTACCGCATTAACTAATTTTTATGTATCTAATCTTACTACACTTAATTCTACTAATATATTATCTGATTTAGTAGTAAATGAAACAACTATATTAAACAATTCTGCTACATTATCATCTAGTTTAAATGTATCAGGTTTAACTACTTTACAAGGAAGTGTAAGTATGACATCACAATTAAATGTATCAGGTGAAACTATATTAAATAATAATACTTCTTTATTATCTAAATTATTTGTATCTGGGAGCAGCATGCTCCAAGGTTATACAACATTATTAGCATCATTAAATGTTTCAGGAAACAGTATGCTCCAAGGTTATACAACATTATTAGCATCATTAAATGTTTCAGGTAATACAATACTTCAAGGGTATTCAACATTATTAGGAACATTAAATGTTTCAGGTAATACAATACTCCAAGGTTATACTACATTATTAGCATCATTAAATGTTTCTGGTAATAGTATGCTTCAAGGTAATACTACTCTATTAGCATCATTAAATATTTCAGGGAACAGTATGCTTCAAGGTAATACTACTCTATTAGCATCATTAAATATTTCAGGGAACAGTATGCTCCAAGGTAATACTACATTATTATCTAATTTAAATGTTAATAATGAAACATTATTAAATAAAAATACAACAATATTATCTAATTTAAATGTATCTGGATTTGTAAATTTAATTAACGATACATCAATAAGTTCAAGTTTATTTATATCAGGGAATAGTATACTCCAAGGTACTTCTACTTTACTAGCATCAATAAATGTTTCTGGTATAACAACATTACAAGGATCTAGTAGTTTATTATCATCATTAAATGTTTCAGGTTTTACAACAATAATAGGTAAGACAATATTACACAATTCTACTAGTATATTATCACAATTAAATGTATCAGGTTTAACCACATTATTAGGATCAACTTCAGTTGCCGCCCAATTATTTGTTTCAGGGAACAGTATGCTCCAAGGTTCAACTCATATTCTAGCACAATTAGATGTTTCAGGGATCAGTATACTTCAAGGGGATACAAGTTTATCATCTAATTTATATGTATCAGGGAGCAGTATATTACAAGGTTCAACCAGTATTCAAGCTCAATTAGATGTATCAGGTTTAACTACATTATTAGGAGATACAAGTTTATTATCTAAATTATTTGTATCAGGGAGCAGTATGCTCCAAGGTTCAACTCATATTTTAGCTGAATTAGATGTTTCAGGGAGCAGTATGCTCCAAGGGGATACAAGTTTATTATCTACATTATTTGTATCAGGGAGCAGTATGCTCCAAGGTTCAACTCATATTTTAGCTGAATTAGATGTTTCAGGGAGCAGTATGCTTCAAGGGGATACAAGTATGTCTGCTACATTATTTGTTTCAGGGATCAGTATGCTCCAAGGTTCAACAAGTATTCAAGCTCAATTAGATGTTTCCGGTATAACAACATTATTAGGGGATACAAGTTTATCATCTAATTTATTTGTATCAGGAAATAGCATGCTACAAGGTTCAACAAGTATATTAGCCCAATTGAATGTTTCAGGGAGCAGCATGCTCCAAGGGGATACAAGTTTATCATCTACATTATTTGTATCTGGAACAACTATATTACAAGGTTCAACTAGTGTTCAAGCTCAATTAGATGTGTCAGGAATTACTACATTGCTTGGGGATACAACATTATCATCTAATTTATTTGTTTCAGGAACAACTATATTACAAGGTTCAACAAGTGTTCAAGCTCAATTAGATGTCTCTGGAATAACAACCTTATTAGGGGATACAACATTACAATCTAAATTATTTGTATCTGGAACAACTATATTATTAGGTTCATCAAGTGTTCAAGCACAATTAAATGTTTCTGGAATTACAACATTACTGGGGGATACAAGTTTATCATCACATTTATTTGTTTCAGGAACAAGTATATTATTAGGTTCAACTAGTATTCAAGCCCAATTAAATGTTTCTGGGAGCAGTATACTCCAAGGGAATGCAACATTACAATCTAAATTATTTGTAAGTGGAACAACTATATTATTAGGTAGTAGTAGTGTTCAAGCTCAATTAAATGTTTCAGGATTAACAACATTACAAGGGGATACAACATTACAATCTAAATTATTTGTATCAGGTACAAGTATATTACAGGGTTCAACTAGTATTCAAGCCCAATTAGATGTTTCAGGGAGCAGCATGCTCCAAGGGGATACAAGTTTATCATCTACATTATTTGTTTCAGGAACAAGTATATTACAAGGTTCAACTAGTATATTAGCCCAATTAAATGTTTCTGGAATTACTACATTATTAGGAGATACAAGTTTATCATCCCATTTATTTGTTTCAGGAAGCAGTATGTTACAAGGTTCAACTAGTATATTAGCCCAATTAGATGTTTCAGGTATAACAACATTATTAGGAGATACAAGTTTATCATCACAATTATTTGTATCAGGAACAACTATATTATTAGGAAATACTAGTATATTAGCCCAATTAGATGTTTCAGGTTTAACAACTTTATTAGGGGATACAAGTTTATCATCACATTTATTTGTATCAGGAACAACTATATTACAAGGTTCAACTAGTATTCAAGCTCAATTAGATGTTTCCGGGAGCAGCATGCTCCAAGGGGATACAAGTTTATCATCACATTTATTTGTTTCAGGGACAACTATATTACAGGGTTCAACTAGTATTCAAGCTCAATTAGATGTTTCAGGTTTAACAACCTTATTAGGGGATACAACATTATCATCTACATTATTTGTTTCAGGAACAACTATATTATTAGGAAATACTAGTATATTAGCCCAATTAGATGTTTCAGGGAGCAGCATGCTCCAAGGGGATACAAGTTTATCATCACATTTATTTGTTTCAGGTACAACTATATTACAAGGTTCAACTAGTATATTAGCTCAATTAGATGTTTCCGGGAGCAGCATGCTCCAAGGGGATACAAGTTTATCATCACATTTATTTGTTTCAGGTACAACTATATTACAGGGTTCAACTAGTATTCAAGCTCAATTAGATGTTTCAGGTTTAACAACCTTATTAGGGGATACAAGTTTATCATCACATTTATTTGTATCAGGAACAAGTATATTACAAGGTTCAACTAGTATTCAAGCCCAATTATATGTTTCAGGGAGCAGCATGCTCCAAGGGGATGCAAGTTTATCATCACATTTATTTGTAAGTGGAACAAGTATATTATTAGGTTCAACTAGTATATTAGCCCAATTAGATGTTTCAGGTTTAACAACCTTATTAGGGGATACAAGTTTATCATCACATTTATTTGTATCAGGAACAAGTATATTACAAGGCTCAACTAGTATTCAAGCCCAATTAGATGTTTCCGGGAGCAGCATGCTCCAAGGGGATACAAGTTTATCATCACATTTATTTGTAAGTGGAACAAGTATATTACAAGGTTCAACTAGTATATTAGCCCAATTAGATGTTTCCGGTATAACAACATTATTAGGGGATACAAGTTTATCATCACATTTATTTGTAAGTGGGACAACTATATTACAGGGTTCTTTAAGTATTCAAGCTCAATTAAATATATCAGGGAGCAGCATACTCCAAGGGGATGCAAGTTTATCATCACAATTATTTGTTTCAGGTACAACTATATTACAAGGTTCAACTAGTATTCAAGCTCAATTAGATGTTTCAGGTTTAACCACTTTACTTGGGGATACAAGTTTATCATCACATTTATTTGTTTCAGGTACAACTATATTACAAGGTTCAACTAGTATTCAAGCTCAATTAGATGTTTCAGGTTTAACAACTTTATTAGGGGATACAAGTTTATCATCACATTTATTTGTTTCAGGGACAAGTATATTACAGGGTTCAACTAGTATATTAGCTCAATTAGATGTTTCAGGTTTAACCACTTTACTTGGGGATACAAGTTTATCATCACATTTATTTGTTTCAGGTACAACTATATTACAGGGTTCAACTAGTATTAAAGCTCAATTAGATGTTTCAGGTTTAACAACTTTATTAGGGGATACAAGTTTATCATCACATTTATTTGTATCAGGAACAACTATATTACAAGGTTCAACTAGTATTCAAGCTCAATTAGATGTTTCCGGGAGCAGCATGCTCCAAGGGGATACAAGTTTATCATCACATTTATTTGTTTCAGGGACAACTATATTACAGGGTTCAACTAGTATTCAAGCTCAATTAGATGTTTCAGGTTTAACAACCTTATTAGGGGATACAACATTATCATCTACATTATTTGTTTCAGGAACAACTATATTATTAGGAAATACTAGTATATTAGCCCAATTAGATGTTTCAGGGAGCAGCATGCTCCAAGGGGATACAAGTTTATCATCACATTTATTTGTTTCAGGTACAACTATATTACAAGGTTCAACTAGTATATTAGCTCAATTAGATGTTTCCGGGAGCAGCATGCTCCAAGGGGATACAAGTTTATCATCACATTTATTTGTTTCAGGTACAACTATATTACAGGGTTCAACTAGTATTCAAGCTCAATTAGATGTTTCAGGTTTAACAACCTTATTAGGGGATACAAGTTTATCATCACATTTATTTGTATCAGGAACAAGTATATTACAAGGTTCAACTAGTATTCAAGCCCAATTATATGTTTCAGGGAGCAGCATGCTCCAAGGGGATGCAAGTTTATCATCACATTTATTTGTAAGTGGAACAAGTATATTATTAGGTTCAACTAGTATATTAGCCCAATTAGATGTTTCAGGTTTAACAACCTTATTAGGGGATACAAGTTTATCATCACATTTATTTGTATCAGGAACAAGTATATTACAAGGCTCAACTAGTATTCAAGCCCAATTAGATGTTTCCGGGAGCAGCATGCTCCAAGGGGATACAAGTTTATCATCACATTTATTTGTAAGTGGAACAAGTATATTACAAGGTTCAACTAGTATATTAGCCCAATTAGATGTTTCCGGTATAACAACATTATTAGGGGATACAAGTTTATCATCACATTTATTTGTAAGTGGGACAACTATATTACAGGGTTCTTTAAGTATTCAAGCTCAATTAAATATATCAGGGAGCAGCATACTCCAAGGGGATGCAAGTTTATCATCACAATTATTTGTTTCAGGTACAACTATATTACAAGGTTCAACTAGTATTCAAGCTCAATTAGATGTTTCAGGTTTAACCACTTTACTTGGGGATACAAGTTTATCATCACATTTATTTGTTTCAGGTACAACTATATTACAAGGTTCAACTAGTATTCAAGCTCAATTAGATGTTTCAGGTTTAACAACTTTATTAGGGGATACAAGTTTATCATCACATTTATTTGTTTCAGGGACAAGTATATTACAGGGTTCAACTAGTATATTAGCCCAATTAGATGTTTCCGGTTTAACCACTTTACTTGGGGATACAAGTTTATCATCACATTTATTTGTTTCAGGTACAACTATATTACAAGGTTCAACTAGTATTCAAGCTCAATTAAATGTATCAGGGAGCAGCATACTCCAAGGGGATGCAAGTTTATCATCACATTTATTTGTTTCAGGGACAACTATATTACAAGGTTCAACTAGTATATTAGCCCAATTAGATGTTTCCGGGAGCAGCATGCTCCAAGGGGATACAACTTTATCATCACATTTATTTGTTTCAGGAACAACTATATTACAGGGTTCTTTAAGTATTCAAGCTCAATTAAATGTATCAGGGAGCAGCATACTCCAAGGGGATGCAAGTTTATCATCACATTTATTTGTTTCAGGTACAACTATATTACAAGGTTCAACTAGTATATTAGCCCAATTAGATGTTTCCGGGAGCAGCATGCTCCAAGGGGATACAAGTTTATCATCACATTTATTTGTTTCAGGTACAACTATATTACAAGGTTCAACTAGTATTCAAGCTCAATTATATGTTTCAGGTTTAACAACCTTATTAGGGGATACAACATTATCATCTACATTATTTGTTTCAGGGAATAACATACTTCAAGGTTCAACTAGTATATTAGCCCAATTAAATGTTTCAGGGAGCAGCATACTCCAAGGGGATACAAGTTTATCATCACATTTATTTGTTTCAGGGACAACTATATTACAAGGTTCAACTAGTATATTAGCTCAATTAGATGTTTCAGGTTTAACAATCTTATTAGGGGATACAAGTTTATCATCACATTTATTTGTTTCAGGTACAACTATATTACAAGGTTCAACTAGTATTCAAGCCCAATTAGATGTTTCCGGGAGCAGCATGCTCCAAGGGGATACAAGTTTATCATCACATTTATTTGTTTCAGGTACAACTATATTACAAGGTTCAACTAGTATTCAAGCCCAATTAGATGTTTCCGGTATAACAACATTATTAGGGGATACAAGTTTATTATCACATTTATTTGTAAGTGGAACAAGTATATTATTAGGTTCAACTAGTATATTAGCCCAATTGGATGTTTCAGGGAGCAGCATGCTCCAGGGGGATACTAGTTTATCATCACATTTATTTGTATCAGGGAATAGTATGCTCCAAGGTTCAACTAGTATATTAGCTCAATTAGATGTTTCAGGGAGCAGTATGCTCCAAGGGGATACAAGTTTATCATCTCAATTATTTGTATCAGGGACAACTATATTACAAGGTTCAACTAGTATATTAGCCCAATTAGATGTTTCAGGGATAACAACATTATTAGGGGATACAAGTTTATCATCTACATTATTTATATCAGGGACAACAATATTACAAGGTTCAACAAGTATTCAAGCTCAATTAGATGTTTCAGGGATAACAACATTATTAGGAGATACAAGTTTATCATCTCAATTATTTGTGTCAGGGACTAGTATATTACAAGGAGATGTAAATATAACATCAAATTTAATAGTAGATAATAATATAACAGTAAAATCAAAATTAAATGTATTAGAAACTGCACAATTTGAAACTGATATTTTAATTAGAAATATAAAACCAATTAATAGTGATTATTCATTAAATATACCTGATAATGATATATATATAGGTGGTAATATTATAACAATTGGAACACATGGCTCTACAATTAGAATGTTAGGGACTACATATTCTGTTATATCAGATGAATTAAGAGTTACTGATAAAATAATAAGTCTAAATATAAATTCTGATAATACTGGAGCTTTTGATTTAGGAAATAATAGTGGTATTGAAATATTAGGAAATGGTCTTTATGGAAATGGATATATAACTACTGATAATGATGCAAATAGATTTATAATTAAAGCTCCTACTAAACCTGATTATGAATATATGGCTTCATATGATTTAAATAATAATTTTGTAGTATCAGGAACAACAACATTACATGATAATGTAACTATAAATAACATAACTAAATTAAATGAAAGATTAAATTTAGTTAAATTTTCAGAAACTCAAATAAATAATTTATTAAATGTATCTAATGGTGATGTTATATATAATACAACAACTGATAAACTAAATATATATAATAATGGTAGATGGACAGAAATACCTAATACAGAATCATTAGTAATTGATGGAACAACAATGTTATTAGATAGTGTATCAGTAATGTCTAAATTATATATATCAGGAAATTCATTATTTAATAATAATATTACATTATTATCATCAATGTTTGTATCAGGTGCCTCAATTATTAATAATAATTTAACTGTATCTTCTAATTTAAATGTATCAGGGATTAGCATACTACAAGGTTCTACAAGTATATTAGCTCAATTAAATGTATCAGGGATCAGCATACTCCAAGGGGATACTACATTACAATCTAAATTATTTGTATCAGGGACAAGTTTATTACTAGGTTCAACTAGTATTCAAGCTCAATTAAATGTATCAGGGATCAGTATGCTCCAAGGCAATACAACATTACAATCAACATTATTTGTTTCAGGAGACAGTATTTTTCAAGGTTCATCCAGTATACAAGCTCAATTAAATGTTTCTGGAATAACAACATTATTAGGAGATACAAGTTTATCATCTAAATTATTTGTTTCAGGAAGCACAATATTACAAGGGTCAACTTCAATTGCCGCTAATTTAAATGTTGCACATAATACAATACTAACTGAATCTACAACAATATTATCTACATTATTAACATCAAATAATGTATCATTATTATCTAATTTAAATGTTTCAGGGAACAGCATACTTCAAGGAAATACATCATTATTAAGTAATTTAAATGTATCAGGATATACAATATTATCAAATAGAACAACAGTATTATCTAATTTAAATATTTCAGGTGTAGCAATATTAAATAATTCAACTAGTATAATATCTAATTTATTTGTATCTGGGAGCAGTATGCTCCAAGGTTCTACGACATTATTATCTAGTTTAAATGTTTCAGGAAAAACAATACTTCAAGATGTATCAACATTATTATCTAGTTTAAATGTTTCAGGAAATACTACACTAGTTGGAGCAAGCACTTTACTTGGACAATTAAATATTGAAAATAATATTGTAATATCTGATAATGCTACTTTATTAAGTAATTTAAATGTTTCAGGAAGCACTATAATCCAAAATAATGCTACTTTATCTTCTAAATTAAATGTTATAGATGATGCACAATTTGAATCAAAAATAAGAACAAAAAATATATATACTATTAATGATGATTATACAGATAGTTTAGACCCTAATCAAACTTTAAATATATCAGGACATATTATTAATATAGGTTCAAAAGATTCTATTGTAAATATTTTAGGAACAGCTTCTTATGTAGCTACTAATGAATTAAAAGTATCTGATAAAGTGATTGCATTAAATTTAAATGAAACTACATTGTCAGGTTATGATATTGGTAGAGATAGTGGTATAGAAATTTTAGGTATAAGTTCTAATGGTTATATTAAAACTGATAATGATGCATTTAGATTTTTAATTAAACCTCCTATTGATAATGATGTAAAATATATTGCTACAGTTGATTTAAATAATAATATGTATGTATCAGGAAGTTCAATATTAGGAGGTAATACTACAGCATTATCTAATTTAAATATTGTAAATGATACATTTATAAAAAATAATTTATATGTTTCTAACAATACAATATTAAATAATTATGTATCATTAACTTCAAATTTAAATGTTTCAGGGAGCTGCATACTCAATAATTCTACATTATTATCAAATTTAAATGTTTCAGGTAATACAACTTTAGTTAATAATTCTACTTTATTATCAAATTTAAATGTTTCAGGGAGCTGCATGCTCAATAATTCTACTTTATTATCTAATTTAAATGTTTCAGGTAATACTACTCTAGTTAATAATTCTACTTTACTATCTAATCTTAATGTTTCAGGTAATACTACTCTAGTTGATAATTCTACTTTATTATCTAACTTAAATGTATCAGGTAATACAACTATAGTAGGAACAACTTTATTATTAAATGATACTACTATTCAAACTTCATTAAATGTTATTAATAATACATTATTAACTAAATATGTTACAATGTTATCATCATTAAATGTATCAGGAGTAACAACATTACAAGGAGATAGTAGTTTATTAGCCCAATTAAATGTGTCAGGATGTGTCACACTTCAAGGAGATAGTAGTTTATTAGCCCAATTAAATGTTTCTGGGGATACAACATTACAAGGTTTAACAACACTACTATCTTCATTAAATGTATCAGGGAGCTGCGTGCTCCAAGGTTTAACAACATTATTATCTTCATTAAATGTATCTGGATTAACAACATTAAAAGGATCAATAACTGTAGAATCAACATTAAATATTTCTGGGAAAAGTATACTTCAAGGTTCAACTAGTATATTAGCAAATTTAAATGTTTCAGGTAATACAACTTTATTTAATAATTCTACTTTATTATCTAATCTAAATGTTTCAGGAAATACAACACTTCAAGGATCAAGTTCTATACTTTCTACATTAAATGTTTCTGGGAATACAATAATTCAAGGTTATTCAACATTATTAGCATCATTAAATGTTTCTGGAAATACATCACTTCAAGGTACATGTTCTATACTTGCTGAATTAAATGTATCAGGTAATACAATACATCATGGTTATACAACATTATTATCATCATTAAATGTATCAGGGAGCAGCATGCTCCAAGGTTATACAACATTATTAGCATCATTAAATGTATCAGGGAATAGTGTACTCCAAGGTTATACAACATTATTAGCATCATTAAATGTATCAGGGAATAGTGTACTCCAAGGGGATATAACATTATCCGCTATATTAAATGTTTCAGGAGATACAATATTACAAAATTCATTATTAGTATCTGGAATATCTACATTAATTAATGATGTGTATATATCAGGGAGCACTATGCTCCATAATAATATAACAGGTATGAGTAATATTAATATTAATAATGATTTACAAGTTGAAAATATTATTAGAACAAGAAATTTAAGACCAATTACTGATAATTATAATAATAATTTATCTAATGACCAAATTTTAAATATTGAAGGTCATGTTATTAATATTGGTAATCGTAATTCTTATATTAATATAGTTGGAACTACAACATATATTGCTACATCAGAAATGAGATTAACTGATAAAGTTATTTCCTTAAATTTAAATACTTCAAATACAACTGCTTTTGATAATGGTAAATCTAGTGGTATAGAAATAATGGGTAATAATGGTAATGGACAAATTATTACTGATGAAAATGCAATGAGATATTATATTAAAGCTCCGTTAGAAACAGATAATCAATATATTGCAACTTTAGATTTAAATAATAATTTTAATGTTTCAAATAATACTACTTTAAGAAATAATACAACATTATTATCAACATTAAATGTATCTGGTAATTCTAATTTAATTAATACAGTTTCAATTTCTTCATCATTATATGTATCAGGAACTACTAGTTTATTATCATCATTAAATGTATCAGGAATAACTATACTTAATAATGCTACTTTAACATCATCATTAAATGTTTCTGGTAATAGCATGCTTCAAGGTAATTCTACTTTATTAGCATCATTAAATGTTTCCGGAAATAGTATGCTTCAAGGTAATTCTACTTTATTAGCATCATTAAATGTTTCTGGGAATAGTATACTCCAAGGTTATACTACATTACTAGCATCATTAAATGTTTCTGGAAATAGTATTCTACAAGGTTATACTACATTACAAGCATCATTAAATGTTTCAGGGAACAGCATGCTCCAAGGTTCTACAACATTATTAGCATCATTAAATGTATCAGGGAGCAGTATGATCCAAGGTGATACAACATTATTAGCATCATTAAGTGTTTCAGGTTTAACTTATTTAAATAATACTATATTAAATGCAGAATTAACAGTATCAGGTCAATCATATTTAAATAATACTACAACTATATCAGGAAATACTATATTAAAATCTAATTTATTTGTTTCTGATAAAACATTATTATCAGGTGATACATCTATTAATTCTGAATTAAGAGTATCTGGTATAACATATTTATTTAACCAAACATCATTATTATCATCATTATTTATATCTGGAAATAGTATACTCCAAGGAAATAGTAGTATTCAATCTCAATTAAATGTTTCAGGGAGCAGCATGCTCCAAGGAGCATGTAGTTTACTTGCCCAATTATTTGTATCAGGAACAACTATATTATTAGGAGCATCTAGTATTCAAGCACAATTAAATGTATCAGGTTTAACAACATTACTTGGGGATACAAGTTTATCATCTAAATTATTTGTTTCAGGAACAACTATATTATTAGGTTCATCAAGTATTCAAGCTAAATTAAATGTATCTGGTTTAACAACATTACAAGGGGATACGACATTACAATCTAAATTATTTGTTTCAGGGAGCAGTATGTTCCTAGGTGCATCAAGTGTTCAAGCGCAATTAAATGTATCAGGTTTAACAACATTACAAGGGGATACAACATTACAATCTAAATTATTTGTTTCAGGAACAAGTATATTATTAGGAAGTAGTAGCATCCAATCTCAATTAAATGTATCAGGTTTAACAACATTACAAGGGGATACAACATTACAATCACATTTATTTGTATCAGGAACAACTATATTATTAGGTAGTAGTAGTATTCAAGCCCAATTAAATGTTTCTGGGAGCAGTATGCTCCAAGGGGATACAACATTACAATCTAAATTATTTGTATCAGGAACAAGTATATTATTAGGAAGTAGTAGCATCCAATCTCAATTAAATGTATCAGGTTTAACAACATTACAAGGGGATACAAGTATGTCTGCAAAATTATTTGTTTCAGGAACAAGTATATTATTAGGTAGTAGTAGTATTCAAGCACAATTAAATGTTTCGGGATTAACAACATTACAAGGAGATACAAGTATGTCTGCAAAATTATTTGTAAGTGGAATAAGTATATTATTAGGTAGTAGTAGTATTCAAGCACAATTAAATGTTTCAGGTTTAACAACTTTACAAGGGGATACAAGTTTATCATCTAAATTATTTGTTTCAGGAACAAGTATATTATTAGGTAGTAGTAGTATTCAAGCACAATTAAATGTTTCAGGTTTAACAACTTTACAAGGGGATACAACATTACTATCTAAATTATTTGTTTCAGGAACAAGTATATTATTAGGTAGTAGTAGTATTCAAGCACAATTAAATGTTTCTGGGAGCAGTATGCTCCAAGGGGATACAACATTACAATCTAAATTATTTGTATCAGGAACAACTATATTATTAGGTTCATCTAGTGTTCAAGCTCAATTAAATGTTTCCGGTTTAACAACATTACTTGGGGATACAAGTTTATCATCACATTTATTTGTAAGCGGAACTAGTATATTATTAGGTTCATCTAGTGTTCAAGCACAATTAAATGTTTCTGGAATTACCACATTACTTGGGGATACAAGTTTATCATCTAAATTATTTGTTTCAGGAACAACTATATTATTAGGAAATACTAGTGTTCAAGCCCAATTAAATGTATCAGGGAGCAGTATGCTCCAAGGGGATACGACATTACAATCTAAATTATTTGTTTCAGGAAGTAGCATACTCCTAGGTAATACTAGTGTTCAAGCCCAATTAAATGTTTCAGGGAGCAGTATGCTCCAAGGGGATACAACATTACAATCCAAATTATTTGTTTCAGGAACAACTATATTATTAGGAAGTAGTAGTATTCAAGCCCAATTAAATGTATCAGGGATCAGTATGCTCCAAGGAGATACAACATTACAATCTAAATTATTTGTTTCAGGAACAACTATATTATTAGGAAGTAGTAGTATTCAAGCACAATTAAATGTATCAGGGAGCACTATGCTCCAAGGGGATACAACATTACAATCTAAATTATTTGTAAGTGGAACAAGTATATTACAAGGTGCTTCAACGTTTTTAGCTCAATTAAATGTATCAGGTGTATCTTTATTTAATGGAACGTCAAGTATTAAATCAACTAATTTAGCAAGAATATCTAATTCAATTAATAATATCTCTTGGGAACCATCAAGCACTGCATCATATACATTAATAGATACTATAGGAGGAACACAAATACAAAGAATAACATTAACACCAAATAGTTATGTATATAAACAATTTACAATAAATAATCCAAATTATCCTCATATGTTAAAACTTAAAATGAAATATGATGCAAGTAGTCCATTAAATAATATAGTTATTTCAGCTACTAATACTGATAATTGGAATTCTGCAGTTGGAAGAGTATTTACTGAGTATGATGGAGTTAGTATAATTGATTATAATATATTTACATGGGTATTTGTTCCACCACCACGTGTTATTAGTTCAGACCCATCTATATTTAATTTATATATAGGTAGCCATAATATATCATCATTAAATCAACAACAAAATACAACAATAAGATATTATGAATTAGAAATATATCCAATTGATGGAAATGTATTAGTTGATGGTATGGTAAGTATAGGTTCAATATTAAATGTTGGAAATGATACTAGTATTAGTGGAAGAACATTTTTAAATAATACATTAAATGTATTAGGACGTACTTTTATTAATGATAATACAACTATTAAAGGAGATGTATTAATTTCAGGGAAGAGTATTATTAATAATGATACTACATTAATATCAAGTTTATATGTTTCAGGAAATACTAATATTAATGGAAATATAAGTTGTAATTCTAATATTGCTTTATCAGGGTCATTATCAATTGGTTCTAACTTATATATAGGTGGTATCACAACCTTTCAAAATGGTATTAATATTGGTTCTAATGTTGGAATATCAGGAAGTAATGTAGTTAATCAAAATATAACAGCCTTAGGTAATTTATATATTTCAGGAGTATCAATATTAAATAGCAATGCTACATTAAATTCTAAATTAAGTGTTGGAGATGAATTAGTAGTTCAAAATATAATTAGAACAAAAACAATCAAAAGTTTAACTGATACATGGACTAATACACAATCTGATGATCAAAATTTAAGTATATTAGGTAAAATTATTAATATTGGTAATAGTAATTCTATAATTAATATATATGGTACAACTACATATGTAGCAGCTACAGAATTAAGAGTTAAAGATAAATTAATATCATTAAATTTAAATAGTTCTGCAACTAGTGGTATTGATAATGGTCTTAATAGTGGTATTGAAATATTTGGTATAACCGATAGTGGTTTTATTAAAACTAATAATGATGCTACAAGATATTTAATAAAAGCACCTATGAATACTAATACTGATTATATAGCAACATTTGATAATAATAATAATTTTAGTGTATCAGGAAATACAGTCCTATTAAATAATACAACTTGTATGTCTTCAATTTATATAAATAATAATTTATCAGTTATGTCCAATTTATATATAAATAATAAAAGTGTACTGCAAGGTAGTACTAGTATTAATAGTAACTTAAATGTATCAGGTGTATCTAATTTATTTGGTATAAATAATATTAAAACTACTAATATACCATTACTAAGTAATGATATTAATAGTATAGTATGGACTGATAATACAGCATCTTATAGTGATGGTGATATAATAGATAGTAATACAACATCACAAATTATTAATTTAACTCCAACTACTAATGTTATAAAACAATATAATACAGGTTATAAAAACAACTCACATGTATTAACGATGATAGTTAAATGCACAAGTGCTATTACTAATATAGTATTATCTGCAACTCCAAGTAAAACTAATTGGACTAATTCAATAGGTAAAGAGTTTACAATATTAGATGGATTATTAACATCAGGATATAAAAAAATAACATGGATATTTACACCTCCTGTTGATGTATCTAATAATTTTTATTTATATATTGGAAGTCATTTTGTAAATAAATTACCACAACAACAATTAGCTGATATTAGTTATTATAATTTATTAATACAACCAATAGATGGTAATTTAAATATTGATGGTGTTGCAAATATTAATTATAATTTAAATGTATCAGGAATTACATATTTAAAAGGTCCAGTTAATATATCTAATAATTTTAATATAACAGGTAGAACTTTATTTAATAGTGATACTACATTATTATCATCATTATATAATTCATCATCTACAATATTAGAAGGTCATTTAACATTAAGATCCGGATTAAATATATCAGGAGTTAGTATATTAAATAATACAATAACTGGTAATAGTAATTTATTTATAAGTGGAACTACAATATTACAAAATAATACATCAATATTATCATCATTATATATAAATAATGATTTATTATTAAGAAATAATTTATTAGTATCAGGAACTAGTTTATTTAATAATAATATTAGTATATCATCAGTATTAAATGTTTCTGGAAATAGTTTACTTAATAATATATTTGCTAATGCATTAACTATTTCAGGAAATAGTATACTCAATAATGTTAGTATATCAGGAAATAGCATATTAAGCAATACAACTATTAATTCTAACTTATATGTGTCAGGGAGCAGCGTGCTCCAATCTAATGTTTCATTATTATCATCATTATATGTTTCTAATAATAGTATTATAAATAATGATTTATTAGTTTCAGGTTTAACATCATTATTAAAATTGAATGTTTCAGGAACTAGTATATTAAATAATGTTAGTGTTGTATCAAATTTAAAAGTTTCAGGAGATAGCATATTAAATAATATATATACTAATTTATTAAATGTTTCAGGGAATAGTGTATTAAATAATGTTAACATATCAGGAAATAGTGTGTTGCAGAGTAATGTTAGTATTAATTCTAATTTATATGTTTCAGGGAGTAGCATACTTCAATCTAATACTTCATTATTATCATCATTATATATAAATAATAATTTATTAGTATCAGGAACTAGTATATTATATACATTAAATGTTTCTGGTAATAGTATGTTAAATAATGTTAATATATCAGGAAATAGTGTGTTAAATAATGTAAGTATTACTTCAAATTTGTATGTTTCAGGAAGTAGCATACTCCAATCTGATATTTCATTATTATCAAATTTATATGTTTCTAATAATACAATATTAAATAATAATTTATCAGTATCAGGATTAACATCATTATTAACATTAAATGTTTCAAATAATAGTGTATTTAATAATATATATGTTAAATCTATATATGTTTCTAATAATAGTATATTAAATAATGTTAATATATCAGGAAATAGTGAGTTATATGGAAACTTGAGTATTTATTCTAAATTATATGTATCATCCAATGCTATGTTTCAATCTGATATATCATTATTATCATCATTAAATGTTTCTAATAATTTATTAGTATCAGGAAACAGTTTATTAAATAATGCTAGTGTTTTATCAAATTTAAATGTTTCAGGGAGCATCATACTCCAAAGCAATGCCAGTGTATTATCAAATTTAAATGTTTCCGGGAGCATCATGCTCCAAAGCAATGCCAGTGTATTATCAAATTTAAATGTTTCAGGAAATTGTGCATTAAATAATACCAGTGTTTTATCAAATTTAAATGTTTCAGGGAGCATCATGCTCCAAAGTAATGCTAGTATATTAAGTAATTTATATGTTTCTGGGAGCAGCATGCTCAATAATGTTAATATATCAGGGAGCGCGATGCTCCATAGCAACTTAAGTATTAATTCTAATTTATATGTTTCAGGGAGCAGCATGCTCCAATCCAATACAACATTATTATCATCATTATTAGTTAATAAAAATATAACTGGTATTAGCAATTTATTTATATCAGGGAATAGTTTATTAAATAATTCAACATTATTAAGCAATTTATATGTATCTGGAACATCAATATTTAATAATAATATAACATTAAATTCTAATTTAAATGTTATAACTGATACTAATTTAAATAATTTAACATCAAATAGAATTATAGCTATTAATGATACAACATTATTATCAAATTTAAAAATTGATAATAATATGTTATTGATTGGAAGTGGAACATTAAATAATACATTAATAAATGGAAATACTACAATAATGACAAATTTAAATGTTAATAATGGTATATTTAATAATACTACAACAGTATTATCTTTATTAAATGTTTCAGGAAATACATTAATTAAAGGAAATGTAAGTTTAACATCTTCATTAGTTGTATCAGGTAATAGTTTATTTAATAGTGATATGACATTATCATCAAACTTGAGAGTATCAGGTAATACAACAATATCAGGTGATACAACAATATCAGGTGATACAACAATATCAGGTGATACAACAATATCAGGTGATACAACAATATCAGGTAAAACAACATTTAATAATAGTATTACATTATTATCATCATTTAATATATCTAATTTATCATCATTTGCAGGAATGATATTATTTAATAATATACCAGAATATAAAGATAATAATAGTGCAGCATTAGGAAATATTCCATTATGGGGAATATATAGAACAGGAGGAATTATTAAGATAAGATTAGATGATACAGCACCTATAATGACATTAATAACAGTGGGTGGTGTTGAAACAATTACTATTGATCAATTATCTACATATATTGAACCTGGTGTTACAGTTTCTGATAATGTAGATATAATTACACCATATATCGTATCTATATTAGGAAATGATAATGGTGAATTATTAAATAATCCCATTGCATTAACTACTACTAATTTATCATTACCTATAGTTAATACACAATTACCAAGAACTTATACTATAACATATAATGCTACTGATACTAGTGGAAATTATATAAATAAATCAAGAACATTAATAGTTAGAGATTTAATAAGAACATTAGGATTTAATAGTAGTAATATTAATCAAGCTAAATATGCATCTGGAAGATTTAGTAGTTTTATATCTAATAATTTAATAGATGGAATATCTTCAGGATGGACAATATCAACAATTGGATTAAATGCATTAGGATTTAGTTATGTTAAACCATGGAAATTTATAACTAAAGGAAAAATAACACAAGCTAATCAATTTATTGAATTCTCATTTGATCCATCATTAAGTGGGTGGCCTGCAGGAGGACAACATACAGGAAGATATATAATAGAATTTGGTGGTCCAAGAGCTGGAGGTAATGGTTATGCTTGGTTTAGAAATAGTGATAATGTTGAATCAACATTTGCAACAAATGCCCAATTAACTAATTGTTTATACAATGGATTTTATGTAGAAATAAAATATAATGGAACTAATATAAATATGGTATTTAGAGATTTAACAGGAACTGTAACATATTCATGGACATCTTCAACTATAACTTTTACCAATAATCAATCACCTTATGTTGTATATTTAGATTCAACTTGTGAATTTTATAATGGTATATTATATGATATAACTCCAGGAAATACAACAACCTATTTAGATTTTAAGAATAGATTTAATTTATAAATAAATTAATTTATTGGTTCAGAGTCTGGTTGATTTATATTTGGTTCTGACTCAGGTTCTATTGTTATTATATCTGGTTCAAAGTCAGGTTCAAATAAATAATATTCATTTATAATAATTGGTTCTGGTTCTGGTTCTTTATAATTGCATAATTTTGGATGATATGTCAAATAAACTCTTGGATTTGAGTCCCAAAAGTCAACATCAAAATCATCTCTAAAAAATGCTTCAGCAAATAATGACATTAACTCCATAACATCTTCATATGATACATTTAGATTGATAGATTGTATCGGTGAAGGTGTTCTTATTCTTGGTCTCTCAATCCTTGGTCTTTCAATCCTTGGTCTTTCAATCCTTGGTCTCTCAATCCTTGGTCTCTCAATTCTTGGTCTTTCAATTCTTGGTCTTTCAATCCTTGGTCTCTCAATTCTTGGTCTTTCAATCCTTGGTCTCTCAATTCTTGGTCTTTCAATTCTTGGTCTTTCAATTCTTGGTCTTTCAATTCTTGGTCTTTCAATTCTTGGTCTTTCAATTATTGGTCTTTCAATTATTGGTGTTTCTTGAAATGAATGTATAGGTGGTGGACTACTGGGAGATGTCCATCTATTATATAAACGCCTTGGAGGTGGGATATTAAAACTGCTCATTACAACCAAACTAATTGTATTATTTGTATTAAAAATAATAAAATAATAATATTTCAATTTTTTTGAAAAAAAAATAATAATTAAAATTATTATTTTTTTCAGAGATTTTACTCTAATTGTTGCATATGCAACTAATTCATGTCAAGCCTCTATATTAGATTCTGCAATTTCAGATTTTTAGGATTCCATCTCAGGCTCAGTCTTGCTCAGCATCAGGCTCAGCATCAGGCTCAGCCATCTCAGGCTCTGTCTCCGGCTCCATTTCAAGATATGGTGTATCAAGTTCTGCAACCTCGGGTTCTGGCATATCAAGTTCTGCAACCTCAGGTTCTGGCATATCAAGTTCTGCAACCTCGGGTTCTGCTTCAGGTTCTGGTCCAGAAACTAAAAACCTGTGCATGGTCATGCATTCTTCTTCAGTTTCTATAGCCCAATCAAAGATTAGGAGTCTGCGCGCAGATGCAGGGTCGTATTCTAAAGCATGGTTCATGATGACAATTTCTTGAAGAATGTCAGATGCACTCAAGCTAGACGAGTCACTTGAAGGTTCAAAAGTTCCAAAATGTCCGTTGAATGTAATAGGGCTGCTTTCTGAAAGCTGTTCGGTATCCCTTAATGGTGTCTGAAAAGACATGACATCTTCGGTTTCAAATTCAAGCACCATCGGGTTAATACCTGATGCAGCTGCTTCAGGATCCCCTTCAGAAAAAGTCTCCCAAATAGGACTGTTGTGTCCCTTGGGTGAAACACCGCGTTCCACAATAGTGGTGCCCCTGCGTGGAGTATGGGGTGGGGTATAAGAACTCATGCTGAATGAAAAGTTTTTTCACACAGAGCCTAGTTATATCGCCTTGAGCCAAAAATGGCTACGGTACTGAGTTTTTTAATATAGGATTCAACATAAAAAAAATATTTCAATTTTTTTTTATGATTAATCAATAAATTAAGGAATAAAGAATTTTGTTTTTCCAATACCATTATTTATAACATCTTGAAATAATGGGTCTTCTTCTAATTTAATAAACTTAATTCTTCCACTAGTTTCATCTTCTATATATTCTGATAATTCTATTTTTTTAGTATCTAATACCAAATCAAATGCACCTGTTCCTCCTGGGATGACTTTACCTATAGCTACACAAGAACTAACTGATTTCATACTATCTTTTTCATTAAATAATGCAGCATTAACAAAATGGTCCATTGTTTTTTCAAATGATGCTCTTGCTATAGGGTCTAAATCTATTTTAGATAATCCATGTCTATCAATTGAAATTATTTCTCCTAAATGACACATCTGATCTACTAATAATGATAAATGTGTTTGATTTATTCTTGAACCACCACCTTCATATGTTTCTAAAAATTCATTTATTAAAAATTGTCTTGTTGCTTCTATACCATATAATCTTAACATTGTAGCAGTATCATTACATTTAGTTCTAGTTAAATCTATTCCTTTAATAAATCTAAGTTTATCAAAATTAATTCCAGTTGTATATACAACATATTCATTATTATTAACTATATCTCCAGTATTATTATCAAAATCAATTTTCCTTTCTTGAACTATTTCTATGTGGTCTATATTTTCAATTCCTTTTAATGTTATATTATCAAATATCATTTTCAAAAATTCAATAATTATATTATTATTAAATGATGTCATACTAAATCTTATATGAATTATTGGTTCATTATCAACTGGTGAATTTGATAATATTGCACATCTACTTATTTTACTTATAATATCTTTCTCTGATTTTTTTTGTAATTTTATATTTGAATAATATTTATACCAATGTGATATAAATTTAGTTTTAATATCTAATAAGGTTGTTTCTTTATTCATTAGTTTTTCAAAGTCAAATTTAATTCTAAATACAAATGGTAATGATGATATGTTAACTTTTTGATTATTAATAAAAAATGGAACTGAAACATTATCACTTTTAATTAAGGAACTAAGTTTATCATTTGTTCCTAAATCATAATATATTTCTGCACTATTTATTAATTGTCTAATTGTTAAATGTTTAAAACCACTTGTAATTTTATTAATTTTATTTCTATCTGTTCTATAATCCTCAGTAAAATATATTGACATTTGCGGTGCTTTAATATTTTTTGAATAATGTAATAATTCTAAAATACGATTCACTCCCATATTAGCAGAACTTTTAGAACCTGCTGTATGTTTAGTATTTAATGTTAATTGTGATGTTGGTTCTCCAATTGATTGTGCAGATATAACTCCAACCATTTCACCAGGTTCTATTATACTTTTAATATAATTCATTTTGATTTCTTCCATCATTTCATTAAATCTAGATTTAGATAATTTATAATGAAATATACATTTAACTGGTGATAAATATTCATATAATGATACTTCCAATAAAAATTTCATTTGTCTATCATCATTTTTTAATAACTTATTATTATGAATTAATAAACGATTATCAAAATCATTCAAAAAATTTTCTATATTATTTATAATATCAATAGGTGATAAATCTATTTTATTATTATTGGAACTTGTATAATCTTGAGTAATTCTAAATAAGTTAATAGGAACTAAAAATTTTTCTTCTAAATATTTATATTTCATTGTTGAACTAACAATTAATTTTCTAAATTTATCTCTTAAATTTATTAATTTATTAATATGTTCTTTATTAAATTTTATAATATCTTGTGTAGATATTTTAATATCATTACTTAGTTTTTTAATTTGTGAATCATCAAATCCTAATTCTGATATTATTTTATTATTATTATATTGTAAAATATTTAATAATAATTCTATTTGTGTAGACTGATTAATGCCATTTTCACCATATATTAATTGTATAATAATTCCTTTTGCATTTCTATTAGTTCCATCATATCTAATTGTTAAATCTTCTAAACCTTTAACTATTTGTCTTTGAATATATCCTGTTTGCGCCATTTTAATAGCTGAATCAATAAGACCTTCTCTTCCAGCTGTAGCATTAATAAAAAATTCATAACCTTTCAATCCTGATAAATATGAATTAGTAATAAAACCTCTTGCTTCTGGTGTATCATCATCTTTATGAAAATAAATAAGACTCCTTCCTTCTATTTTCTTTTTAATTCTAGAACCTTCCATTAATTGAAGTCCTAAAACTCCATTAAATTGTGCAATATTAACAACATTTCCTTTAGCTCCTGAAGTAGCTGATATTAATAAAAAATTATTTTTATCAAATTGTCCCATTAATAATTTTCCAATCTTAGCTTGAACAGTGCTCATATCAGATGTTAATGCATTTTCTATAATATCTAAAGATAATTGTTCAATATCATTTTCAAATTGTGTTATATTATGTCTAGATTTTAATAACTCATTATTAATGATAAGTTTAATTTGTTCTTGTATTTTAACATCAGTTTGAATATCTTTATAACTTAATGTTTGTCCTCTTAATAATAAATAACTTAATACTAATCTTTGTGAATCATCTATAAATCTTCTTGTTTTATTAGGACCATATTTATCCCATATAAAATGAATGATTGAATTTTTAGCAAAACTTAATGATGATTTATCTAAATATCCTGATTTTAATTCTCCATTAGATATTTCTAATATTACTTTGTCATCAGATTTTTTTATATTATTAATACCCTCAGGAATAATATGAGAAAATATTTCATGACCTGTATATAATTTATTTAATTTAATTTGAGTAAATGTTTCAGATGTTGTATGAGATAAAATATTTGCAACTTCCCAACCTATCACTCTAACATCTGGCGATGTTAACATATATGCACCTGATAATGTATCTTGTTGACAACCAATTATAGGACTTGAATCTTTAGTTGCAACAATCTGATATTGAACATTAGCTATTAATTTAACCTCATTTCTAGCTTGAATAGATTGAGCTAAATGTAAATTCATCTCATCACCATCAAAATCTGCATTATAAGGTCTACATACTGATACATTTAATCTAAAAGTATTTAATGATAAATTGTTGATAACTTGCATCTTATGTCCCATCATAGATGGTTTATGTAATGTAGGTTGACGGTTAAATAGAACATAATCTCCATCAATACTATGTCTTTCTACTATATCACCAAAATTTAATTTTATCTCTTTCTTTCTGTATTTTAAATCTATTGTTTGTATTTCTGATTTCCCATCTTTATTATTTATTCTTTTTACAAAATTAGCACCTGGATATATATCTCTACCATTCTTTATTAATCCTGATAAATATTTTATATTATATGGTGTCACTTCTTCTGGTATTGTTAATTCCATTGCAATCTTAATTGGAACACCTACTTGGTCAATATCAATATATGGGTCTGTTGTAATAACCGTTCTTGCAGAAAAATCAACTCTTTTTCCCATTATATTATTTCTAACTCTTCCTGATTTACCTTTAATATTAGCACTTATTGACTTTGTTATTTTACCTCCTGTTTTAAATTCAGTTCTTGGAAGATTAACGGATTCATTATCAAAATATGTAGCAACATGAAACTGCAATAAGTTAAATATATCTTGTGAATATGTTGATGCATCATTTGATATAGATTCTTTTTCCATTTGTTGTCTAACTCTTTTATTGGCTGTAATAATATCTCTAATTTTTAAAGTTAAACCATCTTCCATAGTTGCATCAGACATAAAATCTACTCTTGCTGTAGGTCTAATAATAACTGGAGGAATTGGAAATGTTTCTATTATTAAATCTTCTGGTTTTTGCACTTTATAATTAAATCCTAATAAAAAACAATCATCTTCTGTAATATTTCTTAATATATTAAAACATTCTCTAGGACTTAAAAATTCTTTAAGTTTTTTAGCAACTGTTATATCTTCAGAAGATTTTGCATTTTGTTCATTAGCAACATAAGTTGCACTCTTTTCAATTGTTATTCTAATTGTCCCATTATCTTTCACTTCTTTTTTTATTTTAGGAACTGGAACACCACAGTTTAAACATGTTGTAACAGTCTTAGTAAGATTTTTAATTTCTTTATATCTAAATTCTGGTTTTTTATTTATAATTTTTTTTATATGAGGTTCATTTTTATTAACTAAAATTTGAGAACATTCTAAACATATACATTGTAATATATTTTTTAAATGATTCATAAAACCATAATGGAACACAGGTTCCGCTAATTCTGTATGTCCAAAATGACCTGGACAATTTAATGAATCTTCACCGCAAGTTGAACATGGCAAATATATATCACATGTTCCTAATCTTAAGTCTACAAGACCTCCTTTTTTTGGTTCATAATTTTCATAAGATTCAGCTAATACAATACCAAAAGGATCATCACTAACTGCCGAATATTGCACAACATCTTTATTACAATATATACTAAACTCTATTTTATCAATTTTTTTAATATCTTCACTATAGTATATAGGATTAATAGACATACTTATTTATATATATTAGAAAAGCTTTATAACATATTTAAAAATCAAATTTTTTATAATAGTTTATATATTATTCTAATCTTATTATTAATAATGATAGATGATATTATTAATGATTTTGTTAATCAAATTATTGATTACATTAAAACCCCCAAAATTAAAAAAAAAATTGATAAAGAATTAATAGACCCTTTATTTATTAAAATATATAATATGATATATCCTTATGTTTCATTATTATTTATAATGTATATATTAAATCTAATTTTAATTATAATTATCTTAATTTTACACCTTTGGAGATTTAAAATACCGATTTAATCAGCAAAAAAAAATCTTAAAGTATAAAAATTTGGTTATATTCCATCGTGTAATGGAAATGATGTCAATATTAAAGCATGCTTTATTAATAAAATCAATACTTTGTATTGATATTGATTTTTATTTTTTAATTCTTCAATCTCTAATTTTAATTTAATAATATCTTCTTTTGATTCATACATAACATAATATATATAATATATTTTTAAATATATTATGTTATAATATATTATATTAATTAAAAATCAAAGATTTTTCTCTTTTTCACAACTAAACATAAAAGTGAAGAGTACGTTGTCTAGCTGTAGAATATTATTTAAATAGTAAAAAACACAAGATGTATGTGATATTTTTAAATGTTCTATGAGAAGTTTAAATTAAAAATTTTATAATTTAATAATTTATTAATTATTATTTTTATTATCAAAACTACTTTCCCATATAGTAATTAAATTAAAATTATTATTTTTAATAATTTATTCTTTTTCTATTGTTTCTTTATATAATTTACCATATGTTTTTTACTAAATGGATTAATATCTGTTGGTTTATAAATAATTGGATCACTATGCCACACGCTCCTAAATTATAACCATACCACTGATAATAAATTATAACTATACCACTTTATTATAAACATATCAATAATAAATTATAACCATACTATATATATAAATAAATACTAATATATAATATTAATGTCAGAAGAAATATTGACATATTTAACTATTATAAATTGTCTAGTAAGAAAAAGTATATTAAACTATATTAAAAATATAGTCTAATATATTTCTCTTTTTTAGGGCAGTTTTACCCACCCCCTGAATTTAGCTATTAGTGAAAATAACAGCTATTCATTATATATATAACAAACTCACTGATTATGCACCTAGATTTTTATAAGGAAAATCTATAAACACAATATTATATCTTTAAATAATTTATTTTAATATACTTTTCTGGTCTTATAAAATTAAATTACAAAATAGACATAAAATAGAAAATACCATAAATAATTTATTTATAAATAAATTATTTATCAATATGTAACTTTAAAAAATTTAAGAAAATATATAATAGATATGATAGAAAAATAATTAACTTTAAAAATACTATTTATATGGATGCTGCTATTATAATAATTATGAAAATAAATATTAATATTTTTAATAATTATAAAAAAATCTAATATATAATATAAATGAAATTATCTAATTCTTTATTGAAATATATTATAATTTTATGTATATTATATTATATTATTAAATTAGTTCCTACACAACAATTAAGTGATAGAGATACTATAATTATAATGATATTAACTATTATGAGTTTTGTATTTATTGAAAATAATAATAAAATTAATGAATACTTTACTCCATTAAATCTTAATTCAGAACAAAATTATGATTTTTCTTTTTCTGGATCTTATGATAATGTTAAAAATATACCAACAACACAAAATTTATATAATATGGCACAATATTCACCATATAATCTATCAAATTCTAATATGAATCAACTTGATACAACTACTCACCAATCTAATATAAATTCATCTAATGTATCATCTAATGGACCATCTAATGGATCATCTAATGGACAATCTAATGGATTATCTAACGGACAATCTAATGGACAATCTAATGGATTATCTAACGGACAATCTAATGGATTATCTAACGAACAATCTAATGGATTATCTAACGGACAATTTAATGGACCATCTAATGGATTATCTAATGGATCATCTAATGGACAATCTAATGGATCATCTAATGGACTATCTAATGAATTATCTAATGGACCATCTAATGGACCATCTAATGGACAATCAAATGGACTATCTAATGGACTATCTAATGGACTATCTAATGGACAATCAAATGGACTATCTAATGGACCATCTAAAGGACAATCAAATGGACAATCAAATGGACAATATAACGGACCACCTAATGGACAATATAACGAACTATCTAATGGACAATTTAATGGACCATCTAACGGACAATTTAATATACCATCTAATGGACAATTTAATATACCATCTAATGGACAATCTAATGAATCATCTAATGGACAATTTAATATACCATCTAATGGACAATTTGATATACCATCTAATGGACAATTTAATGGATCATCTAATGGATCATCTAATGGTCCATTTAATGGACCATCTAATGGACAATTTAACGGACAATCTAACGGACAATCTAACGGACCATCTAATGCTAACAGACAATCTAACGGACCATCTAATGCTAACGGACAATCTAATGCTAACGGACAATCTAACGGGCAATCTAACGGGCAATCTAACGGACAATCTAACGGACAATCTAACGGACAATCTAACGGACAATCTAACGGACAATCTAACGGACAATCTAACGGACAATCTAACGGACAATCTAACGGACAATCTAATATGGGACAATCTAACGGACAATCTAATATGGGACAATCTAACGGACAATCTAATATGGGACAATCTAACGGACAA
>Ga0214921_10002649_pt1 | contig 28743 bp, 58 predicted proteins | sample LL1505_MetaG_FD_177992 | JGI IMG/M metagenome (GOLD analysis project Ga0214921, IMG submission 177992) | Freshwater microbial communities from Lake Lanier, Atlanta, Georgia, United States - LL-1505 | ecosystem: Environmental > Aquatic > Freshwater > Lake | place: USA: Georgia | collected...
TGACTCCGTCTGCGGTGCAGCGAATGCTGTACCAATTTATGTGCTCTTCTATTATCTTGACCACGGTTCTGTTGGCGACTATGGTTCTCAAGTCCTGCAATTCTGCTTCCATTGCATCGTACTCTGTCTTTGCTAGTATTACTTGTTTCTCTTTCATGTTATACGTTTTTTGTTTTGTACTCGTGTCTGTCGCAGCACCACTCGCTGTGCGGTATCTTCAACTTGTTTAGGTCGCACACTAGTCCTTGACCCACTCCGACGGCGTGCAACAGGTTTGCGCAGTTGGCGCACTTCGGCTCTCGCTCCAACAGCTTCTCGATCTCCCTGTACAGCGCTGCTAGTTCCCAATTGTGCGCCTTTACATGCTTGGTCTTGTCCTGACGGACACGGCGCAACTCCGTTTCGGAGTCGCCGGGGGCCGGGACACTTTCGGTCGCGGGCGCACTTTGCGTTCGCTCTCTGTACCATTCTATAGCGTGTAAGAATGCTTGTTTGTTGGATTTCGTTAGGTATCTGTCCGCTTCGTACTGTATGTCTTCTTCTAGCGTTCTTTTCTCTATCACGTCTTTACACAGATTGTTCGTACCTTCTAGTTCTGGATAATCCGTCTTGATTAGTTTAGCGTAAGTAATGGTCGAATAGCTTCTCGCCCATTCTCCATTTGAATACTTGTCTTGTTCTTCCTCTTCTACTATCTCAAAATCCACTTCAGTGCCGTGCATGATGTGTTGATCATTAAGAAGTGAACCTCTAAAAACCATTAGATTAACGTCATCGGGATGTAACGGTAGACTATCAACAAAGGATAGATTTCCTCCATCGGGTTGCTCATTATACCAAACCACCCAAGATTTAACGAGCGTTTTGTCTTTTGATATGTATTGTAATCTTCCTTTCATAACCATTATTTAAACTGTCCTAAATTGAATACGTCTTTTTCCCTGTCTTCGTGACCCTTTATGTACGCCTCTTTTATGGCGTGGCTGATGCACTTGACCATGAAATAGTGTCTGTTGGGATTCTCGTCTTGTTTGGTGAATGCATCCAGTATTATGTTAGCGTATGTAGGCCACTTTGTAGTCGCTACAGTTTTGGGATCTGATGCATCTCCTGAATCTGGATCAATGTCCATATATTGGATATCCCAATGGTAGTCCGTTCTTTCTGTTCTTTTCATAACTATTATTGTTGTTGTTGTTTGTCTTCTGACTGTTTGTTTTTATACGAAGCTATTAATTGGTGTATAACCACGTCAAATAATTCCGCTCCTGCTTTTTCAGCAGCTTCCATGTCAAGTACTATTCCAGAGTGTACGTGATCGTCTGTTTCTATTGTTATTCGCAATACGGGATTCATAACTTATTTTGATTTTATTATCCCAATAAAGGCATTAAAGTTATTGTGCTTTGTTGTTCTATATCTGTTAGAGTTGCAGAGTCTAGAGTACTTGATGTGGCTTCTACTGGTTTGATTGCTGTTGGACTCGGAATTACTGTAGCTTCAACGCTAAAATTCTCTTCTATAGTTTGTTTGATTTGATATGCCATTTCAGGAGTGAAAGGCAAATTTTGATTGATTCCAATTAATACTTGATTTACTGACATTGTTTTTATATTATTGTTTTGATTAAATGATTAATTATAGATGCGAATAACAATATTGTTCCTACTGTTGCTGATATAGATGCTACTATTAGCCACCAATTTGCGCAACGTGAATGCTCTTTAAGTTTGATTCTCATAAATTATTTTATTAACGGTAATATTGCCAACTCTTTCATTTTACATTCCGTCATTATGTCTATATCCAGATCATAAATATTAGGCAATGCATTTACATAATCGCTATGAGCTCTAGCATTTTCTTTTGGATTGTTCTCGTGTGTTCTTTTGCTTTCGCTATAGTGTACTGCTTGAGTGATACCTTCAGGCCAAGTAGTAGCCGCCAACTTTAGAGCTTCTTCTTCTGTCTGATTACCTGGATTCAATGAGTGGTGAAAGTAATCGAAAGTAACTGGAATGCCTATAAGCTTGTGTACGTACATCAGATCTTCTACTGTGTATTGCTTAGGCTTGTCATCATTCTCTACAACCAATCTGCTCCTAACTGATTCTGATAGGAACCAATACGCATCGCAGAATCTTTTCATAGCAGCTTCTTTACCACCGTGTGTGGTGTTTACATGTATATTGATCTTGTTGTATGGAGTCTTGTCTAGACCCATAAGATCGAATACTTTAGCGTGCATCTCTAGATCTTTTATAGCGTTTTCTACTACGGTATGATTCGGAGATGCGATAACCGTAAATGGCCCAGGATGGGTAGTTATTCTATGTCCATGTTCTCGTGCGTAATCACCAGCTTCTTTAAGAGCGGCAGTGATTGCGACGATATCAGGTAACTCGTCTATGTTTATAGAGTTGCCCCATGGTATGATAGCAGAAGACAATCTAAACATCTTGATGTTGTGTGCTTCATTCCACTTGAGGATCTTGATAACGTCTTGAGCATTCTTGAGTGCCAACTCTGATACGTATGGCAATCCTTTAGCTTTAAAAGTTTTCATTGTCATGCCTCTGTTTGTGGTAGCTGTTTTACCCAGAGTCATGTTTATACATGCATAACCTATTTTTCCCATAACTTTTATTTTTATTATTGATCTTGTGTTTCTACTATTCTCAATCCGTAACTCAAATTAAACATAGACATTTCTCTTTCTGCCATTCTCTTGTTTATCTTGAGTGTTGTTCTCAAATACTCTGTACCCCATATCATCCACCTTGCACACTCGTCTTCTGTCATCGTGTATTCAGAATACCAATCGTCCTTTCTGTCTTTAATATCTTTAAATGTAATACTATTCCCTGATATTTCAAACATCTTATTTATAAGTGTCTCAACTATTATTTTATTATCTCGTCTCATCTTCTTGTTGTTTTATAAATGTTTTGTAATCTTTCCACTCTCCACCTTCTCTATTTTCACTAGGAAAATAAAGCGTAATTCTGCCTTCAGAATCCTTTCCGATTGCGGTGAAACCGAAGCCCTCGCATATATAGGATTTGTAATAGTGTGGATCTAGTGTACTTGCTACGATGTCAATATCGAAGTCGTGCGGCATTTCAGGATCGTTGAGCTCGCACCATTGAAGTGAAAAATCTGCCATAACTAATTGTTTTGTTTAGATAAAAATAATTCTTTTATTTGAATTAGAAAAGAATATCTTTTGTGTTTATATTCCGAATCTACTTTTATTAGTATTAAAATCTACTTTTATATTATATTCTGATAGTTCTGTAGTAAATATTTTAACTAGTCCTATATATCCATTATAATAATATCCTACTAGAGATCCAATACGAGTTAAACTAGGATAATTCCAATCAGTTGTTGCTAGATTTGTGTTACTAACTACTAATTGGTCGTTTACATATCCTTTTGCTACTGCTTTTGATTTACTCAGTGTTAAAACTACTTGTTGCCACTGATTAAAAGTTATTACTCCAGCATTTGATGTAAACCCAGCACCTATATTGCCTGATTGATTGGCCATTTCTAAAATTAATTTTCTGTCTCCTGCATTTGGATATGTGTTTATGTAAAATCTTATTCCTGGGCTTAATGCACCTGGAGATGAATTATTTGTGAATAAACCTAAAGGAGAAGAAATTGAACTTGGTTTTATCCACATAAGTAGAGAAAGGTCTCCTGAGAAATCTAAAAACCCTTCATCGACGCTATCTCCAAAATAAATATCTTGTCCCATGTTATCATCTAAATATACACTTCCTCCACCATCTGAACTTAGAGTATATGACCCAATATCTATAAAAGCTCCGTTTCCATTATCATATAAATTTGGGTTTGGGATATCTACTTTATTTCTCCATCCGTCTGTAGTGACTAGGTTTGCAACATAATCATGTCTCTGTATAGAGATTGGTAAATCAGTAACTCTATAATTAACATTCGCGTCTAAACTTATTATAGGTGTTGGATGAACATAAACGGGAATGTCTCCTGTTGATACTGCTGGTTGATTTAAAAAAATGGCTTTGGGGTCCATTGTCAATTTAGTCCTTAGACTTTCTCGATAAGTTTGTTTCCTTTTTGATGGATCTTCCGAGTAATTGCTTTTGTTTCCTATTAAAAAATCGTAGGGCATATTTCTATTTTTTTACAGGAATATTTGCTATAAATGCGGACTTAGGATCTTTAGACACATCGAACTTATTATAGTTCTTATTTTTCAAAATATCTGCATCTACAGATAACTTAACTTTGTTTTCTTTAGTGTAGTTTCTAGTGCTTTCTACCTTTAATAGACTCTGTTTACCTATAAGGAAATCTTGTGGCATGTAAATTTTATTATAAATATGTTTATATTATAATTCCTTCAGGTGATCTAAATATTGCATACCGTCTTCAGAGATAGAATAAACTATATCTCCGTTCTCGCTAACTCCTGTATTAATATATCCTAAATCTGATAATTTATTTAGTGTATTGTCTACTATTTCTTTTTGGCTCGCTTTCCAAACTGTCTCTAATTCGCTTTCTAGTAAAAGATGGGTGTCTCTTTTCATAGATTCATTATCTTCCCATGCTTGTTTTACTTTATCAAGCAAGTTAGATAAGAAAACTTTTTCGAAGTCTTTATCCATTTCTTTCATTTGTTCAGGACCTCGATAATCTGACTGGAACGTATTCTTTAAATCTAAGAAATATTCCATGTAATTTGAATATGTCATTGCGGTTTGTACATTTTAATTTTCGATAACTTGTTTACTTCTTCTATGAGAAGATTTACAGATAACTTCCATTCAGCGAGTTCTTTTCTCTTTTGGCCCTTCGGCCTGTCTTCGAAAGCCTTCTCTATTCTTTCGACTAAATCTGTTACTGACATAGTTACTTGGTTTCTGCTGTTGATTGTTTTGTAGACGATTTCCATTCAGACTTAGAAATGAACTTCCAATATTTGGTGTCTACTTTCTCGTTTGCTTCCGTATCAGAAACTCTTTTGATGTCTCCGATTTTTGCGTATTTGCTTTCTCTTATTGCTTGTATGCACTTCATAACTTAGATTTTATTTAAATGAATAGTGATTTGATTTCTTGTTTGGTTGCCATTCCAGTGTGTCTCTTAGCGGGTAATCCGTTTTTAAATACTATAAGCGTTGGCACTGCAGTCACTCTGAATGATTCTGTTAGCGGAGACTGCTGAGCATCAACGTATTCTATTTCTGCTCCGACTTCTCTGGCCACATCTTGAACTATTGGCTTTAGAGTTCTGCAAGGGGCACACGTAGGTGTGGAAAAGTACATTACTTTGTGCATGGTTTAATATTTTTTTGCTAGTTTTAAAATGATTTCTTCTTCCTCTTTAGTGAGTCTGTAGTAATTAACTCCTAGTGTCCACAAAGCTTTTTCTATTTCGCTCTGATGGATAGTCTTGTCATGGCGAGGATCTGATTTGGGCCTCTTGATAATATACTTCTTTTGATCTATCATAACTGTATTGTTTTATTTTATAAATGTAACTATTGCTTTTAATATTATAAAGAATATTTTATTGGTTATATCGGAGTTACTGATAATTTGTCTGGTAATTGTTTAACAACTAACATTGCATCTGGAAATGCAAATATAAGTGTCTTGTATTTTGTTTTTTTAGATCCTACTATATCTCCTATACCGTATTTTATCTCTGAGTTCAATAGCTGTTTAATTGTAGTAAAGTTGTTTACATAGTCTATGAATCTTACGGGTTTCTTTTTTGGCTTTTTCTTTCTTTCTTGGTAGTCGTCGTCCCACGAACTTCCATTACCGTAATAATCGCTATTGTCTTTTATATCGAGTATATCGTTTACGCCGTCGTACATCATAGCTATTCCATATTCTCCTCCTACGAAAGACAAGCCTTTTACGTTGTATGCTATCTTTCTCACTGTAGATGGAGGATTTTCCATAGCAACGAATCCGTCAACTCCGTAGATACTGAATACTGATTTATTTTTCTTCGTTAGCTCTTCTACTGGAATTGGAACGATTATCTCGTTTATGATCACTCCAAAATAAGTAGCGAGAGTGGGCATATATGTCATCCACATACCGGCTGATCCTTCGAACAACATGCTATCGCTTCCAAATGCCATGCCTTTGCTAACAACGTGTTTGTAAACCATCGAATACATCATCTTCCCCATTCCAGTGCCTCTCAATTCTTGAGCTACATTCGACCAATGCACAGTTTCTATTTCTATTTCAAATGCTTTCTTTAGTTTATATCTATTCCCAGAATTTAGCTCTGTTTTAATAACGCCTACGAAAAATTCTCCTATAGTTGAGGCTTTAGTATCTACCAAGTAATAAGCGATCTCGCTTCTATATCTAGGCTTTTTTGACTTTACTAGATTATATTGATTATATTGATCCAATACAACCATTTTCTTATTAAAAGACTTTTCAAATCTTTTATCGGTTATAGGCAATTCCAATTCGTCATAATCTTCTGGTCTATCTAAGTCATCGTCTATGTCATTCCTAGACAACGCGTCTGAGGATATGTCTTCTATTTTATCTGAAGAAGCGTGTCCTTGTCCGAAAGATATTTCTTTTATTATGTCTGTTAATTTTAACATGATATAAATAAATATTCTGACTATTCGTAAATAGTTATCGAGCCGTCCTTATTTAATTTAAGACGAGATCTGTGATACTTGTGCGGCTTTCCCGGTTCTCTCTTCACCACATGAATAACCTGTTTGTCTTGTTTCTTTTTATTCTGTCTCATGTAATATGTTTTCAAGTTCTTCTTTGCAATCTGGACTCATCTCACTTTCTGCTCTATCAAATATAACTTCGTATCTACCCATGTCAATATCTTTAGACATGATTTCTAGCTTTAGAGAATCACATTCTTTTTGAGTTGATTGTAGTTTTGTTTCTGCTGATTTTATCTGCTTGTTCTGATCGAATATCACATATAGAGATATTAAACATATCACTATCGTAATGATTGGGTTAATTAGTTTTTTCATTTTTTTCGTTTATATTATCATTTAAAAAATCTTCTCCTTTGTAATCTGAATGATTCGTTGTCATCTTATCGATGCCTCTTACCCATAAGATTGATATTACTATTGTTATAATGGCTTCAAATAAATATACTTTCCACATAATTTTACTTTTTGTATTTGTTTATTATATCTATAATCTCTCTCGTTAATTCTCCAGCTGTTTGCTGTTCGCCTATAGTGTAGTTTATTACTGCTGTTTCTATCATAGAATAGAGATCTAATTTGTGGTTAATTATTGCTACATCGCAATCTCTAACATCGAATTCTGATTCGCCTATCGCAATAGTTTCTACTTGAAAGTATACTTGCGTTAAGTGATCTGCTTTGATTAAAAGCTCGGCATCTTTTGGATGCACTGGTAATTCGGTTATAATTTGAGGAGTTCTGTCGTACCTCACAACCCATTTTTTACTTTTCGGCAATTGATGTAAGTGTCCTTTTAACATAACATAGTTTATTTTATTGTTGCAAATTTTATTTCTTTTAATCCCTCTTCAATAATCATATACTCGCCGCTGGTGCCAAGAGTGTCTATGAAATAGTATCTGCCTCCTGTGGCTCCGCCTTTTTTATCTATCTGTGTTTGCTGCGTGTGACCAACTACTTGAATAATCTTCTTACGTAGTGTATCTTTATTTGCTCTCATTAGAGATTTAGGTCTGATCCATATAGGTGACTGATCTACACTATCACCATGAGGATCTAGATAAGACATTTTATTCATGAGTGCAAACTCTCCAAATATAAATGTTTTTGGTTTGTATTTGAACATTTCATTTAGATCTTCTACGATGCTTTCAGTTTTCCATCCATCTTTACCAAATACTTGATCCATGAATACGCTACTTACACCAGCATGAGTAAATAGCATGTCATCTATTTGGTATGCCATTTGCAAATGATGTCTATTCTCATGCAGAACGTATTGAATTGATGGAGCAAACAAGTGTTGGTATCCGCTTGTTCCAGTATCTCCGACTTCTGGGAAATAGTGATGATCGTGATTGCCTATCAACATAATAACTTCGCAGACTCCGCTTTCTTTGAAAGCAATTATGTCTTGGAAATTACTCAGCTGATCCGCTCCTTTGATATCGAACGAATCGAAGTAATCGCCGATGAATATCATTTTATCCGGCTTCTCTAATTCATATATCAGTTTCCACACTGATCTTCCGTGTATGTCTCCAAGAATTACGATTTTCATAAATTTAATTTTAATTCCACCATCTCTCGATGTTATATTCTAACAATTTAAATAATATTCTTTTTGCTTTGTCGTGTTTTCTTATAGCACTCATCATCGCCTCGTCTGTGAGATCGTTCATCAATGCATTGTCCAAGTAATATTCATTTTGTACCATATCGATAAGTCTTATACACAGTTCCATTCTCTGAGCCTCTCGTTCCGAAGACTCGTGATAGCCACACATACGAAAGTGCTTGCTTTGAAATTGAAGTTTGACTTTTAGTATTTCAAAAATATACCAATAGTCCCAATCTCTGTCTTTGTATATAGTCTTACGCCACTTCCACAAGTTCTTTATTCCATAGACGATGCTTCTAATTCTGTGATTCATTATTTTCTTTTTTAGTTGTTCTTAAATCGCCTAAACTGCTATTAGCTAACATATCATCAAAGTCTTTATATCCTTTTTCTTGAGCCCACATATCGTTCTTCTTTCTATAAAAATCCTTCTTAGTGTCTGCATCATTCAACATATCTTCTGGTATTCCAAGATCTTCGGCTACTGCAGCACGACATTGATCCATAGTTCCCATCTCTATATTGATTGGCAAATCTGTTTCTATATTCTCTATAAACTGTTCGAATTGATTTGCAGCTTCAAATGGCATACAATAAACGCCTTCGTCTATTTGATAACCGCTATCGTTTTGTTTATCGAATATCTCGACTCTACCCATTCTGTATCTCTCTCCTAATAAACTAAATACACCGTATCCAACAGTTGAATAGTAATATCTGCCTGAACGATTGCTCTCATTCATATCAATACAACCTGGATTAACTTCCATGTAATGCGCTAACTTATCTGCAAGCATCTCATCGGTAACTTCTTCATTGTCTCTTTCCGCTTTGCGTCTGATATTATCTAAAAACCATTTTAATTCTTTTCTATCCACTTTCATAATTCGTATTTTAATTTTTCCAAAATAATTGTATTAGTATTATGCACAACCCTAAAAATAAACATGTACCTGTTTTTGCTGTGAATGGTTCTTTAAATAGCAGAATAGACATAATAGAAAATATTATCACGCCTAATCCAAATCCTAACAATCTAGAAGGCCATATCTGACCATCGTAAGCTACTACAAAATTCTTAACTGACTGCATAAACATAAATGATATTGGCATTCCCATTATCACAAGAAACCAAATGTTGTTCTTAAGCACTTCGTATTTCAATTGACCTTGTAATTGCAAGAACGTTAACACTTGTGCTGCTATTCCCCACAATATTCCATATATTATATTCATGATCTAGTAAATTTATAAAAAAACCCTCAAAAAGAGGGCTTTATGTTGTTAGTGTATGCTTATTTTTTATTTCAGTGACAACTTCAATCCTGTTGACATATTTCCTCCTTCAGTTTCTATATCTTTTGTGCCAGCTTTTTCTACTAGCTTTTTAATTTCTTTCCTAATCTCTTTAACACTTGAGATATATTCTTTGAGTTTGGTTTGTTCGTCTGGACTCAAGCTTTCTAAATTGTATTTTGCCATTTTATTGTTTTTATTTTCTTTAATTCCTGATATAAATCTTCCGTTGTGCTTGTCTCTGAGATAGTCAACCATTCTTGCATTCATATTAAAATCTGCTTCTAATGGTTTGTTGTCTGGTTCCTTTTCAAGAGTAGCTGATAGAGCTTTCATGAATCCATTCTCAACAGTATCATCTACGATAGCTGACATATCATCATCTATATCTAATCTGTCTAACCAAGTTCCAGTCTTCTTAGTATCAGGCTTTTTGAATGCTGATTGAAAAAAAGAGAAAGCTGTTTTTGCATTAGATGCTCCTGGTATTAAACCTAATATTTGATCTAAAGCGAATTCTTTTCCTTGAGAAATAATCTTTTCGCCTTTTTGTTTCAAAGAAATTGCTTTAATAAGTTTCTTTAGATCTCCGTACGTTTTAAGATCGATCGCCATATACTATAAATATTAATTAGTGTCCGTAAACGTTACTCATTTCTACTAATTGACGACCAATTTCTGGATCCTTTATTATCTCGATTGAGTCTGCAGTTTTGCCGTCTGTTACCACGAATCCAGTGTATCGCTCAGCGGTTGAGTGCTTAACACATGTTGTCTTGTATCCCATTTTTACTCGAAGTGGGTGTATTTCTTCTTGACATACTTTACATTTAGCCATAACTTTAATTTTTTTTAATTTACAATTTTTGAATGATTTGTTTAACAGTTTGCGAATCTGTTCTGTAAGTCTTCCCAGTATCCTCGCTCGTTTCCGTATCTGTTGATTACTTCAACTAATTCTGGAAAGCCTTGAGCTAGCTTGCTTCTGTTGTTATCGTCAGCTGCGAAGATGGCTTCTATCAGCTTTGTTTTGAATCCTCCTGCGTTGCCTCTTTTGTAGTAGCAAAACTCTAATTCCTCTTTTATAATTTTTTCTGTGTTCATAACTTTTGTATTAATTAAATTGATAAGATTGTTTCAGCGACCAGTTGTAAGCTTCGTGCACGTCCATGAACGTAACTCGACTTGATAATTCGATAAGACTCATGCTAACGTCTGTGCTGTCTCCTTCGTCGTCGCAGCCCAAAATTAAACCATTTCCTGCAATTGGTTGCGGATAACTATCGAGTAAGAAGAAATATTCTGGATTCTTGAGTAGACCTTCATCATCGCAGTACATAGTATCGTTGTCTTGCATGATGTGAGGCGCTGCGAACACTTCGCAACCTATTGCTTTAGAAATTTCTGTATAATCTTCACCAATTTCAATTTTAGTGATCATTCGATTTTTTGAGTCGATCAATAATGCTTTCATAACTTTTGTTTTTAGTTTATTTAATTTGTTTTTTGTTTACCATTTGTTGTAGCCGATGTAGTCCTTAGGACCACCAGCTATTGTCTTATTTGCTGTCATATTATCGCTGATTGAACTGCCGCACAGTCCTACGTAATCTGGCACTTTTTCGCCATACCATTCAAATGCTTTATCGACTTGTTCTACCAACTCTTCTGGCCAATTAAAGCCAAATTCTATCGAGTAAGTTATTTCGTCGTCGTATCCGAAACGTTTAACTGCGCACGGGATCTTAGCTTTTTCTAAGCGAGTTACTACTTGTTGGAATGTTAATTTTTTTTGTTTCATAACTTTTGTTTTTTTTATTTGATTAATTATTTTTGTAGAATCTTTTTGAATTATCATATTCGTCTTGTACGTATTCTGTTCTTACTTTTTTGTGCAACCACTTTTCTGTAATTGTACCGCATTCTCTATCTTCAATGAATGCTTGTCCAATTCCGTAATCGAAGCTGAGTTCTATTTCATCGTAAGCTTCTAAAGCTTCTTCATAACTTGTGAAAGGACCTTGAGTGAATGTGTCTGTGTTTCCGTCTCTGCCTTCGATCAATTCGAAGTCGTACGACATATCTCCATCGTGTATTGCGATGTATGGACCGTAAGTAACGAACCATAAATTAGGTGTTTGTCCATCTCCAACCATTTCTCTTGCCATTTCTTTTGCTTTGTCGTTTGTATTCATAACTTTTATTTTTATTTGATTATTTATTTGGGTTACCTATCTCGTAATTTTTTTTAGACATTACCATAAGAGCAGTCTCACGTGTACCGTGCATCCAATGAAACATAAGATCGTTAACTAACTCCGCATAAAATTCTGGATCATTCTTAATATCTTCTAATGTAGGTGTAAACATATCTTCGATCTCTTGTGATCTGTCGATGTTGTTTGTGTCTATGTAAGGATTGTTTGTACTCATAACTTTAATTTTATATTTTGATTGAATTAATTATTTAGATTTGTTTGCAACGAATGCTTTATCCGCCCATGTTTTAGTGTTACATAGAGCATAATTTCTTTGGCTATATAGATTCGTATTCGACCAATTCTGATTGATGTCACCTACTTCCATATCTTTGAATAGTTGATAGTCCATAAGCTTTACTTTGTTACCAGACTTTGCGAATATAGTCAGCCACGAATCAGTGCCTTCAGCTTTGAATTGAATTGTTTGTAGCGCGCCTTTCTTAAAATTACGAAACACGTCAATCGCTGCATTCCACTGTTGTTTACCCCATTTGTTTTGTATACCGATATCGTTAACTACCGTCATAAAGCCTGCTTGCACTTTAACGATTGCTCTGTATTCACCTTTACGATCATTTATAAATTCTACTTCACTAATTTTTTCTGAATTGATAATTTGTACTTTTTTCATAACTTTAATTTTTTATTTTTTGTAATATTTTTATAGTAGTATTTGTTACGGGATTGAGTGAAGTTGGTGTGCATTATTTCAATACAGCCAAACGATTCACAGCTGAAGTAGTAAGTCCAGCGGCTTTAAGATCTTGCTTAAGCTTAGAGATGTTTTGAAACTTACCGTTCTTAACGTTGTACTGAGCGCATATCTGATTGATATTAGCCGACTCACGTTTCAACATTGATAAAAATTGCATTGCTTCTTTCAACTGCTTGTTAGTCTTACAAGCAATGATTTGCTTTTTACCGAAGAAGTCAACGTATTCTACACGTGTACCGCTAGAAGCTTTTTCAGTAAGCTTTGTAGCCGATTTAGGCAAATAAACTGTTTGCTCTTGAGATGAAGTGTTCCAGATAGCGTCGTTGTAATTGATTGTCTTGTTCATATTATATATTTTTTTAATGATTAGGCTGTTTGTTGCCGTTAATGGAGTAAATGTACGACGACTATTTCACATAAAAAAATAATTAAGCAACTATTTTCAAAAATACTTCAGGGAGAACCAACGCTTTATGCATATATCTCCAGTGAATGTATATCTTTTTGGTAATCAATCAGTTATGAAGGGCCCCTTGGGGCACGTATTGGGGTGGGCCCCTATGTTAGCCTATTGGTAGGCCCCCTTTTGGCTAAATGGTGAGCACGGGGTGAGCTCAGAGTTTACTTTACATTGCTGTCTATATATAGATATATTGCTCATATTAGAATTAATTATCAAGTGAAATACTATATATAAAAAAAAGATCAATTAAATATTCAACTTAGAAAAGTAAATAGATAATTGATCTTGATAAAAATCTGTGAGGCTTACGAATACCTCAAAATTTAGTGAGAGTTAATTAAGCGTTGCTGCTCATCTTAGTCAACTTAACCGCGTTAGATACGCGATTACGAGTTAAATCGTAGATACGATTAACGATAGTGTCGTTGAAATACTTACCACTTACTACATCAGATACGTGGGTGTTTGAGTAGCCCGTTTCGCTAGCAACTTTGCTGATATCACCTGTACGTAATTTACGGTTGATACGACTTACTTTTTGAATGTAAGTTAACTTAGTGTAACTTGAAGGACGGTTGCTCTTTGCAACTGGTGCACTCTTTGAAGATGTGCTTTGCGTTTTGTTTTTGCTCATAACGTGTTTTTTGTTTTGTTTAATTGTTATATAGTAAATATAAGAAACGTTTTTGAATTATTAAAGTTTATTTTTTAAGTAAGCAAATTATTTTTTAACATCGTAAGTCCAACCTGTTACTGTAGATCTTACTGGTGCATTAGACCATTTGTTGTCTTTAATTCTATAGACTTTCGAAGTTGTACAACCCATGAGTCCATTAATAAGTGCCATCATAAGAAACATGATAACGATAAGTGTTGGGGTATCTATTTCATTTTTTTTCATAACTTTGTTTTTTGTTTTATTTTTAATTTGTTAAGCGATTTCTTCATAGATTCCTAATACTTCGGCTAAAGCCAATAGTATTGCAGATCCAACGAAATCTCCATATCCTAAACATAAGCATGCAATAATTCTAATTACAGATTTTGCTAAGCTAATTTGAAAGTGCTTTTTGGCTGTGCTACCTTTTTCTTGAAATTTCATAACTTTTATTTTTTATAGTTTTATTTGATTAAGTATTTCATTCATTCCAGCTCTGCAACCTGCGTGGAATAAACTCAACGCGTCTAAATCGTTATTGATTGTTATTTCTACTGTGGTCCACTCGTCATCTTGTTCTATGATTCGAGATTTTCCTGGCAATTCCACAAATATGGAATCAACTCTTTTTGTTTGTACGAAAAATTTGAATGTCATAACTTTTATTTTTTAAATTTACTGATTTGAAATGTAATTATAAAATTGTTTTTCTAAGTCCTTTTCTGCAAGCAATCTATATTCTCTACTTGTATTCTCTCGACCATATAAATCTACAAAAAATTCTACTGGTCTGTCTGCTTTTCTATACACTATAATCTCAACTTGCATTCCTCCGTATTCGGTGCGTGTGTCTAAATATCCATGTCCTTCGTCGTTGAAGTCGTGATTATCGCCTAACATAAAAAAGCCGCACACTTGTTTTATCTTCCACTTGAATGTTTCTTTTGCAATACGCTTTTTGTATTCTACAGATTGTGATTTGTCAAACTTACTCATAATTGCAAACAGTTCGCACTCTTTAGAATATAGATCGTGCCATTTATGAGATTGTTCGTCTATGTCTGTATATTGTAGTGGCAATGTTTCTACATATAGTTCTACAGCTTTGTTTACTTCTGTATTTTTTACATGCTGTTCAATTACGTCTGCTTGACGTTGTAATTCGTTGAATTGTCTTGGTGTCATAACTTTTATTTTTATTGTGATTAATTATTTATTTCTATTTATATCGTCTATTGCAACGATGAAAGCGTTGTTAGTCTTTTCTACTTTGTTCTTAACACGTTTGAACTTAAGACCAACGATAACACTCTTGTCGTCTACGTATCTCATATCGTACGCATCGCCGTCAACTACCTTATAGCCTTTGTAAGTTTCAGGTAAAGTCTTTTCGAATACGACAGCTACACGACCAGATTTGTTATCTAATATCTCTTCGCATGCAGACCAGTTGTGTCCAGAATAACTGAACGTTAGATCGTAGTTGCTATAAGTTTGCAATAATCTGAAACGTTTCGGTACTTTAGTGTAGTCGTAGAACTGTACGTCTGGAAATATTTCGAATAACGTTTTGCCATTTAATTTGAATAGTGTTGGTTCGAGATCAGACGTACCATTCAAACGTACAGAGAATTTCATATCCTTCTTCGCAGCTTTTGCTTTGGCTTGTTCGATCTCTTTTACTACCCACGACATGAAGTATTCGCGATCAGTGAAAAACATTTGCGTCTTCTTGATACGAGATTCTACGATACGATTTGTTTTGTCCATGATAACTTGTCCGCTACCAAATAAACATGCATTCGTACATTCGTCTGTACGCATCGGACACACTTCGTATCCACTCAGGTTGGCGGGTGCGAGATATATAATGTAAGTAAGTTCGTTGTACTTTTCGTTCTTTAATATCTTAGCACTTGAGTTAACAGCACCGATGTAAGAAAGTCCAGTTTCACGTTTAGCTTGAGCAGCATTTTTGTAATTTAATTTCGTCATAACTTATTATTTTTTTTTATAATTTGATGCCTGATTGGCGATAACAGGGTAAAAGTACCGCGTTCCGGCTTACAAAAAAAATAATTTAGCAACTATTTTCAAAAATACTTCAGGGAGAACCAACGAGTTACATATATTTTTTTTCTTAATATCACAACTTATTGATTATCAATGTACGAATATATAGGGGCCCCTGAGGCAATCACGATAGCTATATTCTGCCATGATTTGGCGTCGATCGATCTTTGTATATTATACGTGTTAGTTGGCATTTCGTTCTCTACTTGCCACTTGAGAAGAGGCTTGTTGCTTTTATTGAGAGTAACAGAAAAGAATATGAACTTAACGGATAATGGATGGTGATCGTCATCGTGATCATCATCGTCTTCGTCTCCATCTCCTTCGCAAGATTCTAATTTGGTTTTAATCGTTTGGATCTCGCTGTAAACTGTGATGCCGTCTGCGTCGATCTGTTCGATACGATAAAAGATTGTTTTGTTTTGGGGATTTACCACTGGTTTGCTACACGATACTACTAGTACCATGATACATAACATTAATTGTTTCATAAAGTTGGGGGTTTGGTTATTTAATTTATTTTGTACTTATTAAATAGCCTTTCAAGGATTGAATTATCTTGATCAGTCAGCGTTAGTTTCTTTTCTAGTTTTTTAACTTGATCTATTTCGCTTTTGACCTGATCAGCGTAGGTGTATTTTTCTCTGTTGGATATATAGAACTTGTATCTTTCTGTCATCGCCTCGTGAAGAAGCTTCAACCTTTTGTATTTGGCTTGAGACTGAGCGTAGGCATCTGCTTTATCTGCTGACTTTAGTAATTTGTCAGCCATCTTAGATAGCATTGATGCTGTTTTATTCATAGCTATGTTCTTAACATGTAATCTGTTATTGTTCTACGTAAATCTGTTAGCGCTTCTGTATTTGCTCTTACCAATTCTGCCATTCTATTTCTCTCTTCTACTATAAGTGCCATCATTTCCTCTCTGAGATTTGCAACTTCCTCTTCCAACTCTTCGTTCTTCTTTATGAGTCTCTGATAATCTTCGTCGTTCTTTTTAGAAATCTTGTTGTATGTACTCCATGCGAAGTAGCCCAATAATACTGCTAAGATTCCTAAAATTCCGTACTGAGTTGCGACAGACGATAGGTTGATTCCTGAGATTTGTAATAGTGTCATATTAATTCAATGCGCTATAGTGTGTTATCAATAGGGTCTCCCAATTATTTGAGAGCGTTTTCAAGTTCTTTGTTGTCAATTCTAGCTTGTTAGACGTTATCGTCTCTTTAACTATTTTCACCCAGGCTTTTCTGCTATTCACTCCCAACAATGGATGGTTTCCTTCTGGTATTGATTTGATTGCTATGGCCTCTAGTGCTGTAAAAGTTATCATACCTGTCAATAAATATGTTTATAAATTAATGATTGAATTGTGTGAAGTATTTTTTTAGTTCTTGCACACATTTTTTTTGGTCTCTCTTTGCTATGCTATCTGCTTGTTTCTCCATCGGATGGTTATTATATTCATAATCTTTATCTAACTGATAGTATTCGCGTTTTCCGTGGTATCTATAATGAGAATATTCGTGAATGATTGTGTTTGCTAGATCTTCTAGAGATTTATGAATTTGGCTATTTATAAAGATAACATCATCGTCATAATCATATTCTCCATAGTTATTTTCTCCATTGAGATAATTTGGCTTTCTAAATTCTATAATTGGATAACGTCTATATCCACGACCATACCTTTTTTTACACCATTCAAACATTTTTACTGCGTGGAATCTAGTTATGTTCTTCATAATCTTTATTTGTTTACTATGCTAATATACTACGAAGCCGTTTTAAACGTTCACTCCATATAGAAGATTGTTGTTTTTGTTCAGTTCCATAGTTTTCTATAATTTTAATAAGTTTTGTCTGATCGTATTCTCCTTGTGTGTAGAATCTTACAGTGTTAAACTTCTGCACTCTTGATCCGACTTTATACTTCTTACACCACTTATTGTATGTAAGGATTTTATCTGGATACGATGAGCTTTGTATATTTTCTTTTGTCATAACTTTTATCTAATAAATGTAAATAATATTTTTGATAATAAGAAGTTCCAAGTGCAAGTGTTAAAAATCTATATTCTGTTTTATGTTTTCCATACACTCGATTATTAAATGAGGAGATACTATACCGAATTGCGTGTCTTTGATGAATTGCTCTTTGTTGTTTAGAATTTCATCACATGATGCAAGCATACGCTCGCGAAAAAATACCAAGTCAATATCACTCAATTCTTTAATTGCTTTTGCCAATACTTGGCGATTTGTTTTATGCAACATGCTTTTATCTTGTTTTATTTTGTTTGTGAATGCGGTTATTTGATAGTGGTTCAAAACTTTTATTTTTTGTTGAATAATGCGTTGAATATTTCTTGTCTAGCTTTTTCAGTGTCAGATCTACTTTTTCCGCCAATATGCCACTCTATTACTTCGTGATCTGATATTGATCTGTATTCTTTCCAGTCATATACTGTGAACACTGTTTCGTCTTCGGTTTCCATTTCCCACTCAAAATTGACTTTGTCTTCGCCATCATTACCTGAGTAATTTGGTTCGCCTAATACAGATATTAAATTTGCTAAAGTTTCACTAATTACTGAATCATGGAACGATGTTCCTCCTGTTGATTTGAATGTTGCTTTCATAACTTTTATTTTTTGATTATAGATTAATAATATATTCGTTAACTGCTTTCGCATTGTTTGTAGAATCTCCATCGTATCCACCCATAGAGAATATAGCATGCTCGTCTTCGTCTTCTTGATTGTAACTTCTTGCGTGTTCTACTCTAGACTTAAGAGCTTCGATCGTTGTCTCTTCTAATCTGAATTGGCCTTCGAACCCGTAACACGAACAGTGAGATCCATGCATCTCGTATAATGTACCAGTCTCTTTGTCTTTGAACACAAAGAAAGAAGTGGAGTCGCAACCCCAACTTCCAACTGATTCGTACGCGACAAGCACGTCTAACTTATCAAGTTGATTGTATACGACTTTTGCTGATTCCTTATCATACGGCTCTTCTGCATAATTGTCTGCGATGTGCTCTTTTACTTGAGCTTCAGTTTTTCCTAACAAGTCTTCAATTGCTAACATAGTATTTTGTTTTATTGGTTTATAATTTAATTAATAATCGAAATCTTCGTCTGATTCGTAACCACCACAGAATTGCTCTTCTAATTGAGAGTCAATCATTATCTGTGTTTTTCTAAAGCTATCGTAATTATTTCCGCTGATATCTATGTGCTTCGCCTGCCATCCGTCAGGGAACATATCAGCCAAGTCTGCATCTGTCAGATCAGGGTTAATTTCTTTCATCATTGCGATGTACTCGTCTTTAGGTAATTCTACTAAAGTTTTCAATTCTTTTACAATTTTTTTACTCATATTATATATTTTTTTAAAGTGACTAATCTCGTTTTGTATTTATGTAAAATTACTGCTTTCCTGCTTATAAAAAAATTTTTTAGCAACTATTTTCAAAAAAATATCAGGGAGAATCAATCACTTACATATATTTTTAAAATTAATGTGTAATTGCTTGGAAATGAATATATTGTATGCAGTTGGTAATCAATCAGATACATATATTATTATTCTGTATATGTAATGCGTTGGAAATTTACACTCGATCTATAAATTCCTCACCGTCTTCGAGAGGTTCGGGAGTTTGTGGCCTATCTAAAACGTCTCCAACGTCGTCCAGTCCTAGCTTTGATAAGTGTTGCATGTAAAAATCATCTAGTGCGTAAAAGTTCTGCACTTCTTTCTGGGCTTCATCTGTGTGAGATGTAAATGATTCTATGTCCCTTATCATCCGGTTTGAGAAGTAATCAAGTCCAAGTATAAATGAGCAATTGTAACATAGCCATTTGAGATTGTCTATTCTCCAATCTGTTCGTATTCCATTCTTAAATGAAAGCATAAGTGGTTGCTTCATATCTGTGAGTCTACGTTCTGAGTGTCCACAGGCTGAACAGCAATATCCCAATCGACCATCTTTCATGAGTAATGACTTCAACATTCCAAGTCTCTTCGGATTATTTAATTGTTTTTCTGTCAGCATTTTGTCTAAATCTCCCTTTAGCTCACCAGTCTGCCATTTCTTAGGAATACCTTTAGACGATATATTCATATGCAAATCCCATAAAGTCTTGCCTGTGAGCACGTCTGTATATCTCTTAGCGTATTTCTGATAGGTTGTAATGTGTACTTGTAAATGTCTTGCAGCTTCTGCATTGCTGCGAGTCTTCGACATAGCTTGACGTATGTCTTCTTCGGTGAAATCATAACCATAATTACGAAACTCTTTTGCCATACTTATAATTTTGGATTCAACTTACATAAAAGTTCCCATAATTGGTGGGGATCATTCATGATGATTTCGTTGTTGTCTTCGTCTAGCACTGGATTTATTGTTCCATCTGGATTCACTCGATCCCAAAGATAGTAGGATATTAATTCGGCTGCTTCTTTTCCAAAGTTCATGTAGATCAAAGCGTCTATAACCATCAAGAATGTTTCGTCGTACTTTGAATAATCTAGACCAAAATCTATCATCGCAATGTTAGTTCTTATTATTGTCTCCTCTAATCCGTTTATGATCTGAACGAACATCTCTTTCTTTTTATTCTGCTCTGTCTTCTTTCGCCTTCTCACCACGCATTTGACGTTGAGTAAACCATCTATTGCTGTTTGAACATTTTTAAAATCGTTACTCATCGGTTTCTGTTTTAACGGTTATTTTTTTTGTAGGTTTCTTTTGTATCTCCGATATTATCTCTTTTATCTTGCTACACTTCTCATAGTCTTCTGATTCTAAATGCCACATTATGCATGTCTCTAAAGCCGGTATCCAATCTTTTTTAGGAATTTCTATGTAATTATCTGAGGAATTTATTTCGAAAACAGTAGCGTATTGTTTGTTTGCGGTGTGCGCCTCATATACAGAAACTGGCACTTGCATTTTTAAAAGATCTTTGAGTTGCTGAGATTTCGCTATGTCTTCATGAGTGAGTTCGTGAACATTATCGAATAGCGCTCTAACTGTTTTTCTTTTTGCCATAACCGATTTTTTAAATTATCTATTCTCCTTTTAGTGCTTTGATTAGAATAGTTGATATTGATTGTAAAGGAATCAAATAAGATATTGCGTTTTCGTAAGGAGATCTTTCGTCATAGTCCACAGCTATTCCAGCATTTCCAAAAGCTTTTTGTAAAGACGTAGATAGTTTATTAGCTAATTCTTGTTTCTTTTTTATGTCTTTATAATCGTCAACAATAAAGTGCATTTTAACTCCTTTCTTTGTTTCATTCGAATTTACATCAAATACAACAGGGTATTTTACATTTTCTAAACTTATTACAGCGGTCGGGTTTACGGCTTTCATTTATTCTATTTTATATAAATATTATTCTATAGTTAATAAATTCATATCGAACGGTGGATTTTCTACTTTGAATGGAGGAGTTATATCTTTAACTTCTTTTATAGATATTATGCAATTTCCAGATTCATAGTTTCCTGGTTCTGTCTGCTCAATTAAATGAGAAAGATTCAATATCGTTTCTTGAGTTAACATATTATATTCACTGCTATCTAAATCTATTGTTATTTTAGCGTTATAATTCTCAGGTTCTCCTACAAAATAAACTTTAGAATAATCTATTTGATTATAATACTTGCTTGATTCTTTCCAATCTCGCTCTGTGAAATTTAAAAGTGTATTTGCTGGATCGTGTTGATTTGCATGTGCTTGAAGTAATTGATCTACACAATTTTGTGATTGCACAAAAACTCTTGTGAAAAATGGTTCTAATTGATAAGCAATATCAACTTGATTATTTGATCCTTTTATAACTAGATCACAATCATATTTCTTTATTATATTTTCTCCGTGATTAAAATTTCCCCATTTTTTAAAGAATCTTCTTAATTCTATTTGATCAGCCGCATTTTGAAGTTTAACTCTGTCTTGAGCTTCATTATTTGTTTGATCAAACCAATTCTTGCCTCTTGAAGATACGCATGTAAAATGGTATACATTCGCAAAATAAGTTTGTTTTAATTTTATATTTGCGTGTAAGCATCTCTGCACAAAATCAGAATCTTCTCTAGATCTTCTAAACAAAGTGTTATAGCCTCCAACTTTTTGCCATGCGAGTTTGTGAAAAGTGAAAGGAGCGAAAAAATAATCTATTGATTTTTGTGATTTAACCGTTTCTGCAAAATTTAAAAAGTCTTGATACTTAAAAGATTCTGGTGTGGTTCCAAAATCTTGCGTAAATGTTTTATCAGAAGGTCCATGTAAAGGAGGTTCTATTCTTGTAGAGCTTAATATGCAATCGTCTTCTAATTCTTTTAGAATTTCTATATCGTAATTTTTTGAAACAACCATATCGGTTTGTAGATAACTTACTATATCGTGTTTAGCTAAATCTACTATTAGATTTGTATTTCTTGCGTAACCCACTAGCGGATTTATTTTATGGGTAACTATTTTTAAATCATAGAAATCTTTTTTTATACTTTTTAAATAGTCAACTGTTCCATCATTATCTTTATCTATGAAGATAAGTATTTCATGTTCTTTATTGCTTAAATTATCTTTTAGAGATTTCAAAAGCAATTTAGTGTGCTCTAAAGTATTTGGTCCTACATTAGTAGCAAAGGTTATTTTTCTATTTTCCATTTTTTAATTTTTCGTAAACTTGCTTTATTCCATTTTCTAATCCAATAAAGTCCATATATAAAGAAACTCCAGATCCAGTATAGCTTTGTGAATTTGCATTTTCAATTATCACTTCAACTTTATGTTGATCTAAATTATTTATTATTTGAGCTATTTTTGTTAATCTACATACTGTATTATAACAGCAATTAATTTCTTTTGGTAAGCTATTGTTATTTTCTATATAGTAATTTACAATTTTAATTAGATCTTGCATATAAATAAAATCCATGTATTTATCTTCATATATTTCTAAAGGTTGTTTATTTATGTATCTAATCACATTTGATTTTATAAATCTCGTGTCTAATTCATTTTCGTCAAAAACTCCAAATATTCTTAAATTAAAGAAATTATCTTTTTCTAAAATCGACTGTCTAATAACATGCTTACTTAAACCGTATGGGGTCGTTTGAGCATGTAATTCAGCGCCAGATCCAAAATGAATTAATTTGTCAAAATGATCTTTATTATTTAGTAAATTATAATACATGTTTAAGTTATCATCCATTATATCCCAGCTATCTTGTTTTATTCTATTACCTCCTGAAACGGCACAATGAATAACTATATCAAATAATCTATGTCTAAAAAAAATATCAGTCGATTCTCTATTAGTCAAATCGAAATTATCTCTATTAATAGACATTACGCTATGTTCTTGTTTTAAAGCATTATATAGTGATTTGGCTATATAACCATTCCCTCCTGTTATGAGTATTTTCATTTCTTTAATTTTTGTGCTACTTCGAGTATAAGATCTTCCTGACCCGCGACTAATTTTCTATTACCTAATTCAAATATCAATGATGAATATTCTATGCCATATAACTTAGATGCGTGTACTATAGGTTTCTCAAAACCCGAGAATAGTCTTTTCAATCCTGTTAGGATATTGATAGGAGTTGTTATAGGTGCTGATGGTACTAAGTAATCCATTACTCTGTCAGCTTCTTTAATAGTCTCTTCGAAATTAATACCTAAGTTGTATCCGCTTTGCTGAAGTACTGGTATTAGAATTTCTAATGCGGCGTTTCCAGCTCCAGCTCCAAAACCTCTAATGCATCCATCAATGTATTTAGCTCCATAATTAGCCGCTGTTAATGAATTAGCTATTGCGCATCCTAAGTTGTTGTGCGCATGAAATCCTACATCTATCTTTAGGTTGCTCGTAAGCATACTAATTCTCTCGTATACGTCATTAGGTAAATAAGTTCCAGTTGAGTCCATTATAATTACAGCTTCTGCTCCGTAGCTCTCCATTATCTTAGCTTGCTCAGTTAGTTCCTCTGGACTAATTAAAGCACTCATCATTAAAACTCCGTGTACCGTTGTAGATTGCTTGGCTAGATGTTCAATATGTGACTTAGCCAATGTCGCTTCTGTACAATGTGTCGCAACTCTTACAACATCGACTCCAATGTCTGTAGCCTTTTTAACATGATCCAAGGTTGCTAATCCTGGTATCATATGGATACCTAATCTTGATGTCTTTAGATTCTTTCTTGCTATTGACAGCATCTCATCATCTGTGTTAGGAGATTTTCCTATCAGTAATGATGATGCGGCTAATCCATTACCGTGTCCCACTTCTACAATAGGTACACCTGCTTTATCTGCGAACTGACAATACTTTGCAATACTATCTAAGCTGATTGTGTGCTTAACGCTATGATTTCCGTCTCTGAGACTTGAATCAGTTATGATGATGTTTTTCATTAGTTATGTATTAATTTTTCAGTTACTTTAATTGCTGCACAATTTATTATATCTAAATTACCTGCGTAAGGCGGTAGATAGTCTCCAGTGCCTTTTACTTTAATACTCAATACTATTACGCCATTCTCATTCATAGTCGGCGGTAATACTAATTCGTAATACGGAATATATTGCTTCAGCTCTTCTATCTTATCTAAGACCTTTTCTGTTAGGTTCTCAAAATTAATGCTCTTAGTTTTAATGAAGATGGTCGTTTGCATATCAACACAAGGCTCAGCGGGATTAAGATTTAGTATGACTTTGCAGTTTGTGCATCCTGTGAATTTTGTGATTGCTTTTTGAGTAGTAGTAATGTAATTGTCTACATTAATTCTAGTAGCCATACCAGCGCTCTTAGATGCTATCTGTGATACTACTTCTACATACTCTAATCCTGTACACTCCTTTGCTAATAAATGCAACATGGGCATTGATGCTTGTCCACCACAAGTAATCATATTGACGTTATCGTCTTTTATGATAATACTTGAATTAACATCTGGTACACACATATCACCAACCTTGGCTGGAGTTAGGTCTACTACTTTTATTCCTTGCTCTTTAAATACTTTTGCATGCTCTATAGCATCTGCTGCACTCGTGCAGTCATATACTACGTCGCAACACTTCTCGTTCTCTATGAAATATTGAATACCTTTGTCTGATATGTTTACGTTATGTTCCTTAGCTACTCGCATTCCGTCTGAATCTAACCTACGTCCTACAAATGCAATCACTTCCATGAAATCTGTCCTTAGTGCTTTTAGTAATAGATCCGTGCCTATATTACCTGTTCCTAATATTGCTACTTTTATTTTCATCTTGATAATTTTTTACTACGTTCGTTAATGCCCGTTATCATATTGTCTTCTATATCCGTTAATGGAAGTAACGGTGACATCTCTTCTAGCAATCCTGCTTTGATCGTACCGTCCTGCATCTTCATTCCTCTTACCTTTGGTATGAACTCTTGTTGAGGATCCATAAACACTTCCATTATAGATTGATTTGGATCATTTAAAAACTTCTCAACATCTTCTTCTGTATAATACGAATAATCAAACGCTTTAGCAACTTTTTTATAGTCTGGTAGGGTTACACCCGTGCTTTGATCTACACAGGTTTTGTTTCCACCAAATAACATATTCTGTGTATGCTTGATCATTAAGTATCCATCGTTATTGAATATTATTATCTTAACTGGTAAGTTGTGAGTTTTAATTGTTTGTAGCTCTTGCAAGTTCATCATCATTCCACCATCGCAGTTTAAACACATTACTGGTTTGTCTCCAAAGCCCGCTCCAAGTGCCGCTGCTAGTCCGTATCCCATCTCTCCTAATCCCAAAGATGTAAACATTTTTTGATTCTGTTTAATGTTATATCCGTAAAAGCCACTAAGCAACGCTGTACCCATATCAGTTACTATTGTATAGTTATCAGGTACCATTTTAGAGAACCTATCCATAAAAGTATATGAGTTAGTCTGATCCGCTAAATGCTCAGGCATCACTAATGGATATTTAGTTCTCATACCATTGCAATAGTGTCTCCATTGTTTAATGTCTATTATTATATCTCTAGTCAAAAGATCAGATAGGACATTTGCTACATCTTCATTTATATTTAAGCCATCAAACTTTTTAGTTTCAGTTTCATCAATATCTATATGCACTATATAAGCATTTGGTGCAAAGTCTGATCTTGAGTATCCGGTTTGTAATAATGATAAACGACTACCTAATACAATTAGTAAGTCACAATTTTGTATGATTGTATTAGCTGATCTTTGTCCTTGAACACCAGGTCTTCCATAGTTATTAATATTATCTGTTGGTAATAAATCTATAGCTGACCAACTAAGTAATGTTGGTATGCTGTGTTTATTTACAAACTCATAAAATAGTTTCTCTGATTTAGATAATTTAATTCCATGTCCTCCTAAAACAACTGGACGCTTTGCTTGATTTAGTAAATAAGCTATTTTATCGCCATTAGAGGTATCATATGTTGTTATTGACTTCGTATAAGGAGTCACACTCTGCTCTTCTATTAATTGCCCTTGAATATCGAAAGGAACTTCTAAAAATACTGGACCTGGTCTGCCCTCTTGCGTTATACTAAATGCTTTATCAAACATATTGTATACGTTTTCTTTCGTTATCCTTTCACATAGCTTTGTATGTTTCTTGTAAGTCTCAACTGAATCATAACCTTGTATACCAAACATTCTCATGTCTGAATATTCTTCAATATAGTACGATTGTTCTTGTCCTGATATAATGATACCTGGAATTGAATCTGCCCAATTAGATAATATTCCTGTGAATGCATTTGAAGATCCTCCACCTGCTGTTACCAATGCTGCTGATAATTTTCCAGTCGCTCTATAATAAGCTCCCATTGCCATTACAGCAGCTTGCTCGTGGTGTACCGATACGAGTTTAATCTTTGAATTTTTATCAATTGAATTAAAGATGTGAGAATTTGCCGATCCTATAATGCCAAATACAACTTCGATATCGTTCTTTACTAAAAACTCACATATAACATCACTTACTTTTACCATATAAATTTGTTCTTATAGTAATGTACTATATTTTCTATTTCTAAAGAAAAATTCTTTTTAGGTGACCAACCTAAAGATCTTAATTTACTATCATCTAATGCGTATCTCACATCTTGACCTGGTCTATCACAAGAAAAATCTATGTGACTCATATATGACTCGAAATCTAAATCTTTATATGATTCAATAATTTGTTTAACTGTATCTATATTTTTTTGTTCGAATCCTCCTGCAATATTGTATATTTCTCCGATGCGGCCACTTTCTATTAATGTTATAATTGCTTCAGCTGTATCAGAAGCGTGCAACCAATTTCTACGTGGTTCCCCGTTATTATGAAGTGGTATTTTACGACCTAAGTTTAAACATTTAACCGCTTTTGGAATTAGCTTTTCAACATATTGTCCTGCACCATAGTTATTAGTTGGTCGTACGATCATATAAGGAACTTTATGAGTTCTTCCCCAAGCCATTACAAGCATATCTGCAGCAGCTTTAGTTGCTGAATATGGATTACTTGGCTTTAGTAAATCAGACTCTTTATGAGCTCCAGATTCTATATCTCCATATACTTCATCTGTGCTAAAATGAATTAATATTGGCTTAATACTATTTTCTCCTCTATGATTTTTAATTAGTTCTAATAGATTATGAACACCGTCTACATTAGATCTTACAAATTCTGTACTACTTGCTATACTATTTCCTACATGAGTTTCAGCTGCTGTGTTAATAATATAATCACAATCGTATAAGAATTTTAAATCATTGATGTCACAATGTACAAATGAGAAGTTTGGATTTTTCTTAAATTCTATTAATAACTCTTTATTGGCTGCGTAGGTAATCTTATCTATGCCTTTTACATACCAACCTCTTTCTAAACATTTTCTAGTTACATAGGATCCTATAAAACCAAGGCATCCCGTTACATAAACTACTTTTATCATTTTATCTATTTTAATTAAAAATGTGCTATGGTTTGATTATTAATCTCTTCTTAGGTGGTATTTTTCTTATTCTCATCTCAACCTCCTTCTGCAGTGATAGTCTATTATTTGTTTCTGATTCTAAGTCAGCAGATGTGTTATATACATATGTTGGTTCATCTATTCTATGAATCCTACTCTTACCAGCCTGTTCTACTAAAGGCATGCATAGTGCAAAATCAGCTGCTGCGTTGAAATATTTGCCTGTTTCAGGATCGGTTAAGTCATCGTCTGTAATATTGTCCATTAAGAACGCTTTGTAGGTTTTTAAGTGACTATATGGAAATTCTGAGTATCTATAAATGTTGTGTTGATCTACATAATCGTTCAAGGATAGATGTATATGACCTCCGTACTCTCCAGTTGGATACGCTAAGTATTGGCCATAAGTCATCCATATATCAGAATTGTGTTGATATACGTCATTTATATGTTGTAATACAAATGAGTGCAATAACCAATCATCTCCATCTACCTCAACGATAACATCATCTCGATTAATAAGTTTGTTTTCTCTTAGGAATTTATACGTAGACATAAAGCAATTTAAATAGCATCCTGGATTTTCATTATGGTGAATTATAAACTTATCATCACCTTGTATTGCATATTTTAAATGGTCTAGTGTATCGTCTGTTGATTTATCGTAACCATATACTGCTAAGTAGTTTGTATAGCTTTGCTGCTTTATACTATTAACATTGTATTGAATAAATTTACCTTTATTGTAAACAGTAGATATAATTACAAATCTTGTTTGTTTGTTTTGTTCCATTAATTATATAATTTATAAATGTATTTGTCCCACATTAAATCTTCTATTACGTTATATTGCAGTGCGCGATTGAAGTTATCTATTATAGCCTCCTCTTTTGACAAATATAATTCTGG
>Ga0214921_10002650_pt1 | contig 28726 bp, 23 predicted proteins | sample LL1505_MetaG_FD_177992 | JGI IMG/M metagenome (GOLD analysis project Ga0214921, IMG submission 177992) | Freshwater microbial communities from Lake Lanier, Atlanta, Georgia, United States - LL-1505 | ecosystem: Environmental > Aquatic > Freshwater > Lake | place: USA: Georgia | collected...
AGACACTCAGCATATTCATGTCGCTATGCACCACCATATTGGCAATATTTCGATGCACAAACATCTCTCCTGGCTCCGTTCCTGTGATGGACTCAGCAGGTACCCTACTATCAGAACAGCCAATCCATAAGTACTCTGGGGTTTGTCCATTGGATAATTTATCAAAGAATTGGGGATCTAGTTGTAATTGTTCTGCCACCCATGTTTTGTTATTTTCTATTAACCTTTTATACGATTTTTCCATTGTATGATGTTTGTATTGTAGTTGAACGAAATTACTTCTTATATACCATATAGACATATAAAAAGGCACCCCCATCATGAGCATGATGCATCCCCAGTAAACAATTTATTGTCCATATGCCAATTTTTTTTGTTCCTTTTGCATCATTCAAGATAAGGAAATATTGTTTAAATTCATTCTATGAAAATTACAAAAGAAGCTATTGAGGCAGCAGCAATTCGCATCGCTCCATTTATTCATAACACGCCTCTTATGACTTGCAAAAGTATCAATGCGTTATATGGATTAGACCTCTATTTTAAATGTGAGAATTTTCAAAAAATTGGTGCTTTTAAAATAAGAGGCGGCATGAATGCAAGTCTGCAACTAACAAAAGCGCAATTGGAAAAAGGTGTAGCGACACATTCCTCTGGGAACCATGCTCAGGCATTGGCTTTTGCAGCAAAAACCTTAGGTATCAAAGCCTATATCGTCATGCCAGAATCATCCCCTCTGGTAAAAGTAAATGCGGTGAAAGGATATGGCGCCGAAGTCACAATTTGTGCCTCTAACCAAGCAGCAAGAGAATCCACTTTGCAAGACATCGTGGACCGCACAGGTGCTACATTTATTCATCCTTATGATAATGACGAAGTGATTACTGGACAAGCAACCTGTGTAAAAGAAATCATTGATGCAATGCCAGATATTGATATAGTAGTTGCACCTGTTGGAGGAGGCGGTTTATTATCTGGCACTTGTTTAGGCGCACACTATTTTAAACCAGGATTAAAAGTATACGCTGGTGAACCAGAAGGCGCAGCAGATGCAGTGTTGAGTATTCAATCTGGAAAAGTAGAAAAAGCACCATTTGTCAATACCATCGCAGATGGATTATTAACCACTTTAAGTGAACGTACCCTTGAAATCATACAAGCGCATGTGACTGATATCTTATTGGTATCAGAAGATGAAATTAAAGCGGCGCTGAGATTGGTCTATGAAAGAATGAAAATTATTATTGAACCAAGTTGTGCCGTTCCATTAGCTGCGGTATTAAAAAATGCAGCTTTATTTAAAGGAAAAAAAGTAGGTATTATTTTAACAGGGGGCAATGTAGACTTAAGTAAATTTAAAGATTGGTTTTAGTCGATTAGATCATTTAATCGAAATAAAATGAATGCACTTTTTATAAATTTAATGCTTTAAAAAAATAGGCCTCACTCACTTCTTGCACTTGTCCAGGTAAGATAGATTCAACAGTGAGGTCTTCTATAGACCATCTTACTAATCGGATGCAACGATGGTGCATGGTTGCGACCATTTTTCGTACCTGGTGAAATTTTCCTTCAGTTAATTCAATGCTTAACCAATCTGATTGTTGGTTTTCATGTAAAATAATTCCGTTCTCCCATAAGTCGATTGGTGGATCAATGATATCTACCTTACAAGCTGCAGTTTTGTATGTGCTTCCATTTGGTGCTGAGATGTCTACACCATCTCGTAATTGCTTTAAAGTCGCTTGGCTCACTTTATTTTTTACTTGTACCAGATAAGTCCTTATATGTGGACGCATTCCTTGGAACAATAATTTTGTGACTTTTTTATTAGTCGTTAATAACAATAAGCCTTCCGACATTTGATCAAGCCTTCCAATAGCATGTGTGCCCTCCGGAAAATCAAAATCAATATTTGAAAGTAGCTGCACCTTATGTGTACTCACAAATTGAGACACCATATTCATTGGCTTATTCAATAAAAAGTACCGGTCTACATTCATAGCGGCAAATTACTTAATATTGCGTATGGAACAAACGCATAAAGACCCATTGCATGGAAAAACACTTGCCTTTATCATTGAGGAATTGGTGCGTCATTTTGGATGGGAGGATTTAGGGCAACATATTCCCATCAACTGTTTCAATATTGATCCAAGCATTCAATCCAGTTTAAAATTTTTGCGCAAAACACCCTGGGCTAGAAAAAAAGTGGAGGAGCTCTACATTAGAATGGTTAGCTAATGTTAAATTGCTTTAACAGGTTTAAACCATTGCATCAATGGTTTGTCATAGTGCCATAACAACCCCTACTAATCACCTAAATTGCCCCCCTATGCGTTTACAATCATTCATTGCAGCAACCCTTTTTGCTGGTATTTTTTGTAGTATAGGTTGTTCAAAAAACGATGTAATAACCATCATTCCAACTCCAACTCCAGCAGCTGGGACCACTAACAATGTGACAACTATTGTGGATCCTTACGCAGCCATTAAATTAGCATTTGGTGTAGCAATTGACCCAACTAATTTAGAAAATTACGCCATTCAAGGTCAACCTGCTTATATCTTAAAAAGTAATTTAGGTAACAACCTCATTGCAGATAAAACAGCCACATTAGGAAGGGTTTTATTTTATGATAAAAATTTAAGTATCAACAATACGATATCCTGCGCAAGTTGTCATAAACAAAATTTTGCTTTTGGTGATACAGCGATTGTAAGTGCTGGGGTTGAAGGTGGATTAACTATTCGTCACGCTATGCGTTTGATTAATACAAGGTTCGCCAACGAAGCAAAATTTTTCTGGAATGAAAGGGCTGCAAATCTAAATGTACAAACAACCATGCCAATTGTAGACCATCTTGAAATGGGATTTAGTGGTCAAAATGGAAGAGGCACTATCAATAGTTTATTAAGTAAACTAACTACTATCAATTACTATAAAGAACTATTTAAATTTACATTTGGTGATACTGTAGTGACTGAAAATAGAATACAAACTTCTTTAGCTTCATTTGTTAATAGCATTCAGTCCTTTGATTCAAAATATGATATTGGAAGAGCACAAGTTAATAATGATAATCAACCATTCCCAAATTTTACTGTACAAGAAAATCAAGGTAAAACACTTTTCCTCACGCCCCCAGTTTTTAATACATCAGGACTAAGAACGACTGGTGGCCTAGGATGTAATGCATGCCACAATGCACCAGAATTTGATATAGATCCAAATAGTTTAAACAATGGCATTATCGGAATCGCGAATAGTGCCAATGGCATAGATATCACCAATACAAGGGCTGCTACTTTAAGGGATATCACCAATGCGACAGGTGCAATAAATACCCCAATGATGCATACAGGTGTACTAAGAAGTATACGCGCTGTGATCAATCATTATAATTCCATTAATTTGAATCCAAGAAATACCAATTTGGATCCAAGATTAAGACCAGGTGGAAATGGACAAAATTTAAATGTGACAGAAGCAGAGATTGCTGCAGTTGTTGCTTTTATGCAAACACTAGGAGGTAATAATGTATATGTTAATAAAAAATGGAGTGACCCATTCTTAACTAAATAAAATTTAGTCTTTGATTAAAGCAATACTTCGATGAAGTCTTTTTTAGACCATTTTTTTGAAATGGTAATCCAATCAGATGTATGACTTTTAATATTGCTCAAAATCTCCCAGGCTTCTAGTAACAATCCTTTTTTAAGTTCAGGTTCTTTCTTGTCCTTATTGGTTTCTATAGTGGCTATGATGTCACCATTCAATAAATAAGCTTTTTGATCAATGATTTTCCCAACCACTTGATTGTCATTTCCAAAGAAACAATCCCCAATTACCAATCCAATGACTTTCTCTCTTTTTTTATTCAAGATCATCATATTTTGGATATAAGCTACTGTTTCATTGTCTTGATTCAATACTTTGTACATTGTTAACTATTTTGTGTTTGTTTAATTAATTGATCCACAATTTCTTTTGTGGAATGGGTTAATTCTAGTTTTACAGGAGCTGTATGATTGATCCACTCTGTAAAGATAGTATGAAAATTTTGGTCTATTTGTATTAAAACTTTTACCCCTAAGTCGGCTAATGCAGCAGCATTTGATAATTGCTCATAGTGTTTTGCAATAGGGATGCTTAATACCTTCTTATTCATATACATGGCTTCCGCAGGTGTTTCAAAACCTCCCCCTGTGATGACTGCATGCGACCTAATCATACTTTTTGTAAACCCACTATTACTGATGGGAAAGTATACAATATTTTTATAATTTCTTATGGAAGTGACTTCTGCACTAAACACTTCAAAATGATACTTTGATTGAGCTGTAAAGTAGGGCTCTAAATAAGCAATGGAATAATGGGGCAAATACACAGATATATGGCCTTCATCCGTTGGTATTGCTTCAATGATTTCTTGCTTAATAATTGGATTGTACACATGTACATCATAAGCTTTAAAATGCAGGCCTAAATAATGTGTGCTCTTGACAAAATTTTTTAAAATAAACTCCCCAATGATATTGTTACTTTTTGACCTTGGTGTTTTATTACTTTGAAAACTAGCTTGGTGACCAAACTGCACACTCTTTTTTTTCCTAAATAAACATGCCAATGAAGTTACAAAGTCAAAATCATTGATGACTAAATCGTAGTTATTGACAGGCAATTTGTAAGCATCCATAAAAATGCTAAAGGAAAATGATTTCAATATTTTTAGATAATCCAGGCCCCCAGTTGCTTTATAAAAAAGGCTAATCCCTTTACTTCTTCCAACAACAGGCAAGTCGGTTTTAAGATCGGTATTGGACCCGCTAATAAAAAAGTCCACGTTGCCATAGTTTTTTAAAAATGGATATAATTGTAAGGCCCTACTAATATGACCATTACCAGTGCCTTGTACTGCGTAAAGAATATTCATTAAATAGAAACTTGAAATGCAACTTCGTTGGTTAATACAGTAAGTTCTTCTTGTAAATTAACGATTTTAGTTAACTTCTTTTTATCTGCTTTTTCAAATTGACTAGGATCATATTGGTATAAGGTCCAGTTTTTATCTGCATATTCTAAAGCCGTTAGATTTTCAATCCAATCCCCGCTATTTAAATAAGTGACGCTTCCTTTGTCAGTTGTCACAACGCGATGTTGAGGTTGATGAATATGTCCACATATCACATATTTATACCCATTCTCAATGGCTAATTCTGCCGCAGTTTGTTCAAAATTATTGATCCAAGAAACCGCTTTTTTTACGCCGTTTTTAACCTGCTTGCTGATACTCATTTTTTCACGTCCAAGAAGCGTACATAGATAATTCACTGCACTATTAATTAAAATCAGTAAATCATAGCCATATCCACCCAATTTCGCCAATAATTTAGCGCTTCCTTTAGTCGTTCTATCAAATACATCCCCGTGAAATACCCAATTTTTTTCGCCGTTAATTTCGAATACAATTTTATCGGTCAATTGTATATTTCCCATTTCAAAATGACCATACTTTCTTAAAGCTTCGTCGTGGTTACCAGTAATATAGACCACTCTAGTGCCTTTACTAGCCATGCTAAAAATACGTTTAATAACCGCCATATGGCTTGCAGGGAAATAGCGCTTGTTAAATTGCCAGATATCAATGATATCTCCATTTAAAATAAGGGTTCTAGGCTCGATGCTTTTTAGATAATTAAGTAATTCATGTGCTTGACAGCCAAATGTACCTAAATGAATATCACTAATTACACAGACATCTAAAGGGCGTTTGTTCATGTGGGCTTGTTTATGCAAAATACGTTGATCTCTCTATGCAAATTGTGTGGGTGTTATTATCTATATATTAATTTTTTGTTAAGCAAGTGTCTAAAAAATACATATATTGTAGATTTACCATCTATTAATCAAGTCTTTATGAAGCAAAAATATATTCCAAGAGATATTAGCTGGTTAAGCTTTAACGCAAGGGTTTTACAAGAAGCCAATGATGCATCAGTGCCTTTGCAGGAGCGAATTCGTTTTTTAGGCATCTTCTCCAATAACTTAGATGAATTTTTTAGGGTTCGTGTAGCCACCCTTAAAAGAATGGTTGAATTTATAGAAAAGAAAAAGAAAGTAAGGATTGATTTAATAGAAGACCCTCAGATTGTATTAGATGAGATCCAAAGAGTGGTTTTAAGGCAGCAAAATGAATTTAACAGAATTTGGCAAAATATTCTAAAAGAATTAAAAGCTAAAAAGATTTTAATTGTTGATGACAAGCAGTTAGATGCCACACAAAAGGAATTTGTTAAAACCTATTTTGACAATGAAGTGCGTCATGATATTATTCCTTTAATGATTGAAAACTTACCTCAACTACCTTATTTAAGGGATAAAAGTTTGTACTTGGCAATCGTAATGGGTAATAAAAACGATGCCTATCAACAAAAATTTGCTTTAATCGAAGTCCCTTCTAGATCGGTAGGCAGGTTCATCATTTTGCCTTCTAAAAATGGACTTACAACCATCATGCTTTTAGAAGACTTGATTGAATTTAATTTACCAATCATCTTCTCTCATTTTAAATTCAATCAATTTGATGCACATGTTTTTAAAATTACAAAAGATGCGGAAATTGATTTAGACCAAGAAGTAGGACTTAATTTTATTGATAATATTTCTAAAGGGATTAAAAACAGAAGAAAAGGAAAACCAGTAAGATTTGTATATGAAAAAGATATGAATCCAGAAATACTCGAATTCCTAATTATGAAATTAGGTTTAACTAGAAAAAGTAGCATTATACCTGGAGGTCATATCCATAATTTTAGACATTTTATGGACTTCCCTAATGTGATAAAAGATAGTACCTACGTTAGACCAAAACCATTCAATCATCCTGCATTCAAGAAAAAATCAATGGTTTGTGATATGTTGATGGAGAAAGATATCATGTTGCATTTCCCCTACCATAGTTATGATCCAGTGATTGATATGCTTCGTGAAGCCGCAATGGATGATACTGTTGTGTCCATTAAAATAACCGCTTACCGATTGGCTTCGAATTCTAAAGTAATCAATGCATTGATCAATGCAGCCAGAAATGGAAAAAAAGTAATTGTTTTTCTTGAATTAAAAGCAAGATTTGACGAAGAAGCCAATTTAGAATGGAAAACGATTATGGAAGAGGAAGGCATTACTGTACTTGTTGGCATACCGAATATGAAAGTGCATGCTAAGTTATGCGTCATTCAAAAAAGGGCTAAAAATAAATTGATGCAATATGGGTTTATAAGCACTGGTAATTTAAATGAAAAAACAGCAAAGATTTACGCTGATCATTGCTTGTTAACTAGCAATAGAACTTTAATGAATGAGGCGAGTAGGATTTTTAATTACTTAGCCAACTGGCAACAAGGTGATAAGCCAATTGCAAAAATGCGTAATTTATTAATTTCACCTATCAATATGCGCTCTGGATTCATGCAGCTTATTGAAAATGAAATTACTTATGCAAAAAGTGGTTATGTGGCATCTATTACTGTAAAATTAAATGCTTTAACCGATACGTTTTTGTTAGAAGCTTTATACAGGGCTGCAAAATCAGGTGTGAAAGTGAATTTAATCATTAGAGGGATTTTGACTTTAAAAAAGGGAAATGAAAAAGCGGCTGGAAAATTAAATGCCATCAGTATTGTAGATCAATATTTAGAACATGCTAGGGTACTTATATTTAATAACAAAGGCAATCAAAAAGTATATATTTCAAGTGCAGATTGGATGGTGCGTAATTTAGACCATAGAATCGAAGTTGCCGTGCCAATTGTTGATCCTATCATCAAAAAGGAATTAATTGATATCATTCATATTCAATTAAAAGACAATCAAAAAGCAAGAATTTTAGATGCCGACTTAGACAATAAATATGTACCTTCGGAAAAGGCAGTTTCTTTTAAATCTCAGGAAGAAACTTATAATTTTTTAAAAGGTAAAAGGTAAACTACATTGATTTTAGCAGCTATTGATATTGGCAGCAACGCTGCAAGGCTACTTATTTGCGAAGTCGTTAAACAAGGAACTGAAATAGAATTTAATAAATTAAATCTAATACGTATCCCTCTTAGACTTGGATTTGATGTATTTGAAAAAGGATACATTGGATTCAGAAAAAAGAAAATGCTTTTAAATACGATTGATGCATTTAGTGCTTTAATGAAAGTATATGAAGTAGATCATTATATTGCTTGTGCCACAAGTGCAATGCGAGATGCTAGCAATTCAAAAGAAATCATCAAAGAAATTAAAGCCGATACGGGTATAGCAATTGAAGTCATCACCGGTGATTTAGAGGCAGAGATCATTTATGAAAATCATATTGCAGAATTGTTAGACCCTAATAAAAGTTATTTATATATAGACGTAGGTGGCGGAAGTACAGAAGTGACCCTTTTTCACAAGGCTGCTGTTGTTTTTCAAAAGTCTTTCAATATTGGAACGGTTCGTATTTTAACAGGCAAGGTGGACGATGCTGTTTGGGAAGATTTAAAACAAGCATTAAAAGAGATTGGGAAAACCTATCCTAAAATGATTGCTATTGGTTCTGGTGGAAATATTAATAAAATATTCTCCATGATCAATTCAAAAAATTTAAAGAGTATACCCATAGAGGTGATCAGAGAATTTCATAGAGTTTTAGAACCAATGACGGTAGATGAAAGAATGCATACTTATAATTTAAAAAGAGATAGGGCAGATGTAATTGTGCCTGCATTGCGCATTTATGCAAATGCTATGAAGTGGGCCAATATCGAAGAAATTCATGTTCCTAAAATTGGTCTAGCTGATGGCTTGATCAATCATTTGTATGAACAATTGAAGTAATGTAAAGAAAGGTAAACTACTCTTACTTGATATTTAGTAGGCCCAACAATAAATAATTATAATTCAGGATAGAGACTATAATGATTTGAAAGATTGCATCATTTCAATAGCTGTAACTGCAAATTCTTGACCTTTATTCATCTTATCAATTGCAGCACGTTCATAAGCCAAAGCTTCATTTTGTGTTGTTAAAATACCAAAAATTACAGGCGTTGTTTTAGTTGCTGCAATAGTTGCAAAACCTTGTGTCACATATTGACAAACGTATTCGTAATGATCGGTATCCCCTTTAATGATTGCACCAATTACGACTATACAATCATATTGTTTGGTCTCAATCATGCGATTGGCAAATACCACTGTTTCTACTGCCCCAGCGCATTCAAAAACTTTATAGGCTTCGTTTTTTGCATCTAATTCATCTGTACATCCAGCAAGGAGTAAATCTGTGATAGGTGCATTAAAATTTGCTTTGATAATAGCGATCATACTAAAAGATAATTTTATGATTGGCGATATTGGCCTTGTCTTGTAAATATTTTTTATTTTGCTCCGTCACAAATGGAGGCACAACAATTTGTTCAAATTTAAATCCAGCAGCCTGAATCGATGAAATTTTATCGGGATTATTCGTGATGAATGAAAAATCATCAACATGCAATTCCCTCAATATTGCAATGGCATCTTGGTAATTTCTATCATCCTCTGGAAGTCCTAAACTTATATTAGCTTGGAAAGTATTTTCTCCCTTATCCTGTAAAGCATAAGCAGCAATTTTTTGACCTATCCCAATGCCTCTTCCTTCATGTCCTTTTAAATAAATTAAGTACCCGTGTTTATTTTTTGCAATCTGCTCTAAAGCATTCATTAATTGTGCTTTACAATCACAACGGACACTACCAAAAACATCACCAGTTAAACATTCACTATGGAAACGCACAATTGGCTGATTGGATTTTTCTGAATCCATACATAAAACCACATGCGCTTCTTTTGTATTTTTATTTTGAAACACCATAGATTTGAACAATCCAAATGCTGTTGGGAGTTGCGCTTGTGCAATCAGCTCCATTGTTGCATCCACAATTTCGGTTGGTGTATTTTGTTCAGATGCTTGAAATTTTAAATCCAATGCAACAGCTTTTCTGTGTTCTAAAAGCTGTTCTATGCTGATCATTTTTAGTTGATGTGTTTTCGCAAAATCAACCAAGCCATTCCTTCTCAACATATCACCAGCTTCGTCCATAATTTCACAGATAATTGCAGCAGGTGCTACATCGGTTAATAAGCACAAATCAACAGCAGCCTCGGTATGCCCTTTTCTCACCAATAACCCACCCTCTTTTGCGACCACAGGAAACAAGTGACCAGGTTTAATAAAGTCAGTTGGCTTTGCTGTAGGATTGACCACTTGACGTGCAGTGATGGCCCTTTCTTTTGCAGAAATACCTGTTGTGATACCAAGTGCAGGAATGGCATCAATTGAATCATAAAATGCAGTATGAAAAGGATCTGCATGATTGCTATTGACTGGTGCAATCCCTATTTGTTTTGCAATTGATTGATGCATTGCAATACACACTAAACCTCTTGCATATTTTGCACAAAAATTAATTTTTTCCTGAGACGCTAAAGCTGCAGGGAAAACAATGTCACCTTCATTTTCTCTATCTTCATCATCTACTAAGATAATGGGTTGCCCTAATTTAAAAGCATCTAATGCTTCTTGCACTTTATCAAACATTACACATTTCTTTTTAAAAGTAACTGTTCTGTATATTTTGCTAAAATATCAAATTCAATATTTACAATACTTTCAACTGAAAGTTGATTGATATTGGTCTTGTCAAGCGTAGTTGGAATAATGCAAAGATCAATCAGATGATCATGCACTTCATTAATCGTCAAGCTCACTCCATTGATTGCTATAGACCCTTTATAAACAACATATTTTACAAATTGTTCAGGCACTTGTATCGTTAAAAACCAAGCAGTTGGCGTAATCTTAATTTCAGTGACCTTGGCAGTCGCATCCACATGACCTAGCACATAATGTCCTCCTAAATAACCATTCGGTTGCATTGGCAATTCTGTATTCACGGTAGCTCCAACTTTGTAATGCTGAATGGTTGTTTTAGCAATCGATTCTGTAGATACAAAAAAATACATGACTTCATCCACTACTTTAGTCACGGTCAGACAAGCTCCGTCAATCGCTACACTATCGCCTAATTGTACAATTGCCGCAAAATTAGGCATATTAATAGCTAGATCCCATCCATCATCGGCTGGACTAATAGCATGTATCTTTCCTTTTTGAACAATACCTGTAAACATATGCCTTGATTTGAGTAATTTTGAGGAGCAAAGATAACCCTTATGACGCAGAAGGAGGCCATTGAACATACATTAAATCTGGCCAAAAAAGCCCTTGAAAATGACATTAGGCCAAACCCATTTGTAGGTGCGGTGGTACTAGACCATGAGGGTAACCTTATTGGTGAAGGATTTCATCAAAAACTGGGTGGACCCCATGCCGAAGTCTATGCCATAGAGCAGGCACTTCAAAAAACTTCTGACCTTAGCCAAGCCACCATTTATATTAGCTTGGAGCCTTGTTCTCATTTTGGTAAAACACCCCCTTGCGCCGATTTAATCATCCAACACAAATTTAAAAAAGTAGTTATAGCGAGTTTGGATCCCAATCCTAAAGTAGCAAGTGTAGAAAAGTTGAAAGCACATGGTATAGAGGTGGAAGTCTTAGATGATCCAGCAGCTAGCTTATTAAATGCCCGATTTTTTACCAATCAACTTAAAAATCGACCACATTATATTTTAAAATTAGCCTCCACTGTTGACGGGAAAATTGCAGACTATGCAAAAAATAGTCAGTGGATTAGCAATGCGGCATCAAGACAATTTGTGCATGATCATTTAAGAGCCAATGTGGATGCAATCTTGACCTCTTATAAAACAGTGATTCAAGATAAAGCAAGTTTAACTATAAGAAACATAGCAGGAGCCATTCAAGAAACCAATGTGATTGTAATAGATAAAAATCTTGAATTGCTTGAAAAACAAAATGAAGGTTTACCTATTTTTTATCCTCGTACAATCACAAAATTTATTTTTATTACGGCCAATGCTCCATCTAATCCGTTGCCAGAAAACATGGATTATGTTATTGGAACATTTGATAAGCATGGGCTTTTGTTTGCATCTGTCTCGGCTAAACTAATTGAACTAGGTTACTATAAAATTTTAACAGAAGCAGGCAGCCAATTGAATTCAAGCATGATTCAACAAGCTGTTGCAGACGAATTGTATTGGTTTATTGCGCCTGCTATTTTAAATGATTTGAACGCATTGCCAATGCTTGGATTGGATGTATTCCGAGTATTAGATAAGAAGGTGCAATTGTCTTTAATTGAAACGAAAGTGATTGAAGATGATGTTTTGTTGCACTACCGTTTTAATTAGAATTAATTATTGCTGGTCTATAATTTCAATGGTCGTTTTCTCCAACTTACTTAACAGTGGAGGTAGTACAAAAGGCGTTCTTTGAAAATAAAATAAGGTAATTATATTTCGCTTGGGATCTACCATGTAAGCTGTATTAAATGCACCACCCCAAAAAAAAGATCCAACAGAAGCTTTGTTAATGGATTGACCTTTTATAGATGTTAACCCAACCCCTAATCCAAATTGATTCAGTGAAGGGAAGCCTCCAAAAATAAATGTCTTCTCGCCCAGCTGATTCGTAAGTAATTGTTCTACTGTAGCTGCTTGCAATACTCTAAATGTACTTTTTGACATGGTTGGATTCAACAAATGATTTAAAAACAAAAAATAGTCCTTTGTTGTTGAGACCAATCCACCAATAGCCGAAAAATAAGTTGTATTATTTAATAAAGGATAATCTACTGGCATTTTTGATCTATCTGCTGCTATAAGGCGATTGTCTTGTTTAATGTAGATTTCTACTAGTCTATTTTGTTTTGATTTTGGAAGATAAAAATAAGTGTCCTCCATACCCAATGGCTTAAATATATTGTCTGCTAAATAGTTGGATAAAGTTTGCTTGGTGATTAACTCAATCAAACCACCCAACACATTGGTACTAAGACCATAACTGAATCTGGCCCCTGGCTGATGGGCTAAAGGCATTTTTGCAATTTGTGCAATTTCCGCCCTTAAGCTAGGATACTGACTGAATCCATTGTTGCTTAATCCATATTTTACAAATTCTTTTTGCAAGTAAGGGTATTCGTCTGCCGAACTAATGCCAGATTGGTGGGTCAATAAATCCCTAATGGTAATGGACCTCGCCCTATCTATTAACACCAAGGAATCTGCTTTTTTAAGGTATACTTTTTGACTGCTAAATTCAGGGAAGTACTTTTCGATAGGATCATTTAACTGAATTTTACCTTTTTCTACCAACTGAAGTACTGCGACGGAAACAATGGCTTTGGTTTGTGAAGCAATACGAAAAATTGCATTTTCCTGCATTTTAACTGATGCATCCAAATTGGCAAAGCCATAGGCTTGATGATGTACAACTTTTCCATTTCTGGCAATCAAAGCCACACCACCAGCAATATTATGCTGTGCTATTTCTGCATTGATGGTACTATCAATTCTATAAAATACGGGTAATTGTGCAAATATTGAAACACTAAAAAATATCAGTATGCTAAAAAATAGAGCCTTTTTCATGAAAGAACGTTTCACGAAAATACGCAAATTTTTTAGAAAATCTATTTTGAAAGTATCTCTAACATTTCTGATAAACTATGTACGATATAATCTGGCTTAGCTTCCATTAATTGGACTTCGGTTTGCGCACCTGTCGTAATTCCAATATTGAACAAACAGCCTGCATTTTTACCTTCTTCAATATCAATACCAGAGTCGCCAATTTTAACCATAAGTTTTGTATCTGCAATACTTAATTTCTCTTTTGCATAAAAAATCATATCAGGCATTGGACGATTGTGTGGAACATCTGAGGCAGTGACTAATAGATCAATCTGCGCTCCTTCTTTCCAACCTAATTGAGCCAAAAGACTTTCTGCTGTTGCTCTATTGTAACCAGTGTTCAAAACTACTTTTACGCCTTTTTCTTTTAGCGCAGAAAACACTTGCTCAGCACCTGGCATAGGAGTCACCTTAAAATTGGCATAAGCCATATCTAATTGTGCTAAAAAATAATTAAATACTTCTAACTGTACCTTTTCATCTAGTTCGTAAGGGCTATTTGAAATAATATCTTTAATGGCTTGGAATTTTTCTTTGCCAGCACCATATAATAACACGTGATTTAAATCTACAGGAACATTGTAATGATTGATAGCTGCTTGCAAAGTTTTATATACAAGATTGTCCTCGTTTACAGTGGTGCCAGCCATATCAAAAACGACACATTGAATTTGCATAGGTTTTATTTTAAACTGTTTTGAATTGCTGAAGCAAAAAATTCGATGTCCTCTGTTTTCATTGTTGGATCTTTTGCAATATCATCCCACTTTCTCAATGTAATCGCATCTTGATAAAAAGGATTTTGCTCGAAATTAGCCACTTCTGTCTCATTCATGATGCCGCCCTGAAAGGTTAAACTTGTTTTAGACGGAGCAGACAAGGTGTCGTAATAAGTAGCATCTACTGCACATAAATATCTTTTTGCGGCCACATGTAAATTGACAGGTTCAACCACTGCAGGTACAAAATTGGTTTCTAAATATTTAGCAGCTAGTGCTTCGTGCACATCATCAATTCCGTTATCACTTGCGTCGTCTGGTAAATCATGTAACAAATGTCCAATATCATGTAATAATGCAGCTGTAATTAAGGCATCGGATGCATTGTTTTCTTTTGCGAATGTAGCAGCTTGTAAAGCATGTTCTAATTGTGTTACGGCTTCTCCACCATACATAGAACCACCATTGGTTTTAAATAAAGTAAGGATTTCTGATACGATAGGATGATGCATAAAATAGATTTTATAATATTAAATAGTTTCAATCATTTCTTCGGCAAAACCAAATGACATGGTCATGCCATGTCCACCAATGCCGTTTAAAATATATACGCCAGGTTCAGGATTTAAGAATAATTCTGCAGCCCCATTGGTCATGATTGGATAAATACCATTCCATGATTGTATCATTTTCCATTGGTCTATGTGCATGAATCTTCTTAAATAAGCAAGAATCATTTCATTGATTTCGGTTTTATCGAATGGTTCAAAATCTAATGCATACTCATGAGAATCGCCAACAGTTAATTCGCCTTCGTTATTTTGTGATACCATCACATGGATGCCATATTTTAAATACTCTGGAATTTCTTCTTCAATTTTTAACCTTAATTTAGTTAAGGCCGATGAGGCATGAAAACTTTTGTAATGCAATAAGGATAAGCCACCGCAAACAGATGCACCAATTTTGTAATTAGGGTCTTGATGCTTGAAACGCATCATTTGTAATTTTGTCTTGATAATAGGTTGTGCTTTAAATTGGTCTGGATACAAGGTCTCAAAATCTTGTCCAGAACAAACACAAACTAAGTCTGCCTCGTACTTTGTTTTACCTGCAAAAGCTGCATGACTTGTAACACTGGTAATTGCTGTTCCCCAAATAAAAGAGACGCCATATTTTTGGGTTAAATAAGCTGGCAAATGCTTGATACCTTCTCTTGGGTCTATGATGATTTCATCTTCACTTCTTAATGCACCTAATAATCCGTTTTCATTGATGCCATTATAATTCGCCAATACAGTCTCTTTATCAATCACTGAAACTGGTCTATTTTTAGATTGAAAAAACTGCGCAATATCTTCCACTACATTCATTTCCTCCGCACTGTATGCCAAATGTAAACTACCACAGGCATTGTAAGGAATATTAGCAGCATCTAAATATTCTGTCCAAATTTCTTTTGTCCTTACTGAACGGTTGTATAAATTTCCATCAGGTTGTCCTACTGGCCATAACATCCCAAAATTTCTTACACTAGCACCTAGTGAAAATTGTGACTTCTCAATCACTTTTACAGTATATCCTTTTTCTGCTAATGCTCTAGCAGTTGCTAGGCCAACTATTCCAGCTCCAACCACAATTGCTGACTTATTCATATTGTATTGTTTTATATTTTTTTGAAAAGTAAATCATATTTAAGCTACTAAAAAGAATACCCACTAAAGATAGAATAACTAAGCCATTGCTAAAAAATGTTGTCCAACTTAAATTGACATCCATGGTACCTTTTAGTATAATCACTCCAGCGCTTGCCACATAACCAAACGCATCCACTAAGTACATAAAATAGCCCACATTGGCTTTTAACTTATAACTCGCAATCATTCTATCAAATAGAATGGAATTAAAAGGGATATAACCCATGTATAAACCCAGGCCAACTAGCACAATCCAGCTATACCCAGATATATAGTGGTTTAAAAATAATACGGTGCTGAGTCCGCAAATAATAAAGCCGCATAAAATAATTGCTTGCGCTAAGAAAAAAGCAAGTTTATTATTTTTGATATAAATCATACTTGCAATCATGATCAATACACAAATTGCAATAGGAATTTCAGTAGAAGTAAAAATAGACGCGTTATTGCCATAGCCTAATTCGTTCCAAAGCTCGGCCGCGAAATTGTCTCTTATGTCTCTAAATAAAGACAAAAGCATATAAATAAGGATAAAAGAAATAAGCCCAAAACTAAATTGCATAAAAAAACGCTTTCTATCGCTTTTGTTCAAAGGCACTCGGATAGATTTTTGCACCCTTTCCTCATAAGTAGGATTGGGTATTTTCTCTAATAAATACACTAAAATAATAATAGGAATAATGAAAATTGCACCGGTATAAAATGGAATCCAATTTTCTGCAACTGAATATTGTATTTGTAACCATTTACCTACAGATTTAACAAAGCCAGAAGAAACAATGAAACTCACAGCCATGGTTGCCCCAATAAAATCGGTGGACTTACGGCCTTCCACAAATGAAAAGATTAAACCCCAAAGCACCCCTAATGGCAAGCCATTCAAAAAAAGCATGGTGACATTCCAAGGGCTATCCATTAAAGGAAATAACAACAAGGGAATCCATGACAAAAACAATAAAGTTAAAATTGCCCAGCCTCTTCCAATATTTTTTAATTCCGAAATGTATTTGATGCCACAAAACTTGCTAATGGTGTAGCCAATCACTTGTGCAATGACAAGGATGTTTTTATAATCAACCCCAAATACCTTTGGCTCATTTAAATACAATCCTATTGTAAATGGCTTTCTAAATGCATAAACACAGGCATAGGTTAAAAAGCAAATGGCTGCAATATATACAGTCAAAAGAAAGGATTGAAATTTTTTAGGTTGTGTCATAAGATGAACAAAAATAAGGAAGAGCAGGTAAACCTGCTCTTCCACTAAATAAAACCCCAATTCAAATTCAAAAAACGATTATTTAATGATCCACATTTTTGCATTGATATCATCAGTTCCACCATATTGAGAAGTGATTGCCGCTTCCAAATTTGCTTTGTTGTTGATTCTCTCTGCACTTGGATATTGGTAACGTAATGCAACTCTATTGCTATTTCCAGAACCAGGTCCAGTATGGAAAGTTGGTACACCTGTTCTTCTCCAGTTGTAATATCCTTCAGCTCCACTGTTTTGGTACATTGCTAAATACTTTTGCAATAAAATTTGCTTTAAACCATCAGTCGTGTTACCAGCATATTTCACCGTTGCTTGAGCGTAATAAGTCGCAAAGTTAAAATCAACAGAGTAAGTTACTGACTCAGCTAAAGTACCACCTGGCTTTTGGAAAGTCACTGTATTTGCACCTTCTTTCACACCATAAAAAGCTTGAGAAGCTTTGATACCATTTTGGTACCAAGTTTCTGCATTTTGAGTTGTAATCCAACCTCTGTTTGCTGCTTCTGCAATATTGAAACACATTTCTTGATAACCTACTTGTGTCGTTGTTTCTGCAGTATAAGTTTGATAATAACGCTTACGGTTGATGAATGAATATTTACCTACGTTTGCGTTCGCACTCATTGTCGCTAAATCTTCTCCAGAACCAGCACCCACAAATGCATCATAAGAATTAGGTGCACTACCTGCAGCTACTAATGCAGCAGCTGGTTCAGCAACAAAGAAAGTTCTTGGATCTTTCAAAGTTGTTAAGTTGCCTAAATATGTAGATGACATATTGTAACGTGTTGCATCAAAACCAAAATTATCTGGATTCGTAGAATACTTGTTGTATTGGTTATTGTAAACAAAAGCTAAATTATCTGCATCGCTGCTAAATAAAGGATACTTAGTAGGATTGTTGATGACATCAGCAAATTTTGTTTTGATCGCTAAATCGGTATCTGCATCTTTGTTGCTCAATTGGATTAAAACCCTCAATTTGAAAGCATTCACCGCTTTTTGCCACTTAGATAAGTTATTACCGTAGTAAAAATCATTCGCTAATACATAGTTCGTAGACTTCAAATTACCCATTTCTGTATTTGCTTCTTCTAAATAAGTCAAGATTTGTTGGAAAACTTGCTTCTGTGTATCATACTTAGGCGTAACGTTTGTTAATCCTTTTAAGGCTTCAGAAACTGGTATATCACCTAAGTTCATTGTCAAGTCATACAAGAAGTAAGCTTTTAAATACTTAGCAAGCGCTGTATAAGGATTTGGTGCAGCTACTGACTTTTTTGCTTCGTCTTCCATCTTGATGATGTTCTTTAATACGTTGTAATTACCGTATGAATAACCAGTCCAGTTGTACTCTTGGTTTCCATAATAAGCATAATTACAAACATAATATTGATTCCATCTTTGCGTACTATTAAATGCGCCTTGACTGTAATTAAGAAGGACATTGTTTAAAATCAAGTTCGCAGGAACCGATGTGGCTCTGTTAGGATCTGAGGCTAAAGTATCGAATGACTTTTTACAAGCTGTCATTGAACTTAATACCAATCCTAAACTTAGTATTTGAAATATCTTTTTCATATCTTATGTGTTTCTTTTAATTAAAATGTGAAATTAATATTGATACCGTAAGATCTTGTAGTTGGTGTTTGTAATCCTATAGAAGAATCACCAGGGTACTGATCAATATCAACATCATTAAATTTAGAATCTGGCATCCAGTACAATAAGTTTCTACCTACAGCTGAAACAGTTGCTTTCTTAAAGAAAGATTTTTTCACTAAAGATGCAGGAAGTTCATAAGTTAAAACCACTTCTCTTAATTTAAAGAATGTTTTACTCATCATATTTGGTTCAGGAATACCGTGTACACGACTGATATAATCTTGGATGTAAGTTTTTGTTCCATTAGGAGCAAAAGTTAATTCACTATAGTTTGTGATTAAACCAGTTACCGCATCATACTTTGGCGTACCAGAAGCAACTAGAACACCTTCGCCTACATAAGATTTTACGCCTAAATAATCTTGGTATCTAGCTACACCCATTGCACCTTGAACTGTCTCAATATGACGACCACCTTGGAATGTCTTCTTTCTTACATAATCTTCCATGATACCACCTACACGACCATCCACTTGCATGTTCAAAGTGAATGCTTTATAGCTGAACTTATTGTTTAAACCCCAAACAAAATCAGGATTAGAGTTGCCAGCATATTGTGCCACTGGTAAAATCACTGGACGACCACCAGCATCATTGATGATTTGACCATCTTGAGTTCTAGCAAATTTTCTGATATACACCGCATCTGTTCTTGTACCCACTTTGTAGAAAGTATTTAAAGCAGATACACCTACTGGTAATTCGCTATACTTGTTGATGAAAGAGCCAATATTAAATGTCGCATCCCAATTTAAACCATTTGCTTTTTTCAAAATCACTGCATTCAAACTAACATCGTAACCAGTTCTTTTAGTTTTAGTACCATTGATTACATAAGAACTGAAACCAGATGTTTGAGAAATTGATTTAGAGAAAATTTGAGGTCCATCAGTGTAGCTAAAATAACTCGCTTCTAAACCAAAACGGTTGTTGATGAATCTTGTTTCTAAACCAAATTCAAGACTTGATCTATCATCAGGCTGTACATTGTTGTCTACTAATGTATTTGTGAAAGCAGCTTGAGTTGTGTTATTATAACCAATACCTGTAGAATATACATCGGCATAAGTATAAGTAGGTCCACCATAAGTTGAACTATATTGCTCACCATAACCAAGTGGGAAACTGTTATTTGGTGTAGAACCAATATAATCAGATACAAAGCTACCACCACCTCTTACTTTTGCATAAGAACCTCTTAATTTGAAGAAGTTAATTTGCTTTGGCATGTCGATATAATCATTCAACACAGTACTTAAGTTGAAAGAAGGATAGAAGAATGAGTTGTTTTCTTTGTTCAATGCAGACAATTGGTCATTACGGCCAGTGATGGTTAAGTTGGCAAATTTACCAGTCTCAATATCTACTGAATACATTAAAGATTTAACCCTCATTTCTGATGCAAAATTGTAAGCAATTACTGGGTTTCTACTATTTGCAAAAGTGTATACATTCGGTACGTTCAAATAGTTGGTAGTAACAAAACTTGAATTGTAATTGAATTGTCTAAAGTTACCTCCAGCAAAACCAGAGATGTTAAAGAAATTAGCTAATTCAGGTGTTTTGAAATTTGCACGGAACTCAGAGTTAGATTCGAATAAAGATCTTCTGTCTTCTCTGTAATCACCTTTATTTTCTTCTCTTCCATAAGGATGCGCAGAGAAAGGCATTTTCTCGTTACGCATTAAATCATAAGTTGTAACAGAAGTTCTTGCGAATAAATCTACATACTTATTTACTTTATAATCTAAACTTGTATAAGCATAGATATCATTTTTGTAATGACCTCTTGTCCACTCATAAGCCATAAAGTAAGGGTTATGGTATCTTTGGTATTCCGCATAGATACTTTGTACACCTTCTTTACCTGGCTGCCAGTAATTTCTCATATCATCAATATTCCAGTCAGCACCACCCCAAATAGTCATGTTATAGATCACCGAGTTTGGACCGTAGTTTACGTCTGGGAAATTATCAGAATATTGTTTGTTGAAATTGATGTTCGCATCTAAGGTTAATTTAGAGTTGAATCTTAAAGTTCCTGCTAAATTTAAGTTTGTAGTATTTAAACTTGTATTTGGCATGATACCTTTATTGTACGTATTACCTAAAGAGAAACGTACATCTGCTTTTTCTGTAGAAGAAGCAATTGCAATACTAGATGTATTTAAAACACCTGGCTCAATGAAACGCTTTAAGTTGTCTTTACCACGAGCAATCCAAGGTGTACCTGAACGCTTACCTGTGATAGGATCTACTGGACTGTCGTACTGAGGAATCAATTGACCTTCAAATTTTGGTCCCCAAACGTCATAATCCGCATCGTTTAAACCTGCACCTAAACCATCCACGAATGCATATTTACCGTGGTCACCAGGACCATACTCATCTTGAGTTTTAGGTAAAGCAATGAAACCGCTTTGAACCGAAGTACTGCTGTTGAATTCAACAGAGTAGCCTCTTTTATCTTTTGTACCTTTTTTAGTGTTGATGATGATCGCACCATTTTGACCTCTATAACCATACAATGCAGAGGCAACAGGGCCTTTTAACACGTTATATGATTCGATGTCGTCTGGGCTAATATTCCAAGTATCAGAGTTAATTGGCACACCATCCACAACGATCAAATTCACACGACCACCTCTTAATACTAAGTTTGGGAGTCTTAACATTTCTTGGTTAATACCCACTGTCAAACCAGCTACTTTACCTACTAAGTTGTTGATTGGATTCAATTCTCTTGCTTTCACTAAATCAGCACCCTTTACTTCTTGTGTAGCATAACCAATTTTTCTTTTCTCTTTTTTGATACCCAAAGCGGTTACAACCACTTCGTTTAATAATTCATCTGCCTTCACTAACTCAACAACAATTGCATCGTTAGAAGCAGTCACAGTTTTAGTAACATAACCAATGTAAGAAACTGAAACAGTAGCGTTCGCACTTAAGTTGTTTAAACTAAAAGCACCGTTTGCATCTGTTTTTGTAGCTTGTCCTTTTACAGACACAGTAGCAGATTCCAAAGCTTTTTTGGTTTCTGCGTCTACCACTTTTCCTTTAAATTGTATGTTTTGAGCAATTGAGCTTAAACTCAACCCCAATAACATAAGTGGCGTAAGAATCCACTTAATACATAGTTGTTTTGAAATCATAGTTAATATTTTGAAGGGCAAATCTATTGTGAATCCTTTAACAAATTCAAAAGTGCATGTGAACAATAGATGAAGGAATTGTGTCGGAATTGTTAACTACTTTAAATACTATCCACACAATAATTTAAATTGGAAAATTCCTTAACAATAAATTAATATTTCAAATAAAATAGAAGCAAATCAAATAGTCTTAGGTTTGCTATTCAACTTTATTCAAATTATGGCTATGAAAAAATATCTACTTTTAGTACTTGTTGTCTTTTTTTGTATGAGCGATTCATTAGCACAACAAAAACAATCTTTTTTAACGGTTCCTGGCTTTAACGAATTTGCTAAAATTGACCCTGCTGGTGTTTCTATTTTACCAAGCGGAAGGTATGTGCAACCAGTGGGTAAATCCATAAGAATTACCCATGATCCATTTGGATTAAAAATTGCACCAGACGGAAAAGTAGCCATTGCATTACATGAAAATGTAATTACCCTTATCGACTTGCAAACCCATGCCACAAAGCGTATTCCTGAATATTATAAAGCAAATGAAAGTCCTTTAAAAAATGGTTCTTTCTTAGGGATCGCTTTTCACCCAACTAAAAAAATAGTATACTTGAGTGGTGGTGATGAAGGTACAGTGGTTGTATATGATTATGTACAATTTAAAAAAATAGACTCTATTAAATTAGATGGGGTATTCAATGGCACCAATTTTACTGGAAGTTTTACAAGCGATTTAGTGTACCATGAAGCTTCTAATAACTTATTGATTTTAGATAGAGGCAATTTTAGATTAGTTCGTTATAGTCTCACTGAAAATAAAATCATTGCATCCATCCCAACCGGTCGTCAACCCTTTGGCCTAGCCATCTCCCCAGATCAAAAAACGGTATTGGTTGCCAATGTGGGCATGTATGATTACCCTTTAGTTGGGGGAACAACAAAAGAAAATATTCAAACGCAATATATTGGTTGGCATCCTTACGGTAATAACACTAAGGAGTCCATCGAGGGTACCGAGATTGACGGAAAAGAAATACCAGGTTTAGGAGATCCGAATGCAAAAGAATCTATGAGTGTTTACTGTATTGATTTAAATTCAAATAAGGTAAAAGCAAAATTAAAGACTGGCTTATTATTAGGAGAATTAGTAGAAGATGCGGAAGTGATTGGTGGTGCTAGTCCCAACTCCATTGCAATTGGCAATAAATATGCTTATGTCACCAATGCAACCAATGACAATATCGCAGTCATTGATTACAAAAAAGGGAAGATTGTGAAGCACATTCCTATTAAAGTAGATCCTAAATTAGATCGTTATAGAGGATTACTCCCTTTTGGTATTGCCATTACTAAAGACGAGCGTACATTATTTGTTGCCTTATTAGGATTCAATGCAGTGGCAAAAATTGATTTAAAAACTGCTACGACCACTGGATTGATTCCAACTGGATGGGGCACAACAAGAGTCGCTTTATCGAATGACGAACAAAAAATATACATTACTTCTTGTAGAGGTTTAGGGGCTGGTCAAAACGGAGGAAAAAATTTCAAAGCGCCAATTCAAGGGACTTATGTAGGCGATATTCAATTAGGTGGATTCCAAGAAGTTGTTAATCCAGATCCTACAACACTTGCAGCGTATACAAAGCAAACATTGGCACAGACCTATATTGTAAAAGAACAAACAGATAGTTTGCCATTACCTGTTTTGCCTGGAAGTAAAGTTACGCCTATAAAACATGTGGTTTTTATTACTAAAGAAAATAGAACATTTGACGAAATCTATGGTCAAATGAAAACTGTGAATGGCGATCCAACATTAGCAAGATTTGGTTTAGATGTCAATATATATGGGAAAACAAAAACTGTAAAGCATGTAAATGTGGCACCAAACCATATTAAAATTGCAAAGCAATTTTCGTTGAGTGAAAATTTTTATTGTGATAGTGATGCATCTATTCATGGCCATCATTGGATGATGGGGGTGATCCCAAATGAATGGGTAGAAGCCAATTCTAGTACAGATAAATCGGCTGACTATTTTTCGACTGCATCTGGTAGAAGGTACCCAGGTTCAACAGGTAGTATGGATCCGGAAGATTATGCGGAAATTGGAGGCTTATGGGAAGCATTGGACAGAAAAAATATTAGCTACTATAATTTTGGTCAAGCAAACGAAACAGCGCATGTGAGAGAGGATTGGTATGATACGGCAACAGGTGCTAGTCATATTGTTATGGTACCAATGCAAAAAGGAGTATGGGGAAAAACCTCACACAATTTTGCTGGTTACAATACCAATATTCCAGATCAGTTTAGAATGAAACAATTTGAAGAAGAGTTTACAAAAAAATGGTTGAGCGGGAAAGATACTTTACCGCAATTATTAACTGTGATGCTACCTAACGACCATACAGCTGGACCTAGACCAGAAGATGGCTATCCATTTATGCACTCCTATGTTGCTGACAATGATTTGGCCTTAGGCAGAATGATGCAGTTTTTAAGTCAAACCCCTTATTGGAAAGACATGCTAGTGATTGTGACCGAAGATGATCCACAAGGCGGTGTAGACCATATAGATGCCCACAGAAGTGTATTGATGATGGCGGGTCCTTATGTAAAGAAAAATTATGTGTCAAGTACGCATGCCAATTTCGGTTCTGTTTTAAAAGTGATTTACAATGTATTAGGCGTGCCTTACGTGAATCAATACGATGTAACCGCATCTTTGTTAACAGACTTTTTTACCAATGAGCCAGATTTTACACCTTACTACTTTGAATTCCCAAGTCAGGAAGTATTTGATTGGGACAAAGCAATGAAGAAATACAATTATAATTTAGATTGGAGAAAGATTAAGCAAGGCCCAACTATGGATAATGAAAAAGAGCAAAGATCAGAACATTATAAAACCTCTGGTACAATTATCCAATAGTGATTTAATACGAATCAAAATTATTGCATTGGAATTTCCATCAATAATATTTCTGCTTGATTGGTTAAAGCTTTTATTTGAATGACATCATGGATTGGGTCTATATGACTCAATCCTAATGCATCTCTTTCATTTAATTGTTGCCCAGCAACTTCAAATGCGCCATATAACACAAATGCATAAACTGCATTACCTGCTTTCTTTAAAGTATAATTTGTAGTAAAGTCAAGATCAAATTTGCCAATATGAAACCATGCGTCTTGATGAATCCAAACACCAGCATCTTCGGGATTCGGAGAAAGGACTTGTTGTAAATGATTGATGCGGTCTTTGGGATCCAAAGTCATTTGATCATATCGCGGTGTTACATTTTTTTTATTGGGCATCACCCAAATTTGTAAAAACTTAACAGGCTTGTCTTTATTGTGATTGAATTCACTATGCTTAATGCCAGTACCAGCACTCATCACTTGGATATCACCATGCCTGATAACAGTTTGATTGCCCATGCTATCCTCATGTGCTAAATCCCCTTCCAACGGAATAGAAATGATTTCCATATTGTCGTGTGGATGCAAACCAAAACCCATACCTGCAGCAACATAATCATCATTCAATACGCGTAGTACACCAAAATGTATTTTTTCTGGATTGTAATAATTGGCAAAACTAAAACTGTGTTTACTATGTAACCAGCCATGATTGGCGTCTCCTCTAGAATCTGATGTATGTAATACTGTTTGCATAAAATAGTCTTTCAATGTTTCAACATCAAAATTAAGTATTTTGTAGGATAAAAACCAAGGCGCCAGCTATAAATCCTATCAATGCGATCCAGCTAATATTTTTTAGGTACCAAAAAAAGTCAATTTTTTCGATCCCCATCACCGCTACCCCAGCTGCTGAACCAATAATTAAAATAGAACCACCAGTTCCGGCGGTATAGGCCAAAAATTCCCAAAAGTAGTGGTCTGTAGGATATAAATTGAGACTGTACATACTTTGTAGGGCAGCCACCAAGGGAACATTGTCTAACACCGAAGACAATACACCTATCACCATTGCGATTAACTTAATATCTCCAATACTATGATTTAAAAAGTTTGCTGTATCATTTAACAATCCCACTTGTTCTAATGCAGCAATACTCATGAGTATGCCAAAGAAGAATAAAATACTTGGCGTATCTATTTTTCGTAGTGCTTGATTTACAGAGAGCATCCCTTTTTCATCCCTGTCTTTATGACTATGCAATAGTTCAGTCAACACCCACATGATTCCTAAACTTAATAACATGCCCATATAAGGCGGTAAATGGGTAATGGTTTTGAAAACAGGAACAAATAAAAGACATATAAGCCCTGAGCAAAAAACTAAATTACGATCGAATGCGCTAGAAAGCGAATTGAGATTGGTTTTATTATTTTCAAATAATTCAATGTTTCCTTTGATTCGATAACTTATGATGCATGTTGGCACAACCATACAAGTTACACTTGCTAAAAAGGTTTCTTTCACTATGTTCAATGGTGTTACCTGATGTCCAATCCAAAGCATTGTTGTAGTCACATCTCCTATTGGACTCCAAGCCCCACCTGCATTTGAGGAGATAACTACCAAACCTAATAATTGCCATTTTACCTTTTTCTCCTTCACAAGTTTATTTATAATTGAAAGCATGACAATCGAACTGGTCAGATTATCTAAAATAGCAGAGAGAAAAAATGTTACAATTGAAATGGTCCAAATGAGTTTATTCTTGTTGGTTGTCTTAATTTTTTCTGTGATATTCTGAAACCCATCATGTACGTCTATCAGTTCAACAATGGTCATTGCTCCTAAAAGGAAAAACACAATTTCAGCAACGCTACTTAAATGATGACCTAGTGCATCCAAAGCTTGTTGATTTATTTTAGGATTCATTACTAAAATAGTCCAACAAAGTACCGCGGTGATTAAAGCGATAGCTGATTTATTGATATGGATGGCCTGTTCTAAGGTGATTAAAAGGTATCCTCCTAAAAATATGGCTAGTAATAAAATGTACATATTCAAAACCAGACTAAGCTTGATTAGCATGGTCATGTAAATTAAACCAAATATGGTTAATTTTGTAATTATAAAAGCTTAATCCAAGAAAAGCACTTTTTTGGAATCAACTCATACAAATGGAAAAAATAAATATATCCAAATCGCTTTATAAACTATTTCGTTTATTAAGGTTAGATGGGAAAGAAATTACAGCACTGTATTTACTATCCATTCTTTCCGGATTGATCCAACTCTCTCTTCCTCTTGGTATACAGGCCATTATCAATTTTGCCAATGTGGCTACTGGAAGAAATCAACTTCCTGCATCTATGTGGGTATTGATTTTTTTAGTCGTAATTGGCGTGTTGTTTACTGGCATGCTAAAAATAAATCAAATGAAAATTGTGGAGAAAATTCAACAAAAGATTTTCACCAGATTCTCATTTGAATTTTCACAAAGAATACCAAGGCTAAATATAAAATCTATCGATCAATATCATTTACCTGAATTAGTCAATCGCTTTTTTGATATTCCAACATTGCAAAAAAGTATGGCGAAATTATTACTTGATATTCCAACGGCAGTTATCCAACTATGTTTTGGATTAATCCTACTTGCGTTTTACAATTCTGTATTTATTGTATTTGGTATTATCCTGCTTGTGATTTTGTACTTGATATTATACATCTCATCCCCTAAAGGTTTTGAAGCATCCTTAGAGGAAAGTAATTATAAATATGAAATTGCAGGTTGGATACAAGAAATTGCAAGAGGTATCAAAACCTTTAAGTTTTTCAATACTTACAATTTGCATGTTGAAAAAACGAACACTTTATTAGAAGGCTATCTGAATTCAAGGAACAGGCATTTTCAAATTCTAAAAATACAATATTGGTCCTTAGTTATTTTCAAAATACTAATCACTGCCGCCATGTTGATTGTGGGTGGTATTCTATTAATTCGTCAAGATATCAATTTAGGGCAATTTATAGCAGCCGAAATTATTATTTTAACGATCATGAATGCGGTTGAAAAATTGATAATTAGTCTAGAGACCGTATATGATTTATTGACAAGTGTTGAGAAAATAAATAAAATAACCGAAAAACCAATTGATGAAGACGGCACTTATGAGTTTGTCAAAAATCAAGGCATTGAAATTGAAGCAAAAAATTTAAGCTTCGGTTTTCAAAATACATCAATCCTTCAAAATATTAGTTTTCACATTAAACCTGGACAAAAAGTAGCCATAGCTGGCGATGGCGATTCTGGTAAGACAGTTTTATTGAGAATGTTAACAGGTGTTTTTCAGGATTTTGAAGGTGAATTAAGTTTTAATCAAATTCCTATTAATAACTACAATTTAAATACTTTAAGAAATCATGTTGGTATCTATATGCAAAAGCAAGATATCTTTTCTGCTAGTTTATGGGAGAATATTACCCTAGGCAATCCTGCTATCAAAGAACAGGATGTTTTGGATACTTTTAAAATTGTTGGGTTAACTCCTTTTTTTCAAGGTTTAAATAAAGGATTTGACACTTATTTAGAACCAACAGGAAAAGAGCTTAGTTCTTCAAATGTACAAAAGCTATTGATTGCTAGGTCACTGCTCAA
>Ga0214921_10002651_pt1 | contig 28712 bp, 38 predicted proteins | sample LL1505_MetaG_FD_177992 | JGI IMG/M metagenome (GOLD analysis project Ga0214921, IMG submission 177992) | Freshwater microbial communities from Lake Lanier, Atlanta, Georgia, United States - LL-1505 | ecosystem: Environmental > Aquatic > Freshwater > Lake | place: USA: Georgia | collected...
GCAATGTTCCGATTCTCTTTGATGCAACACGTAGCTATCATCCAAATCCACGCAGGTCAATTACTCGTTATGAGTGGGACGTTGACGGCCGCGCAGGCTATGAGGGCTTCGGCTCGTTCTACACCTTCTCGTACCCCGATCTCGGTAACTACGTGGCCAACCTACGCATTACGGACGACGCCGGACGCACTGCAACTGCTTCGCTCAATATTAATGCAAGTCTTGGCAATGTCGCACCCCTGGCACGCATTGCGCATCCAACGTATACGGTGCTTAGCGGTGACGATGTGACGTTAGACGGCTCTGCTTCGGTTGACCCGAACGCTGATTGTGGCGATTCAATCGTCAGTTACGAGTGGGATGTCAATGGAAACGGACTCTACACCGATGTCGGCGTCGACGTGACTGGTGCGACTCCAACTCTCCCATGGGAGCTTATCGCTCAGAGGCTCCAGTGGCCTGCGAATCGAGACACCAACCTGCCCGCCAATACTGTGAATTTACGTGTCACAGACGAGGCGGGAAATCGCGCAACGTCCTCGACGAAGATCATCATTTACGATGCACAGCCAATCGCGCTCTTTCAGCAGACACCGAGTCCGGCACCCATCAACCTGCGCACGAACGCAATCACGGCGACCCTCGACGGAAGAGCGTCATACTCACCCATTGAGTCTCTACGAATTACTCGATACGATTGGGACTTAGATGATGATGGCTCCTTTGAGACATCAAATACTGACATGACTACATGGCGCAAGGTCCTCGCTGCAGTTCCTGTCGACGGCGCACCACTGCCCGAATTCTTTGTTCGCATACGAGTTCGCGATAATCAAAATCGAATGACAGTTGCTCGTCTGCCGATTCGCATTTCAATGCCTCCCACTCCGCCCACAGCCGATGCGGATCCTTCTGATCTACCCGAAACTGGTTACAACATACTGCTCGGCCAGGGCGTCACACTGAATGGCGCGGCTTCATTCGACCCGGATCAGCAGGAGTTCGGTGACTACATCCGCTGGTACCGCTGGGATCTCAACTACAATGAGGTTGTCGGATTCCAGGCCGACATCGCGAGAGAGGATCTAAATTCTGACGTTGTCGAGGCAACAACTGTCGTCGATGTCAACCAGCTCAACAACTTCGGCATCAATCGTGTCGGCCGCTTCCCGCTGCGCATGCAGGTTGAGGACAGCACAGGCCTGACAAATACAGACGACTCACTGATCATAGTGCACCCCTCAGATCCTGTGGCACGCTTTGATGCCACACCGAGCGCCCTAGAGTGTCCAGGACGAACTGTGCTTGATGCACGCACTTCTAGTCACCCTCACCCCGCCATCGACATCGTCGGCTGGAACTGGGATCTCGACAATGATGGGCAGTTCGATGACGCCAACGGGCCTGTCGTACAGGTACCTTTTGATCAGTTCGGCTTCGGCACCCCACGCACACTTCGCCTGCAGGTCACAGACTCTCAGGGACGAACTGCTACCGCGCAACAGAATGTAACAGTAGAGCTAGGCAATCTCGCACCCCAGCCAAACGCTGGTGGATTCCGAGATGCCAACAACGTCGTGCTCGGACCGTATGCGCTGGCAAGAAATGAAATACTTCGATTGAGCGCGGTGGGATCCATTGATCCAAATGAATCGTGCGGTGACCGCATCGTTCGATATCAGTGGGACCTCAAGAACGACGGCACCTACGAGTTCGATAAGGTCACCAAGGACGCATTCGATGTAACTGTCGCTCAACTCACGGCGCTTGGATTGCAGACTGCAGGACGATACCAGGTTCGCCTTAGAGCAACAGATCGTTACGGTCTCACGTCAGATTCTGTCGTTCCGCTGCTCATCGTCAATGGGCCAACTGCTGTCGCGGCTGCAATTCCAAATCGCACAAACTGCCAGTCTCAGCTCTTGCTTGACGGCACAGCTTCAACAACAGATGGACCTCCTGGGCAAGGATTTGAAATCCTGACATATCGCTGGGATCTAGATAATGACGGCCAGTTTGATGACGCATCAGGCTCGCGCACTACACAAAACGCTTTTGCGTTACCTGACGCTGCTGGCAATGTCACGATGCGTCCCCGTCTGCAGATCACGGATGTTTCTGGCCGAACAGCAACCGCTAGCGTCGACGTCGTTATTAATCCACAGAACTTGCCCCCTGTCGCTAGCGCAGGTGGACCATACAACACAGGACCTATCGGCGCGAGCTATGCTCCCATTCGCCTCGACGGCCGCGCATCTTACGACCCAGACGAGCCCTGTGATGCTCTCACAGTCTACAAGTGGGACATTGACGGCGACGGTCGTTTTGGAACTGAAGACACTCCCGCAGAGCCTCAGGGCAATCTCGTTGATAACTTCATCTCACCTCTGTGGCGGCCAAACACTACGCAGACCGTGCGTCTCAAGGTCTGTGACATGCGCAATACATGCTCAGCAGTAGATGAGGCTGACATCCGCATTCAGCCGGCGCCTCCGCCTCTCGGTGAAATGTTGGCACCACTCGTAGCCAGCGGCGCATGCATTGGACCTGCCAACTTCGATGTACGCTTCAGCGTCAGAGATCCCAACGGAAGACCGGTTACAGCCACAATTAATGTTGCGGGTCGTGACGTTGCGACACAGAATATTAACGTCCCGGCTAACGGCACATCCATCACTGTCACGATTCCTGTCAATCCTGCGGCAATCCCCGAGGGGCAGCACAACGTAATCGTACGTCTCGCAAATAACGCAGGCGGATCTTCATCGATCGATTCAGGCGGCAGAGTGACGTTCGACAGGACGCCACCAGTTCTCACTGTAGGAGCCCAGCTCGCAAATACGTGCTATCAGCCAACTGGCGTTCCACGTCCCACAGTAGATGTCGTAGACAATTTCGACGGCGCGCCAGACATCACACAGAGCACAACTGCGGCAACGTGTGAACGCACGCTGATCACACGTGCGGTCGATGATTGCGGCAACGTTGCTGAAGTCACCCGTCCCTACAGACTAGCTGAGATGGTTCCCGTCAACTTGAACGCTCCCGCCGAGGGCAGCCTTTCGGCACCCTTCCCCAATGTCAACTGGTCGGTGCCTGGAAGCCAGCTATGCGCATCTGTGACTGCAACACTCTCACGCAACGGTGGAACTGCGAATAACTTTGCAAACAACTCGCCAATCAATGCTGCAGGAAGCTACGCGCTCAACTTAGGCATCAGAGATTGTGCAAGCCAGATCAGACCGATCGTCAGACGCTTTGACATCAATGCATCACCCATCGCCGTCCCCATTCCACAGGGGCATCCTGCGACAGATCCTGATCGTGCGAATGCCTATCGAGTTCCACAGGGTACGCCACTAACTGTTGACGGTGGAGACTCTCAGGCACCAGAAACACGCGATCGCATCGTGACATATGCGTGGGATTTTGACGGTAACGGTTCGGTCGACGCTGTGGGCAAGACAACAGCATTTAACACCAACGTTGAGCGCACAATTGACGGCCGCCTAACAGTGACAGACACAATCGGCGCAACTGGATCAACAGCTTTCAGAATAACTGTTGATGACGTGAGCCCCATCTGCAATCCAGGGGGCCCTTACATCGTCTTTGCAGAGAACGAGTTCGCCACGGACGCAAGCCAGAGCCGCCCGGGAACGGCAGCTGAGGCGATCACTGGCTACATCTGGAACTGGGGTGATGGCACATCCAATTCGAATGGCGTGAGGGCTACACACGCCTACGCAGAGCCAGGCATTTATGACGCAACATTGACATGCACAGATGTTGATAGTCAGACTGTTGCACGATTCCGCATCGACTCACGCGATGTTGCTCCCGTCATCACAAGCTTCACGAAGCCCGCCATCATCTACGAGACGATCCCGATGACGTTCTCGGTCACGGCAATCGCTCCTCTCGCAAATGAGCCCATCACCTCGTATGAGTGGGATTTTGACAGCAACGGCATACCAGAGTACAACGACATTCGTTACGCCACAGTTACACACCAGTTCCGCGAAGCAAACCCACGACAGCAACTTACTCTCCGTGTTCACGATCAAGACTCAGCATCAAAGAGAATTGTTGATCTCACGATCCTCGAGGCAACCTGGTCGGTGATCCTGCCATGGACACAGACAGTCGCTCAGGGCTATGCGGCTTCTGGCCAGTACACACCGCTGCAGGTGGCACCTCTCGCAGACCTTCAGTTCTACATTGATCGTCTGCTATGGGGTGAGCGTAATGACCAGCGAGGTGTGAGCATGCAGGCCCTCGACGCAATTATGACACGTCTCTATCAGGCACAATCAAGAGGCGTTCAGTTTGGCGATCACCTCTGGTCATTGGCACGAGCCACGCATCGCAATCTAAGTCGCATGGAGACAGCAATCAGAACACGCCCAGGCGTCGACCTCCGAGATGAGAATCTTGTCAAGGCGCGCCTGGAGGTGGGGGCCCTCGAGGTCTACAAGACAGCAACGTGGGAGGCCAAGGTTCGCAGTCAGGCCGATTCGTTCGTGATCCTCGATTTTATGACACGAGCAATGAACGCCTACTTCTATCTCCGCAACTTCGACACGCCCCTTAAGACATGCGCAGCAGGTGATCTCGCCAAGGTGGGCGACCCAGCAGCACGTTCTACACAGTGGCAGACGATAAAAGATCAGTTGAGTCTAGACCTCGTGGGCATTGAGCAGGAGCTTAGCGTCTACACCGAGGCTGGCGCAGCGACCAATGATTACGCGACAGACAGGAATCAGATCCAGGCAGCGCTCCAGGCTGTCCGTGAGGCCGCTGCAGCCGCTTCGATGCCCATGGGCAAGATCTGCGGTTCGGGACAGACATGCGCTTCTGATCCCAATGAGGCACGCCTACGTCTCCGTCTGGACGAGTACGAGCAGATTATGAATCGTCTCAATGGCTCGATGGCCTACACACGCACATGGTTGGGCAAGGGCGGCCGTGCGAAGCAGTGTCGCTACGATCTCGGCATTTGGCAGACAATCGATGCCTCTTCGAATGGCAACTACTTGGGAGCGTTCCCTGGCCAGACAGCTGATCGTTACTGGTTCGATGTGGCTGGTGAGGCTGAGCAGCTCACTCTGGCGACATCTGATGGACTCAACGCATGCAGAGCTCCTCTCGACACACGTATCACGCTCTTCAAAGTTTCAGGTGGCACTCGAAGCCTGATCGTTACGAACGACGACTACAACAATACCAAGTGCTCCTACATCACCCGCGAGATCATGCGCGGTCGCTACGAAGTTGTCGTTGACCGCCGTGACGTTGTTCTCGGTGTCGATAGCTACATGCTTTCAGTCATCCACTCACGTGCTGATGGCTGCGGCGACCGACGTCTCGCGGCGGGTGAGGAGTGCGATGACGGCAACGTGATCGATGGCGATGGATGCAGCGCAACCTGTCGCATCGAGAACACTCTAGTTCAGGCGGGCGGCGACTTCCAGGGAACAGCAGGCGCAGCAGGTGTCTTCAGGCGCTATGAGTTCACACTAGATCGCAGGCGCATCGTGGCTGCATCTGTCACAGACGGACGTGGAGGCTGCCCGGCAGATCTTCGCATGCAGATCCAACTCATGCGTGCGGGTCAACTACCCCTCACAGTCGCAACAGATGACGATAGCGGCCCTGGACCATGTCCTCTAATCACGCAGTCACTCGAGCCTGGCAACTACGAGGTCAAGGTCTATCCGCTCAACGGAGAGCTGATGCCGGCACATGTCTTTACAATCAGCTACTCCGGAGCATGCGGCGACCGCACTATCGATCCAGGCGAGGGATGTGATGACGGCAACGTGAGTAATGGAGACGGATGCAGCTCCGCATGTACTAATGAGTTGGTGTGCGGCGACGAGAACCTCGACCTGGGTGAGCAGTGCGATGACGGCAATCGAGCTAACGGCGATGGTTGTGATCAGAGCTGCCGAAACGAGACAGGCCCTGTGTGTGGCGACGGACGAGTCCAAGCACCTGAAGGCTGCGATGACGGCAATCGTCTTAATGGCGACGGCTGTAATGCGACATGTGTCAGAGAGCCTCGCTGCGGCAATCGTATCCTGGACGCTGGTGAGGCATGCGACGACGGCAATCTGCTCCCGGGTGACGGCTGCTCTGCCCTCTGCCAGAAAGAACTGCCATGCGGCAACACAAAGATCGGCGCAGGAGAGACGTGCGATGACGGCAATACTGTCGCCGGCGATGGATGTTCTGCCGTCTGTCAGGTCGAAGCTGTTGACATAGTGTCCGCAATCGACAGTCGAGCATCCTCTATCGTCAGGCGCGGTTCCAACTGGTTCAAGTTCAAGGTTGATGCGTCGAGCGCGCTGTTGGCTCAGACCAACACGGGCGCAGGTCTCTGCAATGTCGACACGACGATGTTCCTCTACCGTCAGAGCGGTACATCACTGCTCCAGGTAAAGCGCGATGATGACAGTGGCCCTGAGCTCTGTGCTCAAATCACCATGACGCTATCACCTGCAACGTATCTCATGAAGGTTGAATCACGCAACGGTGATGCGATTGCGGCATACAACCTGAACTACAGGCTCGATGTCGGCATCGATGCCGGCGGCAATTTCCTGGGATCACTACCCGTCGGTGGCAGCGACATGTATGTTGCACGTCTCTTGACGCCACGTCATGTCAGATTTGAGAGTCGCAACTCGACAGACCCGGTTGGTGCTTGCCCAGGTGACACACACTTTGTGCTGAGTCGCCGCGAAGCCGATGGTCGACGTGTTGAGGTTGCGAGAAACGACAACAGCAATGGCCTCTGCTCGCTGATTGAGCTGGACCTGAATATCGGCACCTACGATGTCCTGGTGACTGCCGCCGGCGAAATCCCTGCATATCACTTCAACGCACAGTTTGGTCAGCCGGCTGGCGCATGCGGAAACGGCACGACTGATGTGGGCGAGGCATGCGACGACGGCAATCTGGTTGCTCTCGACGGGTGTGACGCGCAGTGTCGCCTTGAGTGTGGTAACCGCCGAAGAGAAGGCGCGGAGCAGTGCGACGACGGCAATCTCATCAGTGGCGATGGATGCTCAGCACTCTGCCGCGCTGAAGGCACATGTGGCAACGGAACACTTGAGCCCGGCGAGGCATGCGACGATGGCAACCTTGTCAATGGTGACGGCTGCGAATCGAACTGTGCGCTCAGAGCGCTCTGTGGTAACGGCGGCATCAATGTGGGTGAGACCTGCGACGATGCAAACCTCGTCAACGGCGACGGCTGCGACGTGCTCTGCACCCCGGAGCTCTTCACGCTGTGGAAGGGCGAGGACCGTCTGACAGGCTCAATCCCTGCCGGACGCAAGGACGTGTACGAGTTCCGAACAGAGACAACATCAAACGTGCGCATCGAGACGAGCAATGGGGCGGGCGGCTGTCCGGGCAACACTGTGGTTGCACTCTACTCACTCGCAAACGGTGGTCGCGCAGAGCTCTCACGCGATGACGACTCAGGCGTAAATGGGTGCTCCCTCTTGAGCGCCCAAGTCCCAGCTGGCGTCTATCAGTTCGAGGTTCTTGCGCCCCTAGGCGCCCCACTCATGACCTACGTCGTTAACTATCGCGTCGCTGTGGATGTCTCGATGGGCGGCGCGTTCCCAGGCGCCTTCGACAAGGCGGGATCTGATATCTTCGCGACCCAGGTTGCTGAAGCAGGCACCATCATCGCAGAGACAAGCAACGGTTTCGGTGGGTGCGGCACTGACACGTACATGGACCTCAAGTTTAACGGTCGCATTATCAAGCAGGACGACAATAACGGCCCAGGCGCATGCTCACGAATCGAGTGGCCAATTGAGCCCGGCAACTACGACGTGGTCGTCCGCGGCCGCAACAACATCGCGCTCAAGAGCGGGTACACCATCCGCATCCAGTACGCGCGGTGCGGCGACGGCACGGTCAACCCGGGTGAGCAGTGCGACGACGGCAACAAGGTCAACAACGACGGCTGCAGTGCGGTCTGTGCGTTGGAGAACCTGTGCGGTAACCGCGTAGTCAACATGGGCGAACAGTGTGACGATGGCAACCGCGTCAACGGCGACGGCTGCAGCAACGTCTGCCAGACCGAGGTTCTGTGCGGCAACGGCATCGTCAACGTGGGCGAGACTTGTGACGACGGCAACCTGCTGCCTGGCGACGGCTGCGACGGGAGCTGCCAGGCCGAGCCGGCCGCATGTGGCAACGGCCGCGTCGAGGGTGGCGAGAACTGCGACGACGGCAATGTCGTGAACGGCGATGGCTGCAGTTCGGCCTGTATCCTCGAGGGTCAGTGCGGAAATAATCGCCTCGATCCTCTAGAGCAGTGCGATGACGGCAACGGCGTCGACGGTGATGGCTGCTCATCAGCCTGCATCAGGGAGTACTTCCCGATTCACACGGGCAGATTCGTTCACTCATCATCGCTGGGCCGTGATCGAACAGAGTTCTTCAAGTTCAAGGTCGACCATCGCGCAACTTTGACTGCAGAGACGACAGACGGCAATCCCGGTTCGTGCGTAGCCATTGACACTCAGATTCGACTGTACTCGTACAACGCTCTCGGTCAGCGCTCACTCACAGTCACGGAAGATGATGCTGGCGTAGATCGCTGCTCTCTATTGACACGCGTGCTGAATCCCGGCACGTATGACCTGGAGGTTCTCGGAAAGAACGGGGGCGCCCTACCACAATACATGCTGACGTACAGGCTTGCTGTGAGCGCTGTGAGCGCCGGCGCCTACATCGGTAGTTTGCCTGCTCAGGGTGCAACTGACATCTTTGAGATTACTGTCGCCAACAACACACGTTATACACTCACGACAGGAGACGGTATTGGTGGATGTCCAGGCGACACAGTGCTGACAGCATATCGTGTCGAGGCGAATGGAGCGTTAACGCAGCTGGCACAGGCGGACAACGGTGCCTTCGGCGTCTGCTCGCAGATCCCACGCTTCCTACTCGAGGCAGCAAAGAAGTACGAGTTCAAGGTTGAAGGAAAGAACGGAATCCCAATTCAGAACTATAGGTTCATCACGCAGATAGTGCAGTAAAAAAGAAAGGTCAGCAAAATGGCAGGCAGAAAGTTTAAGTTCAGGCAGAATGAAGAAGCAGAGGAGAGCGCTGAGCCCCCTGCGCCTAGAGTTTATATTGCCGACTTCATCATGGCGCAGGGGCGTTATGACTTACAGTTCAAGCGCTGGATCAGAGACATATTTAGAGGTACCTTTTGAGGATAATGACTATGAAACCCACACCGTACGTTTACAGAGGAACAGTTATATCAAACTATGACGGCGATACGCTGATTGCAATGCTTGATCTTGGAATGGGCATCAAGATGCGCGCAGTCTGCCGTCTTCTCGGACTTGATGCCCCTGAGATTCGAGGGGGCTCAGAATCCTCGCGGGCTGCAGCAAAAGCTGCAAAACAACGCCTGCAGGAATTGGTTTCAGCGCCCGAGGACACTCTAGTGTTTCATTCAACTGCGAAGCCTGACAAGTACGGCAGACTTCTCGTCAACATCTGGAACGGTGACATGTGCGTCAATGACACACTGCTTGTTGAGGGTCACGCACGACCCTATGACGGCGGCACTAAGCAGACGTTCGAGAAGGCACCGTGATGTCACTCTTCACAGATCCGATAAATAAACTGGCCGCTGAGCGTCACATGAGACTAGCAGTTCTGTGCTTCGCTGCAGGCACATTGCTAGGCTTTCTGGCGTTCAGTCACTGCTGACATATGTCAGAAAGCCTTATCATCAGCGGATCCAGCAGCCTTGAGCCCGCCTTTTTCCTTGATCCCTGCTTTACGGGCACCAACATGAATGTTATTCGAGGGCTCTGCATAGAGATGCGCTCTGCGCTGACTGTTCCCGCAGCCAGAGGTTCGGTCTGGAAAACGACGAAGTGGGACATTCTAAGTTTCAGGCTGGCGGCAACGTGTCAACCCGACAGCGAGAGCAACTAGCAGCTTGTGTCCTGTGCAATGTGCGCGCCACTTTGGTATGATCTGCTCATGGGCGACAAACCACTAGAAGATTCAACAGATCAAAGATGAGGAACACTGCATTTTCTACTGCACGTTCAGTCGTCGGCTGGTCTTATACAGAATCATCTAGGCGATGCAATGTCAGCGACAACTTTCCAAGTGATCAAACGCGGGGAAACCCTGTCATTGGATTTCGAATCGTCTACACAGGAGTACAACATGTTTCAAAAGATGAAGGCGTGGTTTCTGAAGATTTTTCGGTTTCGGCGTCAACACCCACAGTTGACTGAACTGTCAAACACGTTGTCGAAGACGTCTAGTCGTAGGACAATGTTTCACGCTCGCTGATGGCGCGAGTAGTGCAACGATTTTGCGCTTATGGTATAATGGTCATGCGGCGCACGCTGCGCCATACGAAAGGTAACTCGTGATCAAGGACCCAGTCTACCAGACAGAGCATTCTTCCATGACGATGACTGCTGTTCGAGGCGGCAGCCATGCGACTCCCGTGGGCGACTTCGTGCGCCGGCGCGACGGATGGTGGCCGGCTCGGACATTTGGCGGCTTTCGACTGGCGCTGTCGTCATCAACGTGACGACAGATACAGTGGGTAGTGATGGCCCTGTGTACGAGAAGAGCAAAGGCGGAGACTTTGATCTGAGGCAGATGTTCTGCCAGCCAAATGAGAAGTTGATGGATGACGCGCGAGCTATTGATAGTCACGTAGGACTTCGACTCGCGATTAGTTTCCAGTGCAAAGACGAGAGCAACAAGGTACAATAAGAAACAGGAGGCGACATGCACAGCAGGAATCACATCATCACCGATCTCATTCGTTTGCGTCCTCGTGGCCCTGAGGGAACTCAGCACACTTACACCGAGAAGGGAGGCGTGCTGTTCTCCAATGTTCCTCGCTTTGGCTACACTGAGGAGGAGATTATCGGTCTCAACATCAAGAACTATAGTGATGCCGCCGATGCTCTGCGCGACGTGCCTGTTCGCACAGGTCGCAGTCGTGACCGCGGGCGTATTTTCAAGGAGGCGCCCATTCTCTGGAAACGCATCGAGGAATCCATCAAGGATATCATGGCGAAGGGCCGGCCCGGCGTCTATGAGGTTGCCTTGGTTGGGACGCGATCGTGGGACCGAGAGATGCTCATGAAGACCTACGCGCATTCACTTCGCGAGGCAGAGGAACTCTCGCAGATGATGCTGGGCGCGTATCTACCTGAAGGGCACACGCTGTCTGTCGTGTTTCACTCGTTGGACAACATGCAGGAGTGTTCTTCTGAGAACACTCAAACGCTGCAGCGATTGTCGAAGCGACTCAGCGAAGCTCGAGCTGAGACTGAGGCACGTGCCGCCCGAGAGGCCGCGCGCGGCCTTCTGCTGGAGGCCGTGCAGATGTTCGCCTGCCAGCAGCTGGCCATTGAGACCAGTGCACTGATGGCTGCACAAAAAGTTGCTTGATGTGCTTTTTCCCGTGTAAAATGTCGAAAGACATGGTATATTAAGAACATAGAGAACATCGGGCCTATGGCGCAACGGTTAGCGCAGGCGTCTTATAAGCGCGAGGTTCTGGGTTCAAATCCCAGTGGGCCCACCAAGAAGTCTTTGAAAAGTTGCGTGCCGTCTAGAACGGACATATCACGGAAAACTCGACCGTGAAGTATGACACTGCAAAACTCGTGCAGAAGAGTTTGACAGTCTGGAAAGACAGACTTTTGCTGCCCTGGTCTAATGGACAAGGCAAGAGCCTTCTAAGCTCTAAGATGGGGGTTCGAGTCCCTCGGGCAGCGCAATATTCCGACATAGCTCAGTAGGTAGAGCAGCTGGCTGTTAACCAGCATGTGGTAGGTTCGAGTCCTACTGTCGGAGCCTCGGTGTGCGACCACCGAAACGTTCTGATGTGCGTTTCACATCAGCGAAGCTGGCAGCGTGAAGGCCGCGTGACCTGTCTACGAGAAGGACAGGCCATTTCGCAGATGTTGGATAACCAACTGCGCGTTGCAGGATCCGAATTCCTGACGAAGCCCCACGTTATTGGGTTCCTGTCGCTCTGCAGGGAGCATGAATTTGGGGCACCGATTCATGCTAGAGGGTCGCACCTCGTGAGCATTTGTCCTCGTAGCTCAGTTGGATAGAGCACAGTTTTCCTAAAGCTGGGGTCGGTGGTTCAAGTCCACCCGAGGACACAAAGGGTCATTAGCTCAACTGGCAGAGCAGCGGACTTTTAATCCGTAGGTTGTAGGTTCGATTCCTACATGACCCACCATTCTGCAGATGTGGCATATAGGCTGTGCTCCACCCTTCCAAGGTGGCTAAGCGGGTTCGAGTCCCGCCATCTGCTCTGATGTAAATGTCTAGTCAGTGTCGAAAGTCACTGAATACTTAGTGACACTGCCCCCGTAGCTCAGTTGGTAGAGCAGCGCCCTTGTAATGCGCAGGTCGTCAGTTCGATTCTGACCGGTGGCTCAAGTTTACATTCCTGTGTACATTTAGTTCTTACGTGTTATAATGACCTCATGGAGAGGTGGTCGAGTGGTTTATGGCACTGGTCTTGAAAACCGGCGACCTGAAAGGGTCCGTGGGTTCGAATCCCACCCTCTCCGCAATATAACTTCCAGAAAGAAGGGCGATGAATAAAGATCTCAACACGTTGTCGGATGCAATCTACGCTTCAGGCTATCAACAGCTTGAGACGCTGACATACAACCGTGCGCGCGCCGCGAACGTGGCCGGTGCACTTGCAGCGATTGTAGTCGAGGGGATTGCCAAGAATCCTGAGGCTGCTCAGGCGTTGGCCCGCCTTGTCCGGACGAGGAGAGAAGACTTGGAGCAATGAGCACGTGCAAACGTGCGAAGCTGGTGGTATAATGACTACATAGGGCGATGCAGGTATCGCTCAGCTTAGCCTGCGTGGCGTAATGGTAGCCGCAGGAGACTTAAAATCTCTCGGTCGTGAGACCGTGCCGGTTCGAGTCCGGCCGCAGGTACAAACTCCCTCTAGATACAGACAGGCAATCTATTGCCACTGAATTCAAGTCTGCATTCTTGCAAGCTAGAATATGTCTAGAGTGACATTTCCTTGAATAAAAGCGCTCAGCTTGATATTTATTGTTGCAGCAGCCTGCAGCAACAAAATGAGAAGTGCAATATGAGAGTTTCTGTTAGTCAGCTAAGAAGAATCATTAGAGAGGCAGTGGAAGGTCGTCCAGGCAGAACTGATGAGAGGATTCTCTGTGTAATACCTAGATCCACACACTTGACGGTACTTCCTGTGCTAGGTCAACGCGAGCAGGTGCGTGTTGTCTATTCCGGAAACGGGAAGTCACAGGAAAAGATTCTTTACAATTGGCAAGTTTTCCGTGATGGCACTAGCGGGATTATTGACCCTAACGTCGTGATGTATGCATTTGAGGTGCCCAATAATCCAGGTCTTGTTTACGTGGAAATTGACGCAGGTCCTCCCGAGGATGTTGGGGGCTTCACGATGAAAAGAGCACATGTCTCTATTCCCGCGTCTGACGAGACACTTCACTAACCGAAGCTTTCGATATTGCTTCATTCGCTGAAGTCTACAGTCTGTCCGACTGTACAAACTGATTTGGTGCAGTATACTTATTTTTGATGGCACTTGTCATCCAGGAGAGGTCACATGTACGATTTCATTATTGCAGAGCGTTTGCGTCAATTGCGTTCCGCTGCGTCGGAACCTGTTCAGCTGCAGTTGGAACTTCCTCTCGAGATTTTGGACGATGGGCCGGCCCGCGATTCGGTCCGTGAGCCCATCGTTCTAGACATGTCTGGGCGGAGAGACAGTGAAGATGATGACGAGGGTGTTTTTATCCTGGAGCTATAACCCTCCAGGCACCATGCCGTTGTCAAGCTATCTCTTTCTAAGCCGGGCTTCAGTGTAGGTTGTGCCGAGCGTCTGTGGTTTCCAGGGCAACTTCTACGCTGCATAATATAGGTACATAAGTGAAACCTCGCGCCCCGCTCGGCACGCGAGCAGTAACATCACTTAGTGACTTTTCTACGATGTGTATCCTGTGCATTGCAACGATGCAAGTAGTACAATTGAACTACAGCAATGAAGGGGGCTGTAAATATGAGTCTTCGTAGGCTTATCAAGCAGGGAACTGGTCTAGGCAATGCAGCCGCGCTCGGTTGGTTTGAAGGCCAACTTTACGGCACGATCTGTATCTGGATGATTTGCTTCTCTATTCTTAGCGTATTCATTCTGGGTACGTCTTGGAAGTGGGTCGGTCTTGCAATTGGTTTGACTATTGGTTTAGTGCTTCTGCTGATTTTGCAGGCTGCATGGGCCTGGATCAAGTTGCTGTTCTTCTATTTCTTTCAAATGGGCAAGAGGTAAAAAATGAGCAGAGACGATCGTGAGGAGAGTATCGCATCATTGCTGGGAGTTGCTGCAGGCGCCGGCGTCGGTTGGTATGCCGGCGGCCTCATGGCAAAAGTCCTCAGCTGGATGGCCTGGATGGGCATCATCGGCGCCATCTTCTTCTGGCTGCTTGGCGGCGGTGCTGCAGGTGCGCTGCTGGTGGTGATGTTCTGGTTTGCAGTCATCACAGTGATCTTGCTGCTCATCCTGCGCACTCTCAACAAGAAGATCATGGGCGACGACTGATACTTTGCCACGGCAGAGTCCACGTGCAAAGAGCGACGTGTGGTGTTATAATAAGAATGCGACCACAACAAGGAGAATCGAGTGAAGCTCAACGTTCGCAGTGAGGATATTGCCTTTGGTGAGAACATTGTCAACGTCCAGGTGCCGGATGCGCTCAAGCACAAGATCCGGTCTAATCTGGACTACTTCGACTGCGCCCTCGGCGGTCAAGGTTTCACGCCCAGCCAGGCTGCTCTGTTCACTGGCACGCCCGGCGCCGGCAAGACGACTATGATGCTGACGCTGGCCAACAGTCTCACTCGAGCCGGCGCGTCGGTGATCTTCAACACGGCCGAGGAGAGCCTCTATCAAGTCAAAATGGTCACTGAGCGCCTCGGACTTGGCAACGGCTTCGGCGTCGGCCAGGAGACGCACATCCCCACGCTGCTCAAGGCGTGTGACGCTGTCCGTGCCCGTGACGCTGGTCGTCCTTTCTTCCTGATCGTCGACTCGCTCCAGTGCATGGATGATGGCCACTATGCAGACGGCCAGACGAACAGCCGCTCTGCGGAACGCGCTCTCGGCATGCTGACAGACTACTGCAAGGAGCACTACGTCAATGTCATCGTCATTGGCCAGGTGACCAAGGACGGCAAGATGGCCGGCACCCAGAAGCTCAAACACATGGTCGACACCATGCTTCACCTCTCCATCGAGGAGAAGGACCCGGACCTTCGCGGCTGTCGAGTTCTGCAGACGGTCAAGAACCGATTCGGTGGTGCGGACGCCACCTTCTACCTCGCGATGGGTCCCAAGGGCTTCACCGAGGTCGCCAGAATCTCGGCGCACGGCGCCTAAAAGTGCGGAAAAATGCGCGCGGGCCTGATACTTATGGCTAACACATAGACTGGAGAGGTACACATGAGAGTTTCGATTAGTCAGTTGAAGAGAATCATTAGAGAGACTGCTCTCAGAGAGAACGAGATGGGGGGCATGCCTCCTATGGGCTCAGGAATGAGCGAGCCGCTTGAAGCTGCGTGCGCAGCACTCGACGCCCTTGAGGAGCCGCTCCAGAGCGCAATTGACGCCGTGCGAGACGCACGCAACGCAATGGGAGGCATGCCTGAAGTTGAGGCAGTAGAGGAGATGGAAGGCGCGCTTGAAGGCGTCAAGTCGCAGGCTTCTGATGTGTCCTACACTCTCTCAAACCTCGCACGGACAAGCAGCTCAGCCGGTGACGGCTACGTGTAAGGCGTAGTTGCACTTCACGTGCAGCGTCGACGAGGGCGTTGTACGATTGGCGCAGGAGGCATATGACCGCTCACAGGTTCGACACGACGCGCCCTTACATGGGATACAGCTTCACTTCATCTCCGGAGGCACACAGAGACGATGTCTTTGCGGACTTTCGGATAGACTTCAGACCCTTTCGGGGCCACAAGCTCTGGCAGTTCAGTGCTCTCGGATTGAGGGTCGTCTACAGCTGTCCTGTGCAAAAGTAAGTCGACTGTAGTACAATGAGAACATGAGGCGCACTTCAAAAAGACAAGCTGTAGTGTGCAATCCCGTTCAGGAACTGAGCCCTGAGACGACCATGTACCCTGTGAGATTCACAATGCTGCGTGGGCCTGCAGGACTTGACCCTGATCCCGAGGCGTGTGTTACGCAGCGCTGGTGCGATGTTTCATGGAAGAACTGCAGCATGTATGGTTTTCGACTCGCGTTGTCAGTCGTCTCCCTAGAGAGCAAGGAGTGACAAAATGACGCTCACCGATCCGATTGTTATGAGCATCCCCGAGGAAGATCTAGTCCCTGACTTTCGTGTTGTCAGAGGCAACATTAGCGCGCTCGGACGCGCAGGGGGTCTTTCGTCACGCCATCGTGAACTCCGGAGCTTTAGACTCGCACACACGATCCTGTGCACACGTGACCTGCGCGTGATAAAATGATCGCAACAGACAGGCGACTTCGAAGGGTGGACCCGCGCAAAGTAGAAGCAGCCCGTGATGGCAACATCAACGGATGGCATCTTCCCGCTGCCGTAAAAGGCCACAGTTTCGTGGTGGACGCTCTGGATGGTGCTAGCAAGCGGCTCCGGCCTAATGCTGTCTGGCGCGTGCCTGATGGTGGCTTTCGAGTCTGCATGTCGCTGATCTTATAGCTGGAAAAAGTTCGATGTCAGTGATATTTATTTGTGCATGTAGCATCACGTCTGACGCGGTGCGACAACAGTGAAGGCACAATATGCGAGTATCAATCAGTCAATTGAGAAGAATCATCAGGGAGGCAGCAGAAGATATTGCTCCTCCTCTTCCTGCCGAGCAGATGCCTGACCAGCCCGAGGATTACGTTGATCTTCGAGCAAGAATGGAAGCAGAAGGCAAGACTCCTGAAGAGATCAATGCTGTGATCAGCATGCTGCAGCGAATGGGCATCAGCTTGCTCTGATACATTTCGGTGTTATTCTGACACATCTCGTAGGAGTGAGAGCTGCCCGTCATGAAGATAGATCCCGTCACAGCGTACGGCATATTTGGCACTCAGACGCTGAGGACTATGCAGTGCGGTCCTGACTGCGACTTTGTCCGTCGTGAGCCCGCCGCGGCGTGGCTTCCTGATAGAATGTTTTCCCTGAGGATTGCTATCACACTTCCACTGTCTGGTTCTACCGAGAAGGCGTCATGAAGAAAATCCTTCAATCGGATTACATTAGGCGTCGGCTGAAAAATCAGCCAAACATGAAGTGCGAACGCGGCCATTCCTTTCAGTTCTTTTTTGAGGGGTGTCTAGTTGACGATGAAGACATGACTCCTGCAGCGGTGTCTACTGAAGATCGTGGTCTGCGTCTGGCGCTGACTTTTGCGCCGAGCAACAAGCAGTCGTAACATCCTGTGCACTCGCGCGAGGCACGTGGTATAATAAAGACTAGGAGGTGATGATGAAATATCAGGACATTCGAGTGGGCCAGCGCCTCAAGATGCGAGGCGTGCTTCAAGGAGCCTATGACGCCGAGGTCGTGCAGGTGGACCCACGCCGAATAACGTGCAACGACACTGTGCAGGTCCGCGTCTTCCTGGCGTCAGGCACAGATCCGACGCTTCTCTGGGTCTCGCCTTTTGCGCTCTCTCAGAGATGAGCTCCTGTGACGAACAGCATGTCAAATCAGGACAGTGAGACTTCTGTGTCTGCCCCAGGTGACCGCGAGTTTGATCGCTTCATCTTGGATGTGGCGCATACGGCCGAGCACAATCCTGCCCTGCGTCAGGGGCAGGTCATCTGGAATGTGGCGTCAGATCATTTTCCTCTTTACGTGGAGCCCGCAAGAGGGGTGCACGATCTAGATCCGTTCTACAGCGACAGGAACATTACGCGATTCCTGGCGTTCATTGTCAGTCAAATCAACAAGGAGAAGAAGGCTGAATGAGTATTCGTATTGCTGCCCTGAAGCCCATTGTCTCTGAGGCCGTCCTCGAGCGAGATCTCGGGCGTCTGCTGCGCTCAACTGTCGCTAAGGTTGAGCTGGGAAGTGCTGAGTGCCTCGGTGACGCGCTGCGGCGCGCCTACGCAGAGGAGCGCGCTCGGCAGGAGCCCACCTTGACGCCTGCGATTCGGGAGACTGTTACGGGCATCCTGATGCGCTCTGCTCCCATGGGTGCTGCTGTTATTCCGATGGGCAGCATTCTGCCTGATACGGGCGGCGTCATCTCGGCGGAGACGCTGGTGGCGCAGTTGGCGTCTTGGCTGCGAAGCGAGGGCCTCAAGGTCTCGGTCGTGCGCTCTCCCGGCCCGGGTTCTTTCCGAGTCAGCTCGATCGCCGTCTCGTGGACGCCCGAGCCGGAGTCGAAGGAGTTTCATTCAGTCGCGTAACCCGTGTACAAGCGAGCCTCGCGTGGTATAATGAGAACATGGTAACGATCTAGAAAATAACTGTGGCGGTGGATAAGCCTACGGGCCTCATCCCTAACGAGAGTTCTTCCGGACTCCTCTCTCCCGACAGACGTACGTGCAGTTGATACGTCTGTGACTATAGGCTGAGGAGATGCACTTCCGGACTCCATAAGATCTCATGACAGACATGAGCAGGAGAGCACAGCTGTTAGAGAAAACTAGCAGGGGTTGTGCTTGATGACGGCATGGTGCCGCGCCGCACAGAAGTTGGTGACTCAAGACACAAGGCGGAGAAACATGACCAAGGGACATCAGGTTCGACGTGCAGTGATCTCTTTGCATGGACAGTCAAAGGCCGTGGTACGTCCGGAAGTGACGTGCAATTGGAGCGGCCGAACTTTCACTGTCAGCGGCAAGAGGTGTCCAAGCTGCAACGCGAAGCTCAAGCTTCCCTCGCTGTGACTCGATGCGTGTGTGTCCGACGTGCAAAGGGCGCGAGGGCGTGGTACAATGAGCGCAGGAGGTGAATCTTGGCTAGGCGTCAAGCAGTCAGGTCAAAGGACTTTATCTGGGCACCCAATGCGGCCGATGCGCTTGCAGACGCACCGCAGAAGCGTGCCCCTCTCGACAAGAAGAAGATCGCAGAGTCGGGTCTCGTCCCGCCTGCAGGAAAGCTGAGTCGCAATGAGAAGCGCAGCATCGGTGGCCAGCTCTCAGCAGATGGTTCAAAGCCCAAGCGTGTCTGGGCTCTAGAGGCTGGGGACATTGTGACCGCCTTCAAGTTTACCAAGAGCGTCAACGGCCCCGGGTCCGACACCAGCGGGCTCGACGTTCCCGTTGGCACGACAGGTCTCATCGTTGAGACGTCGGGTGAGTATGCCCTCTTCCAGTCGTCAATTGGTCTGATCTGGGTGAAGGCTGCTGCACTGCGGCGGTTGGCGATGATTGAAGACTAGGTTCGTGCACTAGGCGCATACTTATAGTACAATGGTAACACAGATCGAGACAACAACTAGTCGCTAAGGAGACGCAGTTTCATGGACATTCGAACTCTCGAGAAGGTTGTAACGAAGCTCCCGGCCAACATCGCGGTCCTCTTGCGGGGACCCACCGGCATTGGAAAGAGCTTCATCGGCAAGGCAGTTGCCGAGAAGCTCGGCGTCCCCTTCCTCGACGTCCGGCTCTCGGTCATGAGCGAGGGCGATGTCGGCGGTTACCCCGACATCGAGGGGATGAAGACCTCGGGCGTCATGACAATGTGCATGCCCGCCTGGTTCGTCCGCGCTACTCGAGAGCCGGTGGTCCTGATGCTGGATGAGCTCAATCGAGCGCTCCCCGGAGTCCAGCAGTCGGCGTTCCAGCTGGTGCTCGACCGCGAGTTGGGAAATGACGTCAACGGCATGCCGTACCGGCTCCATCCCGAGACTCGCATCATCGCCGCGGTCAACCACGGCGCGGAATACGATGTCAACAACATGGACCCTGCGCTGCTGCGGCGCTTCTGGGTCGCTGATGTGAGTCCCACGACCGAGGACTGGATCGGCTACGCTGATCGTCTTGGGCTGGACAGCCTGCTGGTGGACTTCATCCGGCAGAACCCTGCTCACCTCCGGGTCGACATGTCCAAGGCAGAGCCTGGGTCTGTTGTGCCGACTCCGGCATCCTGGCACCGACTCAACGACGCCTTTGTCCACATGGGGTTCGCTCCCTCGGACCTGGCTGGGACGCCGGCTCCTGAGGGTTTCTACGCTGTGGCGACCGGGTTTGTGGGCACTGAGGCCTCGATCGCGCTGACGTCCTTCGTGCAGGATTACCAGCGGGTCCTGACAGCCGAGGACGTCCTTGACCGCTTCGAGGAGAAGCAGGCCCTGCTCAAGGGTATCAAGGCATCTGAGGTTGCCTCGCTCACCGACAAGCTGTCACGGCACGCGAAGGAGAACACCTGGACGCCGTCGCAGGTGGCCAACTTCAAGGCCTACACCGAGTCCCTCGGTGGTGAGCAGCTGATCTCTCTGTGGAACGCGCTGACCACCTGTGGCAATCTGAAGAACGTTCAGGCATGCCACCCCTTCATGGGAGCGCGCGTGGTCGCTGTGGTCCAGGCCGCTCGGGCGGCCGAGGGTGACGGCAAGAAGAAGAAGAAGTGAAAAATGCCGGGGGCAAGAATCTTCTGCGGCAATGTGACCACAGCTCACCGTGGGTGCTCATGGATCACACCTAGCCCCGGTGTGCACGTGGCCTGCTCAACCTTTCAGCTCGGCTGGGGCTGCGGATGCGATCTCTGCTTCAATGCATCACTCTGGGGCGCGAATAGCAAAAAGAACCATGCGCCTGTCCCTGTGTGTCAAGAAGCCTTCAGGCTCGTACTGAGCAAGTCAGCGGGAGTCTTAGGAGTTCGCGTCGTCGTAACACTCTAACGAGGTCCGACGTGCAACACGCGAGGCCTTGTAGTATAATGTGTGCAGGAGGTGACACATGCACGATCTTCACGCAATCAAGCAGGCTCAAGCGGCATGGACCGCCGCGGGACACGACGCTCGGCGCGTCGAGGTCAACTTCATGGACTCCTGCATCTCACGGCTGCAGGCGGGCAGGAGCCTGTCTCCAGGCCAGGATCGCTGGCTGTCCTCCATCCTGGCGTCGTCGCCGCCCTTGCGAGCCGATGAGCTCGATCTTGCAGATCGACTGAAAGTGGTCGTGGACAGATTCTCTCTGTCACTGCCTCGCGAGGTGATGGGGACACGGCAGGCTGCTGAGAGTTTCGCTGAACAGCTTCGGCGCGGCGAGCGCGGTCTGTCAGAGGCGCAGCAGCGTCTGGCGGAAAAGATTGCGACCATGGGTGATGCAGATGCTTGGTCTCCCAGCGAGACCGAGCTTCAAGACATCGACCGCGCGATTGATCTCGGAATGGGTCGGTCGCCCATGTGGTGGGGACACCGCGGTGGAACCTGGCAGGCTTTGAAGCGAGTGCAGTCTGCCCGGTCATCTTCCTGCCCCTTCATCAAGGCTGATGTTGACAAGCTACTGGAGGTCTTCAGCGCATGTCTTGAGGAGCTTCGCAATCCGAAGTTTGAGGCCGGTGCCCTTGTCTTTGACAAGAGTGTGCACGCCGTCAGCGTGGTTGCCGGGCCGCCTGAGGTCATGAGCGGCGGCGTCGGCTACCCCCTGATTCAGGGCGACCGCGGTGCTGTCAGGGTCGTTCGCTCTGACTTCCTTCGAAAGCGTCTTAAGTAAGACGGCGCCATCCGTCGTGCAATGCGTCGAACGTGGTGGTAAAATGGCAACAGGTGGCGCGGCAGGATGCGGGCCACGGCTAAAATCGGCGAGATGAGCCTGGTGCAAAGGGCTCGAGTTGGTGGTATAATGAGATGGTCCGGCCATGGTGGTCGGCATCGGGTGTTCAACAGCAAGATGGAGTGTTGTTATGAGCAGTGTCAAGGTTGTGAGTGTTGATAGCACGACCCTCGCGGTCACCCTCGACGTCGACGGCCAGAGCATCGTCGCGACCCCCTTCCAGTGGGGCAGCAAGATGCTGATGAAGGTCAACGGCAACCTCGATCGTGGGACGCGCATCTCGGTTGGCGCGCGGGCCAAGGCCGCCGTCAAGAACGCCGGGCTGCAGCTCCCGCCGGCGGTGCTCAAGCGGCCCCGCAAGCCCAAGGAGGAGGCCGCCGAGGCTCCTGTCGCCACCGGCTCCGAGGCCCGCGTGATCCCCATCGCCGTCAGCGGTGAGGCTCGCGTCCCTGTCGAGGAGACGGCCCTCGAGGCCGCTGAGGCCGAGGCCCCTCTCGCTGAGGCGGCCGTTGAGGAGGAGGCTCCCACGGTTGTGACGGCGCGCCAGGGCGAGCGGGTGCGGATCGCATACGAGAACCTGGACGTCGACACCCTGCGCGGCCTGTGCAAGGCTCGCGGACTCCGGGGCTACTCCGACAAGAAGAAGGCCGACCTGATCGCCCTCCTCGATGGCGAGGTCGCTGAGGCTGCCTGAGGCACCCTGGGTCTTAGGGCCCAAATCGACTTTTCTGTGTAAAACAGCCCGGCGCGGCGTATAATGATTGCATGGAGGCATCATGGAAGTTTACAGGAGCACATACAATCAAACGACGCGTGTGATGCCCGGTATGGGAGTCGCAGCTTCCTTATCATCGGGCGTCCGCGGCTGGACAGTCACGGTGCGGTTGAAGAGCCCGCTCTGGGGCACCGTCGAGAGAGGCTGGGAGGAATGCTTCAATGAGCGTGCTGCAGCTAATGCCGCCTTCGAGAGCATCCAGCGCGACCCTGACGGTGTCCTAGAGCGGCACCTGGGAGAGGCCCGTGTCTGACACGCTGTGGGTCATCATGCGGCCTGGACGCCGCCGCGGCGTTGAAGTGCTGTACTACCTCGGTAGAGCTGCTGCTGAGGCCAAGCTGAATGAGTTGAACGCGAGTCTTCTGCCGGGCGTGGAGACAGAGCTCTTCTACCTGGAGGAGCGCGTCCTGGGAGATAAGCTTGTGGAGTCACGGCCGCCCAGGTTCAATGGAGAGCCGCGTCGGCGGGGTAAGCGTCGTGTTGACGACAGTGAGGACATGGAGGACTAATGGTAGCAAAGAGCAAGGGAAGGTCTCATCGACCCGCGCTGACGATAGGACAGAGGGTCGTGTTTCGCTGGGAGGATGGCAAGAGTCGCGGCGGTGGCGTGGGCGGTCTGACACCCACTGACACTCGAAACCGACCGCGGCTCGAGGCGCTGCAGGAGAGAGTTGGCACGGTCGTCGACGTTGACATTCGGGCGGTCAGACGCGGGGCGTCGATCTACGAGGTGGACGTGGAGTTTGACGAGCCCGTCCCGACGCCCAACGGATTCCGCCTGAAGGTTGTGGGCGGCTTGAGCTCTGATCACCTCGAACCTCTGACTTGAGGCATATTTAGATTCATCGGTGGGTCGACCCGCTGATTGACACAAAGGAGGCAGTATGTTACTTGCACTGAAACTTGCTTACGCTATAATCCACAGCTGTGGCGGCTCTCTCTGAGAGTTGCTGGCTGATTAGCTGAACTTGGTGTCTTTGGCGGCGGTGGACGGCGTGAAGCCCCCACCGCCGCCTTTTTCCCGTGCAATAGCGCCACGTTGGTGGTATAATGACAATGCGCCCCACGTGGCGTGCAGGAGGCAGCGTGCCATTAGGAGTTGTGTGTCACTGGCTCGTCCCGAAGACGAAGCGGGATGGAGCAATTGAGTGGGTCAACGGCATGGGCGAGCGCCTCTTGCAGCTCGGCCGCTGGCGTGATGGCCTCTACACAGAGGAGCAGGTCGCTGCGGTCCTGCAGGGAAATGTCGAGTCCCTCGAGCGGATGGCCCACACCATCGCACGCTCGACGCGTCTCTTCAGGCTGTCAAGCAATATCCTGCCGCTGATGGACATTGTCCCACGCTACCTGTGGGACACGCCCGAGGTGCGAGGACCGTTGGCCCGGGCAGGGAAGATCTTTCAAGACGCAGGCACGCGGATCGTGTCCCATCCTGGGCAGTTCTGCGTTCTCAGCTCCGACAGTGACGCCATTGTGGCGAATGCTGTGCGCGAGCTGGTGTCCCATGCGTGGGTCTTTGACGCCATGGGCCTGCCGCAGACTCCACACGCGGCAATCAACATTCACGGAGGCAAGCGTGACAGAACAGCGCGGCTCATCGAGTCAATCCGAGAACTTCCGTGGGAAGTGCGCTCCCGGCTCACTCTTGAGAATGACGAGTCGGCGTATGGCGTTGTGGACCTACTGCCTGTCTCTGAGTCGACAGGAGTCCCAATCGTCTGGGACTCCCACCACTGGACCTTCAAGACAGGAGGGCTCACAATAGATGAGGCCTACCGCCTCTCATGTGAGACCTGGACAGACGGCATTCGACCGCTGCAGCATGTGAGCAACTCTCCGCCAGGACCAGAGGGCCGCAGTTTCATGGAGCTGCGGAAGCACTCCCAGTACCTGGACTTCATCCCGGACCCGCAGCTTCAGGGCGTGCACGACGACCTGCTGGACCTCGAGGTGGAGGCCAAGATGAAGAACCTGGCGGTCGACCAGATCCGAAAGAAGTACGGCATCAACGACCTGCGTCCCGTGCACTCGAGCACGAGTCGTGGTACAATGGACCCATAAGGAGGCAGCATGGCAACGAGAAGTTTCATCGGCAAGAAGACGCAAGGCGGAATCACGGGCGTCTACTGTCATTATGACGGCTACCCCACGGGCGTCGGTGACACGCTGCAGCGACACTACACTGACCCGCTGAAGGTTGATGCGCTGCTGAAACTCGGCAGCCTCTCCTCTCTCGGGCTAACCATCGAGCAGACGGTTGCCTACGCCCGCGACCGCGGTGAGACTCTCGCGGTTCCCCTCTTCTATGGAACGGAGGAGGCGCTCACTCTGGGCTGCCGAGAGATCGGCATGCAATACGCCTACGTCTTCGATGGCGTCCAGTGGACCACCCTGAACATCTTCATGTGAGCAAGGAGCTGTCATGCCGTTTGACGAGGTAGAGCTGAATGAGCTGCTGATCCTGGTGCAGAATCACATCAGTGATCTTCGTGGCCGGCCCCTTGACGAGATGCTCTACAGCATCAACAGTGTTGAAACTTTCGTTGAGATTGAGCAGAAGATTCTCAAGCTCCTCGATGGCGAGGACAATCCACAGGAGGACAAGCAGTGAAGAATGTCAAGCCTGACAGGAAGTACGACTACCTCAGCATCGTACAGACGTACACGTGCTACGGATGGGAGGACGTCGCGTCCTACCTCACTCGCCGCGAGGGAGCCAATGGACTCCGTGAGTACAGGGCCAATCAGTCCTTCGCGCAGCACCGGCTCATTGAGCGTCGCGTGCTCCGATAAAAAAGTCCGGAAAATTGAGGCGGCGTTCCATATATAAACCGCACACAGCAGTGGAGGTGGAGATGGAAGAGTCGGTTTGTTTCCTCAAGAACGAGGAGTTTCTGAAGAAGGTTAGCGAGTCAGTCGTAGACGATCTGGTGCTCAGTGGTGTCGTGAAGGACAGCCTCTGGGCCAGTCAGAGAGTGCAGGAGCTGATCCATGCACGTCTGCGGTCTTTTGACGCAGGAACACTGGAGAGGAAGTCAGCTTGAAGAATCTTTCAGACGTTGCTCAGATCCGAATCGCCGAGGGCATCTTCGCCGCCGTGATCGTCACTATGATGGTCGCAGTGCGGTACTTCATGCCTGGCATCTGAACTGGACGCGAACTCTGCCACGCCTCCGACGTGCAATGGCTCGCGAGTCATGGTACAATAAGGGCAGGAGGTGAGGCATGAAGAAGAAAAAGCTCAAGATGCGCGATCCCGTCGCGCGCGCGGTCGCCGAGCTCGGTGGCCTCAGCGGCGGCGGCAAGCACCACAACCGTGAGCACGCTCTGCGACGTGGCTCCTCGAGGAAGCTTAAGCACAAGGGGGCGAACCGTGGCGCTGAGCAATATTGAGCTCTCATCATGCATCGACCCTGCCGGCCCTGCCGCTGGTGACAACCGGGTCTTCCGGGGCAACAACGTTGGCTTTCGTCTCGCGAAGTCAGTCACATGAGCACTTATGGCTTGGCCGCTTTTTCTCTTGACCCTGTCGGCCCTGCCGCTGGTGACAACCGGGAGCTCCGGGGCGGCTCCTGGGTCATCATCGAACAGTACGCACACGCGGCGCGCCGCCACTGGAACGATCCCGGCGTCCGGCACAACCTCATCGGCTTTCGTCTCGCGAGGACAGTCCCATGAGCACTTTGCACTTGGTCGCTTTTTCTCTTGACCCTGTCGGCCCTGCCGCTGATGACTGGACAAAACGCGGCAACCGGGGCGGCTTCTGGGGCAGCAGCGACTCCACCGCGCAAGTGGCGTTCCGCGCGAGTAACGCACCCAGTCACCGGAGCTTTTTCAGCTCCAACGGCTTTCGTCTCGCTAGGACGATCACATGAGCACTTATGACTTGGCCGCTTTTTCTCTTGACCCTGTCGGCCCTGCCGCTGGTGAATACCGGGTCTTCCGGGGCGGCGCCTGGAGCGACCGCGGCGCCTGGAGCGACTGGGTCCAGTACACACGGTCGCCATGGTCGGAGACCCGCGACAGGAGCGGTATCGGCTACTGGTTCGACTTCATCGGCTTTCGTCTCGCTAGGACGATCTCATGAGCATTTATTGCTTGGTCGCTTTTTTCCTTGACACTCACGATCGAAAACTTTACTGATGCATCTGGCTCGTGCAAAGGGCGCGAGGGCGTGGTACAATAGGCATATCGGCGGTGGTCGCCGGTGGCGGTAACTTCAACTTGTGGAGGTAGCAGTCGTCATGGTCACTTACAACATCAACGGCGTCGATTTCAAGTTCAACGAGATTCCTGCTGGCGACTTCGTGCAGGGGGGTCCCACCCCGTCCAATCCGGAGCAGCCGTTCCGTAATGTTCGGCTCACCCGCAACTTCGGCATGGGCGAGACGCAGGTCACGCAGGAGCAGTGGTTCGCCGTGATGGGCCACAACCCATCCAAGAACTTCGACCCCAAGGACCCGGCCGCCACGGCCAAGCACCCGGTCGAAAACGTGAGCTGGTACGACTGCATCGAGTACTGCAACAAGCTGAGCGAGCTGCTCGGCCTGGAGCCGGTCTACAAGGTCACCAAGTCCAACGGCACCACGGAGGTGGAGATCATCTCCCTCGACCGCAACGGCATCCGGCTCCCCACCGAGGCCGAGTGGGAGTACGCCGCGGCCTGCTGGACCTTCCCCGAGGGCCGGTACGGCGAGCTGGACGACATCGCCTGGACGGCCGAGAACAGCGGCGGTCACAGCCACGCGGTCGGCCAGAAGCTCCCCAACATGTGGGGTCTCTACGACATGATCGGCAACGTTTGGGAGTGGGTCTACGATGTCTACGCTCCCTACGAGGTGGAGCCCAAGGAGGAGAAGAAGACTCGCGGCCGCAAGAAGGCTGCCTGATTCATCTCCCGTGCACATCGACGTGCTGCATGGTACAATGCACACACAGACCCAATCACCACAACTAGACAGGCGCGGAGATCAAATGCTGTCCAAGCGCGTGAGATCTGTCATTGCGGACATCTTTAGCGATGCCCTGTCGTACCTCAACCCGGAGGATCGGGCCGCTGCCCTGCAGCGTTATGTCGCGGATCCGATCGAGGATCCGCAGATGGCGCGGTGGTGCACCGACGCAGTGGTGATGGTCAATGCCGAGAGTCTCGGTCTGGACTACTTGAGCACACAGCGCGGAGTCGATCGTTGGAATGCGGTCACTCAGGCTCTCCTTCCCAACAGACTGTACGCGAGTTACGTCAATGCCTCCTTCGTCGCTATTCGACAGCTCTGATGATGCTCGCATCCGCGAGCGGCCACGGAGAGATGTGGGCTGCTGGCCTGCTGTCACTCCGCTCGACATGGACCTCAACGGCGGCGAGCGGATCGGTTATCCTGTCGTGCAGGTGACGCGTGAGGACGTTGCGGCATCAAGCACACTGTCCGAGGCCGACGTGGGCAAGTGGTGCTTCGTCGTCCTGGGAGAGCTGAAGGGTTTCTTTGGGACTCGTGAGGAGGCATCGAGCAGTTCCGCGCAGCGGTTGTGCCTCCTGGTCGAGGACAGCGAAAACAGCTAAACTGTGTGCCTCGCTGAGGCGTCGACCTCGTGCAACGTGCGCGAGGCTTTGGTATAATAAACTCACCGGCTACGGTGGCCGGCAACTGGTCCAACTCACTGGAGGTTCTCATGGATATTCGCACTCTCGAGAAGGTCATCACTCGTCTCCCGGCCAACATCGCGGTCCTGCTCCGCGGCCCGACGGGTGTGGGCAAGAGCTTCATCGGCAAGGCCGTTGCTGAGAAGCTCGGCGTCCCCTTCCTCGACGTCCGGCTCTCGGTCATGAGCGAGGGCGATGTCGGCGGTTACCCCGACATCGAGGGGATGAAGGAGTCCGGTGTCATGACAATGGTCATGCCGGCGTGGTTCGTCCGTGCGACGCGCGAGCCGGTCATCCTGATGCTCGACGAGCTCAACCGGGCGTTGCCTGGCGTCCAGCAGTCGGCCTTCCAGCTGGTGCTCGACCGAGAGCTCGGCAACGACGTCAACGGTATCCCCTACCGGCTCCACCCCGACACGCGGATCATCGCCGCGGTCAACCACGGCGCGGAGTACGACGTCAACAACATGGATCCGGCT
>Ga0214921_10002652_pt1 | contig 28706 bp, 23 predicted proteins | sample LL1505_MetaG_FD_177992 | JGI IMG/M metagenome (GOLD analysis project Ga0214921, IMG submission 177992) | Freshwater microbial communities from Lake Lanier, Atlanta, Georgia, United States - LL-1505 | ecosystem: Environmental > Aquatic > Freshwater > Lake | place: USA: Georgia | collected...
AGAACAGCCAAGTGTTCGTACGTATAGACCTTCTTCTACTAAGAAACCTACTTATGCAAGTAGTAAAAAACCGACTAAGGAACCGAGTATTAGTCCGACGATTGAACCCACTGAGGAACCATCAGAAACACCTACTTATCAACCTAGTTTTAGTAAAAGACCTACCCGTATTAGCACTAGGAGACCTAGTCATTATATTAGTAGTATGCCAATTATGTGTAAAACAACCGTAAGAGCAACCATTGCACCGACAGATGTACCATCAAAGCGTCCAATTACAAGAAATCCGAGTTTTCGTAGTTATAGACCAACGAAGGAACCGACAGATGTACCTTCTGAGCGTCCAATTACAAGAAATCCGAGTTTTCGTAGTAAAAGACCAACGAAGGAACCCACAGAGGAACCATCAGAGACACCTACGTATCAACCGAGTTTAACTATAAAACCAACTAGTATTAAGAGACCTAGTAAGAAGCCAACTGGTGTTCCCACTGTGACGGTTGTTCCTACTGTGAAACCAAAAGCAGTTTCAACTGCTATACCTTCTATTAAAAAACCGACGATGGAGTTTACAGTTAAACCAACAAAAAACCCAACATCATACCCTTCATCATATATTTGGTCTGAAAACTAAAATAATTCATTTTAGATAGTGTATTGGATAAAGAAATTTAGATTTTCTTTATCCAATTTATAAAAATATTTTAATAGATTTTCATTACTATTATATAAAATGTCCAGTTGTTGTTACATTATTATTTTTAGAATTTATTAGAGTTTCTTTTAAAATATCTTTTATTTCATATATATTTAGAGTAAAACTAAAATTATTATCTATAAATAATAATTTCATATCAGAATCATATAATTCAATATTTATATTATCTATTTTATCTTTTACTTTATCATAAAATATATAATAAGAATTATTGTTAATAATATTAGATAATTTTACATCTGTATTTCCTGGAATATCACTTAATAAAATTTTTGCAAAAATATAAGATTGATTTTTTTTATATGTTGGTATGTCTTGACTATCTGTTAAGCATGTATAATCATCACCAATACCAACATTAAATAACGAACTATTTATATAAACTTGATTATATTGTAATTGTTCAGGAGATATAGAATTTAAATATTGAGTATCATTATCAATATTTCTTGTTGAATCAAAATAAATTTTTAAATAGATATAACTATTATTTATAAAAAAATAATTATTGGAATAATATTGTAATTCTAATTTATAATACGGATATTTTAATTTAATATCTATCTGATCATTATATACATTGTTTTTATTTATAATTTTTGATTCATAATTAGTATGTACAAATTTATAACCATAATTTTGAATAATTGTATATATTTTTTTTGTTTCATTTGCAATAGGCCATCCTAATATGTGTAACAATGATCTTTTTTTTATATTTTCATTATCAAATTCATAACCTATATATTCATTTGATTGATTATCAAAAATCCATCTATATAATAATGCTCTACCAATAGTGCATTCACAATGAATATATTGATAATCAACTAAAATACTTGATATATATGTATCAGATAAAGTGTTATTTCCATCACTTGTTTGATTTAATGAAATACTTCCATTAAAAGTATTTAAAATTTTATTTAATCCATATGAAAATACATAATTTGATGTAATATTTGGACGAATAGTTACACCAGATTTATCATATTGATTACCATTTAAATTTCCAGTAGATAAGTGTAAAGCAAATCTAATATATGTAGAAGTTATAGTAGTTCCTATTCCAGGAATAGTATTTTGGAAAGTTATAGTATCAATAAATTTATAATATGAAATTGATTTTAATTGATCTTCTGTATATCCATTTTGTAAATATATTTGAACATCATAAAATTCAGTATAATTTATTAATAATGGATCAATATTTCCAACTGATATATTTAAATCCGTTATTACTAATGGAAATCCATTTGGTGTATAAATACAATTTATATTTTCATAATATTGATATGTTATATCGGATAATGCCGGTAAAACAATATAAATAAATGATGTACTTAAACTATAACTAGAAGTAGAAGAATACTGTGATGAAAAATAATAAAATAGATCTGTATTAGGAAAATCAGTATTATATGGAGAAAATGTTTGTATAGCTGCAATTTTAATTTCATCCATTCTATTTACAAAACGAACAACACTGGAAATAGGATCAATAAAACATGAGAATAAATGAGGTGTTCCAATTTTTAAAGGAAATGAAAGATAAGGTTCTTCAACAATATGAATATCTGGATTATTTAAATAATTTAAACCATGAACAATTTTGGATGTACACGATCTTATATTTAATATTAAATCATTTACAGTATAAAATCCGGGTGATATTACAGTTTGATATACTAAATATTGATCCACATTTACATTTTGTCCAGATGATGAATTATATTCATAAACTGTATTTGGTAAATTAGAATAGGAAATAGTAATTGAAGATGGAACTGGTATTATAGTTAAATCAATATCTTTATTTACTAAAAAATTTTGAGAAACATATTGCCATGATAGATTATTATTAATATTTGTAATAGATTGATTCATATTTGAAATAATAATATCATTAATAACAATTTTTTTAACATTATTAAAAACTTTATCTAATGGAATGCTAAAATTATTACAATTATCATATTTTGAAATATCTCTATTTCTACTATCAATATTTATTTTTGTAACAACCTCTTTTTTATATCTATTTGTACTAATATCATTTGTATATGTATCAAAAAGTGGATAATGATTTTTATTTGAATATATTGGCCATTTTGTATGTAATGTTTTATCAATATTTATAGAAGATGATTCGTATTCATTATTTTTAACATAATTATCTATTCCATCTGTTACATTACTATCAATATAATTTTTAAATCGATCATAATACTCTGTTTCTCTAATTAATTGATTATCTGTTAAAATATCTGTTGATATAAATTTATTTGTATATAATAGATCCTGTGGGTCTGACATTAAATTAAAATAGTAAATTTATTTTAAGTTGAAAAGTTATTTATATTGATTATAAAAAAAATGACAGGTAAATATATCTAAATTTAAAAATATATAATAATATTTATCTTGAATATTATTATACGTTTTAAATTTAAAGATGTCATTTGTTAATACTGATGCAGAAGAAAATTTAATATCTGCCATAAGATATAACTCTAGTGAAATTAAATTCGAAGATAGTCTTTTTTGTTCATTGATTAAAAATGAAGGAAACGAGTTCTTATTTTATGAAGAATTCGTATCAGTAGAAATTGCTAAAAGCGAAAACAAATTCCTAATATGGATGTTGGTAAAATATGATAAACCAATATATGAGAAAGCATATAATATGCTAGACGATTATATCCAATCTGAAATGGCTAAACGAGGCATCACGTGGTGGAAAAATAAAACAGAATACCTGCAGAGTAAAGGACTTTTTTAGAAAATAAACTATACTCTTAAAAAGAGTTCGTTGGATATCAAAAACCAACCCTCTCTTATAAAACTCTTACTTTTTTTTATTTACTTTCTTAACACTATTTTTTTGCATATTTAGTGATTTAATTTGTTCATTTATTTTATCATCATAATCTTTAATCTTCTTTCTATAAAGATCTAAAAATTTATTTAGATCTTCTTTCCATAAGTCTTTTTCGCTTTTTACCATTAAATCATTATATAATGCAAGTTTATTTTCATGTAATTTTTTCAATTCTTCAATCTTCTTTTTTGTTAAAGATTTAATTTTCATATTTAATAAATATTCATAACTAAATGTTCCATCATCTTCTTCTTCATTACTATTACCAAATTTTGGATAATTACGCTCTGTTAAAAGAGCATCTATTTCATCATCTTCTTTATGTAAAATATTAATTTCACCACTAATAAATTCTTCTATAAATCGTATTTTTGACTGAAATACATCTAATTCTTTTTGCATCGTTTTTAACATATATTCTTTACGTTTTGTATAATATACCAATCGTATCAAATAAAATTCTTTCATAATTTCTTCAATAGAATCATATTTACATATAATTCCTTTATTATTATATAGATGCATATTACTATAATTTGTATATTTGCAATCTGTTAATTTAAGCGTATTTTCAATTTCATTGTTATTATTTAGTTGTTGTAAATCTTCTTTTTTAAACTTTAATGTATATCGTACTATTTTTTCCGTTGAATTATTTGAAAAATCTACCAAACATTGTTTATTTGTATTCTTATCATTTACTTTATCATATAACAAACTTTCCAAGAATGTTTTATAATCATCCGTCCATTTACCAATTGGAAGTTCATCTATTAATAATGTTGTATCGTCAATTATTTTATATGTACCTTTATTAACATATTGTTCTAAACCATAATCATTAATGCCTTTAAATTCAATACATCCTCTAAATCCTCTGAACCATGGAATCATCTTTTCAAATGGTTTATTATCCATCATATTAAATAAATTTTTAACAATCAATTCTGGGTCATGTGGTGGAATCTTTGTACTAAAACCTGTTCCAATACCTTCCGAACCATTAATTAATATTAATGGTAAAATAGGGATATACCATAATGGTTCTATTTTTTTACCATCGTCTTCATTATATTCTAAAAGTGGATTATCTAATGAATTAAAAATATGAAACGTTAAATCCGACAAATTTGTAAAAATATATCTTGGTGACGCGGAGTCATGACCTCCATTAATACGACTATTATGAGTTACAATAAAATTTCCTAATAAGAATCTTTCATTTTTATCAATCATCCAACCATTAAAATTATTTTTTCCAACATATGATACTGTAAATTTCTTAAAATTTGGTAATAATTTTATTTTTATCATATTCATTATTTTTTTCTCTTTTAATACAACCGGAATTTCATTAATATTATTACCATATATATATAAATTTTTCATTATTAATTTTGTTGAAAATCCAAGACTTTTACATATAAATATTAATGCATTTATAAGATGATCATGTAATCTTTCACATTGAAGTATTTCATAAAAGGGCATATCATTTTTTATTTTTAGTGATCCATAAATATCAATAAATCCTGCAATAACTTTTAATCGTGTATCTTTATCATTAAAGATATATTCTTTTGGAATATTTTTATTATGAATAAATGTAAAATCATTTGTCATATTTCCTAACCATCTTCCTAATTTATATGGATCAATAGTAACATTCTGTTTTTTCCATTCAATACAATTTATATTACTAATCATATATAGTTTTTCTTTTAAACTATCTGATAATTTCAAATAATCCTCTAATTTAATATCCACAAAATGATCAAGTTCATTATATAATGTAATAATGTGTTGACTATTTACAATATATTTTTCATCATCACAATTTATTTCATACATATCATCAATACCTGATGTTATTTTTAATACGTTTCTTTCTAATCCATCATCACCAACTAATGTATCTCCTAATTTAATTTCATCTGCTCTTTTAATAGTACCATCCCATAATAAAATAGGTGTTTCAGGTGCTAAACATCCAAATTGTCCTTTCGGTTCTAATAATTCAATGTTATTTGAACCAACATAATCTTGTGCTAATCCAATAATTGAATCATATAAAGATTGTTCACCATGATGATATGCACTATTCTCACTAATATAACCTGCTAGTTGTGCTACCTTTATTTCTTTTTTTAAGTTTCTTTTGAAACAACTATAAATAATTTTACGTAACGATGGTTTTAATCCATCACATAAACATGGAAGTGATCTTTTACAATCATAGTCTGAAAAATGTATTAATTCGCGGTCAATAAATTCATGATATAAAATTTTTTTTTGAGATTGTTCAATAATATTATCTTTGTCATATGATTTTAACCATATTTTTCTATCTTCTGAACGTTTTTTATCAAATGCTAATTCTATTTTATCAAATGATAATTCTTTATTTAATTCTTCCTCATAATTATCAGTGATCATGTATTGAATATTTTTATCATCAAAATTTGTAAAATATCCTTTTGCTTCCTCAGATGTGCTTGTACCCAACCCTTTATAGTACTTAATATCCCAATTTTTGATATTTTCAATATTTTCTTTCCAATTATTAAATTCTGTCATGGTATAAAATTCAATGGATTCTTTATTTTTTTTAACTTTTAGAATTGGCGTTGCTAATGATATAATAAAACCAGGTATTTCTAATAATTCAGGCCAAAATATAGCAAATAAATTAATAATCAATCCTTTAATATGACTACCATCTACATCTGCATCTGTAAAAATCATAATTCTACCATATCTTAAATCTTTTAATGTTTCTTCTTTATCTTTCTTTTTCGTATTAAATTTTAAACCCATAATTTTAACTAAATTATTAATTTCATTATTATCACTTACTTTTTTAAGTGTAACATCACGTACATTTAAAACTTTTCCTCGTAACGGAAAAACCCCGAAATAATCTCTTCCAACGACACTTAAACCAGCAATAGCAAGTGCTTTTGCGGAATCTCCTTCTGTTAATATTAATGTGCATTTTAGCGATTCATTTGTTCCTGCTTTATTTGCATCATCTAGTTTATCAATACCTCTGATAGCTGTAGTTTTTTTACCACTAACTTTTTGTAATCCAAGTGTATCTTTAAAATCACTTAATTTTGTTGCTCTATCTATTAATGATGTTTTGACTAACTTTTCTATAAATTTTTCAGAAACTTCACATTTACTACCAAATTTATTAGATGGTGTAGTTAAATATTCTTTAATTTGACTATCAAAAGCTGGATTTTCAATAGTAGATCGAACAAAAATAAAAATATTATCTTTAATATGTGCAGGTTTTAAATCCATTTTTTTTCTTTTGATACCTTTCGTTGAAACATATGTTTGTATTTTTTTAACAATAGAATTTGAAACATAATCAACATGTTTTCCACCTTTTACTGTACTAATACCATTTACAAAAGAAACTTGTTCAAATTTTGTGTCTGGATTAATTGCTACAACAACTTCCCAACGATCATTAACTTCTTCATAAACTTTTTCAATATTAGAATCTAAATAATAATTAACATATTTTTCAAGTGTTTTACAATCTAATTTGTTATCATTTAAATAAACAGACACGTTTTTATTAGTACATGCGGTAATATCTATTACTCTTTTTTTCATTAAAAGTAAAGTGTCATCGTCTAGTTTATCAATTCCGAATCTTTCAAGATCTGGAGAAAACTCAATAATTGTATATGGTTTTACATTACTTTTAGTAATAATAGGTTCTCCTTTAATAGTCATATTTTTTTCAAAAGTTTGGACATATTTTAATTTTCTTTCTGCATCTACAGTTTCAATTTTGAACGTTTTAGAAAAAATATTTGCTAATTTTGCTCCAAATCCATTTTTACCTCCTGTTATCTTTTTTTCATCTTTGTCATAATTAGAAGATGTAAGAAGATGACCAAAAATAAGTTCTGGAACCCATACTTTATGTATTTTATGTTCAACTATTGGTATTCCTTCTCCATTATTATAAACTGAAATAATATTTTTATCAATGTCAAAATTTACTTTAATAATATTTACTTTATTTGCTATTTTATCGTCATGTTCTGTTCTAACATGTTGGTCTATTGCATTTACTAATACTTCATCAAAAATTTTATATAAACCTGGAATATATTTAATATTTTTAAAAATTATCTTTTCGTCTTCATCATTATAAATCCATGTATCAACATCTGTTTTTTCAACAGAACCTATATAAGTATCTGGTATATCAATAATATGTTCTAATTGTGTTTTTTTAACGAAAGTTTCTTCAACACTTTTACTTATTTTACTGGAAGACATTAATATTTAGAATTATAAAAATAAATCTTTAAATATAATTATTTTTCATTTTTTTATAATTTATTAAAAAAAAGGAAAACCTAGGTTTTCCTTTCAAACCTTTCCTTTCATATTTATAATTTTTTGATAATTTATTATTAAAAAACTTATTTAATATTTATCTAAAATTTATATTTAACAATCTTTATGCCATAGGTTTTATTAGATCTTCGTACTATTATGGTTATGGTCTGATAGGAAATTGTCTGATGGAATGCTTTCTGTTACATTTATATTTGTTTGTATTGGCATTACTGTTTTTATATATAGCGGTTGATAGAGTTTGAACTGAAAACCTGGGTAAATAAAACAAATATGACGACTTAAAATATGAATTTCCACGCCATAATATCCTCTAACACATCCTCCAAATGGAAAATTAATCCATTCACCCAATCCTGTCATTGTATACCATTCTGCGGGCACAAATTCTAGACGAGTATTCATACTATCTAAACTACTATTTAACACATTTTAGTTAAAAATAATAATATAAAAAATAAGAAAAATTAACTGTCATTTTTTTAAATATATAGTTATCACAATTTAGAATTCTACTAATATATTTTATAAAATTTGAAGATTTATTTAATTTTATAATTATTGTAAAATAATTTATATAAGCTGTTTCATAATTCAATATCATTATTTTTTGGTTTTATAGTTTTGTGGTAAATTTTTAAAAAACCAGTTTTAATCAAGTTTTATAATACTCTTAAAGAATGTTTACAGACAAATTTAAAAAACCCTTTCTGGAGAGAAAATATTTTAAATAAATATTTTAACTTCTTCTATAAATAAGGGTAATGATATAACATTATTTATAGAAGAATTTAAAAGATTTACGAAGTGTACTTTATCTTAATTTAAAATATTAAACACAATTTTAAAATGGATTTACTATAATAAAATATTACACCTAAAATCATTTTAATTATAAATATTGGATGTAATGTAGTTATTGTAGAAGAACATTATACTACAAAGACTTGTGGAAATTGTGGCATTATGAATAATTTTGCTGGTAATAGTAATATTTTTTGGTATTCTTATTGTAAAATTGAATTAGAATTATTAAAAATACAATTTATTCTTAATTTTAAGTATAAAAAGGATCTAACCATCCTTTAAAAATCTCGTAACTATCGTATTTGTGATTTTAATGGTCTGAATAAATATAAATAGAATTAAATGAAAGTCTAAATTCTTGTAAAAAAACTGATTAATCCAATGAGAGAATTTACAGGAACTCTTAATAAATCAATAAATGAAATTAATAATTTTGTAATACTTGCACCAACATTTACGGATGCTTTAAATATATTCATTATATTAATTAAGTTTTTAACCATAATATAAAAAATATTTCCTATCTTAACATAAATTGTAAATATTTGTGTAGCTATATTTGATATATCTTCAAATGCCCGTTGTTCCATTGATGCAATTACTGTTCTAAACTTGTCAAGTGTTGAATTGATTACATTTAATCCTCCTGATAAATTATTTGTCATCTTTATATGTTCAGTCATACTAGAATTAAATTGTGAAGAAAATTCTGCAGATTTACATAAACTAGATGTTTCACTTGCATTACCAGGAGCGATTCCTATCATTTGTAAAAATGGCCCAAGAGGAGAACATTTTATCTCATTCCAATTGTCATTAATATAATTTTTATTACTTTTAGAAACAGCGGAACCCATATTAATTCTTTAATGTAATTAGATAAAAAAATTATGAAAAAAATATTAAATCTTAATTTTATTCTTTGAATGATAAGTTCTAATAGTAAGAAACCCTAGTTACTATACATATCATTGAAAGATTTAAAAGAAAGTTAAATTTTATTTTCAAATATATTTAAAGACATTTTGATATTTTAAATTAAGAAAAATGATAAAAAATAGAAAAGGTTATATCATTACCATTATTTAAAATATTTTCCCAAAAGGGTTTTTTAAATTTGTCTGTAAATATTCTTTAAGAGTGTTATAAAACAGATAGACTCGAAAGAGTTAGAGGTAAAATTATGTTCAGGAAGAATCTTTCATTTACAATAGGAAATATTAATAAATTCAACATTTTCGGAAAATGTGTTTAAATAATCATGAATAGACATGAATGAATTAATTATTTTTGTTATATTTTTATTTACCAATTTTTGAAGTCATCTAAAATAAATTCTGAATTTTTTTAAATCCTTTTTTCTCTCAACTTTCATAACCAAAAAATAAATTTATCTTTGAGAAAAGTATAATTCTTGAAAACAAGATAATTTATTTTAATTTAATATTATCACAAATTGATTTAAAATTAAAAATATTTTAATATAAATGGAAAAAATAATTAAAGCATCTGAATTAAGAAAAAATGATATGTGTATTATAAAAAATAAAATATATAAAATAACTTCTATATGGACTATGAGTACAACGATAAAACATAAAAAATTATGTTTTATTTTATATTGTGAAGAAGATAAATCTAGAATAGATATATTTTATCCAGAACATATTGAATTAGAACTTGATGAAAAATCTTTTGTTAAAATGTATACAGATTAATTTATATTTACCAATTTACTAAAAAGTCATCTAAAATAAAATCTGGATTGTTTTCATTCTGTTTTATAACTTCATCTAAATATTTTGGATGAAATCTTTCTCGAATCTTTTGTTCTCTCGACTTCCATAACCAAGAAATAAATTTTAAACGGAATTTTGAGAGATAATAGAACTCTCGGAATTGTGTAAGTTTGTTTAATTTATTAATAAGTTCATCATTTTTTTTATAATAAATGAATTTTAAAATTGGGTTGTCTAAACAATCCAAAATTAGTTCGGAATGTAAATGTGGTAAATAATTAATTTTATTATGTGAACATTGTAATTCCATTAATGAATTATTTAAAGGTGGTAACAAAGTTATTTGGTTATAATTACAACATATTTTATCTAAAGAATCATTTAGACGTGGTAATGTAGTTAATAAATTATGATGGCAATATATTATTTGTAAAGAATCATTTAAAAATGGTAAGAAAGTTAGTTGATTGTAATAACATGCCAATATTATCAAGGATTTGTTTAAAGGTGGTAATATAGTTAATTGATTATATGAACAATGTAGTTCTATTAATGATTTGTTTAAAGATGGTAATGAAGTTAATTGATTTTCTGAGCAATTTAGATATTTTAAAGAATCATTTAAAGGTGGCAATGAAGTTAATTTATTATTTATACAACATAGTTCAAGTAAAGAATCATTTAAAGGTGGTAATATAGTTAATTGATTATCTGAGCAATTTAGTTCTTGCAAAGAAGAATTTAAAGGTGGTATTGAAGTTAAATTATTATATGAACAATTTATTTTTTTTAATTTGGTAAATCTTGACAAATCAGGAAGAACTTTTAAATTTCTAAAAGATAAATCAATAGTTTCAATATCTAATGGATATTCATTCAATATTTCATTCGTACTCATTATTGTTAATATATTATTTATATATTCATTTATAATATTCATTTTAAATATATTATTTATTGTATTTATTTATAATATTCATTTTAAATATATTATTTATTTTATTTATTTATAATATTCATTTTAAATATTTAGTTTAATTTGACATCTGGAATGAGTCGAAAAGCATAGTATGTATATAGTCATCGCAATTTAGAATTCTACTAAAATATTTTAAAAATTATTTTAATAAAATTAAAAATTTAATTTATTATATTAAAGTTTTTAGCATTGATTGTCAATACAAATTTAAATATTATTTTTATCAATGCTATAAACTTATTATAATAAATAATAATAAATAATAATAATATATTATTATAAAATATCTGCCTGTCTTAAGTAGACTCTACGGATCGTAAGTCAAAAATGTCTTCTTCATTTAATGAGTTTTTTAACTGCGAGTCTTGTGTAGATTCTACAGATCGTAAGTCAAAAATGTCTTCTTCATTTAATGAGTTTTTTAACTGCAAGTCATGTGTAGATTCTACAGAACGTAAGTCCAAATTGTCATCGTCATTTGATGATTTTTTTAACGGCAAGTTTTGTGTAGATTCTACAGATCGCATTTCCAAATTGTCATCGTCATTTGATGATTTTTTTGACGGCAAGTCTTGTGTAGGCTCTACACATAGTAATTCCATTTCTGGATCTTTATCTGTTGAGTCTTCATATGGAATTATTACATATAAAAGTTGTATATATTCTCCTCCAGCTTGAAAAAAATATTTTCCAGGATTAAGATTATATTGTACAGATATATTTAATTTTGTATCTGATATGCATTTTCCATCACAATAATATCCTGGAGAAACTGGAGGTGGAGGAAAATAAATTCCACCAGGTTCTTTTATCCGAACAGTTTTATTACCAACAGAAAATCGTTGTGATTCTACTATTAATCTTTCATATGTAACAGATGATTTTTTTAACATTCTCTTAAGTTATTTAGTAAAAAACATTATAATAAATACAAGAATAATTAAAAATAAGTAAAATTAGCTGTCATTTTTTTTAATTAGAATTATATGAAAATCTAAATTCTTAGAAACTCTTTCGTTATCTTTTTATTTTCTGTTATACTAGAATTAAATTGTGAAGAAAATTTTGCAGATTTATATAAACTAAAAAAAATAGTAAAAGAGTTTTATTTCATTCTAATTATTATTATAGTAAATCCATTTTAAAATTGTGTTAAATTTTAAAATGGATTTACTATAATTTCTTTAATGTAATTAGATGAAAAATTTATGAAAAAAATATGAAATCTTAATTTTATATTGAATTATACACTGAAATTGTTTTAAAATTCTCACTTTTTTTAACAATAAAAAGTATAATATTAATAAACTTTTGAAGTATATTATATTTTTTACAATAATATTGATAAAATATATATTTGTTAAAGCATTATAAATTATTTTTTTATCATATATTTTATTAGAAAATTTATAAAATTTTAATAATTATTTTTTATTACCTAATTGTATAATAATTCGGTAATAAAAAAATGAGAATTTTAAAATCATTTCAGGTGTAAGTTCTATATTTTTAACATTTAGTAGAAATATCTTATGATAAATTATAGATTTTTAAAAAAAAATTACAGTTAAAAATATATGGAATTATTTTTATAGTAGTAATAATATATACACAATTGTTTTGTCACTAGGATAATGAACGAAGGAACGGAAAACTATTCCGCTCAGATTAATAGTAACTACAAAACCATTAAAGAAGCAATGGATGCTAATGGCTTCGTTCTAAAAAAAACTCATGAACCTTTGCCATCAGTTGGCGATTATGTAGTCTATTTAAACCGTCGCAATGATGATATTGCTTCCTACGTAATAGGCCAGGTTACAGGTGTTACAGCTTATCCACAAGTAGTCGTGAAATTCTATGGTGGACTTCCAGAAAAAGGAGACGTCAGAATCGAATGGCGAATTGTTGTAAAAAAGGTTAAATAGGAAATCTAAATCTCCTATTTTTATAATGAAATGATTTTAAAATTCTTATTTTATAATCAATGCTAGAAACTTTAATATAATAAATTAACAAGATTTTTTTAAAAATAAATTTTTTTAATCATATTTTTACGATAAAAATAACTAATATTAATATTTTAAATAAATATTTTTATACTTATTTACTATATTATCTTATATATTATTATTTTATTGTATTATAACAAAGTTTCTAGCATTGATTTTATAATTTTAAAAAATATATGGTAAAAATATAATATATATATATTAAAAATTTATTTAATACTAATACTTTTCATTATTAAAAAGTGATAATTGTAAAATATTTTCAGGTATATAATTATTTTTTGGATATATATATTTATATATATAAATAATAAATTTATTTGTATAAAAATAAAATTCTAGTAAAATACTATATAAATTATTTTCAATATAAATATTAAAAAAAATGACAGTTAAAATTATCTTAAAATAAAAATATTAATGATCATTAATATTTTCAATAGTTATGACATCTTCAACAGATAAGCCGAGTGGTTTACATTACATGGGAGGAGTTTATAGTTTAGCTCATGTTGATTATGATGCGTTGAATATAGGCAACTTAGTTACGTATAATGAAAAAAACAAGCATGGTAATAATATTTCTCAGGTAAGTCGTGTTATGAATGTCGTTCATGATCCAATATCACCAAATGATATAAATATATCATTTGGTGATGATGACGATCATTGCAAAAAGGATAATTTAGCACAAAATACAGTGCTATTAGATACAGGCAATGTACTAAAACGAGTACCAGGAGGCGAATGCACGATACTTGTAGAAGTAAAAAAATAAAAACTATACAAAAAAATCTTATAATTTATTTATAATGATGAAACCTAGGTTTTCTACGTATATCTTCCTATTTTTAAGTATTTTTTTATAAATAGTTATGTTAAATCAATACGATCTAATATATTTTTTATAAAAATATATTTAGTAGAATTTTTTGGGATGACTATATACATACTATTAAGTTTATTCATAACTTAATATCAATAAATTATTGATAAAAATAAAAATATATATTATTTTTATTGATATTCAAATGATGAAACAGTATACATTTTCATAAAAAAAGATTATTAAGAAGTATTATTTTTCATATATTTCTTTATTAAAATTTTCTAAAAAATAAAATAAAGATCGAACTATTTCTCCAGTAGCACCATAATTTCTCATATTTGTTTTTTTTTTTAAATTATCAACACCAGCAATATCTAAATGAATCCAATTCGCATTTTTAGGAATAAAATTTGATAAAAATGCACCGCCCATAATAGTACCTGCAGATGCTTCAAACGTATAATTTTTTAAATCTGCAATATTTGATTTTGTTAATTCAACATATTCATCCCACATTGGAAGTTCCCATATTTTTTCATTATTCTCAATACCAGCTTTTATCATTTTTTGTATATATTTATTATTATTTCCCATAATAGCAGAAGATTTATTATCAAAAATAGAACCAACCTGTCCTGTTAAAGTAGCTATATCAATACATAGATAAGGATTATATTTTTCAGAATAAGCTAATGCATCGGCCATAATTAATCGTCCTTCCGCATCTGTATCTGTTATTTCTACTGTTTTTCCATTATAAGCTTTTAGTATATCTCCTGGTCTTATTGCATTTGAATCAACCATATTTTCAACAATTGGAAGAAATCCAACAAAATGTCCTTCAACATTAAATTTAGATAATAATTTAAAAATTCCATATACAATTGCACTACCTGTCATATCATTTTTCATATCACCAAAATTACCATTTTTAATATTGTAACCTCCGCTGTCAAACATTACACCTTTACCAATTAATGCAATGGTTTTATTTTTTTGTGGTTTATTTTTATATTCAAGAATAATAAGATATGGTTTATTTTTACTTCCTTGGTTTACACCTAATATTAGATTACAACCTATTTTTTTTAATTGTGTTTCATTCAACATTTTTATTTTTATTTTTTCATCCATATTTTTTTTTATATAATTACAATAAGTAGAAGAATTTAATATATTTGCTGGTGTATTTATTAAACTTCTCAATTCATTTTGTACTAAAGCTTCATATATTGAATTATTAATTATATTTTTGAATTTTTTTTTAGGATGGTAAAAATATGTAATAATTCTATTTTTACATTCTGTTGATTTAAAATCAGTAAATTCATAAAATCCTAAAATATAAGAGACAATTTGATTTTTTATAATTATATTTTCATCTGTAACTAAATGTATTAATATTTTTTTATTTATATTATTATTCATCTCATTACCAATAATACCAAAAATGTTATATAAATGATGGTTATCACAACTATATTTTTTACCAACACCAATAAACAACACCTCAAATTTATCAGTATACATATTTTTTTTGAAACTATCTTTTAATGAATAATCATCAAAAATCTTTTTAGGTATTTTTTCTATTTCTAAGAGAGAAGATATATATTCAATATTTTTTTTAAAATTATTACATATAATAAATATATATAGATCAATATTATTTTTTTTAAAATTTGAAGTATAATTAAAATTATTCATTATAATATAATGATATATTATATTTTAATTAAATTTATAATAATTATTTATATATTCTAGATTCATATTGACCATATTTAAAAAAATGATATATTAACTCTTCATCTGAAAAAAATTTCAAATCATCATATTTTTTATATATGGATATATTAAATCCTTCCGGAAGATGTTTAGATAAAAATAATAATTCATTAAATTTATAATGTTGTATATTATTATAGTTGATATTATTAAATAAATTGTCGTAATAAATATTATTATTCATTTTTAATGTTAATTGATCAATATAATTTTTTATTGGATGATATAAATAATTTAAATTTAAGTTATTTATATCCCATTCTGTTCTATAATGTATTGTACTTAATTCTTCAGGAGTTTCAACTAAAAGATTATTTTGTAATGCAATAGTATTAAACATTGCTTCATGAAAAAATAATTTATTATTTTGAAGCCTATAATTATCCATTAATTTTAATAGTTTATTAGATGCTCTACATGCACACGTCATACTTCTTGCCCATGGTAAAGAAATTTTATCTTTTATTGTGTACCAAAGATTCCATGATGTTAAATTTCCATCATAATTTACATGATGAAATGGTGTCAATAAATCACTATTTATATATTTATTATCTATATTTAGTAATACATCCTCTCTTAATATAAATACATCATCTTCAATAAACCATATATGATTATATAATCTATTTATTCTTGTAAAATATAATAAAGCTTTGTCCCATGAAAGTGGTTTATTTGGTAAATTAGGTGTTGGATGTACAAAATTATAAAATCCATTTTGAATACAATAATTATCATCTATTTGAATAATATTTAATTTATGATTCAAATGTTTATATAATTCATCATAATCATTTTTATTTTCATCAATAATTATATAAATATCATATTTATTAAAATTATTTAAAAAATTTAACCATATATTATCTGGATATCTACATAATAAAGCAACAGCATTATCAGAATATTTATTTACCATATTTTATTATATGTTTAGATAAAAATAATAATTTATTATACTTTTAATTTCAAAATCTATACAAAATGACTTTGTAAAACTAGTTTATAAAATTTAGTACACTTTTACACACGATGCTAAAAACTTCATACTATTTTTATCCAAATTTTAAGATATACTTAATTTAATATAAAGAATAATTTATTAAAATAATTAATGAATATTATTATACCATTAGGAGGTTTAGGTAAAAGATTTAAAAAGGATGGATATGGACATCCCAAGCCATTAATAAATATATTAGGAAAACCAATGATTTTTCATGTTTTAGATAATTTAATATTAAATAAAGATGATAATTTATTTTTAATATATAATAAAGAATTAAATAAATATAGTTTTAATACATTATTAAAAAATAAATATCCATATATACATTTAATTGAATTAAATAAACAAACAGAAGGTGCAACAGAAACAATATTAATTGGATTAAATAATATATCAAATGATATATTAAATCGTAAATTTATATTATTGGATAGTGATACTTTTTATAACATTGATATTATAAAAATATTTCAAAAGGAAGAAAAAAATCTAGTATTATCTTTTAAAGATAATCAAGAGAATCCGATATTTTCATATTTAATTGTAAATGAGAATAATATTATTACAGATATTAAAGAAAAAGTTAAAATATCCGATTATGCAAATACAGGTTGTTATTGTTTTAATAATGGAATTATTTTAAAAAAATATTGTGAGAAAGTTATTAATAATAATATTCGAACACAAAATGAATTTTATATTTCATGTGTAATTAAGGAAATGTTAAATGATAATCATATTATAAAAAATTATATTATTCATTCAGATGATTTTTCATGTGTTGGAACACCTTTACAATTAAAAATATATTGTAGTAATTTTAATTATAATATTGATAAAAAAAGATTTTGTTTTGATTTAGATGATACACTTATAACTAGACCTGAAATAGAGGATGATTATAGAACTGTAAAACCAATTTATAAAAATATTGAATATGTTAGATATCTTAAGAATACTGGACATTATATTATAATATATACGGAACGAAAACTTATAACAATCACGTATGAAACATTAGAAAAATTTCATATACCATATGATGAAATATATTTTGGGAAACCAAGTGCAGATTTTTATATAGATGATCGTGCAATAAATGCATATGAAGATTTAGAAAAACAAACTGGAATATATAAAACATATATAAAAGAAAGATATTTCAATGAAATTATTCATGATAAAATGGATATTATTATTAAAAGAAGTAATAATAAAAAAATAGATGGAGAAATATATTATTATAAAAATATACCAAATGAAATTAAAAAATATTTTCCAATTTTTATTAATCATGGGGAAGATTGGTATTCTATTGAAAAAATAAAAGGAATAAATTTATCCTATTTATATGTTCATCATTCACTTTCTGAAAATATATTATATAAATATTTAGAATTATTTTATGAAATACATCACTTAAAGTGTTCTGATAACAATATTGATATAAAAATATATGAAAATTATACCAATAAAATAAAAGAAAGATATAATAATTATAATTATTCAATATTTAAAAATAGCAGTGAAATATATGAAAAATTAATAAACTATTTTAATGAATATGAAGAAAAAAAGTATGGTATATGTGGTATTATTCATGGTGATGCTGTTTTTAGTAATTGCATTATTGATAAAAATAATAATTTAAAATTAATTGATATGAGAGGTAAATTAAATGAAAAACTTACTATTTATGGAGATATATTATATGACTATTCAAAAATATATCAAAGTTTAATAGGATATGATGAAATATTATTAGATAAAATAGTTTCAAATGAATATAAAACGAAATTATTGAATGTATTTACTGAATTTATAACTAAAAATTTAGGAAGTATATATTTAGATAGAATAAAAATGATATGTAATAGTTTATTGTTTACATTAATTCCATTACATAATGATGATAAATGTGAATCTTTTTATAATTTAATAAATATGATGTAATTTACACAAATTTACAAATATATCTTATTGTATCAATTAATAATTTATTTCTTAACAAAAGAATCAACATAATACTTTTTTTTGTTCTACTTTTTTTTCTATATGTCCTAATTAATTGCTTAAAATAAATATCACCGTAATAACAATAATTATTTTTAACATTAGTAAAACTATTAGTAAATCGTGCAATTCTAATTATGCCATCCTTTTTCATATAGGTATTATTTTTACTATCACAAGTAGTTCCTACAATAAAGGAAGGAATACTAGATATACTTGGATCTTTAAACATCCAAGTACGTATTTTACTAAAATACAAAGAAGATTTATTTATTTCTGCAAAATTGAAAAAATGTGATAAATCATAAACTATTTTTCGAAACAATAAAATTAATTTTATATTTCTTTCAAATGATTTTTTTCCAATATTGCATTTATTAGTGTAGAAATTTTGAAATTTATATCCACAATAGCGTACACATCGACCTAGATTGTTATTTCTACATATTTCATTATACCTATTATTTTCTTCGATAGAATAATCCGACACCAAATGATACATATTGATATTTAATGTACCATAATATTGTATTGTAGGATCAAAACATATAATTAACATTTCGTGTTTTATATAAAAGATGAATGCTAAAAACTTACTATTGTATAATATAAGTATACTGTACAAAAATATTATTAAGTTCTTAGCATTGTATAAGAGATATAAATAATATAATATATATTTACTGTCATTTTTTTTTAAATAATAATATTATTATAATAATATTATTATGACAAAAATATTTACAATTGTAAAAGATGAGGTAGATATAGTAGAAGATTGGTTAATATATCATGGATGTATGTTTGGATGGAATAATATTTATATTATTGATAATTATTCTTCTGATGGAACCTGGGAAAAAATAAATGAATTTTCACATTTAGTAAATATTTTTAGAGAAAATGATTATTCAAAAAAAGGTGAATATATGAGAAATTTAATAAATACTTATTGTTATGATGGAGAAATAGCTTTTCCAATAGATATTGATGAATTTATTGTTTATTATGATAATAATAGTATTTCAATAGATAGAGATGTTATTATACATCATATCAATAATTTACCAGAGTGTCATGTATATAAAACAAATTATATTAATGCATTAATTACACAAGATAATGGTTACGAAAAAGCAACAAATATGATTCATTGTGGATTATATAATGATATGGGAAAATATGCAAAAACATTCTTTAATACAAGATATTTTAAAGGAATGATTGATCACGGTAATCATATTGTTTGTGATAATTATTATTTGACAAAATTATGTTTAGTTCATTATCATTGTAGAAATTTAGAACAAATGAAAAAAAAAGTATTAAATAATATTCTTGGTTTAGGTTATCAAAATAATTTAGATTTTTTAAAGAATTTGATTGATAATAATAATAACTGTAACGGAAATCATCATGTGAAATATCAAATTAATATTTTAGAAGGAAATTATACTATAAATAGTCATTCTATAAATAATACGGAAATAGATTTAAAACCATTAAGAGATCGAATTATTGGTAAATATTATTGATTTTCAAATATATATGTTTTAACTTGTTCTGGCGTACCTAAGATATGTACATCTTTTATATCTAATTCTATACCTATAAATAATTCATTATTATGTATCATAGTGCTTATAATACATGATGTATAACATTCATTATTAAAATCAATATTATTTTCAACAACATATTTTGCATAATTATATAAAATAAAAATGTCATTAAAAGCATATGCGCCTGTATTTGCATTATTGCTAATTTTTATCTTTTCTTTAATATCATTTATATTATTTTGATCATCCATTTTAATATATGAAAATATAGGGTTTGTATCATAATTTTTTGTAAAAAATACTGCATTTTTATGAATGTTTCTATATTTATTTATAATATCAATCGTATAAAAAGTATCACCATCTATCAAAATAGTTTTTTGATTATATTTATGATATGTTTTTATTATTTCATCTAATCCAATAAAAATTGTTTCACTTGCACCTTTTGTATCTTTATCTAATTTAATTAAATGAATATGTGGATATTTATTTTTTATAATATTACTAAAATTATCATTATCTAAATCTTTATTATATATTATAAAAATGATATCATCTTTATGAATTACTAAATGATCAATTACATAAAATAAAATTTCTTTATCAAGTACCTTAATAAATGGTTTGGGTTTATCATATCCCTTTTTTTTAAATCTTTCTCCTTTTCCTCCAAGTGGTATAATAATATTCATTATAATATAATCATTACAAAAAAAAATATGTGTAAAACAAAAATGTTTAAAATAGAAAAAATTTTCTAAAAAAATATTATATGTTTTAATATTATGAAGGGGAAAAGTATATTATATTTAGGTGTTCATATAGATAATAATAATTATAAATCAATTATTGAAGCGTTGAATATTGTAAAAGATCTTGGTGGAAATGTATTACAAATTTTTTTAGGAAGCAAATATTTAACATCATTAAAAGAAAAAATAATATTAACAAATGATGAAATAAGTGAGATTAAATCATTTGTAAAAGAAAATAATATTAAATTATTCGTACATTCTATACTATCTTTAAATTATTGTAAAGATCCTTTTTCTAAAAGAAATGAATGGGGTATTGATAATTTAGTATATGATATGAATCTATGTAGTAAAATTGGTGGGAATGGTGTTGTTTTGCATTTAGGTACTCATAAAACGGATAAAATGAATCTTACATATGAAGAATCTCAAATAAATTTTATACATTCTATTCAAATAGTATTAGATAAAACAAAAAAAATACCTATTATTTTAGAAACACCGGTTAATAGAAAATTTATAATAGGTGGTACTATTGAAAGACTTGCAGAAATATATAATCATATTCCAAAAAAATATATAAAAAGGGTAAAAATATGTATAGATACACAACATATTTTTGCATCCGGATATAATATTAGTAAAGATAAAGAGTTAAAAAAATATTTAGATGATTTTAATACATTTATTGGAATTGAAAATTTAGTATTAATACATTTAAATGATTCACAAAAAGAATTAAATTCAAGAATTAATAGACATTCAAATATTGGTAAAGGTTTTATATTTAAAAATAATACATCATCTTTAAAACATTTAATTGATTTTGGTTATAATAATAATATACCACTATTAATGGAAACAAATTATGAAAATTATAGAGATGAAATAATATATCTTAAAAAATTATTACAAAATAATATAAAAAATGTAATATTAAAAATTTTTAAAGAAATACTCAGTTATTATCAATCACTAGGAAAAAAAGGTAATATATCTATAAAATATAAAATAGATAGTTATATGAAAGCAATAGAAACTATAAAAAAATATAAATATCCAATATACAGTTCTTCAAATGTTAAAAATTTACCATCTATTGGTAAAAAATTTTGTGAAAAAATTGATTTAATAGCAAAAAATGGAACATTAAATATGTATGAAAATATAAAAAAAAATAGTACTTCAAAATCTATTCATTTATTTCAACAAATATGGGGTGTTGGTCCAGAACAAGCACAATATATTGTAAATAATAACATTTTTACAATAAAAGAATTAAAAGATGCAGTAAAAAAAAATAATATAAAATTAAACGAACAACAACTTATTGGATTAAAATATTATGATGATTTAAATAAAAAAATATCAAGAAGTGAAATACTTAATTATACAAATATAATAAAAAATTTAATAGAAAATAATAATATAAAAATTTATAATGCAGGTTCTTATAGAATTGGAAAAAAATATTCTGGTGATATTGATTTAATTATATCTTATAAAAAAAATAATGGTAAAGATTTAAAGGAAATAGTACATCATAAATTAAAAAATATGATAAAAGAAATATTAGTAAATGGAAATGAAAAAAGTATATATATAATTAAAATAGAAAATGTAAAATATCATAGAAAAATAGATTTAGCATATGTTGAAGAAAAATATTTACCATGGTATTTATTATATTTTGGTTCGTCTAGAGAATTTTCTAAAAAAATCAGAAATATTGTATCAAAATTAGGGTATAAATTAAATGAAAAAGGTCTTTATTATAAAAATAATGGAAAGAAAGTTAATTTTAATCCAAGTAGTGAAGAAGATATATTTCAATATTTACAAATAGATTACGTACCACCTGAAAAAAGAATATGAAGTTTTTATTATTATAGTCATCGTAAAAAATTAAGATTGAATTGATTTAACATAAATATTATTTTTAATATTAAAGTATTGATAAAATAATTTATTTTATAAATATTCTACATAATTTTATGATATTAAATATCTGCAGTTCACTTACACTTGAAATTGGTTTAAAAATCTCACTTTTTAACAATGATTTTTTAGGAATTTAATATTTTATCAATTAGTTTATCATATACTTTTTGAAAATTCGTGTTTTCTAAAACATTTTTATGTCTGTAAGTGTTATCATAATACTCTATTTTTTTCATAATTAAATTATACCAATCAATATATGGCTCATAATACATACTAAATGTATGTATTTTTTCATATATATATTTTTTGATTTGTAAATGATTTAGAATAAATTTATTGAATCTAACTCTATCAATATAATAAAGTATAAATTTTATTAGATTAAAATCAATTTCTAATAAATTTATTATAATATTATATAAATCATCTGAAGAATCATCATTGAAAGTATTATTTATAGATTGTAAAATATTATTATAAATTTCTGTTAATCTATTATTATGTAAATTAATATAATAATCAATATTATTTATTTCTCTATATAATAAATTAAATTTTTCAATTTTATATTTTAATGAAGGTTTTATAGGAACAGGAACAATAGGTAAAGATGATTTAACTTTTTTGTTATTAATAAAATTTTCACCTAATAAAACATATTTATTATTGTTTATTTTACTTTTATTTTTTTTTTTAATTTTATTTTTTTCAACATTTTTGATTTTATTAAAAATAAGATTATCATTTAGTTCAAAAAGCATATCATAACCCAAGATTTCTTTAGCATTATCATCATTTATTTTATTTATTATACTAGTTCTTATTTCAATATATTTATTAAATAATTCTATGAAAAAATGCTTGGATTTACCTTTATATTCATTTTGAAATATATTATAAAAATATGGATTTTCTGAATTTTCAATTATCAATATATTATAATTATTTTTTTTATATATATCAAAAAAATTATTATATGTATCTTCATCTGTAAATGTTTTTTTGAAAGTATCTTTAATACCATTAGATATAGAATAATAAGAAAAATCTTTATTTTCTTTATTACTAGATTTTTTCATCCTATCATATTCTTTAGATTTTGAATTTGTTATATATTGTTGATTTAATAATAAATTATTTTTGTATAATTTATATTTTTGTTTTGATATTTTAATTTTCAATAATTCATCTTGTGATGTTTTTAATATAGACAATATAAAATTTTTAATTGTTTCAATGTTTTTTAAATATATTTTAATATCGTTATATACATCTATAAATTTATCATTATTAAAATATAATTTTGGTATCAGTGGTAAATTGGCAATAATATCTTTTAATTCGTTTTTAGTATCAAAAGGTGATATAAATAAATCTTTATGAATGAATGGATTAATATTATTAATATTCATAATATTCATAATTCTATATACTTATTATATAAAAATAATAAACTATATTTATTAATAAAATAATTAATTTAAAAATAAAGAAATGTATAGAATTAAAAATGAATATAGAGATTTCAGTAAATAATACTATTGATAAAGAAGATGAATCTTCATCAGAGGGTTCATTGGATGAATATTTATCAGAATATTCATCTGATGAATTTTCTAATGAAGTAACAAATGAATTAAATGATGATGTTGTTAATGAGGATCCATTAAAGAAAAAAAGAGGTAGAAAATGTAAACCAAAAGAAGAGAATGTAGAAGTTGAAAAGATACAAAAAAAAAGAGGAAGAAAACCTAAAATTAAAGATTTAGAAGAGATTGAAAAAATACCTAAAAAAAGAGGTAGAAAACCTAAAGAAAAGGTTTATTCTGTGAAAGAATTACCAAAAACTTTTTTTGAAGAAAATAAAAATGAAACATTAATTTTGCATTTACCTATAAAAACAATGGATATAATAAATGAAAATATACCTTTACCTAATAATAATAATGATTTATATTCTATTTATAATGATGTAGATAATTATAAAATAAATGACAATAATCTTTTATTAACTCAGGATAATCTATTAAATGAGAATAATACAAAGCAAGAATCACATGTTGATAATAATGAATTTCAAAACAAGGAAGATGAAAATAAAATTAATAAAGTTATTAAGAAAAATTTAAAAAATATTATGTATGAATTTATTAATGCAAATAATGATAAAATATGGCCAGAATCAACAAATATTTATTGTTGGTGGTGTTGTCATCCATTTACATGTACGCCATGTGCACTTCCGGAATATTATAAAAAAGAAAAATTTTATGTAAATGGATGTTTTTGTTCGTTTAATTGTACTGCATCTTACAATTTTAGTAAAAATGATGATAATATATGGGAAAGATATAGTTTACTTAATTTAATGTATAAGAAATTATATAGTACTAATTTTGTTAAAATTAATTTAGCACCTCCAAGAGAAACTTTAAAAATTTTTGGTGGATATATGTCTATAGAAGAATTTAGAGAGAATTCATTGAAAAATGATAAAATATTTACTGTTGTAAGTCCGCCATTAATTTCAATTATACCAAAGATAGAAGAAAATATTGCAAATAATACAAATAATATGAGTAATACAAAAAATCTTAAAAATAATTTTCCATTAATTAATGAAAATATATTAAATAAAACACAAAATAATTTAAAGTTTAAGAGAAATAAACCAATAACAAATCCAAATAGTACATTGCAATCATTTATGGATTTAAAGATTATCTGAGAAAGGAAAACCCAGGTTTTCCTTTCGAACCTTTCCTTGAAAAGAAAACCCAGTTTTTCCTTTTCGAACCTTTCCTTGAAAGGAAAACCCAGTTTTTCCTTTCGAACCTTTCCTTGAAAGGAAAACCCAGGTTTTCCTTTCGAACCTTTCCTTGAAAAGAAAACCCAGTTTTTCCTTTCGAACCTTTCCTTGAAAGGAAAACCCAGTTTTTCCTTTCGAACCTTTCCTTGAAAGGAAAACCCAGGTTTTCCTTTCGAACCTTTCCTTGAAAGGAAAACCCAGTTTTTCCTTTCGAACCTTTCCTTGAAAAGAAAACCCAGGTTTTCCTTTCGAACCTTTCCTTGAAAGGAAAACCCAGTTTTTCCTTTCGAACCTTTCCTTGAAAGGAAAACCCAGTTTTTCCTTTCGAACCTTTCCTTGAAAGGAAAACCCAGGTTTTCGCATTACAATGCTAGAAATTTTAATATAAAATTTTTAATAACATTTTTACAATAAAATATTTTTATATTTATTTAAAATATATTATCTTATTTTATTATATAATATTATTAAGTATATAATATTATTAAGTTTCTAGCATTGCACTCTAATGTATTATAAATTAAATTATTCATTTATAATACATTCGGGATGACTATATTTTAAAGATATAATAAAAGATTTTTTAAAATTATATTTCTATAAATTAAATAATAATTTTATATTTAATTTATAGAAAAAAAATATATGTATATATTATAATTATAAAATGTCTACACCTTCAAACATGTCTAATTTTACAACAAATAGTTACAACCTTGAATCTTCTGGAAATAGCTGGTGTGTAAAACCAGGTAGTATTTACACAAATAAACAAGCAAATTTTGGTTATTTTAATAATAAATGTGGTGATCCATATACATATTATTCATTTTGGTATAGAAGATTTCCAAATCAAACAAAATATTTAAATTGTTACAATATCCCATATGTTGATCCTTTATTAAACAATAAATATGGTTATGTTTATGGTTCTAATAAATGTGCAACACCACTTAACAATAATCGTTTTAACGGTCATTATGGAGGTTTTAAATATTTTGGATAAATAAATTTAAAAATTTTGTTTAAAAATTTTGTTTAAAATTTTGTTTAAAAATTGGTTTGAAAACTGGTTTAAAGATATTTTCATTAATTATAATTAATGAAAATATTATCGTGGGATGTTGGAATTTATAATTTATCGTATTGTATACTTGAAAAAAATCAAGAAAACAATGAAATTAAAATTATTGACTGGGATATTGTAAATTTAGTTGATAATGATGAAATGAAGAAAAATAGAAATTTAATTTTCGAAAATATTCCTAGAAAATTACATGAAAAACCACAATTATTAAATGTTGATATTGTTATTATTGAAAATCAACCATCATTAAAAAATCCACAAATGAAATCTATTCAAATGATTTTATATTCTTATTTTTTGATACTCGGAAAAGTTATTGGTAATGGAGAAAATAGTATTAATTATATTGATAAAATAGATTTTTGTTCTGCATCTAATAAATTAAAAGTATATGATGGACCTGAAATAATTTTAGAGGAAAAACCAAGTAAAAAAAAGAATGATGTTTCTGAAATTATTGAAAAACCTAAAAAAAGTAAAGTAAAATATGCAGATAAAAAAAGATTAGCAATTGAACATACAAAATATTTCTTAGAAAATAATGAAAAATATAAAGATTTTTTTAATAATCATAAAAAAAAAGATGATTTGGCAGATTCTTTTTTACAGGGTTTATATTATATTAAATTGAAATAAAACGAATTAAAATTTTATGTTAAATATATTTTTCAACAATGAGTATATAAAAAAAATGACAGCTAAAAATAGCTAAAATGATATAAAATTAAAAATATCATAAAATACTATATACACAATTATTGATTTTGATATGTATTGCAACGACAAATATTATGGACATCATGTTAGTTATTATCATGTAGGATATAACCCAAAAAGTTACGCTTCTTTAATCTTCAATTTTTTATCAAATGATTTGGGACTAAATATTAGAGCTTATCCTCGATATGAACTCGGAGATCAACTCGGAGATCAATTCGAAGATTACGGAATCTATGGACACTTTAGCAATCGAGAGTATGTAAGATTATTAAATGATCTTCATAATGAAATGCATAAAAAATACGGTATTCAATTTTATGGACTCCTTTTTGACGATGAAATGAAGGAAATCGTGAGTGGTGTCTTCAGGGGTGTCTCCAATAAACAACCGTAAAAGAAAAACCGTTTTTGATTAAACTGTAATTGCAATGCTAGAAACTTAAGATTTTATACAATAAATCAATAAATTAAAAATATTTTATATATTTATTGATTCTAAAAATATTTATTGTATATTATTAAAACTATTTTAATATTTAAAATATCTATAATTTAATTATTATGGATATTTTAAATATAAGAAAAATACAAAAAATATTAAATACTAATATTAATAATATAAATAAAGAAATTATAAAAAGAGATAGAAAATTAAAATT